>JAABUQ010000913.1_pt1 | contig 67001 bp, 60 predicted proteins | sample 5560001 | NCBI WGS metagenome assembly JAABUQ01 (sample SAMN10711888, study PRJNA513371) | rock metagenome | isolation source: Antarctica rocks | place: Antarctica: Victoria Land, Finger Mt nord | collected 2015-12-18
CGAGACCGGTGGCTGGGTTGCCCGGGTCGATGCCCTGACCGTGGCTCGCGCGGCCGCCGCGCTCGGGTCGGCCCGCGAGCGCAGGGGCGACCGGATCGATCTGGCCGTCGGCGTTGAGCTGGCGGTCGAGGTAGGCGACCGGGTAGCGCCCGGAGCCCCGCTGGCTCGGCTCTACGCCAACGACGAGGGTCGCCTGGGGCTGGCGGCGGCCGCCCTGCGCGCGGCGATCACGGTCCAGGACGGTCCGACAGTGTCAGCGCCCCTGATCCTGGATCGGGTTGGGTTCGCGGCTAAAGATCGAGGCTGACGGTTCGACGAGGCCGCGCCGGTCCGCCTTCGGGTTGTCCACGTCCGGCTCTTCGTGTCGCGGCGTTGCGCTGGCATCGACAACGAGGTGCGGCCGCGGCTCCTCGAGCTCGTCGGTGATCGAGGGGTCCCGGTCGGTGACGTGGGCGAGCGCGGCGTCCATCGCGGGATTGTCGGGTCGGGTTCCAGCGGTATTCTGGTGCGTGAGCGCGGCCGCTTCGTCAGCCTTGCGCGTGGTCCCGGAATTGTCCACGGACACCTCCTGGGCCCTACTTTACCAGGGACGTCGCGGCCCGGGCTGTAAAGAACGGCGCGCCGGACGCGGCACCGCGATGCTCTTGCCGCTACCGGCGGCGCGACCGGCGGCGGCGTTCGGGGCGGCGCAGCGTGGGCAGCGGGACGTCGGCCCCGCTGTGGCCGTCACGCGACGGGGGCTGCGCCGCGTCCGGCGCGACCGATGGCCGCCTACGCAACTCGAGGAAAGCGTTCAGCTCGGCGCCCAACACCAGCACGATGCCGAGCAGAAACGTCCAGAACATCAGCAGCAGGAACATTCCGAAGACGGCATACGTCTCGAAGCCTTTCCCGAAGAGATTCGTGTACAGGGGAAAGAGCTGAAGAATGACGAAGAACAGGATCGCCGCCATCAGCGCTCCCGGCAGCGCTTGCCGGACCGTTTGCCGCTTGTTCGGCAAAATGGTGTAGAGCAGCAGGAACATGACGACGGCGCTCCCGATGGACAGGGCGTAGCCCAGCATCTCGGCCAGAACACCGCGACCGGGCACCTGGAACGGCAGCGCCCCGAATATGTCGTCGGACGCGGTCCCCAGGAGGCCGCCCATGCCGTAGGCGAGAGCCGAGATGACGGCGAGGGATATCACGATGACCAACATCGCGACCGACCACAACCGGTCGTTGATGAACGGGCGATCGGGCACGTTGTAGGCGCGGTTGAACACGGAGCCCATGTTGGAGAAGAGGTTCGAGCCGTTGAAGAGCAGGAGTACGATGCCGACGAGGCCCAGACCGCCAGCGTTGCGGACGGTGTCGTCGAGAATGGCGCCCAGGGGCGCAGCCACCTCACTCGGGACCAGGCGCAGCATCATGCCATTGACCTGTCCGGCCCGGGCGGGGTCGCGCAGCACCAGACCCGCGATGGCCGTAATGCCGAGGAAGACGGGGAAGATCGTGCTCAGCGTGCCCCAGGCGACCACCATGGCGAGGTCCATGCCGCGGTCGTTCATGTACTTCTGGGCAAACTGGGCTACCGCTGAACGCTGAACCCGCTCGACTCTCTGGTGCACGGCTGGTCGACAGCAGGGCGTGTGCCAGACAGGCTGGCCGATCAGTCTCAGTCGCCGCGGTTGCGGCAGACCGGGTAGTCGGCGCCGCCAGGGTCGGCGAGCCCGGTGAGGTCCGTGGGGGACGGCAGCGGGCCAAAGACGAGGTAGGCGTCGCCGGGCCGCTCGACACGAGCGAGCAGAGGCGCGCCCGCTTTGGACAGCGCCGCGGCGCCCGGGGTGTGCTCGCTACTCAAGAGGTAGAGGGCGTTTGCCGCGTACGGCACCTGGCGACAGTCCTCGAAGGCCCGTGACGGCACGTCGTAGCCGAGCGTGAAGCGCAGCACCTCGACCTTGAAACCCGGACCCCCGACCAGCACGGTGCCGCCGGCCGGCAGGTGGGCGCGGGCAGCCTGCCCGGCCGCCTGGTTGTACCGCAGCGGGACGCCGTAGCCGCCCTCGCGGGTATCGGCCTTCTGGACGTAGCCCAGGAGCGCCGCCAGCGTGCCGACCGACGCGGCGACGTACGCCAGCAGGCCCGCCGCCAAGGCCGCCGCCAGGATGCGGCGGCGGCTGGCGGCGACGGCGGCGGCCAGGGCGCCGATGCCAAGGGCGATGCCCGGTAGATCGAGGTACAGGTAGTGAAAGTAGACAGCCAGCGTGTGCCGCGTCAGAACAATCGCCGGCAGCAGGGCCCAGGCGGCGATCAGCCAGCCGCGTGCGCCACCTGGTCGGTGCCGCACGGCCACCACCAGGCCGGCGGCGAAGAGGAGCGGGCCAAACTGCGCGGCGCTCGACCAGCGGCCCAGCATGTCCAACAGGCCGGAGGACGTCGGGCCCGCCAGCCCGGCGGCGCCGCCATTGCCGGCGATGCTCCAGAGCAGCCCGACGGTGTTCAGGTCGACCTCCGCCGGGCCACCCGACGAGCCGAGCAGAAAGCGCAGGTCGCGCAGCTGCACCTCCGGCCCGAGCTCGTAGACCAGGAAGGGCAGCAGCGGCAGGAGGCCGGCGACGGCGCCAGCCACGACGTGGACGGGACGGACGCGGCGCCGGGCGAGCCACAGCGCGTAGGGGACGAGCAGCGCGTATGCCGCCGCGATGTAGTGGAGCTGTACGATAATGCCGAGCCAGCCGCAGGCGACGACCAGCGCCCACGGGCGGCGCAGCACGGCGAGGCTGAGCAGGGCGTCGAGGTACAGCAGCAGCGGCGCCTGCAAGAAGACGGGCTGCCACCCGGTGCGGCCGAGGACCAGCGGCCAGAAGCCGCCCGCGTACACCAGCGCCGCGGCTAGCCCCGCCCACGGGCCGAGCCAGCGCCGGCCCACCCACCAGGTCAGGACTACCGCGACCAGGCCGAAGAGGATCCCGAGCGCCAACACCGGGTACGGTCCGTCTGCGGGCAGCAGTGCGAGCGCGTAGAGGTAGGGCCAGGCGGGCGGATTGACGATCCCGACCGACGAGACGATGCCGGTCAGCGGGAACAGGCCGTGGAGCTTCCAGGCCGCGACCAGCGACGCTGCCGCGGACTCGTCGTAGCCCAGGTCCGCCAGGTCGATCTGCCACACGCGGAGCGCCACGGCCAGCGCCAGAACGAGGCTGAGCAGCCCCAACTCCCAGGACGCGGGCGTCGCGCGGCTGCCGGAGACGCGGCCATCGGCAGCGACGGCCGCGGCTCGGGCCGGATCGCCGAGCCGGGCGCCGGTGGTTGCCACGGGGGTGAGCCTGCTCACTCAGCGCCGACAGCGAGCAGCGGCGGCTGGACAGAGGGCGCCAGCCACTCGGCCACGACGCGCCCGGCGCGGCTGGCAGGCCCCTGTTTGACGGAGCACCGGGGCAACGAGTTGACGAACACGCTGCCGTAGCCACGGGTGACCAGGCGCCGGTCCAGGACCACGACCGCGCCGCGGTCGGTGCGCGACCGGATCAGACGACCGAACCCCTGCTTGAGGCGGAGGACGGCCTGGGGAACGGCGTACTGGCCGAAGGGATCGTCGAACTGTTCGGCGCGGGCCGCGTAGATCGGGTCGGTGGGCACGGCGAACGGCAGGCGTGCCACCACGACGCAGCTCAGCGCCTCACCGACAACGTCCACGCCCTCCCAGAACGAGCTGGTCCCGAAGAGGGCGACGCGGCCGCCGCGACGGAACATCTCGAGCAAGCGCGTGCGCGAGGCGCCGTCTACGCCCTGGCCGAGGACGGTGATGCCTTGCGCGGACAGGGGGCGGCGCAGCGCCGCGTAGCTGGCGCGCAGCTGCGCGCGACTGGTGAACAGCACAAGAGTCCGGCCGTTGGCGCCGACGATGATGTCCGCCAGCGTCGCCTCCAGGGACGCCTGGTAGCCGCTCTGGGTCGGGTCGGGCAGATCGTTGGGCACGTACAGCAGAGCGGCTCGGCGGAAGTCGAAAGGGGAGCCGAGGGCGACCGTCACCGCCTCGTCGAGGCCCAGGCGCCGCTTCACGTAGGCAAACGAGCCACCCACCGCGAGCGTTGCCGAGACGAGCACGACCGCATGGGCCGCGTCGAAGAGCCTGTCGCGCAGCAGGTCCGCGACGTCGAGGGGTGCGGCGTTGAGCCACACGGAGCGCGAGCGCTGGCCGGACAGCCAGTAGATGGTGCCGGCGTCGGGGGTGTGAATGGCCCGGTTCAGGCGCTGTCGGGCGTCGCGCCAGTAGTCGAGCTGGCTGCCAAGCTCGCTGCCCAGGTCCCGGACGTCGTCGCGCGCGGTCGGCAGCCCGTCCAGGCGGCTCTGCAGCTCGGCTGCCAGCTGCTCGACCTGCAGGATGCAGGCGACGGCGTCCTGCCAGAAACCCTCCAGCTCCTGCCAGCGGCGGCCGGCGCGGACAGCGCCGGTCACCCGCGCCGATGCGCCGTCGTCCGAGGCGTTGGCGACTGGCGCGTCGGCCAGCAGATCGCTGGCGCAGTCGAAGACGCTCCGCACCAGCTGACCCGCCTCCCGAATAGCGCGTTCACCGGCTTCGACCAGATCAGCGACCTCCGCCACCAGGCGTGTCCCGTCGGGCGCCGCCCTCAGCGTGGCCACCGCCTCGGGCAAGAACCCAACGGGTCCGCGAGCCCCCGACGCCAGCCCCCACAGGAGCTCCAGGCGCGTGGTCAGCTCCCGCTCGCCGACCCGCCAACCGAGCTGGTCAGTCGCCTCTGCCTCCAGGTGGTGCGCCTCGTCGATGACCAGGACGTCGTAGTCGGGCAGGACCCGGCTGCGGCTGGCGGCGTCGCTCAAGAGCAGCGCGTGGTTCACGATCACCACGTGGCTCTCCTCCGCCGTCCGACGGGCACGCGCTATGAAGCAGATGCCGAGGCGGTGGTACGCGCAGCGCGCCGGCGTGCATGCCTCGGTCACGGCGCACAGTCGGAGCCACGCGATCTCTTCGGCGGCCGAGAGGCGCAGCTCGGCGCGGTCGCCGGTGCGCGTGCGCGGCACCCAGAACAGCGTCTTGATCAGCAGCGACCGGTCGGCGGGCTCGAGGTCGGCCGCCTGGAGCAGCCCCTGCCAGCGGCGCAGGCACAGATAGTTCGAGCGGCCCTTGAGGACGCAGACGCGGACTGGCACCCCCTCGCTCAGGCTGGCCCGCAGCACTGGCAGGTCCTTGGCGAAGAGCTGATCCTGGAGGGTCGTAGTGGCGGTCGATACGACGACGCGCCATTCGTTCTGCACCGCCGCCATGACCGCCGGCAGAAGGTAGGCCAGCGTCTTGCCCGTGCCGGTGCCGGCCTCCACCAGAAGCCGGTCGCCGTTGTTGAGCGCGTCCGCGACGGCCGAGGCCATGCGCAGCTGCTCCGCGCGCGGCTCGTACCCCGGCAGCGCGCGGGCCACGCTGCCCTCGGGCGCGAGGCGGCCGGCGACGTCGGCGACGTCGATCGGGCGCTGGTCGGCCGACGAGGACGCCTGCCGCCGCCGCCTGGGAGGCGGCGAACTGGCGAGCCAGGCAGTGGCGCTGGTGGGCGGCTCGCCACCTTCGAGCACCGCCCGCGTCCGCCGCGCTTCCACCTCGACGAAGAGCGACCGTAAGGGCCACGCCAGTGGGCCAGCCAGGCGGACCACCTGGCCCAGCGTGCCGAGGTCGACGGTCTCCAGCTGGGCCACGAGGGCGGCGAAGAGGGCCGCCACGAGCTGCGCCTCGGCCTCGGGCGCCAGTGGCCCCGGCGGACAGTCGTCGGACAATCCGAAGAAGGCCGCGACCGATTGGAGCGAATCGGTGGGGCACTCGGGCGCGATGAGCGCCGCCAGCTCGACCACATCCCAGACCGTCCTGGGCGGCTCGAACCCCGCGCGCTCCAGCGCATCGACGAGGCGCGCGGGCGAGGCGGTCACGACCGGCAGTGAGCCGAGCGCGTGGCCGACCGCGGCCGCGTCCAGCGCTACCGGCGCGGCGGTCCCGCCCGCGTTCCCGCGGCCCACGGCGACGAGTCGGCCGGGGCGAGCCCGTGTCCCACCCACCGCCACGGCCACGGCGGCCACGGACGAGGACTGTGCCACTGGCCCCGCGGTCATCGGACGAGGGACCAGTCTACCAAGCGCGCAGCGACCTCGTACAAACGTTCTAGACACTCGACACGACCGCGCCGCCCTCGGGCGGCGCGGAGGGTCAGACGGTGGCTTCGGCTCAGCGGCGAGCGCGCCGCAGTCGCGAGCCGATCATGGACAAGAGGTAGCCGCGGACGATGGGGTTCTGGAGCAGCCGCACCCCGAGATTCACCAGATTCACCGAGCTTCCCAGCCCGAGCCCACCCAGGCCGCGGCCCTTCGAGCCCTTCTTGGCCGCCCGCTCGGCCACGTCCTCGGCCGTCCCGCGGAGGCGCGACCGCCCCAGCGCAGCCGCCAAAGGACCGAGCGTCTCGACAACGCTGGCCGCGGCGCGCGACGGCTTCGAACGCGCCCGGCGCCCCGCCACCGCGAGACCAATCCAGGCTCCCAGCAGGGCGGCGCCCAGCGCCAAGGCGACCATGGGGCGCTCGCGGAGCTCCTCGATCACCGTGAGCAGGAGATTCTCCAGCTCCTCGATGACGAACTGGATAGTGCTTTCGCCTTCGCTTCGGGGGTTGTCGGCACCCCCATCGCCTGCGTACATCATCAGCGGCCTCCTGTTCCTGTTCTGGCTGACTCCATCAACGAGCTTACCCCCGTAAGGACAACGACGGGCCACGGTGGCCGTGCAAACCACGGGCCCGCGGTCCGACGCGCGACGTCCGCGTCCAGAGAGCAAGGAACGAGCCAGCCGTCGGCGTCATGCCGCGCCGGCCACTCTGAACCGCGGAGTGCCCAGCGCGACCTCGTCGCCGGGGCCGATTGTTGCCCGCCCCGAGACCGGCACCCCGTTGACACTGGTGCCGTTTGTGCTGCCGAGGTCGTCGATGGCCCAGCCGCCCGGCGCCAGGGCGATCCGCGCGTGGCTGCTCGAGACGGTCGCGTCCACGAGGCGGACGTCGGCGTCCGCCGCTCGGCCGAAGGTCGCGCCGTCGGCGACCGCGAGCGCCGCGCCCGGGCGGAGGCCAGTGGCGCCAGGGTCGACCACGATCAGGCGCAGGACGTCGGCCGCGGCGGTGGAGGGCGGCTCCGGGCGCGCGGGAGGCGCGGCCAGGGTCTGCCGCGAGGCCCGCAGCACCACGAGCAGGAAGCCGTAGAGCGCCGCGACCAAGGCTAGTCTCAGCACGAGGATGGCCACGTCGAGGGGGTCCACTGGGGTGGCTGGTGGCGACTGGCTCAGGGCGTGGCGGGATTCGCCGGTCCGTGGCGGAGCTCGGCGTCGCCGAGGCGCAGCGTGGCGCCCGGCGGCAGCGGCCGCGGCGACGACTGGACCGGGTCGTCGTCGACGAACGTGCCATTTGTGCTGTCCAGGTCGCACACCAGCCAGGCGCCATCATGCCAGCGCAGCTCGGTGTGGTAGCGCGACACCCGGTCGCTGGGGACCACGACGTCGTTGTCGGCGGCGCGGCCGAGACGGACGCGGCCGGCGCCCGGGTCGAGGCGGAAGCTCCGGCCCGCCGCGTCGACCAGCCAACCGTCGCCGGTTGCGGCCAGCGAGCGGGCGGGCTTGGGCGCGGCCCGCGGGGCGACGTCCACGAACCGCGCGTCGACCCGGACCGTGCCCGGGCGCAGCGCCGGGTCGGCGGCGAGCTCGACGCGGACGGCGGCCACGGGCCGGAGTCGGCGCTCGCGGGCGTAGTTGGCCAGGTAGTGGCCGACGTCGTCCTGGAGGCCGGCCTGGTAATCGCGGAAGCGGTCGAGGTCGGCCGGGGCGAGACGCACGCGGTACACGTTGGGCACGTCGGCGCCATGGACGCCGACCACGCGGCCGGCGTCCATGGCCCGGGCCGCAGCCTTGGCCAGCTGGACGGGCTGGAGCGAGCGCGGGAAGACACGGCGCAGGCCGCCCTCGATGGCGCCTTCCATCAGCTGCTCGAACCGGGCCAGCATGGGAACTGGCAATTGTACTGGTCGCCGGGCGGCAGGTGGCTGTCTACCCCGCGGGTTCTTGCGAACGACTCGGGGCGGCCCAGCGATTGGCCAGGATGTGCAGCACGTCGCGGAACTCGGCCTTGGCGTGGTCTGGCAGGTTGGGCTGGGTCAGGACGACGGCGACTTCGGCGAGCGTCCGGTCCCAGCCGCCGAGGAGGAGGACGGCTTCCGGGCAGTAGCCGGCCCTGGCGAGCAGGTCGTCCAGCTGCACGGGGCCGAGGCCCAGGGCATGGCCGAGGGCGAGGACGACCGGGCGACGGGGGATCGTGGGCTGGGGGCGGCCGCGTGGCTCGATGCGGTGGAGGTAGGCGGGGTCGATACCGGCGCGGCGGGCCAGCTCGTTGAGGGAGAGGCCGGCGCGGACGCGGAGAGCGCGGACGGCGGCGGCGAAGGTGGCGGTGGTGGTAGGGGCGCCGCCGGCGGCGTCTTCGTCCGATGCATTGACCATCAGTCAATAGTAGTGTGGCTCGTGGGGACGGGCGGGCACAAGGGTCCAGCTCGTTGACAGCTTGTCAATGCTCGCGAGCTGCCTGCCGTACCTACAATGGCGCCCGTGCTCGAAACCGGCGTCGACATCGTCGAGGTCGCCCGCGTCGCTCGCCTCGCCAGCCGCTACGGCGACCGCTTCGCCGACCGCGTCTTCTCCAGCGACGAGTGGCGCGACTGCCGCGGTCGCCCCCACTCGCTGGCCGCCCGCTTCGCCGCCAAGGAGGCCACCATCAAGGCCCTCGGCACGCCCAACGTCGCCCTCCACGAGATCCGCGTCGTCAGGCCGGACGGCCAGCGACCCGTTCTCCAGCTCACCGGCCGGGCGCGCGCCCGCGCCGACGCCATGGGCGTCCGCCACCTGGCCCTGAGCCTGTCCCACTCGCGCGACTACGCCGTGGCCGTTGTCGTCCTCACGTATTCGGACTGACCGCGACCTGAACGCTAGTTACAGCCCTGCCAGGCGGGCGGCCACGAGCACGACCCAGGCCGCCACGCTCGCCGCCAGGACGTTGAGCTCGCCCACCTTGACGGGCTCCGGCGCCTGCACGGCGGCGCCGAACACCTGGCCAACCCCCGCGGCCAGCGCGCCGATGGCGGCGTACCAGGCGAGGTGGCCCAGGCGGCGCCCCAGCAGGAGGAAGCAGGCCGCCGCGTTGATGACGCCCAGCAGCGCGGCCATCACCAGCCACGGCGGCACGATAGCGAGCAGGCCCGAGACAGCGGGAGGCGGCACCCGCGTACAGCGTAGAGACCCGTGGCCGGGCCGTCAAAGCGGCTGGGAGACGTCAGCCTCGTATACTGACGCACTCGTCGCGGGGCCGGGCCGGCGCACCCGGCCGGGGCCAGCTTCGCCAGGGAGTCCTCCATGCCTTCTACAAGAATCGAGCTGCGCGCGGAGCAGCGCTCCGTGACCGGCAAGAAAGTGCGCTTCCTCCGCCGCGCCGGCGTCGTTCCGGGCAACGTGTTCGGCCACGGCGCGTCGCGCGCTATCCAGGCGCCGGAGCGGGCGCTCGAGCTGCTGCTCAGCCAGGGTGGCCGCACCGGGCTGGTGTCCATCGCCACCGACGCCGGCCAGGGCGAGACGGCGCTGCTGAAGCACGTCCAGCGCGACCCGCGCTCGGGCCGGATCATCCACGTTGACTTCCAGGCGGTGTCGCTGACCGAGACGGTGACCAACTCGGTGCCGGTGCGGTTTGTCGGCGAGTCGCCGGCGGTTGCCCGGGATCTCGGTGTGCTGACGCACCCGCTGAGCACGCTGACGATCGAGGCGCTGGCTTCGAACCTGCCCGACGCCATCGAGGTCGATCTCAGCAGTCTCGTCGAGCTGCACGATGCCATCCACGTGGGCGACCTCACGCCGCCGCCAGGGGTCAGGTTGCTCGACCCTGCCGAGGAAGTGGTCGCCATCCTGCTCCCGTCGCGGGCCGAGGTCGCGGAGGAGGCTCCGGCAGCGGAGGCCGAGGCGGCGGCGGAAGGGGCGCCTGAGCCAGCCGAGGAGTAGGGGGAGGAGGAGGAGTAAGGGAGCGCGGCGTCACGACCGGCGGTCGCGGAACCAGCGGCGGCGGCGTGCTGGTGGCCCACCCGGATGCCGTGGCCACGGCTCAGCGGGCGAGGATCTCGTCGAGGCGCTCGTAGCCCTCTTTGATGCCGTACTCCATGCCGCTGGCCATTGCCGCGTCGCGCGCCGCGACCGAGGGGTAGACCTCGTGCAGCGACAGGCGGGTGCGTCCGTCGACCTCGTCGAAGTGCGTTGAGCTGACGCCCACGTGACCGGGCGCGAGGCTGAACTCGAAGGTCTGGATGAGCAGCGTGTTGGGCTCGACGGTATGGAACACACCGAAGAAGCCGTACTCGGCGTCGCCCTCACCGCGGAACGTGTACTTCCACCGGCCGCCCACCGTCGCGTCGAGCTCGAGGTTGTCTATCTCGATACTGCGCGGGCCGAGCCACTGCGCATACAGATCGGCCTCGGTGTGGGCGCGGAAGACCGCCGCGGCCGGCGCGTCGAACTCGCGCACGATGTCGACGAACGGGAGGCCGGGCTGGGCAGTGATGGTCGTGGGGTGGGTCATGCGTCGTCCTCGTCCTCTTTCTCTTTGTCCGTGTTCTCCAGGCTGTGGAGCAGGGCGTCGAGGCGCCGGAAGCGCTTCTCGGCGATGAGTCGGTAGCTGTCGATCCAGGCGGTCAGGCGTTCGAGGGCGGCGGCATCCAGGCGCACGGGCCGCCGCTGGGCGTCCCGCGACCGGGTCACGAGGCCGGCGTGCTCGAGCACCTGGATGTGCTTGGACACGGCCTGCTTGGTGATGGCGAAGGGCTGGGCGAGCTCGTTGACCGTGGCGTCGCCGCGGGAGAGCCGCGCCACGATGGCACGCCGCACCGGATCGGCCAGGGCCATGAAGGCCCGGTCGAGCACCTCGGCCTCCTGGTTGTCAGACTTGTTCAACTCACGATTTGATCAACCAACTTGTTGAAAACAGGATAAGAACCAGCGCGGCTGCTGTCAAGTCCGGCCGGCCGCAAGCTCGGCGGCCTTTTCAAGCGTCTCGGGTATCTCCATCACTCCCGGCTGCGTTGGTACGGTCCAGATCCAGTTAGGTCTTCATGAACCGTTGAGCCGTTGGGGGGTGTTTGGTGTCGGCCAGCACGCGGATCTCGGCGCTGACGTACCCGCCGGCGTCCGCCTGATAGTCGAGATATCCGGCCTGGCGCAGACGCGCCAGGTAGGCGCTCAGCGCACGATAGACCGCCCGCGGTCGAGCAGTCGGTGATCCCAGGAAGGGTGCGACAGCACGGCGGTAGGTGAAGGTGCTGCCGATCCGCCCCTGGATGACCTCCTCGAACAGCCGGGCGTGCCAGTGGGCCGGCAGATAATTGGCAACGCCCGCGTCCGGCGCGTCGACTGCGGCAATAACGGCCGGGATGGCGTCCGGGTCGGCGAACCTGGTGCGGCGGTACGCCTCCCAGGCTGCCTCCAGGGCCAGGTGCCGGCGCTGCTCGTCGACCGCGACGGCGCGCCGGTGCTCGTTGAGCTGCTGGTGGCGAACCGCGCGCCGGGCCACCTCGCGGGCCAGCTCGGCCAGGTGCTCGGCCCGCAGCGGAGCCTGCGCCGTATCGGCGGGGGCACACAGGCTGTCCTGGTCCAGGTGGCAGGCCGCGAGCGGCTCCGGCGGCGCCTCGACCAACAGCCAGGCGCCCGCTGGTGACCGGACCCGCCGCCAGCCGAGCGCGTGGCGCGGCGTCCGGATGGCGCGCTCGTCGGGATCGATCCAGCGCGCCATGCCGCCCGTCAGCTCGACGGCCTCGAGGAGCTGGCTGAAGACGAACCGGGGCGCCGCGCCTGGTTGGCCGCGGGCAGCGCGCAGGTGCGGCGGGATGTGGCCGAACAGCCAGACGTCGACGATGCCCTGGGCACGGTAGCCGGCGTGGCGGGCGCGCCACGCGTCGATGGTCAGCGGGGCGTACTGGACCTCGAAGGCGAAGCGGCGCCCGTCCGGGAAGACGACCAGCACATCCGGGACCTGCCCGTTGCCCACCGCCTCGTGGTCGACCTGGACGCGGGCCTCGGGATAGCGATGCCGTGCCCAGGCGCCGACGAGGGACTTGCCGCACAGGTGGTACCAGCCTTCGGGCGCGTGGTCGGAGAGTGTGTCGGCGGCGTGGCGGTGGGCGAAGTGATCGCGGCGGCTGCCGCCCCGGGTGATCAGGCGCGGATCCGGGCAGCCCGGGACCGGGCAGACCAGGTGGCCGGCGTGACAATCCGCCCGCAGCTGCCGGGCGGCCCCGATCTCGAGGAACACCAGAGGCGCGTCGTCAGCCAGCCGCTGATCCCGCGCGAACAGCTGGCGCAGCTCCGGCCGTCGCCCGGCTGCGTGGCGGGTGGATGGCGAAGCACCGGGGACGTGGCTGCCGTCGATCACTCCCTCGAGTCCTCGATAGACGCCCTGGACAACGATCGCGATCCCAGGTGACCACCGACCGCTCCCGTGTGCTGCAGACGTGCCAGCAGGAACGTGAGGCAGGCTCCTATGCTCACGCGTTGGCCAGCTCCACTGTCAAAGCCAACAGCACGTCAGTCGCCTGCTCGATGTCCGGCCACGGGGAATCCTCAACCTCGCAATGGCTGAGGCCGCCAACCGTCGGCGTGAAGAGCATCGCCGCGCGCGTCACCCGAGCCAGGTACTGCGAGTCGTGACCAATGCCGCCCACCAGCCGGTGCACAGCGTAGCCACGCGCGTGGCACAACGTCTCGGCGCGATCCTTGATCGCCGCGTCGAACGGCGTCGGCGGCACCTGCCAGTGCTCCTCGATCGCCACATTCACACCCTCCTCGGCGGCGACGGCAGCGAACCGTTCCCGGATCGCGGCGATGGCCCCGTCCTGGATGCCGTCGTCGGCGGCGCGCAGGTCGAGGCTGAACGTGACGCTCTCCGGGATGACGTTGATCGAGCCTGGCTGTGGCGTGAACACACCGGTCGTTGCCTTCAGGTCGCCGCGCTCGCGAGCCAGGTCCCGTGCCGCTACAACCAGGCGCGCGGCGGCCACCAGCGCGTCGCGCCGCAGCTCCATCACTGTCCCGCCAGCATGCTCACCCCGGCCGGTCACCCGCACCCAGTACCAGCGGACGGCGGCGATGCCCTCGACCACGCCGACCGACGCCCCGCGCTCCTCCAGCACGGGCCCCTGTTCGATGTGCAGCTCCAGCGAGGCGGCAACTGCCCGCGGCCGGGCGCTCTCCTCCCCGCGGTAGCCTATCCGCGCCAGCTCATGCCCAAAGCCGCGCCCTTCCCGGTCGGTGCGGCTGTAGACGTAGTCGCGGGTGAAGGCGCCGGCCGCGCCGCCGGACGCCAGCATGGGCACGTCGAAGCGGGCACCCTCCTCGGCCGTCCAGTCGACCACGTCGACCGGCCGACGGGTGGTGACGCCGGCCTCCCGCAGCGCCGAGGCGACCTCCAGGGCGGCCACGATCCCAAGGATCCCGTCGAAGCGCCCGCCGCGCGGCACCGTATCGAGGTGCGAGCCAACCAGCACCGGCGCGGCGTCCGGGTCGCTGCCCGGGCGCCGCCCGTAGATGCTGCCGAAGTCGTCGACCCGTACCGCCAGCCCTAGGCCACGCAGCCATGCGACGAACAGGTCGCGCGCCGCCCGGTCGGCATCGGAGAGCGCCGGCCGATCCATGCCGCCGGCGGGCGTCCCGCCCAGCTCGGGTGTGGTCAAGGCGGCGAGCCGCCGCTGCATCCGCTCCACGTTGACGCGCATGGCCATCTCCGATCTCCGATTAAAGAGCGAGCCGGCTGAGCACCACGTCTGGTCTGCTCGAGCTCAGGATCTGAGCGGCATCGCGATCACGCGGATCGGCGACGCCGACGCGCCGCGCAGCTTCAGCGGCAGGGCCAGGAAGGCAAACTCGTAGACGCCCTCGGCAGCCAGCGCCTCGAGGTCGACGACCTCGATCAGCGTCCGCCCGACCGCGTTGAACAAGTACATGTGGACGGGAAGCCAGGTGTCGGGGTCGTCGGTCGGCAGCTGCTCGACGGCGACATTGTCGCTGCCGAGCAGCATCACGTCCTTCTCCTCGGCGAGCCAGCGGGCGCCCTCCAGATTGAGACCCGGCTCGTCCGTCAGGTAGGCGCTGGCATCGGGCCACGCCCGCATGCGCCCTGTACGAATGAGCACCGTATCGCCTTTCTCGAGGCTGACACCATCGTGGTCGATGCCGGACACTGTGTCGTTGACGTGACTCGTGCAGCCAGCTTGATACGTGTACGTATCATTCATGACGATCTACAGTACGATAAGCTGTCATCCATTGGAGGTTCAGCAATGGCCCTTACCATCCGCAAACTCCCGTCGCAGCAGGCGGACCAGGTATTCCCCAAGCGTGGGCAGATGGACCTCGCCGAGTACGTCGATGCATTGCGCACCTTGCAACCTGGTGATGCTGCTGCGATTGACCTCCAGGGCGTATCGAGCCGTGCGTTGAAGCGTCGTCTTGGTCAAGCGGCGTCCCAGGCGGGGTATCGCCTCAAATGGGCGAGAGCGTCCTCGGACGAGGCGATCTATTTCCAGGTGCTTCTGGCGCCGCAAGCACGGTCGACGAGCGCATCGGGCGACAAGCCGGCCAACGGCCGTCGCGGACCGCGACGGCAGGCCAGGGAGACTGGAGACCATGCGACGCCGGGCCTGGCCGTGACCGCGGCCAGCGATGGATCGCCGCGCCGGCGGCGTGGGCGCCCCCGGAAGGCGGCCGAGTAGCCGGTCGTGCGTGGGCGGTCGTGGCATCAGCTGCTTTTTCCGGCGAGGTGCTGCTCGGCTGATCTAGCGCGTGAACCAATACGCCCACGCGATGAGCAGCGCCTGGAGCGGTAACCGCGCCCACGAGCGCCATGCGGGGCCGGGGTGTGTGCCGAAGCCGATGTGGTTCACCGCCATATTGACGTTCGCCGGGAACACCGCGACGTACAACGCGACGAGCCCCCACGCCGCCCCGCGCCGGGTGGGCGGGACGAACAGCCCCAGCCCACCGAGGATTTCGAAGACTCCGCTGACGAACACCAGCGCGGCCGGTGCCGGAAGAAACGCCGGCACGATGCGGATGAACCCCCGCGGTGCCAGGAAGTGCATGACCCCCGCGCCGACCATGAATAGCGCCAGCGCCACCCGCAGGACGCGCTTCATCGCCTCATGGTAGGCAGCTGACACCTTTCCCGACAGACGTGGAAGCCAGCGGTCCGGGGTCGAGTTATTGGCCAGGCTTCGCTGTTGCTCGGGGGGTACGCTGGTCTGCAAAGACAGGACTGCCCGGTGGTCCAGGCCCGCAGCGGAGGGATGGCAATGTCCCGCCGCAGCCCCTTCCAGCCGTCCACAGCGCTGGCACGTGCCTTTCGGCACGTCGGGGCGGGGACCGGTACTCCCTTGGAAGGGTCCTCGACTGTGGAGTCTTCCGGTCCTGTCGCGTGGCCTGGCTCACCAGGCACCACTAATTTACCAGGGCAGCCGGGCCTGTTCGCCTGGCTTGACATCACGGGCGCGACACGGGTCCAGGCTTCGGCGGCCGCGGTGAGTTGGCGTCACAGCAAGCGGTCGGTCGCGAGAAAGAGCCGCATCGCTGTCCGTGTTCCCTCGACAGCAGCGTCCCAGGCGGCGCCGGCCCACGGAGCAGGTTTGGCCTGCAGTGGCGAACCTCGATCTCGATACGTGGGTCCGGCGAGTCGTTCGACGGGTGGGCTGAGACCCCGCGTCAGCTTTGGCCGCCGGCCAGGCGCTGCGCCTGGGCGAGATCGGTCGGCGTGTTGACGTTGAAGAACGGTCTGAGGTCAGGCTCGACGATGCGAGCCTCGGCCTCGGGCAGCTGCACGACGCGCACGTCCTGGAAGTAGCTCACCATGCGCTGGTCGCCGCGGGCGAGCGCGGCGCGGATGGCCGCGAGCGCCGGCGTTCGGCGATAGACGGCGTGCATGGGCTCAAGGTGTTCGGCGGTCCGCGGGATGACGACGTCGGCGCTCTGTTCCTGCAAGACGGCGAGCAAGCGTTCGAACAAGGGCCGCGACACGAACGGCATGTCGCAGGCAACCGCCAGGCAGACGTCGCCGGTGGCCACCGCCAGGGCAGCCGCAAGAGCCGGCAGCACGCCGGCGTGGGGGTCCGGGTCGAGAACCAGTCGCAGGCCGGCGCGGTCGGCCAGGTCGGCGAGAGCGCGGTCGTTGGCCAGGAGCAGCAGCTCGGCGGCCAGGGGGCCGACCGCGTCGACGATGCGGTCGATGATGGATCGGCCGCCTACTTCGAGCAGGGCCTTGTTGACACCGCCGAGCCGGGTGGCGCGGCCGCCGGCGAAGACGATGGCGCTGACCCGGGCGGGGTCCATCGGGTGTGGCCCTACTCGACCTCGGCGATGAGCTCGACCTCGACGGCGAAGTTGCTGGGAAGCTCGGCGACGCCGACAGCGGTGCGGGCGTGCCGGCCGGCATCGCCGAACACCTGGACGAACAGGTCGGATGCGCCGTTGACGACCTGGGGCACCTGCTGGAAACCGGCCGCGGCGTTCACGAACCCGCCGACACGGACCAGCCCCTTCACGCGGTCGAGGGAGTCGATCACCGTCAGCAGCGCCGACAGGCAGTTCAAGGCGCACAGCCGCGCGGCGGCCTGACCGTCCTCGAGGGTGAGGTCGGCATCCACTTTGCCGGTGTACGAGCGCTCCGCGCCGCGCGAGACCTGCCCCGCGGTGTAGACGAGGTTGCCGACCCGCCTGGCCGGCACGTAGTTGGCGAGAGGCGCCGGCGCCGCGGGTACGGTAATCCCGAGCTCGCGCAGGCGGTCGTCGATGCGACCCATGGGTCCTCCGTGTGGCGCTCCGCGCCGGTGAGGTGGTGAGGACGGTTGGGGACGACGAGGTGAGGACGTCGCCTCCGTGTCCGTCACCTTATCACCCCGTCTCAGCCTGAGGACGTGGTGCGTCGGGTGACCCGTGCGGGATTCGAACCCGCGATCTCCACCTTGAGAGGGTGGCGAAACCCCGTCCGGCACTGTCCGGGATATCCACCGCCAGTTCAAAACACAGGCAGACGTGCCCGTCCGGTCCGCCATCATCCACCGCGATTGCGACCCCAACCGCTACCCCACCGCGGAGGGGTGCGGGTCCAATGGTACGACGTTCCGCGAGCCCCTGTGCTTGAGTGCGAGGCCCTGATTGGCGAGGCTGGCCTTCCAATGCCGCCGAAGCGCTCCTGCTTCTTTTGTCCGTTCGGATCGCTCGATCGCTGGCGCTGGCTCCGACAGACCCATCCCGACCTCTATGCAAAAGCGGTGGCGCTCGAAGAGCACTCAAAGCACTTCCCCGCCCAGCGTCTGGCAGACCAGGCCTTCAGAAACCGCACCGACATCACGCTGCGGAGCCTAGGCGAGATATTCGACCGGGGTGAAGACTTGCCCATGGCAATGGACGTCGAGCAACGGCCCCTACGCGAGCCCGAGCGCCAGACGCACCTCCTCTGCGGTGTAGCCCACGAGGCGCTCGCCGCCGTGCAGCCGCGGCTGTAGGTCGCCCCAGCTCACCAGGCGCGAAGCGGCCCTCTCTGCAGCCAGCCAGTCCAGCAGCAGGGCGGCTCGAACTGCCCGACGCTCGACCGGACCGAACTGCGGCAGGAGCACAATCCCACCGTGCTCGCGGCCTTCCGCTCGCCAGCGGGTGTGCAGCCGCAGGAAGTCCCGACGGTTGAAGCTGAGCAGGACCCGGCCGAGCGCCGCAGCGTGCTCGAGCTGCCGCTCATCCGATGCGCCTAGCAGACCGGCCTGAGCAGCCGTGAGGATGTCGAAGCGTCGTACACGGAGGGCCTCGGCCAGGGAGCGCCCAGCATCCTCGTCCGTATAGACAGCCGGGCGCTCACGCCCCGCCGTCACCATCGAGGCCTTCGTCCGCGTTCTGTTCCCAGATGTACCGGTCGATCTCGTCGCGGTGCTCGAGGTAGTACGCCAGCGCGTCGGCCACCTGCTCGGCGGTCACATGCGGGTACTCGTAGCGCACGCCGTCCACCCCGCCCCACTCGCGCTCGGCGAGCACGACGTTGCGGACGGCGATGCGCGTCCCTTTGATGGTGGGCTCACCACCCTGGATGTGGGGGTCGCGTACCACGCGCGAGATGCCGATGGGCGCGGTCTGCATGGCCGTGTTCCTCATCGGGAGTATAGGCGCGGCGCCTGCGCGGTCCCCGCCCGCTGGACGGTCGTCGGCGGGTCGGATCGAGCGATACGGCCGCTCGCGCGCTGAGCGGGACCGGCTTCAGCCGATGCGCTCGGCTCGCGCCTTGAAGTCGCGGCCATAAACGGATCAGGAAATCACTTTGGGAAATTTGTACGGTGGGGCTCCCTGGACGAGCACTGGGATGGCGCCGCAGGGTCTCGCCCGTGGGCCAGGTGGCCATGCCGGAGGGTTGCTCTGTCGCACAAAGCATCTTGGTGCACGGTGCGGGGTGTCCGACCTGCACGGGCTCGGCCCGGGTGGCCGCCAGCGTTCGGCGACACCGACGCTCAGGGTTTACGGCCGCTTACCAGGAAGCCTTCGAGCGCACCAAAGAAGCGCCCGGCGCCATCTGCCGCCCGCACCGCGCAGCCCGTCGTCCACCGCGCGCTGCGCGGTGCGCTCCAGCCACATGACTTGGTTGGCCGTCGCGTACTCGATGACGGCCACCGGCACCGGTTCGACCGCAACCTCCTCCAGTCCGGCGTCGCAGAACAGCGCACGCAGGTGGCGTCCCATCCAGCCGTTGCGCACCACGCCACAGCCGACGTTGAGGATCGCGCGTGTCAGAGCGCGATTCGGCGAGTCGAGCACGCCGGTCTCGAAATCGGGCTCCATCACCGCCAGGCGAGCACCCCCGTTTCGGGGGCGTTTCAATCTCAAATCGGGGTGACCCGTGCGGGATTCGAACCCGCGATCTCCACCTTGAGAGGGTGGCGTCCTGGGCCGCTAGACGAACGGGCCGGGGAAGGGCGGTGTGGCGGGCGGCTCGCTGGCACACAGCGCTGACGGAGGCGCGAGACGCCTGGCGCGCCTTCCAGTATACGGGGCCGCGCGGCGGCCTGGCTGCCGAACATGGATTTGAACCATGACTACCTGATTCAGAGTCAGGCGGGCTACCGTTACCCCATTCGGCACTGGGAACGGGACAAGTGTAGCCGGTCGCTCCCGCGCCGGACCAATCGCGGCGCTGGCCCGTCTACTATCTCCTCGGGTGTGGGTGGCGACGTCCCCGCGCCGCCTGTGGGCCGCTGGCGTCGCGTCCGACTCTTGAAAGGACCCGCCATGCAGTATCGGAACATGGGCAGCTCGGACCTGGAGGTCTCGGTGATCGGCTTCGGCGCCTGGGAGGTGGGCGGAGAGTACGGCTCCTACCACGAGCACGAGTTCGTCGCCGCGGTGCAGCGGGCCCTGGACCTGGGGGTGACGCTCTTCGACACCGCGCTCGGCTACGGGCGAGGTCGCTCGGAGGACCTGCTGAGCCGCGCCCTCGGTGGCCGGCGCCAGGAGGCCATCGTCGTCACCAAGGGCGGCCTGCCAACCCGCCCGGACAGCAAGCGCCCCACCGACGGCCGGTACGACTCGATCTTGCGGGACATCGACGACAGCCTGAGGGCGCTGAAGCTCGACTACGTCGACCTGTACCTGCAGCACTGGCCAGACAAGGACACCCCCATCGCCGAGTCGATGCGGGCGCTCGTGGACCTCCAGCGGGCGGGCAAGGCGCGCTACGTCGGCGTCTCGAACTACCACCCGGCCGACCTGCGCGAGGCGAAGCGCCACGCGCCCATCGTCACCAACCAGGTCGGCTACAACCTGTTCGACCGTCGCTGGGAGCACCAGATGTTCCCCACGGCCCGCGAGCTTGGCGTCGGCATCATGGCGTACGGCCCCATGGCCCACGGGCTGCTGACCGGCGCCTTCACCCGCGACACCACCTTCGAGGACAACGACTGGCGGCGGCGTGGCCTGATCTTCGGCCAGGCGCTCTTCACCCCTGACAACTTCCCGACCAACGTCGGCGTGGTCGAGGAGCTTCAGGGCGTCGCGCGGGACATGGGCGTCCCGCTGGCGCCCCTGGCTATCTCCTGGGTGCTGCGCGACCCGATCGTGGCGGTGGCCCTGTCAGGCACGCGCCGCCCCCAGGAGATCGAGGAGAACGTGCGCGCGCTCGACATAACGCTGACCCCGGAGATCCACCAGCGCATCGAGCGGTGCCTGACGAAGGCTGCCGGCCAGTCGGATGCGCTGCCCGTCCCGAACTGGTCCTGACGTTGACGTTGACGTTAAAACTCCCGAGACGGGGCGGCTAGAGGGACGACCTTGCGTCACGGTCGGCGGCGCGCTGGCGATCCAGGCAGTGCTGGCACTGCTCCTCGGACTGGAGGCGCGTCATCTCGGTCTGGTAGCGCTCGAAGACGCGGTTGGTGTCGCCGGTGCCGTTGCCCATGACACGCACTTCGACGAAGGCGATCTCATTCGAGCAGGACCGGCACCGAACCCGGCCGGAGGACGTTCGCTGGTGCGCCACGGGACGCCATTGTGGCATGCGACCGCGCTGTCGTGTTGTGGCGCCCCGGCCGCCGAGGGTGGAGAAGTTTTCCACCCTCGGCGGCCGAGCCGCGTCCCCTCCCGCAGCCCAGGGGACCCTGGCGGCATTTTGCCTGCTACTTGGCGGTGATGGGTCGGCCGAACCCGAAAGTCACCGGCACCGGGGTGTTGGTCACGGCGCCGGTCGGCGTCAGGCGGCCCGAGTCCTGGCCGATGCGGAACGGCACGACCGAATCCGAGTTCTGGTTGCCGGCCAGCAGGAACGTGCCCGAGGGCTCGATGGTGAACCCGCGCGGCACCATACCCTGGGTGGACCACCAGTCGATCACCGTCAGCCGGCCCGTGGCCTGGTCGACCGCGTAGCCGACGGTGCTGTCGTGGCCGCGGTTCGAGCCGTAGAGCCAGCGACCGGACGGGTGCATGATTAGCTCGGCGCAGGTGCTGGTTCCCCGGAAGTCCGGGGGCAGGGTCGAGAGCGTCTGCAGCCAGATGGCCTGGCCCTTGGTGGCGTCGTAGCTGAAGGCGCTGACGGCGGAGCCCATCTCGGCGATCACGTACATGGACTTGCCGGTCGGGTGGAACGCCGAGTGGCGCGGGCCCGACCCAGACGCGACCTGGATCGCGGGCAGCGGGGTCGGACTGAGCTTGCCCTGCGCGGCGTCGAACGTCCAGACCCAGACCTTGTCGGTGCCGAGATCGTTGCCGAAGACGAATTTCGCCGCCGGGTCGAACTGGATCTGGTGCGGGTGCGGCATCTCCTGGCGGCTCGCGTCGGGGCCAGTACCGGAGACCGTGACCACCTGGCTGACAGGCCCCAGGCCGCCGTTGGGCTGAATGGGCAGCACGACGAAGTTCGACCCGTTGTAGTTGGCAACCAGCACGTACTTGCCTGCCGGGTCGACGATCGCGTGCGCGGCGATCGCGCCCATCGTCGGCTGGTCGTTGACGGCGGTGAGCATGCCGGTGTTCGCGTCGATGGCGTAGGCGGTGATGCCCCCGCTGTTGGCGGTGCCCTTCCAGGTGTCCACCTCGCTGATGGCGTACAGGTACCGCCCCTGCGGATCGAGGGTCACCCATGACGGGTTCTCCAGGGCGACGACCTGGACCTGGCTCAGGCCGCCGGTCTGGCCGTCCAGCTTGAAGACGTACACGCCGACCGCGGTGCTCGGCTGGGTGCCACCAGGCGCCGTGTGCGGCGCGGTGTAGGTGCCAACGTAGACGTAGCGGCTGGGCGCGACCGCGCCCGTGTCGTCGGCTGCTCCGCCACCAGCGGCGGGAGCGCTCTGCTGGGCGCTGGCCGAACCGATAGGGAAAGCCGACGCCAGCGCCGCGACGCCGACGAGCGGCAGCAGCTGCCGACGACTGAGACGGATCTCGTTGCCCCGCGGGTCGTTTGGTTGCGCATCCGGTGCGGTCACAGCCACCCCCAAGTGCCAGAGTGAGCGGGCGCCACCAGCCCACGCGGCAGAGGTGAGCGCCAGCCAGCCAGGCTATCCCCGCCGCCGCGCTGTTCGCAAGTCAGCCCGCTCCGGCGGCGGCGGGACTGGGATCGGCCAGGCGGAATCCGCACTCGCCGCAGAACCCGTGGCCGCGCTGGACGGGGTGGCCGCACTGCGGGCAGGCGCGCCCGGGGGCGCCCCCGGCCGCGAGCACCTGGGCCAGCGCGCCGCTGTCGTACCACTCCAGCAGCGCTTTGGCCCGCTGCACGGTGAACGGCAGCCGCCCACGGTACAGCGTGGCCCCGACGCGGTAGACGCGGTCGCCCATGGTCTGCTCGATGTCCACCGTGTAGGCGCGGGCCTGGTCGACGAAGGCCGCGACGTCCAGGCCGTCGGACCCGCCGCTCGTGCCCGCGGCCTGCTTCATCAGGACGCGCATGCTCACCATGGGGTCGGGCACCATCAGGAGCGCCGCGCGGTCGGCGGTGAGCTCGGACCAGCGCTCCCAGGTCAACAGGCCGGCCTGGATCGGCGCCGTCACGAAGCGACTGAACCCGATCGACAGGTCGTTGGCGACGTCGCCGAAGAAGTCGATCGCGCCCGCCATGGACTTGTACAGCAGGTGTCCAGCCTTGATGTGGCCGACCTCGTGGGCGACGATGGCGCGGGCCTCGTCGTCCTGCATGTCGACGACGCCGCTGCCCAGGACCACGTAGGGGTGGTTCGGTCCGGCCGCCACGGCGCTTGGGCCGCCGGCGCTGACGTACAGCTCTGGCTCAGGCACGCCAAAAAAGGCGCACGCTTCACGCAGGTGGCCGTACAGCCGCGGCAGCTGCCTGGGCCCGACCCGCAGGCTGCTGGCGGTGCTCAAGGCGTAGTCCATGCGCTCGACGCCGGCCTCGACGAACTTCGACACGAAGAACTCGAAGCCGCGCACGCGGCGCAGCTGGGCAATCGCCTGGCGGTCCAGGGGGTGTTGCAGCGCGGCCATGTCCGGCGCGGCCAGCCTGCCCCGCGGCACGGCGAGGGACGTCTCCGCAGGGGACTGGTTCACACTGTCGGTCTCGGTGTCCACGGCAGTCACGCGACGGCGGGGCTTTCCAGGGGGGCGAGGTCACCCTACTGTACCTCTGCCGGCCGACTCCCAGCGCAGGTAGACATAGAGCGCGTCATTGACGCCTGGCCAGCGCGGGATGGCGAGCGTCTCGACCAGGTGCCAATCCGCGTCCAGACGGTTGAAGAAGGCGCCGTCGGCGGTGTGGCCGCCGCGCGGCTCGCCGACGTAGACGAGGCGCCGGCCCCGGTAGGCGGCCAGCGCGTCACCCGCGAACGAGTCGCGATAGCTTGGCCAGCACAGGAACAGCGTGCGGTTGCCGTGCCTGGCGAGAACGTCGACGCCCCCCTGCTCCACCGCCGTCCAGGTGCGCGGCTCGAACTTGTACCGGTTGGGTGTCTGACCGGGTGGCGCGATGTCGTAGGCGACGACGTCCACGCCGCGGCGGCGCAGTAGAAACGCCCAGTAGCCGGTGCCCGCCCCGAGCTCGACGATGGGCGCATGGCGGGCGACGGCCGCCAGAGCCGCCGCCGTCGGCACGGCGAACGCATAGCGGCGGACGCAGGCAACGCGCTGCTCGTAAGCCCGCGGATCCTGGGGGCGAGCCAGCCACTCGAAGTAACCGCCAGGCGTCGGGCGCTGCCGCCCGCGCCTGGCGAACTCGCGCAGGTAGTCGTTGTCTTTGTCCTTGTCGCCGTCCGGGCCGTCGGCGTGCGCCATCAATGGTCGCGTCCGCGCTGGCTCGGCCGCGATGCCGCGCCAGCGCCGAGAAGGCCGCGCCTACACCGCGGCGGGCGCCTGCGCCGACCTGTTGGCCACGCTGCCGTTGGTGTGCTGGCTCCCGTTCGTCCGTAAGGCGGCGATCGCCTCGCGGACGCGCTCGGAGGTGAGCGGGAGCGCCATCATACGCACGCCGCAGGCATCGGCGACGGCGTTGGCCAGGGCCGCGGCGCCCGGGATGACCGGCGGCTCACCGACGCCCTTGGCGCCGTATGGCCCCTGCTCCGACGGCACCTGGACCAGCACTGTGCCCAGGTTGGGCGCCTGGGTGGACTTCGGGATGGCGTAGTCCATCAGACTGGCCGTCGTTGGTGACCCCTGGTCGTCCCACAGGATCCGCTCGAACAGACCCCAGCCCACGGCCTGGACGGCGCCGCCCTCCAGCTGGCCCTCGACGGTCGCCGGGTTGAGAGCCGTGCCGACGTCCTGGATGGCCGTGTAGCTCAGGGGGCTGACGCGGCCGGTCTCCTGGTCGACGCGGACGCGGACGACGTGGACGGCCATGCCCGGGCTGAAGTTGGACACCACCGTCTTGCCGGTGCCGTACACCGGGGCGTGCTTGGCGCCGAACGAGGCGCTCAGGGTGTAGACCTCGGACAGCGCCTTGGACTTCGCCGGGACGCCGCGGACCTGCACACGCCCGGCAACGATCTCGAGATCGTCGACCGACGCCTCCAGCTCGGCGGCCGCGATGCGCAGCACCTGGTCGCGGGTGTCCAGGGCGGCCTGCATGACGGCCGGCCCCACGGTGTAGGTGATCTTGCTGCCGCCGGTGCCGCCAGCGTAGGGGGCGGCGTCGGTGTTGGCAGTCGTCACACGGACCTGCGACAGGTCGTCCAGGCCGAACGCCTCGGCCACGATCATGGCGAACGTGGTGTTGGTGCCGGTCAGGTCCACGGCGCCGAGCGTCAGCTGGAGCGATCCGTCCGCGTTGAGCCGGCACGCCGCCGCGGCGGACTCCATGGCGCCCGGCCAGCCGCCGGCCGCGATGCCGACGCCCTCGCCCGGCCCGGCCGCGGCCCGCTCGGCCTGGTAGACGGCGCGCGCCTGCTCCAGGCACTCGGCCAGGCCGATGCGTGGCCAGGCGCTGCCGTCGGCGCGCTTGTCGCCGCCGCGCGCCGCGTTCTTGATGCGCAGCTCCAGCGGGTCGATGTCGAGCGCCTTGGCAACCTCGTCGACGGTGCTCTCGAGCGCGAACGCCGCCTGCGGGCCGCCGGGCCCACGGTAGGCGCCGTTGCCTGCCTTGTTGGTGAGCACCTCCACGCCGTTGATGCGCAGGTTGTGCCAGCGGTACAGCGAGCCGAGCAGGATGCAGCCGATGCCGACGGGGGCACCTGCCTTGGCGCCGGCGTCGAAGATCATCTCGCCATCCAGGGTGGTCAGGGTGCCGTCCTTGGTGGCGCCGATCTTCACCCGGACGATGGACTGCGGCGCCGGATCGGCCGCGGTGAACTCCTGGGTGCGGGTGTAGGCCAGGCGCACCGGCCGACCGACCGCCTTGGCCAGGGCGGCGGTGGTCGGCTCGAGGAAGCCGAACTTGCCGCCGAAGCCACCGCCCACGGGCATCGCGTTCAGGGTGACCTGGTGGTCGGACAGGCCGAGCGTGTGGGCCACCTGGCTGCGCGAGTGGAACAGGGCCTGGGTGGACGAGTAGATGGTCACGTTGCCCAGCGGGTCGAGCATGGCGCTGCACGACTGCGGCTCGAGGTATCCCTGGTGGACCCAGCTAGTGCGGTACTCCTTCTCGATGACGACGTCGGCGTCGCGGAAGCCCTGCTCGACGTCGCCGCGTTCGAAGTGGGTGCGGCTGGCGATGTTGGGCGCCTGGTCGCCATCCACCTCGGCCTCGGCCTGCGGGGTGGCGCCGTGCATCGACATCTCCTCTTCGTTGATGTCGTGGCTCTCGCGAACGACCGGGGCGTCCGCGGCCATCGACGCCAGCAGGTCGACGGCGGGCGTCAGCGGCTGGTACTCCACCTGGACGGCGGCAACGCCGTCCTCCGCCGCGGCCTCGGTCTCGGCCAGGACGGCGGCCACTGGTTGACCGGCGTGCAGCACGCGGTCCAGCGTCAGCAGGATGGCGCGGCCCTCGACCGCGGCCTCGATGTTCGGGACGGGCAGATCACGCGCCGTCAGGACCGCCACGACGCCGGGGATGGCGCGCGCTTCGGCCGCGTCGATCGCGGTGATCCGCGCCGAGGCGTACGGGCTGACCACGAACCGGGCGTGGAGAGCGTTGGGCAGGACGAGGTCGTTGGTGAAGCGCGTCTGGCCGGTGAGACGGGACGGCGCGTCGTCGCGTTTGGTGCGCCGACCGATGAAGCGATGGGTTTCTTGTTGCAGTTGCTGCATACCCTCATTGTGGCGGGCCGAGGGCTTTCGGTGAATCCGTTAGGCGCGCGGCGCCGCCCGGGGGGAGCGAGCGGTACCATCGGCGGCAGAGGAGGCGCCATGCGACCAGGGTTTGGCCAGTTCAAGGTAGCAACGTCGGAGTACTTGCGGTTCGCGGCACAGTTCGGGGCCACGGACGTGCTGCTGAACACGCCGGAGCTGCCCGGGTCGCAGCGCTGGGAGCTTGTCGACCTGGTGAAGCTGCGGCTCGTGGTCGAGCAGGCGGGGCTCAAGCTCGCCGCCCTGGAGAACGTCCCGACCCACTTCTACGACCACATCATGCTGAACGGACCACGGCGCGACCAGCAGATCGACAACATGATCGCCACGGTGCGCAACATCGCGCGTGCCGGCATCCCGATCTTTGGCTACAACTGGATGCCGTCGCACGTCTGGCGGACGCCGCCGCGCGCCATTCGCGGTGGGGCCGTGGCCACGGCATTCGACGACGAGATTGCGCAGACGTACCCGCTCACCCACGAGCGGGCGTACGGCGAAGAGGAGATGTGGCAAAACCTAGAGCACTGGATCCGCATCATCACCCCTGTCGCCGAGGAGGAGGGGATCCGCCTCGGGATCCACCCGTGCGATCCGCCGGTGGCGACCCTGGGTGGCGTGCCCCAGCTGCTGCGGAGCTTCGCCGCCTACAAGCGGCTGGTCGAGATCTACCCGAGCGCCGCCAACGCCATCGAGTTCTGCCAGGGGACCATGGCGGAGATGCAGGACGACGTCGACGTCTACGACAAGATCCGCTACTTCGGATCGCGCGACAAGATTCTGTACGTCCACTTCCGCAACGTCTCGGGCACGGTGCCACGCTTCCACGAGGAGTTCGTGAACACCGGCTACGTCGACATGTACCAGGCGATGCAGATCTACTACGAGGTGGGCTTCTCGAGCTTCTTCATCGACGACCACGTGCCGCACACGCACGGCGACACGCCGTGGGGCCACCGTGGGCGAGCCTTCGCCAACGGGTACATCCAGGCGCTGATCGAAGCGGTGACGAAGCAGGGCGCGGCCGAAGGCCGGGAGCCGGGCACGCTGCGCGACTGGACGCCCCCGGGGCTGGGCCAGGATGGCCGACTCGTGGCGGGCGGGGAGGCGCGCCGGCCTAAGCAGGTGGGCTGACGTCTTGCATGTTTCTGATCGTCTGAGCTCCACCTGCTCAGGCTCTCACCTCTGTTCGCGCTACGCGCTTTGCTGAGCCGCCGTGCCGGCGCTCAGCTGGCCTTCAGCGTCGGGCGGGGCGCCGTGCCCATGCTGCTGCGCAGGCGGTCGATGCCCAGACGGACGCGCCCTTTGACCGTCCCGAGCGGCGCGTTCAGCTGGTGGGCGATCTCGGCGTGGCTCAAGCCGCCGAAGTAGGCAAGCTCGAGCACGCGGCGCTGGGCTTCGGGCAGGCGGGCGACCGCGGCGCGGAGCACGGCGCCGTCCACCCGCATCGCCACCTCCTCCGCCAGGTCGCCGGCGTCCGGAAGCTCCTCGTACTCCTCGTCAGCGGTGACCGGACGGCAGCCGCGGGCCCGCAGCAGGCTGATGGCGCGGTTGCGCACCAGCGTGAGCAGCCAGGTGCGCTCCGAGCCGCGCTCGGGGTCGTAGACGACGCGGGCGCGCCACGCCGACAGGAACGCCTCCTGGACGACGTCCTCGGCGTCGGCCCGGTTGTGCACCATCTGGTACGCGTAGCCGAGGGCGCGGCGGTGGTGGGCATCGAACAGGTCTTCAAGTGATGCGAGCGACTCTGCGCGCGGCGACGGCGGCACCACCATGTGTGGGACCTCCACTGAGAGCGGCAGCAGACTCGGGCGGGTCGCCGACGACGTCGACAACCGAGGGCGGTGCCTGGAGAAGGGGTCTTCGATAGGGTTGGGAGTACGCTGGACCACCGGATGCTTCCCCTCCCGTGGCCTGGGCACCGCACCGGCCTCCTGTACCCCCGGAGGACGGCTCGTGCCCTGGAAAGCGACTTTCTGCATAGTTGTCAGACTCGTAACCCCACTGTGACAGCCCATCGTGGCCGTGTCATGAACTTTCTTCATCGGCCGGCCGCGCCGGCACGGACGGGCGTGTGATACTCGCGGCGCACCCGAAGCGAGCTAGGAGAGCACCGATGATGAGCGGCAACGACGAAGTGGTGGGTCTGTTTCGAGACCCGGGACAGGCACAGATGGCGGCCAACGCCCTGCAAGGCCAGGGGATGGCCGTTGTCGACGTCGAGGCATTGCCTCGGGACGCCGCCGGCACCCACGTGCGCGTGAGGACGGGCGGCCACGCTGACGTGGCGCAGCGCGTCCTGCTGCGGTACGGCGCCTACAGCGCCGGGGTGTCCCCCGCCGGCGCGTGACGACCGTGTCGCTCGGCAGCAACTGGCCTAAGCAGGTGGTCTTGTGGTCTTAAGGCTTGAGTCTTGCTTGTTTCTCGTCATCTGAGCTCCACCTGCTTAGGCGCTTCCTTTTGTTCGCGCTACGCGCTCAGGGGGGCTTACCCCGCCATCGTCGCCGCGGCGGCGCTGGCGGTGGCAGTGGGCCTGGGATCAGCCTGCTCGTCGAACGGCGCCGCCACCGGGGCTCCCACCGCGGCCAGCGCGCCCGCCCAACCAGGCGCCAGCCGGGCCGCGCCGGCCGTCCCGACCACGGCCGGCGGAACGCCGGACCGACCGTTTGGCCCGCGCACCAAGGAGACGGGCTGCCTGGCGCGGGACGGGCTGCAAGACCGGGCTTGCACACCAGGCGCTATCCTGCCTGCCGCTACTGCCGCGGAGATCTGTCGCTCTGGCTACAGCTCCGCCGTGCGCGACGTGCCCAGCCAGCTCAAACAGGAGGTGTACCGCTCGTACCAGGTCGTCGAGCGGACAGCTGGCGAGTACGAGGTGGACCACCTGGTGTCCCTCGAGCTGGGGGGCAGCAACGATATCGCCAATCTGTGGCCGGAGGCGGCCGAGCCCCGCCCCGGCTTCCACGAGAAGGACCAGGTCGAGAACTTCCTGCACGAGCAGGTGTGCCGCGGCGCCACGCCGCTGGCGGAGGCCCAGAGGACGATCGCGACGGACTGGCTCAGCGTCTACCGAAGCCTGCCGGCGTCGGTGCGCAAGCCGTAGTCGCGTCCCTGGCACGGTCACCCCGAACGTTAACGTCCACGAGCGTCGCGGGCGCGGCCGTCTCGTCTACGCTATGGCTATCGTGCGCAACTCGGTGCTCAGCGGTCCGCTGCTGCTGACCCAGCTCCTGAACAGCGCGGTGCTCGACCTTGCCGGCGGGCGCCTCGGACGGCTCAAGGACGTCATCGTGCGGCTCGCTGACGCGGGCTATCCGCGGGTCACCGGTCTGAAGGTCGACATCGGTGGTCGCGACCTGTTCGTGCCCGCGGACCTGGTCGCCCAGCTGGCCCCCGGCCGGGTCGAGCTGCGCGGGCAGAAGTTGAACCTGGGCCGTTTCGAGCGCCGCCCAGGCGAAGTGCTCCTGCGCCAGGACGTGCTCGATCGCCGCCTCATCAACGTGGTGACGGGACGCCTCGTGCACGCCAGCGACCTGGTCCTGGCTCATGGCGACGACGGGTGGCGTCTGACCGGCGTGGACCCGAGCCCGCGCGGCCTGCTGCCCGTCCGCTTGCGTCGGGCAGCGCCGCCCGGGGCCCGGATCGTGGACTGGAGCAACGTCCAGCCGTTCGTCGGGCACGTGCCCACGGCCGGATTGCTGATGCCCCTGGGGTTTTTGCGGCGCCTGCACCCGGCCCAGATCGCCGACCTGGTCGAGCACGCCTCGCACGACCAGGGCGAGGAGATCATGGAGGCGGTCGAGGCCGACCCCGAGCTGACCGCCGACGTGTTCGAGGAGCTCGAAGCCGACCACCAGGTCGAGTTCCTGGCTTCCCGCTCCGACGCCGAGGTGGCGCAGGTGCTGGCGCGCATGGCTCCCGATGACGCGGCCGACTTGCTGAACGATCTCGATCAGGCGCGCCGCCGGCCAGTGCTGGACCTGATGCCCGCGCCGCAGGGCCAGAAGGTGCGCGCCCTTCTCCAGTACAACCCGTCGACCGCCGGCGGGATGATGAGCCCGGACTACGTAGCCGTTACGCGCGGGACCACGCTCAGCGCGGTGCTCGAGCGCATCCGGGCCGACGACAGAGTCCCGCAACAGCTGCTCGGCTCGATCTTCGTCACTGAGGCCGACGGTCGCTGCATCGGCACGGTTGGCATCGCCGACGTGGTGCGCGGAGCCGCGGACCAGGCCGTCGAGCAGCTGCCGCAGCTTGTCGCGGGCGGGGTGCGCCTCGAGGACGACGTCCAGCACGTGGCGCTGCGCATGACGGACTTCAACCTGACAGCTGTCGGGGTGACCGATGACGCCGGGCGGCTGGTGGGGGCCATCTCGGTGGACGACCTTCTCGAGCGGCTGGTGCCCGAGCAGTGGCGGCGCCGGGCGGAAGCAGCCGCGGGTGCCTGAGAGCGTTTTCCCTACCCCCGCTCCCGCCCCCGCCCCCGCGCCCGCGCCAGGGCCGGAGGCGCCACCTCGCGAGCAGCCCTCGGCCGTCCTGGACGAAGCCCACGTCGGCGACATCCACGGCGCCCTGGGCACCATCCGGGTGAGCGACGTCGGCTATCGGCGCACCTGGAAACAGCGGCTGCTCACGCTGCTGGCCATCATGGGCCCCGGCCTGATCGTCATGGTCGGCGACAACGACGCCGGCGGCGTCGCCACCTACGCCCAGGTCGGCCAGAACTACGGCTACTCGCTGTTGTGGACGCTGCTGGTTCTGATCCCGGTGCTGATCGTCAACCAGGAGATGGTGGTCCGGCTCGGGGCGGTCACGGGCGTCGGCCACGCCCGGCTGATCAACGAGCGCTTCGGCCGGTTCTGGGGCTTCTACTCGGTCGGCGACCTGTTCATCCTGAACTTCCTGACGCTGGTCACCGAGTTCATCGGCGTCAGTCTCAGCGCCACCTACTTCGGCGTGAGCCCGTATCTGGTTGTGCCCCTGGCCGCGCTGGTCCTGGTCGGGATCGCGCTCACCGGCAACTTCCAGCGCTGGGAGCGGGCAATGTTCGTGTTCTTGGTCTTCAACCTGCTCGTCCTCCCGCTGGCCTGGCTCAGCCATCCGGACGGCGGCGCGGTCGGGCGCGGGTTTCTCGTGCCGGGCGTCGCGGGCGGGGTGTCGTCTGACGCCGTGCTGCTGATCATCGCGATCGTCGGCACCACCGTGGCCCCCTGGCAGCTGTTCTTCCAGCAGTCGAACGTCATCGACAAGCGGATCACGCCCCACTGGGTGGCCTACGAGCGCACCGATACCATCATTGGCGCCTTCGTCGTGGTGCTCGGCGCCGCGGCGATCATGATGGCGGCCGCGGCCGCCTTCAGCGGTACCCCGGACGCCGGCCTGTTCACCGACGCCCTGGGCACCGCCAACGGCCTGGCGGCCCAGGTTGGGCCGGCGGTCGGTGCCGTCTTTGGATTGCTCCTGTTGGATGCCTCCATCATCGGGGCCTGCGCTGTGACGCTGGCGACCTCCTACGCGTTCGGCGACGTGTTCGGACTGCGCCACTCGCTGCACCGCAGCTTTGGCGAGGCCAGGGTCTTTTACGGCAGCTACACCGCCATGGTCGTGCTGGCCGCGGCGATCGTGCTGATTCCGCATGCGCCGCTCGGGCTGATCACGACGGCCGTCCAGGCGTTGGCCGGCGTGCTGCTGCCGAGCGCGACAGTCTTTCTTGTCCTGCTGTGCAACGACCGTGAGGTCCTGGGCCCGTGGGTCAACGCCACCTGGCTCAACGTCGTGGCGACCGTGATCGTGAGCGTGCTGCTCGAGCTGTCGCTGGTGCTGGTGGTGACGACCCTGGTCCCCAGCATCGACGTTGGGCTGCTCGTGGTGGTCCTCTCGGTGCTGGTCACCGTGGCGCTGGTAGCGGGCGGAGCCTGGCTGTGGCGGCAGGGGCGGGGCCGCCCGCCGCAGCCGCCGCTGCCGCCTGGCGACCGCGAGAACTGGCGGATGCCGCCGGTCGCCCTGCTCAACCGGCCGGAGTGGCCGGCGGGTCGCAAGATGGCGATTCTGGCCTTGCGCGGGTACCTCGTCGTCGCGGTCGTCTTGCTCGTGGTCAAGGCGGTCCAGCTAGCCCTGGGCCAGTGACTGGACGAGCGCTGTCGCGTGGCGCTGACGCCCGCGGGCGTCAGGTGCGCGTGCCGACGGCGACGATCTTCCCTTCCTGGATCGTCACCGAGGTGAGGCTGAGGCGCTGCTGCGCCAGGGCGCTCTCGACCTGGCTCTGCATGGTGCGCTCCATCAGCGCCCGGGTCTCGTCCGGGACGGCCACGCCCGCGACCGTCGCCTCCTGAAGCGTCACCACTGGGTGCCCCGCCTGGGCCGCCAGCGAGCCCGTCAGACTGACCGGCAGGACGGCGCCAGCCACCTGGGCATCGCCGTCGGCCAGGATGCGGCCGCCGCGGAGGTGCAGCGTCAGCCGGCGCAGGGTAGCCGGCCCGAGCGGCGTGTTGCCGATCTGCTGGCCAGCCAGGCGCTGGTTGACCTGGTCGGTGAGGGCCGCCTCAGGCAGCTCGTAGGTCACCTGAGTCGGGGCCGCGGCCGACATGGGCGCGGCGCCGCCCGGGTTGCCCGGGTCCGAGGCTGGACCGAGCAGACGCCCGTTGGTGAAGCGGACGGTCAGGCCACCCAGGACGATGAGCAGGGCGGCGGCCAGCAGCAGCCGAACCACGCCTCAGGCACCTATGCAGGAGGGCTTAGTCTTAAGTCTTAAGTCTTGCTTGCTTCTGATCATCTGAGCTCCACTTGCTTGGGCTCATATTTTTGTTCGCGCTACGCGCTCGGGTCGGGCAGCAGCCGGGCAGCGTCCCCCAACCTCGCCTCGGCCCGCTCCCGCCCCAGCGCCACCATGAGCGGGAACAGGGGCGGCGTCACCGTCTTGCCCGTGAGCGCGACGCGCACCGTCATCAGGAAGTGCCGCTGCTTCCAGCCGCGGCTCTCGCGCTCCCTCGCAAACGTGGCCTCGAGGGCATCTGCCGAGTAGGGGTCGGTCGTGCGAACCAGGTGAGCGGACACGGCCAGCGCGTCGCGGACAGCCTCCGGCGCCAGCCCCTGACCCAGCAGGAGGGCGGGATCGAGGTCGACCTTGCCCACGTACAGGGTGTCGACTTGGTCGCGGATATCGGCCAGCCGTTTGAGCCGCTCCTTGAGCGTCGGCGCCAGGATGCGCAGCGCCTCGTGCTCGCCCGCGCCGGGTAGGAACGGCTCGGCGCGACGCAGCAGCTCGTCGTCGGAGAGGCGCTGGATGTACTGCCCATTCAGCCACTCCAGCTTGGCCACGTCGAAGATCGGCCCGACCGGGCTGAAGCGGCTCCAGTCGAAGTGGGCCACCAGGTCGTCGAACGAGAACATCTCGCGCCCGTCTGGCAGGCTGAACCCCATCAGCGCCAGGAAGTTGACCAGCGCCTCGGGGAGAAAACCCTCTTCCTTGAACCAGAGCAGCCGGGCGGCCGGATTCTTGCGCTTGCTGATCTTGGAGCGGTCGGTGTTCCGCAGCAGCGGGAAGTGGGCGAACTTTGGCGGGTCCCAGCCGAGCCACTGGTACAGCAGCAGCTGCTTCGGCGTGGACGAGATCCACTCCTCGCCGCGGGTCACGTGGCTGATGCGCATCTCGTGGTCGTCGACGACCACCGCCAGGTGATAGGTCGGGAAGCCGTCGGCTTTGAGGATGACCTGGTCGTCGGGGACGGGAGCGTTGGTCGAGCCCCGAATCAGATCGTGGAAGGTGAGCGGCGGCTCGTCTGGGATACGCATGCGCACGACGCTGCGCTCGCCGAAGCCGGGCTCCCGGGCGCGCTGCTGGCGCGTCTTGCCGAGGCAGCAGCGGTCGTAGCCGGGCGGCTGCTTGCGCCGCGTCTGGTCGGCGCGCATCTCGCCAAGCCGCTCGGGGGTGCACCAGCAGTGGTAGGCGTGGCCGGCCTCGAGGAGCTGGTCGGCGTAGCGCTGGTAGAGGGGCAGGCGCTCGGATGAGCGGTACGGCCCGTAGGGGCCGCCCTTGTCGGGGCCTTCGTCCCAGTCCAGGCCCAGCCAGTGGAGGGTATCGAAGATCTGCTGCTCGCTGCTCTCGACATAACGCCCGCGGTCGGTATCCTCGATGCGGAGCACGAACGTGCCGCCGCGCTGGCGGGCGAAGGCGAGGTCGAACAGGGACATGTAGGCCGTGCCCACGTGGGGGTCGCCCGTGGGCGACGGGGCGATACGCACGCGGACCGGGGCGGCCGAGGGCATAGATGTCCCTCAGTCTAGCGCCGCGCCCGCCGGCGCAGCCGCTCCAGCGGCTCGGCCAGGTCGGCGGGCAGCTCCGCGGTGAGGGTGTGCTCGCGACCGTCGTGGGGCGAGCGGAGCCGCAGCGCGTGCGAGTGGACGAACTGCCTGGGGAAGCCGGAGGGCGAGCGGCCGGGCGCGTAGACGCGGTCACCGGCGACGGGGTGACCAATGGAGGTGAAGTGGACTCGCAGCTGGTGGGTGCGCCCGGTCACCAGGAGGGCCTCCACCAGGGTGAAGTCGCCAAAGCGCTCGCGCACCCAGAAGTGGGTCTCGGATGGCCGGCCGTCGGCGCGGGCGCTCATCCGCTGGCGGTTGCGCGGGTCGCGGGCGATGGGGGCGTCTATCACGCCCTCGTCCTCGGCGATAGTGCCGCGCACCAGGAGCAGGTAGCGCTTCTCGGTGGTGCGCCGCTGCATCTGGCGCTGCAGGTCGGCGGTGGCGGCGGTCGTGCGGCCCACCACCAGCAGCCCGGAGGTGTCCCGGTCCAGCCGGTGCACGATGCCCGGCCGTTCGTCGCCAGCGGCGTCGCCGAGCTCGGGAAAGCGCGCCAGCAGCCCGTTCACCAGGGTGCCTGCCTGGTTGCCAGGCGCCGGGTGCACCACGACCCCCGGTGGCTTGTCGACGACGATCATGGCCGGGTCCTGGAACACGACAGTGAACGGGACGTCAGGGTCGGGGGTGAGCGCGATGGGCTTCGCTGGCGCGGCCGCGCTCAGGACGACGACATGGTCGCCGGAGCCCACCCGCTGGCCCGGCTTCGCGGACTGCCCGTTGAGGGTGACGGCCGCCTGATCGATGAGGCGCTGCCACTCGGCGCGCGAGCGGTCTGGCGTGCCACCGTTGCGGGCGAGGAAGCCGTCGAGGCGGTCGCCGGCCGCGAACGGCGGGACGACGAGCAGGCGCTCGCCGCTGGCCCGAGTGTGGCTGGCGGCGCGCAGCGGCTGGCGGTCAGCCGAGCTCGGAGACATCGGCCTGACCGGATCGCGCGGCGGCCGGCTCTGGCGGCGACTCCGTCAGCAGGTTGAACGCCAGCAGCGCCACGCCGACCACGATGGCCGAGTCGGCCACGTTGAAGACGGGCCACCAGTTCGCCCGGTAGCCGAAGTCGACGAAGTCCACCACGTAGCCCTGGCGCACACGGTCGATCAGGTTGCCAATCGCCCCGCCGAGCTGCAAGCCCAGCGCCAGGTGGAGCCGGAAGCCAGAGCGCGGCAGGTAGCGGTAGCTCGCAGCGATCACACCGATCACGACCACGCCCACGAGCACGAAGAACAGCGTCTGGTCCTGGAGCAGCCCGAACGCCGCCCCGCGGTTCTCCAGGTAGGTGAACCGCAGCAGGTCGCCGGTCAGCGGGACAGGCACCGAGTGCACGCCCGTCTTCTCCAGACGATCCTCGGCCAGCCGCTTGGTCACGCGATCGACCACGACCACCAGGGCGGCGAGCCCGACGAAGCCGATGCCGCGCAGGGACAGGAGGCTGGCTCGGCCGTTCCCCTGGTCGCTGCCGCTGGTGGGGGCCACGCGACTCACGGCGCGCTTTTGCGGACCGCAACCTCGACCGGCATACCGTCGATCTCGGCCGCCACCCGGTGCGCCCAGTCGCCATCATCGCCAGATAGCGGGACCAGGGTCGTCGCCAGAGTCTCACGACGCACGGCGCCGCCGTGCTGCTCCAGGACCGTGCCCAAATCCTGGGGGGCCCGAACGCCGACGACTATGCGGTCGGCCACGTCGAAGCCGGCCGCTTTGCGGGCGTCCTGGACGATGCGGACCATCTCGCGGGCCTGGCCCTCCGCGACCAGCTCAGGTGTCCGCAGCGTGTCGAGCACGACCAGCACCGCGCCGTCGACGGCCGCCGCGTAGCCCGGCGCTGGCTCCAGCGTGACAGTGGCCTCCTCGGGCTCCAGAACGACCATCTGCCGTTCGGTGTCGTCGCCCACGGCCACGTGCACGCGGGGCCCGTCCTCCACCGTGAACGCGCCAGCCTGGAGGGCTGACCGAATGCGCGGGTACTGCTTGCCGTACTTCGGACCAAGCAGCTTCGGGTTCGGCTCGACCCGGCGCCTGACCGCCTCGTTGAGGTCGTAGGCGAGGTCGACCTGCTTCACGTTCAGCTCGTCGGCCAGCTCCGCCAGGAGGGCCGGCGGCAGCTCATCGACGTCGGCGCCCGCGGCAACGCGCATGCTGGCCAGCGGCCGGCGGACGGCGATGCCAGCGCCCTTGCGGGCGGCGTGCCCGAGGCTGGCCAGGAGCCGCACCCGCTCCATCTGGGCGACCAGCCGGTCGTCCTCGAGCGTCGGATCGGTCTCCGGGTAGGAGCAGTGGTGCACGCTCTCCGGCGCCGACGGGTCGGTCGTCCGGACCAGGTTCTGGTACAGCTCCTCGCTCAAGAACGGCAGCATAGGCGCCATCAGCCTGGCGACAGTGACCAGAGCCTCGTGCAGCGTGGCCAGCGCCGCTGGGTCGGCCCGCCCGCCGGGCGCCCAGAAGCGGGCCCGGCTGCGCCGCACGTACCAGGTGCTCAGGTCGTCGAAGAAGGCCTCCAGCGAGCGGGAGGCGGCCATGGCGTCGAAGGCGTCGAGCCCGGCGCGCACCTCGCGGATCAGACGCTGCACGCGCGCCAGGAGCCAGCGGTCGAGCAGCGGCCGCTGCGGTGCCGGCACGTCGGCCGCGCCTGGGCGCCAGTCCTCGATGCTGGCGTAGGTGACGAAGAAGCTGTAGCAGTTCCACAGCGTCAGCAGACGCCGCTTCGTGTCCTCGGCTACCCTCCAGCCGAAGTTCAGGTTGGCGGCCGGGTTGTGCTGGCAGAAGATCCAGCGCAGGACGTCGGCGCCGGCGCGCTCGGCCGCCTCGTTGAAGTCGATGGCATTGCCCAGGCTCTTGTGCATCGGCTGGCCGCGCTCGTCGCGCAGCGTACCGAAGCCGAGGACCGTCCGGTAGGGCGCCGTGTTCTCGAGAATGGTGCTCATGACGAGCATGGAGTAGAACCAGTTGCGGTACTGGCCCGGAAAACTCTCGGTGATGAAGTCGGCCGGGAACCACTCCTGCCACAGGCTCTTGCCGTGGCGGAAGCCGAGGGTGGAGTAGGGCACGATGCCGGCGTCCAGCCACGGGTTGCCGACGTCCGGCGTGCGGGTCATCTCCCCGCCGCAAGCGCCACAGGCCAGCTTCACCGCGTCCACCCAGGGGCGGTGGGGCGAGTGGCCGGCGAACGTCTCCCAGCCGGCGACGGCGCGCTCCTGGAGCTCCGTCTCGCTGCCGACGACGTCGAAGCGCCCGCAGGCGTCGCACACCCAGATGGGCAGCGCCAGGCCCCAGAAGCGCTTCTTGGAGATCATCCAGTCGTGCATGTTGCGCAGCCAGTCCAGCTCGCGGTCCAGCCCAAAATCCGGGACCCAGCGGATCTGGCGGGTGACTGCCTCCATCAGCGGGCGCAGCTCCTGCACGCTGATGTACCACTCGTCCACCAGGCGGAAGACCAGCTCGCTGCGGCAGCGCCAGCAGTGCGGGTAGGGGTGGGTGTAGGGCTCGGCGCGGAACAGGACGCCCTTGCGGCTCAGGTCGTCCCCGATGGCCTCGGCGACCGTGCCGACCGACTGGCCGGTGAGCCAGTCGAAGCCGTCGACGTAGACGCCGCTGTCGTCGATGGGCGCGATAGCCGGCAGGCCGAACTCCTGGCTCAGCCGAAAATCCTCCTCGCCGCAGCCCGGGGCGATGTGGACGATGCCGGTGCCCTTGTCCTGGCTCACGTCGGTCCACGGGATGACGCGGTGGTCGACCTCGTGCGCAGCCGGCAGCTCGTCGAAGGGCCCGCGGTACCGCAGCCCGACCAGCTCCTGGCCACGAACCAGCTGCACCACGTCCCAGCCCGGGCCGAGGCGGCGGACCAGCGGCTCGGCCACGACGACCGTCTCCCCGCCGCGGCTGGCGTGGGCGTAGGTCAGATCCGGGTGCACCGCGGCGGCGACGTTGGCCGGCAGCGTCCACGGCGTCGTCGTCCAGACCAGCAGGCTCACCCGGGCATGGTCGACCAGCGGCAGCTTCACGAAGAGGCTCGTGTGGGTCACCTCCTGGTAGCCCTCGGTGTCGATCTCCATCTGGCTGATACCCGTGCTGCAACGCGGGCACCACGGCATGACGTCGTGGCCGCGGTACAGCCAGCCGCGCTCATGGCAGATCTTCAGCACCTGCCAGATGGTGTAGTTGTTCTCCGCGGACATCGTGTAGTAGGAGTCGTCCCAGTCCATCCACTGGCCGAGGCGGATGCTCTGCTCCGTCTGGATGCGGGCATATTTCAGCACCCGCTCCTTGCAGCGGCGGACGAAGTCGGCCATGCCGTACTGCTCGATGTCGCGCTTGCTTTTGAAGCCCAGCTCCCGTTCGACCTCGACCTCGACCCAGAGGCCCTGGCAGTCGAAGCCGTTCTGGAAGCGCTGGTTGTGGCCGGTCATCGCCTTGTAGCGCTGGTAGAGGTCCTTGTAGGTGCGACCCCAGGCGTGGTGGACGCCCATCGGGTTGTTGGCGGTGATAGGCCCGTCGATGAAGGAGAAGCGCTTCGCGCTGTTGGCCAATTGCTGGCGCAGCTTGTCGAAGGCGCGGGTGTCCTCCCAGAACTGGAGGATGCGGTGTTCCAGGGCCGGAAAGTCGAGTTCGTGGGGGACGCGCTGGTACATAGGACAGTGGGTCCTACATGCTAACGCAGGGCGCTCCGTCGCTCAGAGGTTCGGCGCCAAACGGACGTGCAGGTCGCGCAGCGCCTCCGGCGGCACTGGAGCCGGGCTGCCCATCATCAGGTCCTGGGCGCTCTGGTTCTTCGGGAACGGGATGACCTCGCGGATGCTGTCCTCGTCGGCGAGCAGGCTGACCACGCGGTCGATGCCGGGCGCGATGCCGCCGTGCGGCGGCGCGCCGAACTGGAACGCCTTGAGCATGTGCCCGAAGGCCGACTGGATGCGCTCGTCGGAGTAGCCGAGCAGCGAGAAGAGGCGGGTCTGGATGTCGGCGCGGTGGACGCGGATGCTGCCGCTGGCGAGCTCCTCGCCGTTGGCGACGATGTCGTAGGCTTTGGCGCGCACCCGCAGCGGGTCCGAGTCCAGCAGCGGCAGGTCCTCGTCGAACGGCATGGTGAACGGGTGGTGCATGAAGGTGAGCGCCCCGGTGGTCGCGTCGCGCTCGAACCAGGGGAACTCCGTCACGAACAGCCAGGCCATGACGTCTGACGGGATGAGACCCAGGCGGCGCGCCAGCTCGAGGCGCAGCTTGCCCAGGCTGGCGCGGGCGACGTCGACCGTGTCGGCCACCAGCAGCACCAGGTCGCCGGGGGCAGCGCCCAGGGCGTCCCAGAGCGCCCGCTGCTCGCCCTCCGCCAGGAAGCGGGTGAACGAGGAGCGGACGTCGCCTTCACCGGCGCCCTCGCCTAACGCCGCCCAGGCGAGCCCGCGGGCGCCGCTAGTGCGGGCCAGCTCGGTCAGCTCGTCGATGCCGCGCCGGGTGAACGCGGCGCCCGCGCCCGGGGCGCGGATCCCGCGCACGGCGCCGCCGGAGGCGACCGCCGCCGCGAACACCTGGAAGCCGCTGCCCGTGACCTGGGGGGAGACGTCGACGATGGGCAGCTCGAAGCGGAGGTCCGGCTTGTCGGTCCCGTAGCGGTCCATGGCCGCCTGCCAGGTGATGCGCGGCCAGGGCACGCGGGCGACCCGCTTGGTGGAGACGGTCTCGGTCAAGCCGGTGAACAGCGGCTCGACCAGGGCGAGCACGTCGTCCTGGTCGACGAAGGACATCTCGAGGTCCAGCTGGGTGAACTCCGGCTGGCGGTTGGCGCGCAGGTCCTCGTCGCGGAAGCAGCGGGCGATCTGGAAGTAGCGGTCCATGCCGGCGACCATGCACAGCTGCTTGAACTGCTGGGGGCTCTGGGGCAGGGCGTAGAACCCGCCAGGGTGCAGGCGACTGGGCACGAGGTAGTCGCGGGCGCCTTCCGGGGTCGGATTGGCCAGCACTGGGGTGTCGACCTCGATGAAGCCGTGCGCGTCCATGTAGTCGCGGATGTACTTGACCACGCGGTGGCGAAGCACCATGTTGCGCGCCATGCGGGGCCGGCGCAGGTCGATGTAACGGTACTGGAGGCGCACCCGCTCGTCGACGTTGGCCTCTTCGGCGACGGGGAAGGGCAGCGGCAAGCAGCGGTTGACGATGGCCACCCGGGTGGCGTGCAGCTCGACCGCCCCGGTCGGGATGCGCGGGTTCTCGCTGCCGGCCGGCCGCGCCTGGACGAGCCCCTCGACCTCGACCACGTACTCGTCGTGGAGCTCGGCGGCGACGGCGTGCGCGTCGGGGGCGGTGGTCGGGTTGACGGTGACCTGGACCAAGCCGGCGCGGTCGCGCAGGTCGAGGAAGATGAGCCCGCCGTGGTCGCGGACGCTGTGCACCCAGCCCTGGAGGGTGAGCACCCGGCCAACATCGGACTCGCGGACGTCGCCGCACATCATGGAGCGCTTCATACGAGCAGTCAGCAGCTGTCAGCTGTCAGCAGGCGACAGCTTAGCGGGTTGGCAATGTGGCGTGCCGGCGAGGCCGCACGTCTGGCTGGAGCGGCGCAGCACGAATGTGGGCGTCGCGCGAGGGGGCACGATTACACTCGTCGCTGATGGCTGATGGCTGATGGCTGATGGCTGATGGCTGATGGCTGATGGCTGATGGCTGATGGCTGATGGCTGATGACTCGTCCCTCGCCGTCTACGTCCACGTCCCGTTCTGCCTGTCCATCTGCCCGTACTGCGATTTCGATCGCCAGGCCACCGGGTTCGACCGCGTCGACGTCTACCTCGACGCCGTGGTTCGCGAGCTGGCGGCGTACCGGGGCGAGCGCCGGCCGGTGCACAGCATCTTTTTCGGGGGCGGCACTCCCAGCCTGCTGCCGCCCGCCCAGGTGGCCCGCGTGCTCGACGCTATCGGCGCCACGCTCCAGGTGCTGCCGGACGCCGAGGTCACCCTGGAGTCGAACCCGGGCGACGCCGACCCGACCAAGATGCTCGGCTTCCGCCACGCCGGCGTCACCCGCCTGAGCCTGGGGGTGCAGAGCCTCGACGACGCCTACCTCCACCTTCTCGGGCGCCGCCACTCCGCCGACGCGGCCCGCCAGGCGGCCCGCTGGGCGCGCGCCGCCGGCTTCTTCTTCAACCTCGACTTCATGTTCGGCCTACCGCGCCAGACGCTGGCCCATTGGGAGACGACCCTGGCGCAGGCGGTCGCTCTCGAGCCCGACCACCTGTCGTGCTACCTATTGACGGTCGACGAGCGCGTTCCTCTGGGCCGCGACGTCGCCCGCGGCCGGCTGGTGCTGCCGGAGGACGACGACCTGGCCGACATGTACCAGCTGACTCGGGAGCGGCTGCGGCGCGCTGGCTTCGAGCAGTACGAGATCTCGAACTGGGCGCGGCCCGGGCAGGCGTCGCGGCACAACCTCACCTACTGGCGCGACGGCGAATGGATCGGCGTCGGCGCCGGCGCGGCATCCTCGTACAGCGGCCGGCGCTGGAAGAACACCCCGGGCCTGGAGCGGTACATCGACACGGTGGGCCGGCTCGGCCAGGCCCACCGGGTGGAAGACGAGGAGCCCGACCCGGCCACGCAGATGCTGGACTTCGTGACGCTCGGCCTGCGCCTGCGCGAGGGCGTCCCGCTGGCGGAGTTCAGCAGCCGCTTCGGCGCCGACCTGCTGGCGGTTCTGGCGGCGGAGGGCGCCTGGCTGCTGGGCGCCGGCTTCCTGGAGCAGGACTCCGGACGCCTCCGCATAGCGGCCGACCAGCAGCTGATCACCAACGAGCTGCTGGTGCGCCTGGCCGACCCCATCCACGCCCACGCCGCCGGCACTCAGGTGCGGCGGGACACCAGCAGGCGGCAGATGCCGGCCAGCGCGGTGCGCGCCGGCTCGCGCGGTCCGGCTTGCTCCAGGGCGCCCGTAGCGCTCGCGTAGCGGGCGGCGATCCGGCGCTCGGCTTCAGCGCGCACCCCGAGCGCGTCAAGCTCGACCACGACCCGGCTGACCAGCGCGGCGGGCATGTCGGCACCGCCATCGTCCCCGTACGCGGCCCGTAGCCACGGCGGCGCGTCGCGCCGGCCCAGGGCGATGGCGGCCGGCAAGCCCTTCTTCCGCGTCGCCACGTCCGCCGCTCGCGGCTTGCCCGTCTCCTCGGGCGCGCCCCAGACGCCAAGCAGGTCGTCCTGCTCCTGAAAAGCGATCCCCAGCTCCAACCCAAACGCCGCGTAGGCGTCCTGGACCGCCGGCGGCGCCCCGGCGGCCAGAGCCCCGAGGCGGCAGGCGCAGGCGAAGAGGGCGCCGGTCTTGCGGGCGATCATCGCGTCGTAGGCGGCCAGCGTCAGCCCCGAGGCGTCGCGCTGGAGGTCGATGTCCAGGAACTGGCCCTCGGCCAGGAGCAGGCAGGTGCGGCCGAGCGCGGCGCCCATCCTCGCCGCCATGGCCGAGCCCTGGCGCAGGAGCACCACCTGCGCCAGGGCGAACAGCGCGTCGCCCGCGTTGATGCCCTGCTCCATGCCCCACAGCGACCACAGGGTGGCCCGGTGGCGGCGCAGCGCGCTGGCGTCCTGGATGTCGTCGTGGACCAGCGAGAAGTTGTGGACCAGCTCCACCGCGACCGCCGCCGCGCGGGCCGCCTCCACCGTGCCGCAGACCGCCTCGCACACCAGCAGAGAGAGCGCCGGCCGCAGCTTCTTGCCAGACGGCGCCGGGCTGGCCAGGCGGGCCAGCCCCTGGTCGCGCCAGCCGAGGTGGTACTCCAGCATGCCGAGGAAGCGGTCGGCCGGCGGGGAGACCAGACCCGCGAGCTCCTGCCGCGTCCAGACGTCGACCCGGCTGCCGAGCTCGCTGAGCCGGGCCGCGACGTGCGCGTCCGCGTGAGCCTCCGTATGGTCGTTCATGACGAGCGCGAGCGCTTCAGGCCCAGGGCCAGCGTGCCCGCGGGCGCCCGCTGCGCCACCGCGTCGATCAGCCGGCTGGCGAGGGCGGACTGCTGGATCGCCTGCGTCGCCTCCGGCAGGATCGGCACAGCGACGAACGGGACGACCGCCACAGTGGCGATGATGACCCCGTGCGCCGCGCCCGGGACCAGGCCGGCCAGCGAGGACAGGGCCGCGGCCCCGCGACCCCGCCGCCCGAGCCCGCGCGGCCGCAGGCCCATGCCGACGATGACGCACGCTGCCCGGACAACCAGCAGCAGCGCCAGAAATGCCAGGACGCTCGTCTCCGCCTTCGGCAGCGACACGTGGTCACCAATCGCCGCCTCCGCTCGCGGCAGCCCGACCACCGCGGCGATCACCGCCAGCACGGACCCGGCCAGCTGCAGCGTCCCCACGACGAAACCGTCCCGCAGCCCCCCCAGGACCGCCATCAGCACCACCAGGACGACGATCCAGTCGATCCAGTTCAGTCGACCGACCAGCTCTCTGAGCGCCGCCTCGTCCACGCAGGCGGGAGTATGCCCGATGGCACCGGCGGCCGGGGAGGTACGATCAGCGCGTGCGCGCGCTGGAGCTGGTCGGCTTCGACGGCCCGTCCTCGCTGCGGCTGGGCCACCGAGACGAGGCGGCGCCGGGCGCCGGCGAGGTGCGCGTCCGCTTCCGCGCCATGGCGCTCAACCACCTCGACGTGTTCATCACCCGCGGGCTGCCGAAGCGCGCGCTGCCGGCCGTGCTCGGCTCGGACGGCGCCGGGGTGGTCGACGCCGTCGGCGCTGGCGTGCTGTCGGTCCGCGCCGGCGACGAGGTGCTGCTCTACCCGGTGCAGTCGGACGGCACCTGCCCGGCCTGCCGAGCGGGCCAGGAGGTCCACTGTCCGGAGATGGCCATCCTCGGCGAGCAGACGGACGGTACGTTTCAGGAGTCGCTCGTCGTGCCGGCGTTGCTGTGCCACCCGAAGCCAGCCCACCTGTCGTGGGACGAGGCGGCGGCTCTGCCGCTCGCCTGGCTCACTGCCTGGCGCCTGCTGTTCACGCGCGGTCGGCTGGCCGCCGGCGACACCGTCGTGCTGGTCGGCATTGGCGGCGGCGTCGCCACCGCCTCGCTCTTGCTGGGCAAGGCCCACGGCCTGCGCGTCATCGCCACCTCGCGGGACGCCGCCAAGCGTGAGCGGGCGCTGGCGCTGGGCGCCGACCTCGCCCTGCCGAGCGAGGGTTTTTCCCGCGCGGTCAAGGAGGCCACTGGCGGTGCCGGGGCGCGCGCCGTGGTCGACACGGTTGGCCCAGCGACGCTCGACGAGTCGATCCGTTCGCTCGCCCGGGAGGGGATGATCCTCACCGTCGGCGCCACCAGCGGCCCGAAAGCGGAGTTGCTGCTGCCCCGCCTCTGGTTTCGCCACCTGTCCATCGTCACGTCCACCATGGGCAACCACGGCGAGTTCGCCTCGATGCTGGCCGACGTCATCCAGTACCGGCTCAGGCCGCCGGTCGACCGCGTCTTTCCCCTGGCCGACGGTGAAGCGGCCTTCGCCCACCTCGAGCGCGGCGACCAATTCGGCAAGGTCGTCCTCCGCGCCGACGGCTGACGGCTGACGGCTGACGGCTCAATTGTGTTCCGCTTGACCAAGGCGCACGGCCTCGGCAACGATTATCTCGTGGCCGACGCGGCCGAGCTGCCGTGCGCGCTCACGCCAGCGCGCGTCAGTTTGCTATGCGACCGCCACCACGGCGTCGGCTCGGACGGGCTCCTGACGCTGGTCGGCAGCGACGGCGACGACCGCTTCCAGCTGCGCATCTTCAACTCGGACGGGTCGGAGGCCGAGAAGAGCGGCAACGGTATCCGCATCTTCGCCACATGGCTTCGGGACAGCGGCCGCGCGCCGAGAGCCGCGTTCCAGGTGGTCACGCCGGGCGGGGTCGTGCCGGTGGTCGTGGAGACGCGCCCGGGCGAGCCTACGTCCGTCCTGGCCGACATGGGGGCGCCCGTCTTCCGCTCGGAGCTGGCCACGCTCGCCATCGCGGGCGTCGACCTGCCGGTGGTCGCCCTCTCCCTCGGCAACCCGCACTGCGTCGTGCTCCGGGAGCGGCTCGACGACGCCGAGCTGCGCCAGCTCGGGCCGCTCATCGAGCGCCACCCGGCGTTCCCCGAGCGGACCAACGTCCAGCTGGCGCGCGTCGTCGACCGCGGCCGGGTCGAAGCGCTCATCTGGGAGCGCGGCGCCGGCGAGACCCTGGCGTCCGGCTCGTCCTCGTGCGCCGTCGCCGCGGCGTGCTACGCCCTCGGCCTGGTCGACAGCGCCCTGACCGTGGCCATGCCGGGCGGCGAGCTGTCGATCCGCGTCGCCGACGATGGCCACCTCTGGATGCGCGGACCGGTCGAGACAGTGGCCCACGTCGAGCTGAGCGCCGACCTGCTGGCGCGCCTGCGCCGGCTCGACACGGCGGAGCTCCCGTCCGGCCGGCCAGAGTCAGAGCGACCCGTGGGGGTAGGGAGTAGGGATAAGATGGCGCTCGTGACCGTCACGCCCGCCACCGCCTACTTCAGCACTGTGCTCGACCGCGCCAAGGAGCGGCTCGCCGAGCGCGGCATCGAGATCTTCGATTTCGGCGTCGGCGATCCGCTGGAGCCGACGCCGCCCTTCATCCGCCAGGCGCTGATCGACGCCCTGGACCCCGTGTCGCAGTACCCGACGGTCGTTGGCCGGCGGCCGCTGCGCGCCGCCATCGCCGGCTGGGCCGAGCGCCGACTCGGCGTCACCCTCGACCCCGAGACGGAGATCCTGCCGGCGGCCGGCTCGAAGGAAGCCATCTTCCACCTGCCGCTCGCGCTTCTCGGGCCGGACGAGCAGCGGCAGCGCATCATCTACCCGACGCCCAGCTACCCCGTCTACGAGGGCAGCGCCCGCTTCTCGCACGCGGTCCCGCACCCCGTCCCGCTGCGCCAGGAGGACGACTACCGGCTGGACCTGGCCCGGCTGCCACGTTCGGTGCTCCAGGAGACGCGGATCGCCTGGCTGAACTACCCGCACAACCCCACCGGGGCGAGCGTCGACCTGGCGTACCTGCGGAGCCAGGTGGACGTCGCCCGAGACGCCGGCATTCTGCTGTGCGCCGACGACTGCTACCTCGACCTCTACTTCGACGAGGCCGTGCCACCGCCAGGTCTGCTGCAGGTGACACAGACCGGCGTCCTCTCCTTTGGCTCGTTGTCCAAGCGCTCGGCGATGACCGGCTACCGCAGCGGCTACATCGCCGGCGACAGTGAGGCGATCGCCCGTCTGAAGCGGGCCCGCCCGAACATGGGTGTGGCGTCGCCGACCTTCGTGCAGGCGGCCGCGGCCGCCGCCTGGTCGGATGACGGCCACGTCGCGGAGCGGCGGGCGGTGTTCCGCGCCAAGCGCGACCGCCTGGCAGCTTTCCTGCGGCGCCGGGGCTACGAGGTGTCCGGAAGCCAGGGCGCCATCTACCTGTGGGCGCGGGTTCCCACCTCTGACGCGGCGGCCTTCTTCGACCGGCTGCTCGAGCACGGCATCGTCGTGTCTCCCGGCGAGTCCTTCGGGCCGGGCGGTGCAGGCTATTTTCGCCTAGCGCTCGTCCCGACGCTCGCGGACATCGACCGGGCGATTGCCGTGTGGGACAGGATCGCCCTTTAACCGATAACCGAACCGCTAACGACCTAACGGAGAGATCCCGGGCCGGCCCGCGCCGGCATGTCCGGAGCGCTACCATCGCACGCATATGACCACTGCCGTCGGCACCCAGCTCGAGCCGCTCGTCACCGCCGCATTCGCCGCCCCGGCGGCGCTCGCCACGCCGGAGGCGCATGACGCCGTCGCAGAGACCATCGCCGGGCTCGACCGTGGCGAGCTGCGGCTGGCCGACCGTTCCGATGGGCAGTGGCGGGTACACGGCTGGATCCAGCAGGCGATCCTGCTGTACTTCCGCCTGCGCAAGCTGGAGACGTGGCACGTTGGCCAGTTCGAGTACCACGACAAGCTGCCGCTGAAGCGCGACTACGCGGGGTTGGGAGTGCGCGTGGTGCCGCCGGCCGTCGCCCGCTTCGGCAGCTACCTGGAGCCCGGCGTGATCCTCATGCCGAGCTACGTGAACATCGGCGCCTGGGTGGGATCCGGGACGATGATCGACACCTGGGCCACCGTCGGCAGCGGGGCGCAGGTCGGGCGCGACGTCCACGTGGCCGGCGGAGTCGGCCTGGGCGGCGTGCTCGAGCCGCCGGGCGCGCGGCCGGTGATCGTCGAGGACGGCGCCTTCCTCGGCTCCCGCTGCATCGTGACCGAGGGTGTGCTGATCGAGGAGGGGGCCGTGCTCGCCCCGAACGTGACGCTCACCGGCAGCACCAAGATCATCGACGTCACCCGGCCGGAGCCGGTCACGTACCAGGGCCGGGTGCCGGGTCGTTCGGTGGTGGTGCCCGGGACGCGGCCGCGGCAGTACCCCGGCGGCGAGTTCCAGGTCAGCTGCGCGCTGATCATCGGCCAGCGGAAGGCGTCGACCGATCGGAAGACCTCGCTCAACGAGGCGCTGCGCGACTTTGGCATCGGCGGCTAGCGCGCGCGGCGGAACGTAGGGAACGTAGGAAAAAAGAAAGAGCCGAACTCGGGCTTCCGGCCGCGGCGGCGGCTACAATCGTGGTGAATGGGGACGAACGGGACCACGAACGGCGCCACGGGCGACGCCGCCCAGCACGCCGAGCGCGCGTTCCTCTTGGCGGTGGAGCTGCGCGACGCTCCCTGGCCCGTCGGCGAGTCCCTCGAGGAGCTGGCCGAGCTGGCCCGCACCGCCGGCGCCGAGGTCGTCGGGCGCCTGTCTCAGCGCCTGGAGCGGCCGGACGCCCGCAGCTACTTCGGCCGCGGCAAGCTCCACGAGGCGCGCAGCCTGCTGCAAGAGGCGGGCGCTGACCTGGTCATCGTCGACGACGAGCTGGCGCCGGGCACCCAGAAGACGATGGAGGAGGAGCTTGGCTGCCGCGTCGTCGACCGCACCCTGCTCATCCTGGACATCTTCGCCCAGCGCGCGCGCACCCACGAGGGTCGCGTCCAGGTGGACCTGGCACGCTCGGAGTACCTGCTTCCCCGGCTGACCGGCGCCTGGACCCACCTCGAGCGCCAGGTCGGCGGCATCGGCGTGCGCGGCGGCCCTGGCGAGACGCAGATCGAGATCGACCGCCGGCTCATCCGGACGCGCATCGCCGCGCTGAAGCGGGAGATCGAGACGATCAGGCAGCAGCGCGGCAGCCGCCGGCTGGCGCGCGAGCGGGCCGGCGTGCCGGTCGTGGCGCTGGTCGGCTACACCAACGCCGGCAAGAGCACGCTGTTCAACCGGCTCACCCAGGCGGGCGCCCTGGCCGAGAACAGCCTGTTCGCCACGCTGGACCCGCTGACGCGCCGCATCGAGCTGCCCGGCCGCCACGAGGTCCTCCTGTCGGACACCGTGGGCTTCATCGCCAAGCTGCCGACGAGCCTGGTGGCAGCGTTCCGGGCCACGCTCGAGGAGCTGGAGAGCGCCGACCTGCTGCTGCACGCGGTCGACATAAGCTCGCCGCGCGCCGCCGAGCGGGCCGCCATCGTGCACGGCGTCCTCCACGACCTCGGCGTCGGCGACAGCCCCATGCTGAACGTGCTGAACAAGGCGGACCTGATAGCTGGCTCGCCCGAGGAGCTCGACAGGACGCTGCCCGAAGCCCGGGCGGCCGACTCCGTGGTCGTCTCGGCCCGGCTCGGCTGGAATCTGGAGGAGCTGGTCGAGCGCATCGACGCCATGCTGGAGCGCGCGTACGAGCGGCTGCGCGTCCGCATCCCGTACGAGCACGCCGGCCTGGTCGACCTGTTCCACCGCCGCGGCTCCATCGCTACCGAGCGGCACACCGAGACCGGCACGCTGATCACGGGCTCGCTGCCCGCCCGCTACGCCGCGCCGTTCCGCCCGTTCGTGGTTCGCAGTCGCTAGCCGGTCGTCAATTTTGCCGCCGGGCCTCGGGCGGCCCGCGCATTGTCCACCTTTTTTCAAACTTCGAACTTTCAGACTTTCACATGTGACGCGTGAACGGGAGGAGCATCAATGAAGATGACCCACCGGGCGAGCGCAGCGGCGCCCGTCCTCGCCACGACTGACGGCGCCACGGCCGGGCGGACGGCCCTGAGCGTCGCCCAGCAGCAGTACGACCGCGCCGCCGACAAGCTCAACGTCAGCTCCACCGTCCGCGACGTGCTGCGCGTCCCCAAACGGCAGGTGACGGTCCACTTTCCGGTCGAGATGGACGACGGCAGCACGCGCGTGTTCACCGGCTACCGGGTGTGGCACAACGTGGTGCGCGGCCCGGCGAAGGGCGGCATCCGCTTTCACCCGAGCACCGACCTGGACGAGGTGCGGGCGCTGGCCATGTGGATGACGTGGAAGTGCGCCTGCGTCAAGATCCCGTACGGCGGCGCCAAGGGCGGCGTGACGTGCGACCCGAAGGCGATGAGCGCGCGCGAGCGGGAACGGATGACGCGTCGCTACACGACGGAGATCGCCGACCTGCTCGGGCCGGACAGCGACATCCCGGCGCCGGACGTGGGCACCAACGAGCAGGTCATGGCGTGGATGATGGACACGTACTCGATGCACCGCGGCTATTCGGTGCCGGGCGTGGTGACGGGCAAGCCGCTGAGCATCGGCGGCAGCGAGGGCCGCGCCGAAGCCACCGGCCGCGGGGTGGTGTACGCCATTCAGGAAGCGGCCAAGGCGACGGACATGGACCTGCGCGGCGCGGCGGTGGCCGTCCAGGGGTACGGCAACGCCGGCGAGGCGGTGGCGCGCTTCATCCACGAGCTGGGCGCCAGGGTGGTGGCGGTGAGCGATTCGCGTGGCGGCGTTTTCAACGGCGACGGGCTCGACCTGGCCGTGGTGACACGACATAAGCAGGAGCGGGGGACCGTGGTTGGGGCGCCGCGGACGCGGCCGATCACCAACGCCGATCTGCTGGAGGTGGAGTGCGACATCCTGGTGCCGGCGGCGCTGGAGGGGATGATCACCGAAGCGAACGCGCCGCGGATCCGGGCGCGGATCGTGGCGGAGGCGGCGAACGGCCCGACGAGCCCGGCGGCGGACGACCTGCTGCACGAGCGGGGGGTGTTGGTGATCCCGGACATCCTGTGCAACGCGGGCGGGGTGACGGTGAGCTACTTCGAGTGGGTGCAGGACCGGGAGGAGTTCTTCTGGACGATCGACGAGATCAACGCGCGGCTGCGGCGGGTGATGGTGCGGTCGTTCGAGGACGTGCACCGGACGGCGGTGGAGCACGCGGTGGACATGCGTCTGGCGGCGTACATGCTGGCGGTGAGCCGGGTGGCCGAGGCGACGCTGACGCGGGGGATCTATCCGTAGCGCGCAGCGATCAGCGATTCAGCCGTCAGCCGGCACTGAGGGGGTACGACAGAGAGTCGCGCCCAAGGCGCAGCGGGCCGGCCTCTCCGGGAGCGAGCTGACAGCTGTCAGCCGATAGCTGATGGCTCGTTTGGTTCATCTAATGTGTATTAAGTGAGCCAAAGCTGATCTGCGGCCGTGGCGGGCGCTTAGCTAGATCTTGTTGTATGATTTGTGGTATGACGACCGAGAAGTTGACGGTGACCGTCGATGCCAACTCGATTCGCAAGCTCGACCGCTGGGTACGGCAGGGCCGCTACCCGAACCGCTCGCAAGCGACGCAGGCCGCGCTCGATCTTCTCGAACGACGCAACGCGCTGCCGACACTCGCGGAAGCGCTCGCGGCGTACCGCTCGCGAGACTGGACTCCTGACCAGCGGGCGGCCTATGACCACGAGCTGCAGCTTATCGACAGGGCGCTGGACGCGGCCGAGCCGCCACTGCCAGGCGCCTGAGGTGGAGCGCGGCACCATCTGCCATACCACCATCGCCGGCGGCCTCGGGCACGACCAAGGGACACGTCCGGTACTCGTCATCGGCCGCTCAGAGCTCGCCGACGCCACGGGCGAGACGATCGTCTTGCCGATCTCGCACGTCGAGCCCCTATGGACCTACCCGCTCAGCTGGCAGGTACCCGACGGTCTGCTGCCACAGGCCTCATGGGTGCTGATCAGCCGACCGCGAGCCCAGCTGGTAGCGCGTCTGCGCGACCCGCTGGGGGTGGTCGACGTCGAGCAGCTGGCCGAGGTCGTGGCGGCCCTGCGTCAGCTGGTGGAGGCGTGAGCAGCGGCGCCGAGGCTTGAGCCCACGCCCCCCTCCTTGAATCTGCCGTCTCGACGCGGAAAGATGTCTCCGTGTCCGACCCCTCCATGACCCCCTACCCTGCCAACCCGCTGCCTCGTGTCGCGCGCGTCCGGCAGCACCTGCCGGACGACCACCTGCCGGACGTCGCCGCCGCCGTCCGCGGCGAGCTCGACCGCATCGGCCTGCGCGACCGCCTCCGGGCCGGCCAGCGCGTCGCCATCACCGGCGGCAGCCGCGGCATCGCCGACATCGCCCTGGTCCTGCGCACCGTCGCCGAGGTCGTCCGCGACGCGGGCGCCGAGCCGTTCCTGGTGCCCGCCATGGGCAGCCACGGTGGCGCCACCCCGGAGGGCCAGCGCCATCTCATGGCGGAGTACGGCATGACCGAGGCCGCCATCGGCGTCCCCATCCGGGCCACCATGCAGACCGTCGAGCTGGGCCAGCTCGCCAACGGGTGTTATGTCTACTTCGACGCCGAGGCGGCCGCCGCCGATGCCACCATCGTCGTCAACCGCGTCAAGGCCCACACCGCTTTCCGCGGCCCCGTCGAGAGCGGCCTGTGCAAGATGACCGCCATCGGCCTGGGCAAGCAGCGCGGCGCCGAGCAGGTCCACGCCCACGGCCTCCGCGACACCATCCCGGCCGCCGCCACCCTCGCCATCGCGCGCGCCAACGTCGTGGCCGGGCTGGCGCTGGTCGAGAACGCCGCCCACCGCCTGGCAGTGGTCCGCGCCACCCCGCCCGACGGCTTCGTCGCCACTGACACGGACCTGCTACCGGTCGCCAACGGGTACCTGCCCCGCGTGCCCTTCGACCACCTCCACGTCCTGGTGGTCGGCTGGCTGGGCAAGAACATCTCCGGCAGCGGCATGGACTACAACGTGGTCGGCATGTGGCGCCGCATCGGCGGCGAGCGCACCCCGGAGTTCGAGCGCATCGCGGTCCTCGACCTCACCGACGAGTCCCACGGCAACGGCCTCGGCGTGGGCATCGCCGACTTCACCACGCGCCGCCTCTACGACAAGCTCGACCTGCAGAAGATGTACATGAACGGCCTCACCTCCAACGCGCTGGCGGCGATCAAGATCCCCGTGGTCCTCGACACCGACCAGCAGGCGATCGGCGTGGCGCTGCACTCGGTTTCGGTTCACGCCGGCGCCGACGCGCGCCTGGCGGTCGTCCGGAACACGCTAGCGCTCGAGGAGCTGTGGGTGAGCGAGGCGCTGCTGCCGGAGGTAGCCGCGAGCGCCCGCCTGACCCAGGAAGGGCCGCTCGCGGCGATGACCTTTGGGCGGGACGGCCGCCTCACGTTGCTCGCCCCCGAGTCCGGGGTCGAAATTATGTCAACAAGCTCGGGACACGCCTGACGGCCGCCGTGGTGAGCCGCTGGGAAAGGCGAGCCGGCGCGTGATCCACGCTCGCGGGCTGCGGCGCGCCTTCGGCCGCGTCCTGGCCGTCGCGGACATCTCGCTGGACGTCCCCGACGGCGCCATCCTGGCCCTGCTCGGGCCCAACGGCGCCGGCAAGACGACCACCGTCCGGATGCTGGCCGGGCTGCTGGCGCCACACGGCGGGACGGCCAGCGTCGCCGGCTGCGACGTCGGCACCGACCCCGTCGGCGTCCGGGCCCGCGTCGGCCTGATGACTGACGTGCCGGGCCTGTACGACCAGATGACGCCCGTCGCCTACCTAGACTTCTTCGGCCGAGTGTACGGACTCGACGCGGCGACCCGCGCCAGCCGCATCGACCAGTTCCTATCCCTGTTCGACCTGCAAGCGCACAAACGGGAGCGCATGGCTGGCTTCTCGCGCGGCATGCAGCAGAAGATGGCGCTGTCCCGGGCGCTGCTGCACCAGCCCGCCGCCCTGTTCCTCGACGAGCCGACGGCCGGGCTCGACCCTCTGGCGACCCGCGCGGTCCGCGAGCTGATCCTCGGGCTGAAGCACGCGCGCCGCAGCATAGTCCTGTGCACGCACGACCTCGACGAGGCCGAGCGCCTGGCGGACGTCGTGATGATCCTGCGGCAGGGGCGCATCGTCGCCGCCGACAGCCCGGGCGCCCTCCGGGCGGGCGCCACCCGGGACACCCTGGTCCGCGTCGATCTGGCCGCCCCGTGCCCCGCGGCGCCAGCCGTCGCCGCGGCCGTCGCCGGCGTCTCGGGCCCAAGCCTGGCGGATGGCTCCGCCCGCGACCACGCCGGGCTCCTGTTCCGCACCGCCCAGCCCGAGCTGACCAACCCCCGAGTGGTGGCCGACCTCGTCGCCGCCGGCGCCCAGATCGTCTCCGTCACGTACGTCAGCCGCACGCTCGAAGACGTGTACGCGACGGCCGTCGACGGCGCCACTACCCTCGGACCCGCGACGGCGCCGGCGAGCGCGCCCCAGGTGGCGGCGGATCCGCCCTCGCCGACCGCGCCAGCGCCCGTGTCTGCTGCCACGCCGGGCGACGCCGCCATGATCGGGCTGATCGCCGCCCGCGCGGCGGTCGAGGCGCTGCGCGACCGCATGACGCTGGCCATGAGCGTCTTCTTCGCCGTCGTCCTGCCCGTGGGTCTGCTGCTGCTCATCAACGGGCCACTGCGGTCAGGCGCTAGCGCCAACGGGGACCTCGGCGGCACGCTGGCCTTCTACCTGCTGGTGATCGGCCTGCTGCCCGCCGCCTCGGCTGTCGGCATTGCCTCCGGCCAGTTCGCCGGCGAGAAGGAGCGCGGCGTCCTGACGCCGCTGCTGGCATCGCCGGCGAGCAACCTCGCCATCTTCGCCGGCAAGATCCTGGGCGCGGTCATTCCGCCGCTGCTGTACTCCGTGGTCGCCGAGGTGGTGTACCTCGGCGGCCTGGCCGTGGTGCTCGGGCCTGGCGGTCTGGGCGCGCTGCCACCGGCCCTGTCGGCGACGATGATCCTCCTCGTCCCAGCCGCGACGTGCTTCGCCGCCATCGTCGCCAGCCTGGTCTCCTCACGGGTGCGCACCTACAACGCGGCGCAACAGATTGGCGGCCTGCTGTTGATCCCGCTGTGGGCGGCCCTGTTCGCCCTGGCAGCGAAGCTGGCCGACTGGGGCATCGCCGGCTTGGTCGGCGCTGTCGCCGGTCTGGTCCTGCTCGACGCGGCGTTGACGGTCGCCGCGGCCGCCACCTGGCGCCGTGAGGAGGTGCTCTCCCAGCGGTGAGCGCCCGCGCGCCCCGGAGGGTTATTCAGTTACAGGCGACCCCGGCCAGGACAATCAGAGCTTTGTGTAGAGATCAGAAGCGTCGATGGGCTTCGATCACCTCATCCGGCCCGGTGCTCATCTGGGATCTGTACCGCAAGCATCCGCGTGTGTGAGACAAGCGCAGCGCTGGCTCATGAACACAGGGCTGAAGGCGGTGCCACCCGGATTACGACAGCCCGTTGGGGATCGACGCTGCCCGAAGCTGCTTGGTGAACCAAGTGAGCGCGTCGTGCACGTGCTGGTAGGCATCCTCGTCCATTAGCACATGCATGGGGAAAGACGGACGGAGGTCAATCTTCGTTGGCGCGATATCAATGTCTCGCGCACCGTTCAGCCTGGTACGGAACTCGTCCCGTAGCGAAGCATCGTCGAACGGCGGCCGGTGGCGCAGGTGCTGGAACACGACCTCAACCGACCCCGACGGGTATAGGGTGAACGGCCAAGGACAGCGAATCTTGCCGTTCCATAGAAAGAAGCAGCTCGTCTCGTCCGCCGCTCCGAAAGCGAGACTGCCTCCGATCGCTACCCACGCGTCGGCAAGCCGCTGGACGGCGCCAACGATCTGCGGCCCCTGAAGCTCGCCTGTCTGCTCGAGAAATCGCCGCTGTCCTTCCGTGGCCTCCGGTCTGCCAACCGTTACATCCACCAGCCCTTCCACATCGAGGCCGACGAGAGCGGCGAGTTGCGCAGCATCGAGGCGCTGGCTCTGATCGGCAGCGCCACCAGCGTCAAAGTGGACGCCCTCATCGCGCAGAACGTCTCTCACGTCGCGCGCATCGCTCGGGTCGACCCAGTGGAACCCAGGTGAAACTCGTCCTTCGGCCGTAAGCACCCGGTGCCCGTTGGTCATCTGCACAGTGCTAAGCCGGACCCCCACGGGCACCGGATGGGAGCCAATCAGCGCGGCCACATCCCCGTATGTTGTCCAGGTCCCCGCTGGCAGCTGCGCCAGCGCCTTACTGAGTACGCTCCAGTCTCGACCCTCGGACAGCTTGCCTCCGGGAAGCGGTCCTGGCCAGATCGTGATAGCGCGCTCTGCGAGATCATGGCCGCGGGCCACGATCTCGTCCTTACCCAACGCGGTGTCGCGGTGATACGCCTATTCATTTCGAGGTTGCTGCGCTCCAACAGGTCCAACTTACGTTGAAACGGGTTGTTACTAAGCTGGGCGTTGTACGCGGTGAGGGTCAAGTTCCCGAGCGTATGGACGAACCGGCGATGCAGGTCTTCAGCAGTCTCACCAGGGTCCACCTCCTCCTGAAGTGTCCCCAACCACTCCGTCGATGGAGACTGCGGCATGACATGTTCGATCGTCAGCGGTGCCCGCTCAAAGTCAATGCGCTCCTGGGACGGATAGCTCTCCTCCAAACGGCGCAATACGACTTGCCGCTGTTGGGCGCGGCCCTGCCAATAGAACGGCTTCGCCAGGATGGCAGCTCTGAGAGCGGGGTCGTCCGGCCAAAAGTTCCGCTCCCGCGACAGAACCTCGCGGATGCCCTCGGCGGCGCTATCTGACCGGAGCTGGCTCGCTAAGGAATTGAATATCCGATTCAGGTTGTTGGTCGGGACCGCACAGATCATGCGGCGGACAAGGAAGCTTTCAATATAGCCGACGGCACTGACGACCGCTTTGAGAGTTGCTTGCTGGCGCTCGTGAAGGTCGAGCAGATGCATAATCACTGGGTAGGCCACCTGAGCGCCCCATGCATTCAAGCGCTGGAATGCAGACCGTAAGGTACTGTCGGGTTCTGTCGACGGCTCGACGATCCGCTGCAAGTGTTTGCTGCGCCGCCCGATACCACGGACAACTTCTTCGATGGCACTTTCGTCGCCATGGTGAACGTCCAAACGTCTCGTGAATGCCTGATAGGTGCCATCTCGGCGGACGCGTTCCTGGCCACTCAACACCAGATCAAAATAGAAGAGGTCATCTAACTGTTCAGGGCCGAGCCGTGTTTGCATCGGGAGCCATAGCGTTTCGTACACGAGTTCGGCCCGTGTCGGTAGTAGCATAAGAACGAGATTCCGGACTAAATCGGCCTGACTCAACTTCAGACCAGTGTTATTCAGTGACTCGAAGATACGGTAAACATTGTCGTCCGTCGTGACTGTAATTTCTACCAGGGCCAACTGCTCGCTGATAACCCGTTCGAAATTCGTGACGTCAATTGATTCGCCATTCTCCGCGTTCGTGGTCAATTGCTCGCGAAAAAACCGGTAGGCTGCGCCGACATTGTCGGGTCCACCCGCGTCCGCTGTCGAATTGATACAAGCGAAGAAAGAACCACGGTCGGCTCTGGTCGGCATGACCCGGAAAAATGCGTCGCCGTGTTGCCACTTATTCGTGAGGTAGAGTTCGTTGAACCTTTCTCTCTGGGTAGCATCATGGATCGCCAAGTGGTCCCGAATCGCGCACATGGCAAGCATCAGCGTTGTCAACCGCTGCTGACCGTCGACGACCAGCCACCGCTGCACGCCGGCCGCCTGGAGCGACGGGCTGGGAGCGAGCACGACCGACCCTAGAAGGTGTGTCGTTATCGCCTGCCCGTCGCTCAGCGCGGTGGCTTGCTGCCGGATGTCGTCCCAGATGCGGTTCAACTGTTCGCGTTGCCAACCATAGGTGCGTTGGTAGAGCGGCACCTGAAACTGCTTTTCGCCCTGGATCAGTTGTTTGAACGACGTCTCTTGGGCCTTCACTCCTCATCGCCCCCTATTGGAACTGCCAAGATGCTAGCGGAGATGACCTGGTGGAAGGTTGGGAGTCCTTGAGCTCCGTCGGGGCGCATGCGCCGTCACCTGTTGCAGATGGTGGCTCTTCCGTGGTCATGGGGCTGACTCAGCCCCGGCTACGTTCGTCGGAGTCGCCATCGCGGGGCGCGACTCGAGCGAGGATGACGGACAATCCAATGGAGCCGACGCGTTAGGCGGCGACCTGCCCATGACTATGGCCACCGGGAACCCTGAGCGTGGCACCGGCACAAGCTGGCGCCTACACCTCGTTTGGGAACGCAACTGGTCACAACGCTTACGGTTTCGTGACTCACGCGTGGTACGTCGGTCCCTTGTGAGCCGTTAGCATCGTGGCGTGGACTCGCGCGCGTCCCGATTTGACGAGCTGGTGCGCGAGTTCCTGGCGTCGCTGGCTGGCAAGTCGCCGCGGACACGGGCAACCTACGCCTCGGCGCTCGCCAGCCTGCGGGTCTTCCTGAGCCGCTCGGGCGGCCTCGACGCCTGGCAGCCCGGCGATCTGGCACCCACCGCGCTCGAGGCGTTCTACACCTGGCTGGTCGACGAGCACGGTCGCGACCACAGGTCGACCATCGGAACCTACCTGGCTGGGGAGCGGGCGTTCGTCCGGTTCCTGGCGCGACGGAGCCTGCTGGCGCCTGGGGTCTCCTACGAGCAGATGCGCGAGAACCTGCGCCAAACTGTCGGCCGCGCCGGCTACCGGACGCCGCGCATCGACCGGCGGCTGCCGCTCATCGTCACCTACGTGAAGTCTCTGCCGCTGCCCGACCCGGCCGAGCGCAAGGGGGGCAAGCGGTTGGAGGTGCTGCGCGACCAGGCGCTCATCCAGACGCTCTTCTGTACCGGCGTCCGCCGCGCCGAGGCCGCTGCCCTGGATCGCCACGACCTCGACGATGGCTGGGCCGACCGAGCGCTCATCACAGGCAAAGGGGAGAAGGAGCGGGTCGTCTTCTTCGACGAGGACACGCTGGCGGCGATCCGCGCCTACCTCGAGGTCCGTCGGGACACGTATGCGCCCCTGTTCCTGCGCCACGACAACAACCGGAGCCGCACCCCGGGCCACGGCGGCCAGCGCTGGCGCCTGTCGCCGCGGTCCGTCTGGAGCATCGTCAAGGCGCACGCCCAGGCCGCTGGTGTCCCGGCCAGCACGCACCACTTCCGCCACGCCAAGGCCAGCGTGCTGCTGAACCGCGGCGCCAGCCTCTCCGAGGTTCAGGACATCCTCGGCCACGCCTCTCCCGACACGACCAAGCGGATCTACGCGCACTACGGCGTGCAGCACCTGCGCGAGGCCTTCGACAAGTTCAGCGCCTCGCCCGAAGAGCTGGTCGCCGAGCTGCCCGTCGGACGGCGGGGCCCAAAGGGCTAGCCGAGCACCTCGCGGTGAGTGGCGACGGTCGCTCCCGGGCGGGGATCGCGTCGTGCCTCCAGGGCCTCTCCGTGCCTCTTGGGCTATCTGTGGCCGCCCGGGACGTTCGGCTACAGTTGTACGCCAGCAGCCATGGCGAAAGCTCCACCGCCCAGCGCCGCCCCACCGGCCATCCGCACCATCGTCAACAACCGGCAGGCGCTCCACGACTACCACATTCTCGAGAGCGTGGAGGCCGGCCTCGCGCTGCAGGGCACCGAGGTCAAGTCCATCCGCGCCGGCAACGTGAACCTCAGGGACGCGTACGCCCGCGCCCAGGACGGCGAGATCTGGCTGTGGAACGCCCACATCGCTCCGTTCGACCAGGGCAACCGCTGGAACCACGAGCCGCGCCGACCGCGCCGCTTGCTGATGCACACCCGCGAGATCGGCCGCTTCATCGCCAAGGCCGGCGAGAACGGGCTGACGCTCGTGCCGCTGCGCCTGTACGACAAGCACGGCAAGATCAAGCTGGAGCTGGCGCTGGGCAAGGGCAAGAAGCTGTTCGACAAGCGCGCCGCCATCGCCGAGCGGGAGTCCAAGCGAGAGATCGAGCGCACCATCAAGGAAGTCTTCGCCCGCTGAGACGCCCATTCCCGGCGCCAAGCGGGTAGCGCGAACAAATCCCTATTGGTGCGCTAGTGATTACCCGCTCGTCCTGAGCCTGTCGTGGTTCGACAAGCTCACCATGAGCGGGCGGATGGGGCCTGGAACTTCCAGAATTCAGCACTTAGGCGGGCATATCCGCGAACAGGCTGTCCACGAGGGTCGAGAAGCCCGGCAGCAGAGGCGACGTGACCTTGTCCCCGGTGCCTAGCTGCTGGGTGAGCTCCAGCGTGCCACCTTGTCGGCGGAACACGGCGAGAGTGCGCGTACGCCAGTCGACGATCCAGTACTCGTCGACGCCACGCCGCGAGTACAGCTTCAGCTTGGCGTCGCGGTCGCGCCGCTCGTTCGCCGTGCCGGGGCAGAGCACTTCGACCACCAGCTCCGGCGCGACGTACAGCTTGCCGTCGCGCAAGCCACTGGCGAGACGCGCCGTGCTGATCCAGACGACGTCCGGCGCGACGTCGTCGTCGTCGGCAAAGATGACGCCGGGGGCAATGTTCGTTTCCCCTGCGCCGGTCTGGCTGGACCAGGCAAGTAGGGCCGCGAAAATCCGGCCGCATGTCTCCTGGTGGTGCCAATGCGGTTGCCTCGAGACGTACAGCTCCCCGTCTATGATCTCGTAGCGCTTGCCGTCGTCGGGCAGCACCTCGAGGTCCGCGGATGTCCATCTCGAAGAGGTCGTCATGGTGGTGTAGTGTCCACTATTCGAGTATTCGAGCGCGTTCACGACAGGCGCGCACGCGGGCCTCCATGGCGAGCAGCTGGCGTTTGCGCTCCAGGCCGCCCGCGTAGCCGACGAGCTGGCCGTCCGAGCCGACCACCCTGTGGCAGGGGACGACGATGGACAGCGGGTTGCGGCCATTGGCCAAACCGACTGCTCGGGCGGCGCCCGGCCGGCCCACCTCCAGCGCCAGGCGACCGTAGCTCGTCGTCTCGCCGTAGGGAACCCGCCGCAGCGCCTGCCAGACGCTCAGCTGGAAGGGCGTCCCGGCCGGTGCCAGCGGCAGGTCGAAGGCTGTGCGCTCGCCGGCGAAGTACTCGTCCAGCTGCCTCGCGGCGTCGGCGAACGGACTCGGATCGAGCTCCCAGTCCGTGCCGACCCTCGGCCCCCCGGTGTGTGGCGACAGGTAGATGCCGGTCAGGCCAGCCCCGTCGCCAACCACCAGAAGGTCGCCGATCGGGCTGGGAAGCACCGTGTAGAAGGTGCGCGGCCCGGCCATGGTCGTCTCAGCGTACTGCATGCCGTCCCGGCGCGAAGCGCCGCCGGCGTCGTTTCTGAGCGGGGCCAGCCTCCGGGGAGTCAGCCGCGCCCAGCGGCCGGGCCTAGACATGGGTATCGACACTGCGGTCGGCACGGACATCGCGCCGCTGCTGCCGCTGGTAGCGGTGCTCTTCGCGCTGCTGTCGTTCGTGGACATCGGCTAGCGACCCCCGACATCCATGTGCTGGTAGGTCAGACGGAGATGATCGGGGGAAAGCGTCGGCCGGCTGGGGTGCCGGATCAGGGCCTTCCGCTGCGTGCCCAAGGCAGCCAGCGGCGGGACGTCGGCCTCGGCGGCTCGTCGCCGTCGTCGCCGTCGTCCGCGGGCCTCAGGTCCGGCGGCACGATCTGCCAGGTCACGGAGCTCACCGCTGGCTCGAGACTCAGACGGCTCACGGCGGACTCCAGCTGCGCCTGGTCCGTGCCGTGGCCCGCCAGGATGGCGCGTACCTCAGCCAGTCGGCCGCCAGTTTCGCGGGATGGATCTGGTGGTATAGGGCGCGGTCTTCCAGGTTCATTTCCCGGCCTCCTGACGGCTCCCGTGATTCGTCATGGTCGTCGCGCCGTTGGCTGGCGGCAGGGGGTCGGGTAGTCCATGCCGGCCGAGCCCGCGTGCCTCACTGCCGGCGCGCCGAAGGCAGCAAAGCTCTTAGGATGGCTCAGCGGCGGCCGAACTGGCGCTCCAGGTGGGCGTGGCTCAGCAGGATGGCGGTCGGGCGGCCGTGGGCGCAGGTGCGGCACAGCTCGGCTTCGCCCAGCTGGCGCAGCAGGGCCAGCATCTCCGTCTCGCTCAGCCGGTCGCCGGCCCGCACTGCCGTCTTGCAGGCCAGCACGAGCGCCAGCTGCTCGGCCCAGCTGGCTCCCTCCTTGACCACCAGGCCGTGGCCGCCGGTGCCCACGGCGGCCAGCGCCGCCGCCAGCACCCGCTCCGGCTGGCGCGCGGCCAGGACCCCCGGCACGGCCCGCAGCAGGAGCTGGCGGGGGCCGAAGACGTCCAGGTCGAAGCCGAGATGGTCCAGCTCGGCGGCGGCAGTCTCGATCACGCCGACCGTCTCGGGCGGGACGTCCAGGACCACGGGCTCCAGCAGGAGCTGGCGCTCGGAGCGGCGGGCCAGGCCCGCCCGCAGCGCCTCCAGCAGGACGCGCTCGTGCGCGGCGTGCTGGTCCACGAGGTACACGCCGGCATCGCCCTCCGCTATCAGGTAGGTGCCTCCGGCCTGGCCGAGCAGGCGTAGCTCCGCCAGCCGCTCGCCGCCCATGCTCACCGTGCTCTCGGCGTGCCCGCCCCCGTCCGACCAGGTGGCGACAGCCCACTCCTGCTGGGCGAGCGCTGCCCGCACCGCCCGCTGGATGGCCGCGTAGACGGCGCGCTCGCGCAGCAGCTTGACCTCGAGCTTGCTCGGGTGCACATTGAAGTCCACCGCTGACGGCGGCACCCGGACGTCGAGGACCGCCACGGGCTGCCGACCCACCGGCAGCGCCGAGCCGTACGCCTCGACGACCGCGAACGACAGCGAGCGATTCTGCACGGGGCGGCGGTTGATCAGCACGTGGATCGCGGTGCGGCTAGACCGGTGGTAGCCCCCAGCGCTACAGACGCCGCTGACCTCGACGGCATCTCCGCCCGAGTCATCGGCCAGGACCGTGGTCGGCACCTGCAGCAGGTGGCGCTCGGCATCGCGACCGAGGACCGCCAGCGCCGCGCCACGGAGGTCACCGTCACCCGGCGAGCGGAAGCCCTCCCGACCGTCGACGAGGACGGCCATCTGCACCTCGGGAAAGGCCAGCGCCAGGGGCTGGACGACCTGGACGCAGGCGGCAGCCTCGGCGCCGCGCGACCGCAAAAACTTCCGCCGCGCCGGAAACCGGGCAAAGAGCCGTTCCACGACCATCGTCGTCCCGACCTGGCGCGCCAGGGGCCGCTCCTCCAGGGAGCCGCCGTCGATGCGGAACTCCACGCCGACCTGCTCGGTCGCGCTGCGCGTGGCGCAGGCGACGTCGGCGACCGCGGCGATGCTGGGCAGCGCCTCGCCCCGGAAGCCGAGGGTGCAGAGCGTGTCCAGATCCTCTTCCCGGCTGAGCTTGCTGGTGGCGTGGCGGCGAAAGGCGAGCTCCACCTCCGCCGCCGGGATGCCCCTGCCGTTGTCGGCGACGACTATGCGGTCGGCGCCGCCCCCCTCGACGTCGACGCGGATCGCGGTGGCGCCCGCGTCGAGCGCGTTCTCCACCAGCTCCTTGACGACCGACGCCGGCCGGTCGACGACCTCGCCGGCGGCGATCTTGGCCGCCAGATGCGGCTCCATGACCCGGATCACCAGCTGGCTCGGCCTCGCCTCTAGGTGCCGGCCGCGAGCTGCTGGAGCCGGGCCAGCTCGGCGTGGGCGTGCAACGGGGTCATGGCCAGCACGTCCAGCCGTGCCAGCTCGGCGCGCAGCGCGTCGCCGACGGCGCGCTCGGCCAGCTCCTCCTGGGCCGGCCAGGCGCGCCTCGCCTCCATCTCCGCCAGCAGCAGGGACGCTCGACGGGTGACGCGCCCCGGCACACCGGCAAGGCGGGCGACGTGGACGCCGTAGGAGCGGTCCGCGCCCCCTTCGACCACGGCGTGCAGGAAGACGACGTCGTCGCCGCGCTCCAGCACGTCCATGCGAAAGTTTCGCAGGCCCGGCAGGGAGTCGGCGAGGACCGTCAGCTCGTGGTAGTGGGTGGCGAAGAGCGTCTTCGGGGAGCCGCCTGGACGGCTGGCGTCGTGCAGCTCCTCGACGATGGCCTGGGCGATCGCCATGCCGTCGAACGTGCTCGTACCGCGGCCCACCTCGTCCAGCACCACCAGGCTGCGCGCCGTGGCGGCGCGCAGGATGGTCGCCGCCTCGGTCATCTCCACCATGAAGGTGCTGCGCCCAGAGGTGATGTCGTCGTGGGCGCCGATCCGAGTGAACACCCGGTCCACGATGCCGATGTGGGCCGACGTCGCCGGCACGAAGCTGCCGATCTGGGCCAGGAGCACGATAAGGGCTACCTGACGCAGGAACGTGCTCTTGCCGGCCATGTTCGGGCCGGTGAGCAGCATCAGGCGCGCCGGCGCCGCCAGGCACGCGTCGTTGGCGACGAACTGGCCGGCCGGCAGCCCCTGCTCGACCACCGGGTGCCGCCCGTCCACGATCGCCAGCGCGTCGCTTTCGTCGACCACTGGCCGCGCGTAGCCGTTGGCCCGCGCCGTCTCGGCCAATCCCAGCAGGACGTCGATCTCGGCCACAGCGCTAGCGGTCGTGGCCACGCGCGGCGCCAGGGTGGCGAGCCGCGCCAGCAGCGCGTTGAACAGCTCGCGCTCGAGGCGGACGGCTTCGTCGCGGGCGCGGGCCACGCGCGCCTCCATCTCCTTCAGCTCCGGGGTGACGAACCGCTCGGCGTTGGCCAGGGTCTGCTTGCGGATCCAGCCCAGCCGCTCGAGATGCGCGCCCACGGTGTCCGCGGCGGTGGCCTGGCGCTGGTAGTAGTCGGTGCCCTGGGCGCACTGGGCGGCCGAGACTTCGAGGTAGTAGCCGAAGACGCGGTTGAAGCCGACGCGGGCGCCGCGGACACCGGCGCGCTCGCGCTCCCGGCCCTCGAGGTCGGCGATCCACTGGCGGGTATCGCCGGCGAGCGCCCGGAGCTCGTCCAGCTCAGCCGACACGCCGGCCCTGACAACCCCCTCCTCGAACACCGTCGCATCGTCGCGCACTGTCGCGCGGACGTCGCCGGCGGCCTCGGGAACGGGGTCCAGGCTGGCCGCGGCGTGCGCCAGGACGTCGGGCAGAGAGGCGCGCGTTCGGAGCGCGCCGAGCAGATCGGGGACGCGCACCAGCCCCGTCGCCAGGGCCAGGCACTCGCGCGGGGAGAGCATCTCCTGGCCGCCGCGAGCCGCGAGGCGCTCGAGATCAGGTAGACCTTTGAGGATCTCCGCCAGCCGGGCGGACAGGCCGGGGTCACCGTGGAGAGCGGCGACGCCGTCGAGGCGGGCGCCGATGCGCTCGGCGTCGAGCAGCGGCTGGCCGAGGCGGCCCCGCAGCAGGCGGGCGCCCATGGCGGTCAGAGTGCGGTCCACGACCGACAGCAGGGTCGGGCCGCCCGCTGTCGACTCGAGCAGGTCGAGGTTGCGCCGGGTGGCTCGGTCCAGGACCATGGTGCCAGCGACGGCGTACAGCCGCGGGTAGCCGAGCGTCCTGGCGGCGCCCGGGCGCGCCTCCTGCACGTACTGGACGAGCGCGCCGGTGGCGCGCAGGGCGAGGGGCGCCTCCTCGAGCCCGAGGGCATCCACGGTGCCGCCGAAGAGGCGGGTGACAGCCCGCGCGGCGGCGTGGGGGGCGAACAGCTCGGGGCCGCGGCGGGTGGTCTGGGCGCCCGCGGGCAGCGCCGTGTCGAGGCTGGCGTCGCTCTCGGCGAGCAGGCACTCGGCCGGCCCGATGCGCGTGAGCTCGGCCGCGACGACCTCGGCCACATTAGGACCGCGGACCTCGGTGGCGAACAGCTCGCCGGTGCTGACGTCGACGTAGGCCAGGCCGACGGCGCCGGCGTCGGCGACCAGGGCCAGCAGGAAGTTGTTCAGGCCAGGAGCGAGCAGGTCGTCCTCGACGATGGTGCCCGGGGTGACGACGCGGACGATCTCGCGGGGGACGAGGCCGTTGCGGGCCAGGGTGCCGACCTGCTCGGCGATAGCGACGTGGTGGCCGTGGGCGATGAGGCGGGCGATGTAGCCGGCGGCGGCGTGGGCGGGGATACCAGCCATGGGCAGCCGCTCGCCATGGCCCATCTCGCGGGAGGTGAGAGTTATGTCAAGGAGCGTCGCGGCGAGGCGCGCGTCGTCCTCGAACGTCTCGTAGAAGTCGCCCAGCCGGAACAGCAGCAGCGCGTCCGGCCGCCGCCGCTTCAGCTCCAGGTACTGCCGCCGGATCGGCGACAGCGCCGCCTCCTCCAGCCCCGGCAGCGCCAGCGTCTCAGATCGTGCGCCGCGTCCACCCATACCGCGACGTCCAGTATCCCAGATGCGCGTCCCCGGTGACCGCGCCCGGGCGTTCGGCGCCGGCCGCGCTCAGTCCTCAGTCATCGGTCATCAGTCAGACGTCGTGAACGACACGTCGCTCAGGGTCTCGCGGCCGCTGACCGCCGACCGCGCGTAGATGGAGAAGTCGTGGGGCCCGGTCGCCAGACCGTTCAGGCTGGCAGTCATCTGGTACCCGGCCCGGGCAAACTGCGCCCCGTACGTGGCTGGCGTGAGTCCGCCGATCCCCAGCGTCGCCTCGCCAAGATACACACCGTAGTCGCGGTCACCATCACGGTAGACCTGGACGCGGTCGATGCCGCTACCTTGATTCGGAGGAGCGTTGCGGTCCAGGGCGTAGCCACTGACTGTGTAGCTGCTCTGGCCCACGACATCCTCGCGCAGGCGCGGCGAGACGATGACGTGTATCGGGTCGGTGAGATAGCTCAGCCGCGCGAACGTGACGTTGACCTGCCTGTACCACCAGCCCTTGTTCGGCGTGTGGGCGTAAACTGTCAGGGTAGCGGGCCCGTCAACGAGTCCGGCCGTGCCGACGTTGGCGGTGAAGCCGGACGCGGCCCAGGTCGGGTCGCCGCCGAGCGCCGTCGCGACGTCCGGGCGGCTCTGGGCGACCAGGGCGCTGGCCAGGCGCGTCCCGCCACCGTCCATGGTTCCCAGGAAGACCTGCACGCCATCGACACCCGCCCAGCCCTGCGCCGTCTTGTCAACGACCCAGCCGGACACCTGGAACGGGGCGACCAGGCCGACGGTGGCGCCGTTGGCGGGCGCGTCGACGTAGCCGTCGTAGCTGGCGTCGCCGGTGGCGCCAGGGCCGGCCGTCCAGGTCGTGGCCGGCTCGGCGGCGGTGGGCGCGGCGCTGGCGGCGGTCGCAGCGCCGAGGAGCACGAGGGCGCAGAGCCAGCGAGCCAGCGGCCGCGAGGCCCGGCGAGGATGAGCGTGAGCGTGAGCGTGAG
>JAABUQ010000914.1_pt1 | contig 66987 bp, 48 predicted proteins | sample 5560001 | NCBI WGS metagenome assembly JAABUQ01 (sample SAMN10711888, study PRJNA513371) | rock metagenome | isolation source: Antarctica rocks | place: Antarctica: Victoria Land, Finger Mt nord | collected 2015-12-18
TATAGGTAAGGGTACTTTAGCAGATCACGGGGATTTAAAAATTATTGGAAATACAGAACCGAGATATCGTTATGGTGTAAATCTTGGTTTAACCTTTAAAAATTTATCATTTAGTGCTTTCCTTCAGGGAGTAGGTCGTCAAAACTGGTGGCCGGGAACAGATGCAGGTCTCTTTTGGGGACAATACAACCGTCCTTATGGATCAATACCTTCTAATATGATGGCAAATGTATGGTCTGTAGATAATCCTAATGCATATTTCCCAAGATACAGAGGATATGTTGCTTTAAGTGGTACAAGGGAATTAGCAGTAGTACAAACCAGGTATTTGCAAAATGCTGCTTACATGAGATTGAAAAATATCAACGTTACCTACAACATTCCTCAACGCTGGGTATCAAAACTAAAAATAACCAGCGTAAAAGTTTTCTTCACTGGTCAAAATCTTTTAACATTTACGCCATTGCACAAATGGGCCCCGAATTACGATCCGGAAGTGATCTATGCTTCAGACCCGGAAGTTAATCCTACTACTAATATTGGTAATGGATACTCTTATCCTATGTTAAAGTCTTATTCTTTCGGTGTCAATTTAACACTTTAGATATTTAAAAAAAATATGAAAAAGTTCATTTTACTTTTTACCATTCTTTCTATCCTTGGGTTTACGGGTTGTAAAAAATTTTTAAATAAAGAGCCGTTCTCGAACCTTACTCCCAAACAAGTATTTCAAAACAGTAATGACTTGGCTCTATACGTAAATTCCTTTTACGTAGACCAAATTCCTTCCGCTGCAACTATTACAACTACAGATAATACTTCTGATTATATTACCGGCAACACTATTTCTCCCCTTATGTCTCCTTCTACTAATGCAAATAATGTTGGGGGGTGGTCATGGACAATTTTAAGGAACATTAATTATTTTTTGGACAACAACAATAGTAGTGCAATACCTGTAAGTGTTAGAAATAATTACAATGGTATAGCAAAATATTTTAGGGCTTTATTTTACTTCGGGATGCTGAAGCAATATGGAGATGTGCCTTGGTACAATCATGCAGCTTCTGCCGGGGATAGTATTTTGTATAAACCAAGAGATCCGAGAACTTTAGTAGCAGATTCTATTGTGGCTGATTTGGATTTTGCCATTAACAACTTAACCACATCAAAAGATCCAACCAGTACCACCATTACAAAGTGGGTTGCTTTGGCCCTCAAATCAAGAGTTTGTTTGTTTGAAGGTACCTTTAGAAAATATCATACTGAATTAAATTTAACTCAGACAGCTTCTGCTTTTTTAAATAAATCATTAGATGCTTCCACTCAAATTATGAGTTCAGGCAATTACAAGTTGCACAATACCGGTAAACCTTTTTCAGATTACAGAGCACTGTTCACAACAGAAACACCTTGGAGTGATGAAGTTTTGCTGGCTTCTGTTTACAGCAATACATTAAAAGTATACAGCTCATTAAACTCGCTTTTTACAAGTCCAACCCTCGGTTTTAGAACCAGCTTAAATAAGGTGTTTGTTAATTGCTATTTAAATGCTGATGGGACTAAATTTACTGATAAAAGTGGATACGATACTATTTCGTTTGTAAATGAAGTGAAGAACAGGGACCCCAGGTTACAACAGACCATTCGTTGCAACGGTTATAAAAGAGCAGATGGCACGCCAGCCCCTCCGGACTTTTCTTATACTTATACCGGTTATGATATTTTAAAATTCACCCTCGATGATAAAAATTTGGATTATAGTTCATTGAATAATAACTCTATTCCTATATTCCGTTATGCAGAAATCCTTTTGAATTATGCTGAAGCAAAATCAGAGTTGGGCCAGTTTTTTAGTTCTGACTGGGATAACACAATCAAACAAATCAGGCTAAGAGCCGGCATTGCTAATGCCCCTTTCCCAACAATTGCAGACCCTTATTTAACTTCCACTTATTTTCAAAATATTTCGGATCCTGTGTTATTAGAAATCAGAAGAGAACGGGGAGTAGAACTATTTTGTGAAGGATTTAGATTTGATGACATTAAAAGATGGAAAGCAGGACCGATAATGTCTTTGCCTTACCTGGGTATATATGTTCCTAAAATGAACACATATTTTGCTACCAACGGAGACGGGGTATTGAATGTTGATTTTGTTTCAACAGTACCTACAACTACGGTAAAGGGAGTGTTTTACTATCTCGTTCCGGTTGCTTCGGTAAATCTTACAAATGGCACCTTCGGTAACATTCATTGGCTGGTAAATTATGATGCAGCGAGAAAGTGGAATGATAAATATTATTATTATCCTATTCCAGCGTCGGAGTTGGTATTAAATCCAAAATTAAAACAAAATCCGGGTTGGTAGTCGTGATAAAATATTCTTTTGTTATTACAATAACGATAAAATTAAAATGAAAAAAAGTAAAATATTCCTACTTGTACTGTTAATACAGTCTTTTAATACAATTGTGTTTGGTCAAAATAATCAGTTGCTTAAACCGGTACGGTTACCCAATGGTTGGAGTATAAGTCCTGCAGGTAAACAACTTCGATTAGGTGATTTGCCATTAAATATAGCAGTAAGCAAATCAAAAAAATGGGCTGCAGTTACCAACAACGGCCAGAGTACCCAAACTTTACAACTGATAGATACGAAAGAAGAAAAAGTAGTGGATAGTGTAGTAGTTCCTACCTTATGGGGGGGATTGGTATTTAGCGCCGACGAAAAATATCTGTTCGCATCTGGTGGGAACAAAAATAGAATAGAGCAGTTTGCTATTAAGGCCGGCAAGCTTTCTTTGGTAGATTCTATTATCATTGATAAACCCTGGCCAGTGAAGGTATCCGTAACCGGAATAGAAGTAGATGACAATAAAAAAAGGTTGTATGCTGTAACAAAAGAGAATAACAGCCTTTATATTATCGATTTAACTAATCACAAGGTGTTGAATAGGCTAGACCTGGGTGGAGAGGGATATGCTTGTACTTTAGGCCCAAACAAAAGAAATTTATACATTAGTGTTTGGGGTGCTCAAAAGCTTTTAATATTTGATACCTATAAAAATGCTTTTACAGGTTCTATTGCGATAGGGGCTCATCCTAATGATATCTGCATTACAAAAAATGAAAAATTATTGTATGTTTCTAATTCAGATGACAATACTGTATCTGTAATTGATATTGAAAAAAGAAAAGTAATTGAAACATTGAACGCTGCTATACATGCTAGTTCTTTAGTAGGTTCTACCACAAACTCAGTTGCATTAAGCGACGATGAAAAACTTTTGTTTGTTGCCAATGCTGATAATAATTGTGTTACGGTTTTCAACACCAGCGTATACGGGTCTACCATAACGAAGGGCTTTATTCCTACAGGTTGGTACCCTACTTGCGTAAGAGTTATTGGCAACAAATTATTTGTAGCTAACGGAAAGGGAAATGTACCACTAGCAAACCCTTACGGACCCAATCCTACAGCTAAAAATAATACAGTTGTATTACACCAGGGAGATATTAACACTTCGCACAAAGTACAATATATTGGAGGGGGGCTATTGGTTGGTACAATGAGTATTATTGATATTCCCAATAAAAATACTTTATTTACTTACAGTAAAGCTGTACTCAAAAACTCCCCCTATCATAAAGATACAGAGTTAGAATTAGCATTTAAGACCCGAAATAATCCGGTTCCCAGCAGGGTGGGCGATACTTCTCCTATTAAATATGTATTTTATCTCATCAAAGAAAACAGAACATATGATCAGGTTTTGGGAGACATCAGTAAAGGCAATGGCGATACCAGCTTGGTTTTATTTGGTAAGAAATATACACCTAATCAACATGCGCTTGCCAATCAGTTTGTATTGTTAGATAACTTTTATGTAGATGGCGAAGTGAGCTCTGATGGACATAACTGGAGTATGGGCGCTTATGCTACTGATTATCTTGAAAAGAACTGGCCAACAAGTTATGGCAGAAGAGGTGGGAATGAAATCTCATCGGGACAGCATCATATGGGAAATAGTAAGGCAGGATATATTTGGGACCAGGCCAGTAAATATGGAGTAAGTTATAGAACCTATGGGGAATTCGCAAATAATGGTAAAGGGAGTATTCCTGTATTGAATAATCATGTTGCCACTGGCTTTTTAGGTTTGAATCAAAAATTCAGGGATACATTAAGGACTTCACAATGGATTAAAGATTTCGACTCTTTATTAGCAATAAAAAAGGTTCCGCAATTGAATACCGTTCGTTTTGCTAATGACCATACCGAAGGAGTAGCAGCTGGCAGGCCTACCCCGTTTGCACATGTTGCTGATAATGATTTAGCTGTTGGTTTATTTGTAGAACATTTAAGTAAAAGTTCAATTTGGAATGAGTCTGTAGTTTTTATAGTAGAAGATGATGCCCAAAATGGCCCAGACCATGTTGATGCACATAGGACGACAGCCTATATAGCAGGCGGTTTTGTAAAAAGAAATTTTGTAGATCACACGATCTATTCTACTGCGTCAATGCTAAGAACAATGGAACTTATATTGGGGCTTCCTCCAATGACACAATACGATGCCGCAGCAACACCGATGTATAATAGTTTTGATAATGTAAGTAATCCCGGCTCATTTGTGCACTTGCCTTGTAATATAGACTTAAATCAAATAAATCCAGGCAATACTCGTTTATCACGGCTTTCAAAAGGATTAGATTTCTCGAAAGAAGATGAAGTGCCTGATCAAATAATGAATAAGTTATTGTGGGAATATGTAAAAGGTGAAAATAAACCACTTCCTCCTCCAAGAAGATCAACTTTTATAATAGGGGAATAAAATGTAATATGAATGTCTGCAACTAATATCGAGTATTATCTAAAACTGCAATGAGCAGTTTGACTTTAAGATAACAGGTTCAAGTTCCCTTTAACGGATCAGCCAGGCAACTGCATATAGCTTTTGCAGGTTTTTATTTGATGAAATTTGTTTCAATTTGGTATTGGAACCCTCGGCTTTTTAATGTTTAAAAATATCAAAAAAAGTCATAAAATATGCTCTTTTGATATTTGAATTTTACTGTAGTACAGTAAATTAAGCCACATTTCAATACCTCGAAGGGAAAATTGAAAACAGGTTACAGGATAGGTATCGTAAACCTTGAAAAAGTTTGACATGATTTGGCTAAAAACACAAAAGCATGTAAATAAATTAATACAGGCTTTTTGCTACCGTTTTTAAATAGTTTTTGTGCGCCCACCTGCGTGCTTCTCGAACCATTTTTTAACTAATCTGAGGAAATTATCAAGTTTAGTTGCTTAGGTTGATCCTGTACGGCGGACGCGATGGGAACTTATTAGAACACTTATCGGGTATTTTAGAGATTTTGGATGAGACGATTAGGGGGTAGTCCAGGGAAATAGGGCGTTCTGAACATGCAGTTAACATACTACTATGGATGATCTGAAGCTCCTTACTAACTTAAAGGGTTCGAAAGACCCAAATAAGCGGGTTTAATGAATTTACTTTTTTAAATATTGCCAAATCTTCCAAGGACAGAAGACTTGTCTGAAACTTATCCACTAGGCTGGATATTCCGGAAGACTTTGACCAGCTATTCCGTGCGCTTTAGAACACCAAGTTGTGTTTATAACAACGAAAATCGCAATTAATAATCAAGGAATTAACATGGTCAAAGTGTTCCGGAATTGCCTTTTCAACTTTTTAGAATAAGGTGGTCAATTGGCACCAGAATATCCAAGCTATGTGCGATTTTTCAGCAGAGTATAAAACTTGTTTGTTTATAATATAGTGAACAAAACAGAAATATTAAACAACGCATTAGGGCATTTAAATCATCATACTGGTTTAACGGGTAACTGGATGCCGTTAAATGTAGAGATCGATGGATAGATTGATTTTTTGTTTGAAAACAAAAAATTACACTTGTATGTGGAGGTCAAAAAGGAACTCAGAGACCACCAGTTGCCGCAAATACTGGAAATGGCCAGGAAATATAAACCCCTTATGGGTCATTGCCGAACGGATATTTCCGGCACTAAAAGAAACACTACAAGAAACACTACGCGAAAACAAAATAGGTTATCTTGATACTGCAGGCAATATCTATGTCAATACCCCGGAACAATTCGTGTGGCTTGATGGCCATAAAGCTACCGAAACTAAAAAGCCGGTTACCAACCGGGCTTTTACTAAAACCGGGCTTAAAGCCGTGTTTTATTTACTATTGCACCAGGACAAGATCAATTTACTGGCTAAGGCAACGAATGTCGCTTTATGGAATATCAATAATATTATCACGGGACTAAAAGAGGCCGGCTTTATTTTACCCATTAATCATAAGGAGGTACAACTGCAAAACAAAAAAGCCTTACTGGACAGGTGGATAGCAGGATACCTTAAAGCCCGCGCTGCATTTAGGGAATTTTAAATTTTGGAATGACAATAACTTTACAGACTGGCAAACTCTACCAGTTAAACCAGGTGAAACCATGTGGGGCGGTGAGCCAGCGGCTGAGTTGATCACCAATTATTTAAACCCGGAGATATTGACGATCTATACGGAGGAGAAAAAAGCTGCCCTAATACCTAAATGGAAATTAATACCTGCTGAAAATGGGAATGTTCGGCTTTATGAAAAATTCTGGAATGATCCCAAAACAGATCATCTTCCTTATGTTCCCTTGCTATTAGTCTATGCGGATTTAATGATAACGGATGATCCGAGATGTGTGGAAACCGCTGAAATGATTTATAACCAACACTTGAAACATGAATTTGAGCGATATTAGAGAGGGCGAATTAAAGGAAGTATTTGATGCGCTGGAAAAAGCTTTCCATGCCAAACAAATAGACTTTTACCTGATCGGTGCATTAGCCCGAAATATTTGGTATGCAAGGGGAAGCAAGGGTTTTCGGACGACCAAAGATTTAGACTTTGCCGTTATGATCGGTAATAAAGACGATTATGAAGCTGTACGGTCTTATTTAATAGCGTATAACGGTTTCCGGGCAACGAAAGGCAATTCTTTTATCATGATCTCTCCTGCGGGTGTGGAGATCGATATTTTGCCATTTGGCGAAATTGAGATTGACGATGAAATAAAACTATCAAAAACAGGATTGACCAGTTTTGTTTGTTTCAAGTAAAACTTTTATGCGAGCCCGGTATGCCTATGTGAAATGGGGGCTACTTGGGTCAAATCGACACAACATATTCCGATATTGATTCCCCCTTCGATTTTGGCGATATTAAAGGCATAATTCCTTTAACCCAGGGTTTTAAGATTAATGATTCCCGAAAGTGGAACCTTTTGAAACAAAAAATTGAAGGCAATTTTAAATTGCCCCCGGTCGAACCGTCTTCCTGGGAGCACAAGAGAGATAAAGCAATTCAAATAATAGAGGGGGCTATAAAATGATTTCCTAAAAACTATCGGTACTTCAGGAAAACAATTGTCTGATTTATTAAGAAATTAATTCCGTATATTTGACAATATTTGACAAGACAACTTAGGTAAATTTGAAAACGTTAGGAGAATTACTTAAAGAAGCGAGAGAGGCTAAGGGCCTATTGTTACGACAAGTTGCTGCTGCAATCAATGCAGATACTGCAATGATCAGTAAATTTGAAAAGGGTGAACGCAAGCCATCGCGTGAACAAATTTCTGAATTGTCGAAAATTTTGGGTAAAGACGAAAAGGAATTACTTGTTTGCTACTTTAGTGATAAAGTTGCTTCTGACCTAATCAATGAAGATGTAGCGGAAGAAGTGTTGAAAGTTGCGAAAAAAAAAATCCAGCAAATGCAAAACAAAAAAACTGATAGCGAATGAGCGAAGAAAGAATAAAACCATCACTGTTTGACCACGGGGCGACCTGGTTACGTGCGGATTTTCATTTGCACACGATCAGGGACAAAGAGTTCAAAACACTGGAAAATCCCAACGATTTCTTCAACCACTGTCTTACACGTTTAGGTGAAGAAAAGATCAATATATGCGTGATTACCAATCACAATAAATTTGATAAGGAAGAATTTGTCCAGTTAAGAAAAAAAGCCATTAAGCAGGATATTTGGATCATTTCTGGTGTCGAACTTTCGGTTAATGACGGCAAAAATGGAATTCACTGCCTGATTGTATTCGATTTTGAAAAGTGGGTCATGAATAATGATGATTTCATCAACCATTTTTTGACCTCTGCATTTGAAGGTATCGGGAATCGGGAAAATGAAAATACCCGGTGTAACTATGACCTGAATACCTTATTAAGAAAGTTAAACGAGCATAAGGCACAGGGACGTGATTCGTTTATCATCATGGCCTATGTGGAACAAGATAGCGGTTTTCTTAAAGAACTCGATGGTGGAAGGATTCAACAGTTCGCGGAAAATGAACTGTTTAGGGAATTTGTATTAGGTTTTCAGAAATTCAGGAGTTATGACCAGTTGCCGGCTTTAAATACTTGGTTTGGCAACAAAATACCTGCATTTGTGGAAGGCTGCGATTGCAAGTGTATTGATGATGTCGGTAAAGCGCATAAACAGAATGGTGTAGATAAAAGAACTTATATCAAGATCGGCGCCTATAGTTTTGAGGCACTGAAATATGTATTAATGGATCACCAAGACCGGATTTCGCCGGTACTACCCAAGATTGAAAAAGCTTGGCTCAAATCTATCAAATTTACCACCAGTAAATGGCCAGAAAAAAACCTGAACCTAAATTGCGGGATGAATAACCTGATCGGTATCAGGGGAAGCGGTAAATCTTCTATCCTGGAGACTATTCGATATGCCCTGGATATCCCTTTAGGAACCAATTCGCATGAACCCGGCTACAAGGAAAGATTGGTGCAGAATTTTCTGGGCAGCGGTGGGAAAATGCAGATCGAACTTATTGATAAACATGGCAAAGAATACCTGGCTGAAAAGATCTTTGGTGAATCCACCAATATATTTTTCAACGGGCAATTACAGCATAACCTTAAAATAAGTGCGATAATCAATAAGCCTTTATATTATGGGCAGAAAGATCTTTCGGATATCGGCGGAGAAACCTCTACAGAGGACCTTATTTCCAAACTGATGGGTGATAAACTGGTCAATATCAAACAGCAGATCGAGGATCAGGTACTGGCCGTTACCAATTTGCTTGGGGATCTGCAAAAAATAAATAAGTCTCTATCGCAAAAAAAGGAGATCGAAGAAAGAAAAGCGGCCATAGAGTTGCAAATGCAGATCTTCAAAGACAATGAGATCGATAAAAAATTAAATAAGCAAATCGAATTTGACAAGGACAACAACCGGTTGGACACTTTGATTCAGTTTGAACAGCAGTTGATCAACCATGTAAAAGAGACAGCCAATGAATACAGGGACTTGTTCGTAGGACAGAAAACTTACCAGTCTAAAGAAAATGTTCCTCTGTTTGAGGCGGCTATGGCTTCCTTTAATAAATTTGAACAGCATTTCCTGAAGATTTATCAGGTTATTGCAGACATGGAAACCGAAAACAATGTATTACAAAAACTAAAGTCAGATTTTGCATTACAGTATGAGTTATTGCTGGAAGAATTTTCCCAAATTAAAAGGGAGATCAACCTTCCTAATATTGAAGCCGATGCCTACGTGAAATTGTCAAAGGACCTGGATCTGCAAAAAGCGAAATTGGTCGAGATCGACAAACTGAACCAGCGTCGGGAAGTGATCCTGCAAAAATTAAGGCAGGCGCTTACAGATATTAAGACTTTATGGCACAATGAATACCAGATGGTAGTGGACGAAGTATCGAAACTAAATGCTGACCAATCCAAACTTCGGATAGAAGTGCAGTATAAAGGGAATAAGGACCGTTTCAAAGATTTTCTGCGTAGCAGCGTAAGGGGAAGCGGTTTACGTGATACGGCAATCTCCGAAATCGTGGATCAGTATAATGACCTGATCGAAGTATATAATGACCTTAAGGTGGATGGCAGCAAAGTGAATACAATTTTATCCGGTGGCAATGATCTGATGAATTTCACTACCAAGTTTAAGGAAAATATAAATGCCTATCTTACCTACAGGGTGCCGGACAATTACATCGTATATTATAATGGCCGCCCGTTAAGGGAACATTCTTTGGGCCAGCGGGCTTCGGCATTGATACTTTTCATTCTAACCTTAAAAGAGAATGATGTGATCATTATCGATCAGCCGGAAGATGACCTCGATAACCAGACAATCTATACAGATGTCATCACTGAACTTCGGAAATTGAAGAACGATACGCAGTTTATTTTTGCCACTCATAACCCGAATATTCCTGTATTGGGTGATTGTGAGCAAACCATTTGCTGTTCCTATAACAATGGCGTTATTGCGATCTCGGAAGGAAGTATTGATGATCCGGTCATTCAAAAAAGAATCGTGGATATTATGGAGGGCGGTGAAGAAGCCTTTAATCAACGTAAAATGATATATGAATTATGGAAGCATTAGAATTACTTGAACTTGTCCAAAAAGGCGAAAGCAGCGTAGTTCAGTTCAAAGAGATCATCAATAATATTAATCAGTTATCGCAGGAATTTTCTGCCCTTGCTAATACGCAAGGTGGGATAATTCTTATAGGTGTTAGTGACAAGGGCGAAATAAAAGGGTTATCAGCAGAACAAATTCATAAATTGAATCAATGGATATCAAATGCTGCATCACAAAATATAAAACCACCTATTTCTCCATTGACAGAAATTGTAACAGTCGGCGATCAAAATGTTTTAGTTGTTAAAATCCCATCGGGATATTCAAAGCCCTATTACACAAATGAAGGTGTGGCGTATGTAAAAATGGGAGCAGATAAAAGAATTGCACCACCGGAAGAGATTTTGAGACTTTTTCAAAGTGCCGGAAAGATATATGCCGATGAGGGGGAAATTTCTGGCTCAACAATTAATGATATGGACGAAAAATCATTAAAGTCACTTATTATCAATAAATTCAGAAATAAATTCGGTAATGCAAACACAGATGATCTCTTAAAAAGGCCTGTTGACCAACTCTTATCAGTGATTGATGAAAATATCAACATTAATCAGCTCTTACAAAACATGAAACTTAGTGAGGGAGATACGTTAACATTGGCCGGGCTTCTATTGATTGGTTCAAACCCACAAAAATATAAACCATTATTTTCAATTAAATGTATTTCGTTTGTTGGCAATGAGATAGGCGGAGGACAATTTCGAGACAAGGAAGATTTGTTTGAAGGGAATCTTTCAGTTCTTTACACTAAGGCTATGGATTTCATGGTTAGAAATCTGAAGCATATTCAAGTTGAGGATGGTTTCAATAGCTTGGGACAACTTGAAATCCCAAGAGAAGTGTTGGAAGAAATGATAGTAAATGCATTGGTGCATAGGGACTACTACATTAGTTCCAGCATTCAGATTTTTATTTTAGATGACAGAATCGAAATTATAAGCCCTGGAAAACTACCGAATACTCTTAATGAAAACAATGTTAGGTTTTATACCTCGATTGCCAGAAATCCGATTATTTATTCCAATTGTGCATTTGCAGGATTGCCGTTTACTGGTATAGGTAGTGGTATTCCAAGGGCAATAAACCTGTATCCGAATATTAGTTTAAGAAATGATCAGGCAAATGAAAAATTTGCTGTTCTTATACCACGTCCATAATATAATCGCCTAATAACTTGGTACTTAATAACTAAATTATTAACATCGTCTATAAATTGTCCACGCACTGCCTGGACAATTGGACTACCTTTGAATTGTCGCCGCAATGTAGCGACAATTGAGTTCTGATTTTCATTTGATTAGGTTAACGATCAGTAAAATAATTCCAACCGGTAGCATTAGCCTGGCGATAAAATAAAAGAGGCTGTATCATAAATCATGATTTATGATACAGCCTTCACTTGGGTGCGCCCACCTGGGCTCGAACCAGGGACCAAAAGATTATGAGTCTTCTACTCTAACCAACTGAGCTATAGGCGCTGTTAATTATGCTGCAATTTTACAAAAAATTGTAATGAGTTTTTCGCATCTGCCAAAAAAAAGAATTATCAAGCAGAATAGGAATTGCATTTGAGAATATCCTGTAAACAATTGTGCCTGTTTTTGATGCTTCTTTTACCACCTAAAAATTGGTAAAGTTTCTGGATGTTTACCCCTGCTGATAGCTAAAAGCTGTCAGCCGTCGGCTTTCGGCGTTTTATAGGGTTTTTTATTAGCCCCACCTAACCTCCCCAAAAGGGAGGAACCAAAGTTTGATACCTCACCCAACCCTCTCCACTGGAGCCTCACCCAACCCTCTCCAGAGGAGAGGACTTTACTCGCTCCGCAAACTCTTTACCGGATTGGCCCATGCTGCTTTTACTGTTTGCATGGTAATCAGCAGCACCGTTACCAACGTGAGCAAGGCGATAGCGATTATAAACGGATAACTTGTAATGGTGGTCCGGTAAACATAATCGCTTAACCATTTTTGCATGATAAAAAAAGCAATCGGGCAGGCGAGCAACCCTGCAATCAAAACAATTCCTAAAAACTCTTTTATAAAAAGGAGGATAATGCCCGCAACAGAAGAACCCAGCACTTTTCTTATCCCGATTTCTTTTGTTCTTTTTTGGATGCTTTGCGATATCAAACCCAGAATGCCAAGCAATACAATAACGATGGCCAAGGCTGTAGCAATGTAAGATGCTTTTTTTAACTGTATTTCTGTTTGATAGAGTTTTTGCAGCGCATCGTCCATAAAATTGTATTCAAAAGGAGCATCAGGTAAAAGCGTTGACCACTTTTTTTGCAGGGTTTCCAAATCATGTTGCATGTTGCCTGGCCTCAGCTTAAAAGAAAAATAGCGGTAAAAGTTAGAGAAGTTTACATTGATAAATGTTATGGGTTGAATCTGCTGCTGCATAGAACCGAAATGGAAATCGCTGGTTACACCGCAAATAGTAAACAGGTTCTTGTTTCCCTGAATATGTACTTGCTGTCCAATGGCTTTCTGTGGATCTATCCATCCCAACGCTTTTGATTGTGTTTCGTTGATAACAACTTTTGCAGAATCTGAGGGCGCATATACAGCCGTAAAAAAACTTCCTGCCTTTAACTGAATACCATAAGCAGCAGCAAATTGATTGTCTGTTCCCATTCCTTGTGAAACAATGGCTTGTGTAGAATCTCCACTTTGCTTATAAACCTGCATGCCGCCTCCACTCATGCCATTCGGAATATCCCAAGACAACGATACGCTGCTTACTTCGGGCATTTGTGCCAACTGATAGCGTATTTGCTCCATCTTTTGTACGCCTTTACGCGACCAATCCCTCGGAACGGAAGCATAAACCACATAATCCTTATTATAGCCTAAGCTTTTACTGAAAAAGAGCTTGACCTGCTGCGAAATAATCAATGCACTAATAAAAACCACAACTGCAATACCAAACTGAAAACCGACCAGTGATTTTCGCATGAAAACACTTTCGTTAACCGAACGTACTTTTCCTTTTAAAGAATCGACTGATTTTAAAGAAGACAGCACAAAAGCAGGATAAACCCCGGCCAGTAAACCGACTAAAATTGCCAGGAAAAAAGGGATCAGGAAAAAGTAGGCCGGGAATGCAAACAAACCCATAATTTCTTTCCCTAACACATTGCTGAAAATGGGCCGCACTACCACATAAATTAACAGTGCAAAAACAGTAGCCAGCATCACCAGCATGGTAGATTCGGTAAGAAACTGCCAGATCAATTGCTTCTTCATCCCGCCTAAAACTTTACGGATGCCCATTTCCTTCATCCGCGTAGAAGACTGGCTAATGCACATATTAATAAAATTGATAATAGCCATGAGCAGAATAAACAGCGCAATTGACGACAAAGTATATAGCATTTTTTTAACCACGCCCTTATTGGCCGATAGATAGTAGGTTTTAAGCGGAACCAGATAAGGCGTTAAGTTTTGTTGAATTTGAACTACCGTATTCTTCTTGAGCAGGTCTCGCATTGGTTTTTCTAAATCGCTTGGTTTTACTCCGGGCTGCAATTCAAGATAGCCAACCAAACCTGTATTGTTCCAACCTTCTTCAGTTCTGCCCATAAATTTACCTGCACTTAAAGGAAGAAAAAAATCATTGTTGTTGTTATCATTTAGATTAATGACTGAGTTTTGATATGCTTTGTTTAGCACACCAGAAATAGTAAAGCCATGTTTAGACCCGGAGAAGTTTTCTATAGTTATGTTTTGTCCGATCACATCTGTTTTTCCAAAATATTTAATCGCCATTCGTTCTGTGATCACTACGGAAAAAGGACCGTTAAAAGCAGTATTTACATCTCCTTGCAATAAGCTGAAACCATACATTTTCAAAATTGTGCTGTCACCAACCTGAATACTTTCACGAAAATGCTTGTCTTCTTTTGAGACGTTTGAAGTAATACCATCCCAATGGTAATAATTGGCTACTAAGTTTGGATATTCCGTTTTTAAAGCTTTAGGTAATTCTGCAATTGTAGTAATTTCAAAACCCATGTTCGGGTCTTTCCATTTACTTTGCAAGATATACTGCCGGTCGGCATTTTTAAGCTGATGGTTTACCTGTAATTCGCCCCAAACATAAGCGCTAATCAACAATGTAAACGCAATACCGGTTGATAAACCAATGATGTTCACCAAAGCGTAAAAACGATTTTTGGTGATATTACGCCAGGCAATTTTGAAATAGTTTTTAATCATAACATTTAGTTTTTAGCTGTTGGCAATCGGCCTTTCAGCGTTTTTATAGTTTAATATTTGAGCCCCACCTAACCTCCCCAAAGGGGAGGAACCAAAGTTCGATACCTCACCCAAACCCTCTCCCCTGGAGAGGGTTTGGGTGAAGCTTTCATTCACTTCGCAAACTTTTTACGGGATTGGCCAATGCTGCTTTTACCGCCTGAAAACTAACGGTTATCAAGGCAATAACAATAGCCAGTAAACCTGATAAAGCAAAAATCCACCAATGAATATTAATTCGATAAGCAAAATCCTCCAGCCATTTTTGCATGGCGAAATAAGCAATGGGTGATGCAATCAGCAGTGCAAGCAAAACTAATTTTACAAAATCTTTAGAAAGTAAAGCTGTAATTTGAGCAACCGAAGCACCTAATACTTTGCGGATCCCGATTTCTTTGGTACGTTGTTGGGCAGCAAAAGTAGTCAAGCCAAATAATCCCAAACAAGCAATTATAATGGTTAAAATGGTAAACGTAAGCAAAATAAAACCCTGTTTTTGTTCTGCCTGATATTGCTTTGCAAAGTTCTGGTCTAAAAAATGATAATCAACCGGATGCTCGTAATCGAACTTGCGGTAAGTGCTTTCCAAATATTGCAATGCTTCTTTTACATTGCTTTTATTGATGCGCACATACAAGTTATCTTTTTCACTTAGGGCTGGCGGCAATTGCAAAATAAGCGGAACGATTTGATGTTGGAGGGAAAAAATGTGAAAATCCTTGATCACGCCAACAATCTGATGAAAAATTGGATTACCTTTTTCATCTGTATTAAATTGTATCTTTTTACCGATCGGGTTTTTTAATCCTGCTTCTTTTACCAAAGTTTCATTTACAATTACTGATTGTGTTTTATCCGTTGGCATCTCCTGCAAAAAGTTTCGGCCTTGTAAAAGTTTGATTTGAAGTGTCGGGATAAAATCTTCATCAATCATAAACGTATCGCCGATCCTTGGCTTGGTTTCCATTTTCCCGTTTGCCTCGATCATATAATCAGTTTTGCCAATATCATTATTACCGATTGGATTACTGGCTGAGCATACACTTTCGATCAGCGGGTTTTGCAGAAGCTGCTGTTTTAAAGCAGGAATTTGATTACGTACTTCCTTGCTTTGGATGTGAAAAGTTAGTACCTGATCTTTGTTAAAGCCGAGGTCTTTTTTGGAAACATATTGCAGTTGCTGATAAATAACAACCGAACCGGCAATCATGGCAATAGTGATTACAAATTGAAACGTAACCAATGATTTACGGAAGATGAGGTTGCCCGTTTGGCTTCCCAGTTGTCCTTTTAAAGCCGGGATGACGCGAAAACCGGAAAGGAACAAAGCCGGGTAAATGCCGCTTACAATGCCGGTACACAAAGAAAATGCCGTTAAAAGAAGCATCGTATTTGCAACTCCAAATTGCCAAATATTTAATTCTTTACCGGTTAATTGTTTAAACCAGGGCAAGATGAAACTAATCAATAAAACTGCTGCAACAGTTGCAATGAAAGTAAGTAAAACAGATTCGGAAAGGAACATCCAAACCAATTGTGTTTTACTTGATCCGGTAACTTTTCTCACCCCAATTTCTTTAATACGAACGGATGACCTGGCAGTAGATAAGTTCATGTAATTAATGGCTGCAATCAGTAAAATCAATATAGCTACAATTGTAAATGTATAGATGTAAGTCATGCTACTATTTGCACTCATCTCATAGCTTAAATTGGAGTGTAAGTGAATAGAAGTTAACGGTTGCAATTCCATCCGGTAATTTATGTTACTCATGGTTGCCTTTAGATATTTGTTGAAGAACTGTGGGAGTTTAGCTTCCAAAGTTTTAATGGCCGCACCTTTTTTTAGTAAAATATAGGTGTAAAGATGAAAGCTTTGCCAGCTTTCTGTATAGTTTTTTGGGAAAGAGCGCAATGCGCTAAAAGTAAAATGAGAATTGGCCGGTACATCATCAATGACGCCGGTAACCAAATTGGGATAATTGTTATCAAAGCTGATGGTTTTGTTTAAGGCAAGGGAAGCATTGCCAAATACCTTTATCGCCAAGGTTTTAGTAAGAACGATGGATTGCGGCCTGGTCAATGCTGTTTTTGCATCACCATATAAAAAATGGCAACTAAAAACAGTAAAAACCGAAGGATCTGTAAAGCAAATAGCATCCGTTTGTAAATGCTTGTTGTTGAAATTGATTGTGCCACCGCCTTCATTATCAAAACGTACCGTTTGCTCAATTTCGGGATAATCGTTTTTTAAAGCAGCAGCAAAAGGGGCGGAAGTTCCGGTTAAATCAAAACTTCCAGTATCCCACTTAGCGTGATGTACGACACGATAAATCCGATCAGCATTGGCATGGTATCGATCAAAACTTAATTCATCCATAACATACAAAGCAATCAACCAAAAAGCAGCCAGGCCAATGGTTAAACCAAACAGATTAATCAACGAAAAAACCTTGTTTTTTTTAAGATTGCGATAAGCAATTTTGAAATAGTTTTTAATCATTTTGTTAAGCTTTTAGCTGTTGGCAATCGGCTTTCAGCGGTTTGTATAGTTTAATAGTTGCTTTTAGCTTTCAGTAGTCAGCCTTCAGCTTTTGCAAAGTTTGCCCTTGCAATTCAGCCGACTGCTGATAGCTGATTGCTGAAAGCTTTCTCCTCATTCCGCCCTCAAACTCTTCACCGGGTTGGCCAATGCTGCTTTTACCGCCTGAAAACTAACGGTGATCAAAGCGATAGCAAACGTAATCAGCGCTGCCAAAACAAAAACCCACCAATGTAAAGCAGTTCTGTACGCAAAGTTTTGCAGCCATTTTTCCATACAGAAATAGGCAACCGGAACGGCAATAAGGGTGGAAAGCAGGACCGGCTTCAACAAATCTTTGGATAATAGCAGCAAAATGTTTTGTACAGATGACCCCAATACTTTGCGTACGCCGATTTCTTTGGTGCGTTTTGTTGCCGTAAAAGAAGCTAAACCAAACAAACCTAAACAGGCCACCAAAATAGCCAGGCCAGAAAAAATGCTTAAAATAGTTTGCTGGCGGATATCTGTCTTATAAGTAGTATCAAACTTTTGGTCGAGAAAGGTATATTCAAAAGGATAAACCGGTGCTACTTTGCTGTATGCTTCTTTTATGCTTGCTAATTCGGCAGCTACGTTTCCCGGTTTCATTTTTATAACAGCCACACGGTTATCTTCAAAAGGGGAAATGACCAAAGCGTCTATATTTTCTTTCAGCGAAAGGAAATTATAATCTTCCACCACGCCGATAATGCTGGTTTTTGCGCTGTCGCGCATCTTGTCGGTTAATTGTTTTCCTAAAGCCTGTTCTGGTGTAAAACCTAATTTTGCCGCCGCCGTGCGGTTTATCAGGACGGATTTGCTGCTGTCAGTTGCGTATTGCGGAGAGAAATTTCGTCCGGCAATGATCTTCAATCCTAACGTTTTTACGAATTCAAAATCGGCAAATTCTGTTCTTGATCTCCAGGTGTCTTGCTGTCCTTCGGCTTCAAACGTATGAATATCGTGGTAACCCCCCGGCTCGCTAGACATGAGCGAAACGGAAGCAATTCCGTTGGTGTTTTGCAGTTCGGTTTTAAAAGTTTTGCGGTGGTTGTAAATATCATCGTTATCGATTTTCACAATTACCGTTTGCGACTGATCGTAACCCAAAGCTTTACTTTTTACATAGCTCATTTGTTTCATGATAACAATGGTGCCGATGATGAGAAAAACAGAAATACTAAATTGAACCACCACCAGCATCTGCCTGAAAAAAGAACCGCTTTTGCCCAAACGCAACTTGCCTTTTAAGGCTTGTACCGGTGAAAAAGCGGAAAGAAAAAATGCCGGATAACTTCCCGCTAGAAAACCAACCAGTAAAATAACGCCGAGCAGAAACAGGTAAATTGGTAAAGTATTGAAGGAAATATTTAAGTTGTAACCCAGCAAGGCATCATAAAAAGGCATCAGTAAAAACAGTAGGCCGATGGATAAGATGCAGGAAATAAGCGTAATCAAAATGGATTCACCAATAAACTGCCAGATCAGGTGATTGCGTAAAGCACCAAGCACCTTGCGCAAACCTACTTCTTTAGAACGCTCTACCGCGCGAATGGTAGAAAGATTGGTGAAATTGATGCAGGCAATCAGCAATATTAAAACAGCGATAGAAAGAAAGATATAAACTACGGTTTTATCCCCATGCTTTACGTTATCAAAATCTGATACGTGTTCAAAATAAATGTCTTTTAATGGCGTGAGCGAAAGACTAAACTTTGCGCCTGAACGCGCCATGTCTTTGCCCATGTACTTATCCATGAAATGTGGAAACTGATTTTCTACTTGTGCTTTACTTACACTCGGTTCAAGCAAAACATAAGTAAACATGGAGTTATTGAACCAAATATTAAAATCTTTTTGTTTAGAATAATTAGCAATTGGCACGATCAAATCAAAATCCATATGGGAATTGGAAGGAACATCCTTTGCAATACCTGTAACCTTTAATTGCAAATGTTTATCCATTTCAATTACCTTTCCAACTACATTATTGATGTTGCCGAAATATTTTTTTGCTGTTTTTTCAGTTAGTACAACACTTAAAGGATCGTTTAAAGCAGTGGCAGCATTACCTTTTATAATCGGGAAAGAGAACAGGTTGAAAAAATCGGAATCTGTAACGTATATATTTTTTTCAATAAAGGCTTTATTATCAAAAGAAATTAATCCACTGGTTGGCTTTACACGTACTGCTTTTTTTATTTCACGCGGAAAATCATTTAACAAAGCAGGCGCGTAAGGGCCTGACAAGTAAGGCACCGATGCTTTTAGCGCATCGTAACCCCGCATCACGCGGTAAATATTTTTTCCTTTTTGGTGGAAGTTATCCACGCTAAACTCATTCAAAATAAACAGGAAAATCATGAGGCAAACGGTGATACCGATGGTTAAGCCCAGAATGTTGATTGTAGAAAAACCTTTATGCTTCCACAGGTTGCGCCAGGCGATTTTGAAATAGTTTTTGATCATGATATTTAGTTTTTAGCTGTCAGCTTTCGGCTTTCAGCGTTTGTATAGTTTAATAATTGAGCCCCACTTAACCTCCCCAAAGGGGAGGAACCAAAGTTCGATACCTCACCCAACCCTCTCTTTTGGAGCCTCACCCAACCCTCTCCAGAGGAGAGGGCTTCACTCACTTCGCAAACTTTTTACGGGATTGGCCAATGCTGCTTTTACCGCCTGAAAACTAACGGTGATTAAGGCAATAATCAACGCGATTGCAGCTGCTAACACGAAAACCCACCAGCTAATGTTGGTGCGATAAGCAAAACTTTGCAACCATTTGCTCATTGCAAACCAGGCAATTGGTGTGGCAATCACGATAGAAATAAAAACAAGTTTTATAAAATCCTTAGAAAGCAAAGCGGTAACGTTGGCGATTGTAGCACCTAAAACTTTGCGGATACCAATTTCTTTGGTGCGCTGTTCGGCCGCATAAGTAATCAGGCCGAACAAACCGAGGCAGGCAATCAAAATAGCAAAAAAAGCAAAACAGATAAACAGTTTTCCGGTGCGTTGTTCTGATTGGTAGAGTTGGTTAAAATCCTCATCCATAAAAGAATAAATAAACGGCTGGCCAGTCATTTCTTTAACTACACCATGGTATTTGCTTTCTATTTGTGCCAACACTTGTGGTATGTTTTTACTCTTGATTCGGAATGCAAACCGATCACCATATTTAGAAAGGCGGAAAACAATAGGAACTGTTTTATTTCGCAACGAACCCGTATTAAAATCTTTGACCACACCGATAATTGAACGGGCACTTGTACCGTTTCCGCGGTTAGATTCATACAGTTTTTCCTGCAGTGGTTTTGTGTAACCTAACAAACGTGCTGCTGCTTCATTAATTAAAAAAGCGTTAGAATCGGTAGGCATTTTTGCTGAAAAATTTCGGCCTTGTGCCATTTTTATACCTAAAGTTGAAATATAATCAGCATCGACGGACCAATCTGATAATATTACCGATTGGTTGGTGCTCATTGTGGCATCTTTTGAAAACGGATTTTGGTTCCACTCGTTCTCGCTGGAAGCTGGTAAAGCACTGGCTTGTGATCCTGCTACAACGCCTGGTATCTGCAATACTTCATTTTTAAAGGTTTGCACATAATTGCCAAGTGAGTAAGCGTTTTTCAAAACCAAAACCTGATCGCGGTTATATCCCAAATTTTTGTTGCGGATATAGCTTAACTGGTTGTGAACTACCAGTGTACCGATTATCAAAATGATGGCCGTGGAAAATTGAAACACAACTAAACTATTACGTAGCCAGCTGCCTTTAAATCCTGATGCTAATTTGCCTTTTAAAACCTGAACCGGTTCGAATGCGGAGAGGAAAAATGCAGGATAAAGTCCGGCAAAAATGCCGATCAGGATTGTAATAAGCAGGAGGGAAGGAAGCATTTGCCAATTAGGCAACAGTCCTGATGAAGCTTGTTTTCCTGAAAGCTGATTAAAGTAGGGTAAAAACAGTATGGCTATAAGTAATGCAACCCCAAATGCGATCAAACTTGTTAATACAGATTCGGTTAAAAACTGCAGAACCAGGTTAGAGCGGTTGGAGCCTAACACTTTCCGCACGCCAACTTCTTTAGAACGTCCTGCAGAACGGGCGGTAGAAAGGTTGACAAAATTGACACACGCAATCAGCAGGATAAAAACAGCAATCACAATAAAAATATGAACGTACTGAATATTGCCAGATGGCTCTGCTTCATTGGTTAAATCAGAATATAAATGGATGCGGGTTAACGGAATTGCAACATATTTTAAGTAATCGCCTTTCTTTTCCAAATCACTAAAACTGCTGTGAAATATAGTTTGAACCTGCGGCTCGGCATATTTTTTTGCTGTTTCCTTTAAATAACGATCTAATGTTGGTTGGCTTGTGCCCGCCTGCACAAGCACAAAAGTTGTAAAATTATTGCTTAGCCACATCGGCGAACGACTGCGTTCATTGCTCGACATTGATTTGATAAAATTGAAATGCAGGTGCGATTGTTCCGGCGTATCTTTGATTACACCTGTAATTTTATAATCGGTTGTATTGTCAACTTTTAAGGTTTTGCCAAGAACATCTAAGCTCTTAAAGTATTTCTGTGCAATTGATTCGGAGATCACCATCGAATTTGGCTGAATCAAAGCCGTTTCCGGATTACCGGAGATCATTGGTAAGGTAAAAACTTTGAAGATATTTGGGTCAGCAAAAAAAGACTGAGGCTCAATTAAGGTTTCATTGCCTTTTTTTACCAACATGCCTCCACCACCATTGATACGGACGGCTTGCTCAATTTGCGGATAATCCTTCATCAAAGCAGAAGCCATTGGTGCGGGTGTTGCTCGATCATTATAAACGCTGCTAACCAATTTAAAATCGATATCAACCCGGTAAATCCGGTCGGCTTTTTTGTTGAACTTATCGTAACTTAATTCATCAACTACAAACAAAGTGATCAGCAGGCAAGTAGCTAAGCCAATCGCCAGACCGAAAATGTTGATGGCAGAATAACCCTTGTTTTTCCAAAGGTTTCTAAATGCGATTTTGATGTAGTTTCTGAACATAATTTTCGGGTTTTAATACTTCTTTTATCGTATAATTTTTAGTGAGGAGGAGTGAGGATTTGCAAGGTGCTGATAGCTAATTGCTGATAGCCTTCGCTCACTCACTTCTCAAACTCTTCACCGGATTAGCCAATGCTGCTTTTACCGCCTGAAAACTAACGGTGGCCAAAGCGATGAACAAAGCAATCAAAGTAGCCAGGGCAAAAATCCACCAACTGATCTCAATCCGGTACGCAAAGCTTTGCAGCCAGTTGTGCATTACCCACCAGGCCACTGGGAAAGCCAAAATACTGGCCAGCAAAACTAATTTGATAAAATCCTTAGAAACCAACAGCACAATGCCCGAAATGCTGGAACCCAATACTTTACGGATGCCGATTTCCTTGGTGCGCTGTACCATCATCATCATGGCCATGGCCAGCAAACCGATACAGGAAATGAGGATGGCAATAATGGCCGAACCGATAAAAATGTTAGACAGGCGTTTTTCACTCTGGTACTGCCGCTCGGTGTTTTCGTTCAGCCAAGAACCCTGGAACTCGTTGTTCGGAAAAATTTGGTGCCATTGCGATTTTAATCGGTTAAAAGAAGCATTGAGCCCAACGGGTTTTATCCGCACAAAAACATATTCCAGGTGGTTTTTTTGTTCGAGGCTCAGGGATAAAGCTTCTACCTTTTCGTGCAGCGAGTGGAAATTGTAATCATGCATCACACCAATTATTTGAATAGGGGGTTGGTCGTCGTGGACAGGTAAATAAGTACCAACCGGGTTCTTAACGCCGATCTGTTTGGCCATTTGCTCGTTAATAACCACGGCATTGGTATCCGTAGCAAAATCCCTGGAAAAATCCCGGCCTTGTAATAGTTTGATGCCCAGCGTTTTTAAATAATCGTAATCTACGTTTTGCCAATCTGATTGTACTTCGTGTCCTTTAAAATTAAACCCAACTGTGTGTGTTGAGGAAGAACCATCTTCTCCCATACCTAAATTATTGCCTGAACCAGTAATGCTTTCCACTTCGGACGAGCCTTGTAATTTCTGCCGAAGAATGTTTAAAGCATTTGTGCCCGAAAGGTTGCCCAATGGAATACTGATCACCTCGCTTCGGTTATAGCCCAGCGGCCGGTTTTGCATGTACTGCATTTGCTGCCAGGTAACCAGTGTACAAATAATAAGCAAAGTAGAAAGCGCAAATTGTATAACCAATAAAAGGTTACGCACCTGGCCGGGTTTGGTGGTGTTCACCGTTCCTTTCAACACCAAAACCGTTTTGTAACGAAGCATGAGCCAGGCCGGATAAAAGCCCGCAATAAGGGTTATCAAAAAAAAGGTGCTAAAAGAAGCAAGCAGCAAACCGGGCTGCAACAGCATTTTTAAATGGATATGGCTTTTAAAATTTTGTGCAAATAATGGCAGGATGAGCGACGAGATGAGCAAGCCGAAACCAAAAGCAATTAAACAAACCAAAGCGGTTTCTACCCAAAACTGAACTAGTAATTGCCATTTGCCCGCGCCCAGTGTTTTGCGCACGCCAACTTCGCGGGCGCGGTTAAAAGCGCGGGCAATGTTTAGGTTGATAAAATTGATGCAGGCGATCAGCAAAATAAAAACACCAATGGCCAATAGCGACAGGATATAAATTTTGCTGACCGTACTGCCTTCCAGTCCGCTCAAATCGTTACTAAAATGATTGCTGGCAAAAGGCGTAAGGTTTACGGTAAACACATTTCCGTTGGCATCCGGTGCGGCGCCATCGCGTTTAATATTGCCAATATCTTCCTTAAAATGGTTTTTGGCGAAGGGTATTAAGCGTTTTTCGAACAAAGCGCGATCTGTGCCCGCATTAAGTTTAAGATAAGTAACATGGTTGCCTACATCCCATTTATCCAGGTTTTGCTGATAGTTAAAATAGTTTTCAAAACGCATCAGCACATCAAAACCGATGCTGGAATTTTCGGGGAAATCCTCGGCCACGCCGCCAACTACAAAGCTCTGGTTCTGGTTGTAGAGGTTTAATTCTACCGTTTTGCCTACCGGGTTTTCTGTTCCGAAAATGGCTTTTGCAACTTCGGCGGTAATAACAATGCTGCGCAGATCATGCAATGCTGTTTTTACCGATCCTTTTTCAAGCGGAAAAGTAAAAATCCGTAAAAAGTCTTCGTCCACAAAGCTAACCGATTGCATCATCTTTTTCGCTTTGTAGCTAACCTCTGCATGACCATTGCCCCACCGTGATATGTATTGCACATCCGGATATTCTGCTTTTAAAGCTGGCGTAAGCGGCTCGGGCATGGCAGTGCCGCGTTCAACACCTTTGGCGCGGTTTTGGGTAAGGTAAACCTGGTAAATGTCCGGCAGATTTTTGTGGAATTTATCGTAAGAAAACTCGTAAACCACTGTCAAGAAAAGCAGTACGCAGCAAGCTACCGCCACGCTTAAACCGGTAATATTGATTACATTAAATACTTTGCCTTTTAGCAAGTTGCGCCAGGCAATTTTAAGGTTGTTTTTGAGCATGGGATTTAGCTTTTATAGCTTCCAGCAATCAGCTGTCAGCAGCATGAATGTTTATTAGTTATTACTAAGCAATTAACAGCGTGCAGTCCGTTTAGACCTTGGCTGATAGCTGATTCTGATAGCTGACGGCCTTCTCTCTATGGCCTGTGCGGTGCCGGAGGTGCTGGTGCCGGAGGTGCCGGTGGTGGATAAACGCCCAGCGAGTCTGTTATTCTTTTGACTAAAGCATTCCTTTGCTGCTGGTTCATGCCTTTAACCGCAAAAGTACGATCGTAATTAATCTTCTTTCCGGCTTTATTGCTGTTGATGCTGATGTGCAGCGTTTTGCCGTTATCTTTAACAAATTGCCTGGTACTATCTGTTTTGGAAGTGCTCGTTTTGGTTCTGGTTTGTGCCGATGCGCATAAAGAAAAGGTGGATAAAAGAAGTATGGCTAAGTTTTTCATGTTGTTGGTTTTAGTGTTTTTAAATTGGATAAAGCCTTTCCTGTTGTGACTTTATCTTGTTTGATACAACAACATCTATTAATTTTATGCCGATCACATAAATGCTTGTTTAACAACATCTTTATCCGTATCGTCTGTTTGAAGCCGTTCGGTTCTGATACACTTTATGTGCTGTTTCGATACAAGTTTTAGTATTTAGCTTTTGGCAATCAGCCATCGGCCTTCAGCTTTTACAAATTTGTATTTCCGCTGATTGCTGAAAGCTGACAGCTATTCCGCCCTCAAACTCTTCACCGGATTGGCCAATGCTGCTTTTACCGCCTGAAAACTAACAGTGGCCAAAGCAATGAACAAAGCGATGAGGGCAGCCAAAGCAAACATCCACCACTGTATCGAGATCCGGTAAGCAAAATCCTGTAGCCAGTTGTGCATTGCCCAGTAGGACAATGGGAAGGCGATCACGCAGGCGATCAACACCAATTTCAGGAAATCTTTGGAAAGCATATTCGTTACTTGCATTACACTTGCACCCAGAACTTTACGGATGCCAATTTCTTTGGTGCGCTGTTCTGTCGTATAAATCGCTAATCCAAATAAACCCAGACAAGCAACCAGGATGGTCAACACGGTGAAAATGTTCAGGATACGGCCGGTTTTTTCTTCTGCCGAATAGGTTTTGTTGTACAGCTCATCCATAAAAGAATAAGCAAAAGGTTCTTCCACGTTAAACTTGGCCCATTCCTGTTTCATGGCGGCCAACAATCCCGAAACATCGCCTGTTTTTACTTTGAAGATCAATCCGGATTCTGGATTGAGCACCATTAGCAATGGCGTAATCGGTTCGTGCAGCGATTTAAAATGGAAATCTTTTACCACGCCGATTACCGTGTAGGTAAAATTATTTCCTTTATAGCTGTTTTGCCTTGTGATCCTTTTTCCAACCGCATTGTTTCCCCAACCAAATGCTTTGGAAGCCGTTTCGTTGATAACCATTGCGGAAGAATCGGTTGCAAATTCTTTGGAAAAATTTCTTCCTGCTGCTATTTTCATACCGAATGTTGAAATGTATTGTTCATCTACATTATATTCTAACGTTTTCATGATCTGGTTGTCCTTGCCTTCGGGATAAGCCATTGCATTATTGTTGTTTGATGGCCCAACAGGTTTGTATCCGGATACCGTTGCATTTATTACCCGCGGGTCTTTCAGCATTTCTTCTTTAAAGATGCGTTCGTTCTTTCCTAAAGCATACGAATTAGGAATTACGAGCAACTGCTCTTTTTGGTAGCCTAATTTTTTGTTATGGATGAATTGCATTTGCTGATACACCACAATGGTGCTTACAATTAAACTAACCGAAATAAAGAACTGAAAAACAACCAGGCCGCTGCGTAAACCAATGCTTTTGTTGCCTGTGCCCAATTTGCCTTTGATAATGGCAATCGGTTTAAACGAGGAAAGGAAAAACGCCGGGTAAATGCCCGCCAAAAAGCCTACAACCAGGCCAAGCGACAGCAAAGCCGCCCAGGGTTTTAGGGCAAAACCCAAACTCAAATCCTTACCGGACAATTCATTAAAAAACGGCAAGGCCAGTTGGATGGTTAAAACCGATAGGAACAAAGCGATAAGAGTGAGCAGCACAGATTCGAGTATAAACTGTTTAACCAGCTCCATTTTATCGGAACCCATTACTTTACGAACGCCAACTTCTTTGGCCCGTTTGGATGCGCCAGCGGTTGAAAGGTTGATGAAATTGATACAGGCGATCAGCAATACAAAGATGGCAATGGCGCCAAAAATATAAACATACTTGATATCGCCGCCCGCCTCAAATTCAGAACTGCTGTTTGAGTGAAGGTGAATGTCGGTTAAAGGTTGCAGGGCAAAACCCAGGTCATTGCCTTTGGTACGAAACTGTGTTAAGCTCATGCCCATTGACTTTACGATCTGCGGGCCCATATACTTCTCCACCATATTCGGCAGCTTTGCCTCTAACTTTTTGTAATCGTAACCTTTTTTTAACAGCAGATAAGTGAAATAATTAGAAACCATCCAGCTATCCGATTTTGCATCGGGCACGCTTAACATCGAACCAAACAGATCAAAATGAAAATGTGAATTGGTTGGGATTTTATCGATCAAGCCTGTTACTTTGTACAGGTCTTTGCCGCCAATCGTCAGCACTTTTCCAATCGGGTCTTCCTGGCCAAAGTACTTGCTGGCCAGTTCTTTTGTAATTACTACGGTGTTGGTTTGCTGCAATGCTGTTTTTACATCCCCTTTTATCAGCGGAAGCGTAAACACCTTAAAAAAGTTGGGGTCAACAAAAGCAAAGCTGCCTTCTTTAAAAGTTTTGTCGGCATAAGTAACCTTTGGGTTGCCAGCCATTTTTAGCCGTGTCGCTTCTTCCACTTCCGGGTAATCGTTTTTTAGGGCCAGGGCCGTTGGCGGCATCACGTTGGCTTCATTGATCTTTCCGCCGTTGATGTTTGCTTTAAAAACAACCCGTACTATACGGTTCGCATTCAGGTTAAAACGGTCGTAACTCAGTTCGTCCTGCACAAAAAGCATGATGACGAAACAAACCGAAATGCCGATAGACAAGCCCAGCATGTTGATGGCAGAAAGACTTTTGTTCCTCCAAAAGTTTCGAAAAGCGATTTTGATGTAGTTTTTGATCATGACTTTATTTTGTAATTTTAAATGCAATTTATATATATCAACATGCCAACAACTATTAAAGGCACTTATGTTAACGGGCATATTGTTTTGGATGAAATGCCACCCATTCAAAGCAAGTCGAAAGTTGTGGTTACATTTTTAGACGAAATTTCACCCATTGTTCAAAAGCGTCGTTTAGGAAGTTTAAAAGGCAAAATAGGTATTCCCGATAATTTTAACGAACCAATTGACGATCTTAAAGATTACATGTAATCATGCAATATTTGCTGGATACACAAGTTTTGATTTGGTCTTTAGAAGATAATTTAAAACTCAAACCTTCTTTACGTAGCTTAATTGAAAATACAGCCAACACGATGTTTGTAAGTCAACTTAGTTTGATGGAAATGTCCATCAAACTGAAATTGGGCAAATTGCCAGATTTTATTGTTGATATTGAATACATCACTGCACAACTTGTAACAGATGGTTTCCAGATTTTACAGTTATCAAACCAACATATTTTTTCTTATCAGTCCGTTCCGTTTTTTGAAGATCATCGTGATCCTTTTGATCGTTTCCTTTTAGCAACTGCATTGTCAGAACAAATCCCGATCATTTCCATGGATGAAAAGTTTTTACTTTATCAACCCTTAGTTAATGTCATTAGCTGATTTAGCAATGCTTCTTTTATCGGTATAAATTTGCTATTAGCTCCTCCTCATTCCGCCCTCAAACTCTTCACCGGATTGGCCAATGCTGCTTTTATCGATTGAAAACTGATGGTCAATAAAGCGATTACGACGGCCAGCGTCCCCGCCAGCGCAAATGTTGTCCAACTGATATCGATCCGGTAATTGTAATCCTGCAACCATTTGTGCATCGCGTACCAGGCAATTGGCGTAGCAATCAACATCGCTACGACGACCAGTGCTACAAATTCTTTACTGAGTAATTGAACCAATCCGCCTACACTGGCACCCAAAACTTTGCGGATGCCAATTTCTTTCGAGCGGCTTTCGGCCATATAAGCAGCAAGTCCAAACAAACCAAGACAGGAAATCGCGATGGTTAAACCGGCAAATAAAGCGGCAAGCTCGCCGGTCCGTTCCTGTTCTGCAAACTTCTGCGCATATTCCTCATCCACAAATTTGTATTCGAAAGGATAAGCGGGATTGTATTTTTTGAAGATTGCTGTGGCCTCCTCCAAACTTTTTGATACGGGTTGATGCGCGTTCAGCCGAATCAGCATGTTGCCATAATACCAATGATCTGTTCCGTAAACCACCATCGGATTGACCGGCTGGTAAGGAGAGCCGACGATGAAATCTTGAAAAACGCCGACAATTGTCAAGGACTTATTGTTGGCGGTAATGGTTTGCCCAATTGGATTTTTGAGTTTCATCCAGTCGATTGCTGTTGAATTCAATAAAACCGCGTTGCTGTCGGTTGGATAATGAACGAGGTCAATATCCCTGCCTAAAACCAGCTTTAAGCCCATCGCTTTGACAAAGTCGCCTGTGCTTGCAAATTGTGTAAAGTTGATTTTTGAATGGTCCGGGTTTTGATCGCCCCATTGTAACCCCTGCGAACTGCTGCCATCAATAGTTATCGTCATACTGGTTTTGCTTACCGCCGTTGCAATTCCCTGGTTGATCAGCTCATTTTTAATCAGATCGAAGTTCTTTAAAATATCACCATTAATAGGATGTTCCAAAAGCATGTTTTGCACGTAACCCGTATCGCGTTGCTGGGTATATTTGATTTGCTTATAAATGATTAAAGTCGAAACAATCAAAACAATGGCAACGGTAAACTGCAGTACCACAAGTACTTTCCGAGGCGTGATAAATTGAATTTTGCCTTTAAACAAGCCTTTCAAAGTTCTTACTGGTTGGAAGGACGACAAGAAGAACGCAGGATAACTTCCGGCAAGTAAACCGGTGATCAGTATAAAACCAATCCCAAAAAGCCAAAACAGCGGATTACTGTATTCAATCGTTAATTTTTTGTCGGTTATTTGTTTGAAAGCCGGCAGGGAAATCTGGACAAGCAGCAGCGCGATCACTGCAGAAATAAACGAGACGAGAATCGATTCGCTCAAAAACTGTTTGATCAGCATAAATCTGCTGGCACCAATCGTTTTGCGCAAACCAACCTCTTTTGCGCGTTTTTCACTTTGTGCGGTACTCAGGTTCATGAAATTAATGCAGGCAATCAATAAAATCAGGCAGGCAATGATAAAAAGCAACCTCACAGTCTCAATTCTTCCGCCAACAACTTTCCCGTTTTCAAACCGGGAATACAAATGCCATTTGCTGGCAGGATGCAAGAAAATCTCTTCCTCCGTTGTAGGATCGTGTTTTAAAACGATGTCTTTGATCTTTCGATCAACCTCAACCAAAGAAGCGCCGGGCTGTAGTTGCACGTATGTGTTGAAGGCCATGGTGTTCCATTTGGTTTCCATATATGCAGTTTGCGGACTACCTGCAAGCGACACCAGATATTCAAAATCGAACTGCGTATTGTTGGGCAGGTCTTTTAGTACCCCGCTTACTTTGTACAGGTCTTTGTTGTCGATTTTTACGATTTTACCAACCGGGTTTTGGTCACCAAATATTTTTCGGGCCAATGTTTGGGTAAGTACAACACTTTTCACATCATCTAAAGCGTGTGCTGAACTGCCCTCCAGCAAAGGGAAACTAAACATGGTCAAAAAAGGTTTGTCAACGTCCAGTCCGGTTGCTTTAATTGCTTTGTCGGCAAAGTTAAACAGCCGCGGCGTAGGCCAGGAAGTTCTGGCAGTTGCTTTGACTTCCGGGAACTGCTGTTTTAACGCTGGCCCGACGGCGCCAGAAGAAACGTCCCAAGTGTAAACCGGTCCTTTAGGTGTATTTCGGTTCCACACTTTGTACAAAGTGTCTTTGTTGGCATGAAACTGGTCAAAGCTCAGTTCGTTTTGCACCCATTCAAAAATCAATATTGCACCGGCCATGCCGATAGCAAGTCCAACAATATTAATCAAAGAAAAAGCTTTGTTGCGGATCAAATTCCGCCACGCGATTTTGATGTAGTTTTTGAACATGGTTAATTAGCTTTTAGCTGTCGGCAATTAGCTTTCAGCGTTTAATAATGTTTTAAAATTGTCAATTAGATGATGCTTCTTTTACCCCCATAAAAACATCAAACCTGTTATTCATATCTTTAAAGGATGCGATACATACACTTATTTTTTAGCGGTAAAAGAAGCATTAGGGTTTTCAAATAGATAATGGCATTTTAAAATATTAAATTTTTGTAAATTTGACTTGTACTTTTTATCATAAAATTATGGAACGGATCGTAATTGAGGTGGAGGATGCTACGGCAAAAAAGTGGCGGTTGTCTTCTCAGCAAAAAAGAGATAAAATAGCTCAAAAAATAAATGTAAGGCTGGCCAAAGAGTTGATGGCTGATTCTAAAGAGGAATTTAAAGCCTATGTTGATGAGCTTAGTCAACGAATGCAGGAACGTGGCCTTACGGAAGAAATCCTGAATGATATATTGAATGATGAGGGGTAATTTCTTTGTTTTAGATACCAACTCATTAATTAGTTCTTCCCTTCTTCCGAATTCTATCGGTAAAAATGTTTTTGAGAAAGCTGTAATTTTAGGGACTTTAGCAATTTCCAATGCTACGTTTGAAGAATTTATTGAGGTATTGTTCCGAAAAAAATTTGATAAATATTTTATTAACGATGAAGAGCGGTGGTCTTTCATATATCGGTTAGAAGCTAATTCTAAATTATTTACACCAGATACAATCGTTAAGGACTGCCGTGATCCCAAAGACAATAAATTCCTTGAACTGGCCATTTCTGCAAATGCTTCTTGTTTGATTACCGGAGATAAAGACCTCCTTGTACTGCACCCATTTCGTAACATACCCATTTTAAATGCGGTTGAATTTATCGATAGCTTTTAGCTGTCGGCAATCGGCCTTCAGCGTTTGATAATGTTTTAATATTGTCAATAAGGCAATGCTTCTTTTACCCCTATAAAAACATTGACCTTGTCATTCATATTTTTTAAGTGATGCCACACAAACACTTATTTTTCATTGGTAAAACAAGCATCAGGTTTTAATGCCTTTTGATTGTGGGCTTAGCGTTTAAATATTAAATTTTGTAAATTTGACTTGTACTTTTTATCATGAAATTATGGAACGGATAGTAATTGAAGTGGATGATGCTACGGCAAAAAAGTGGCAGAACGTATCTCCGAAAATTAAAAGTGAGCTTGAAAAAAGTTTTGAAAGACAAATAGATATCCTGTCTCAAGGTATTAAAGAAGCTGAATTTAAAGCTTTGCTGGATAAAGTAAGTGATGAAGCAGCTAAGAACGGGCTTACCGAAGAAATTCTTAAACAATTGTTGAATGAAGAATGAGGTTTTTGTTATAGATACCAATACCTTAATCAGTGCTTTTTTATTTAAATATTCCAACCCAAGAAAAGCATTTGACAGGGCTACTGAAATAGGGAAAATTGCTGTGGACATCGAAACGTACAATGAATTCAGAGATGTATTATTGCAGCCGAAATTCAATACATATATTTCCCCAGAAAGCAAGTTGTTAATTTTAAAAGAATTCAAAGAACTAATAGTTTTCAGTGAAATATCAGAATCTATAACAGTTTGCCGTGATCCCAAAGACAATAAATTTCTTGAACTGGCCATTTCTGCAAATGCTTCTTGTTTGATTACCGGAGATAAAGACCTCCTTGTACTGCACCCATTTCGTAACATACCCATTTTAAATGCGGTTGACTTTATCAATAGTTTTTAAATAGGTATGACGTTTGAGGTTCATGCTTCTTTTATCGGTATATTTTAGGTAAGAGGTGCGGGGATTTGTAAGGCGTACCTCGAGCCCCGCACCGCCCAACCTCATTCACTTCTTAAACTCTTCACCGGGTTTTCCAATGCTGCTTTTACCGCTTGAAAACTGGCATTATTCTTTACGATGAATTGAAAGGTTTGCAAAATCTCCTGATAAACCTGAAGCCCACAAACCAATCATTCCTGTGTTTAATTTATTTAATTTTTTAACTTGTAAAGATGCTTTTGTGGAATGATCAACAAATACCATTATCCAATCATCATCAACCACAATAGTTGCATGGAACCAGTTGTTAGGTTCGGGAATTGGATTAACAGCATTTTCATACATTAAAGGATGTTCTTTTCTTAAATAAACATAATCATAAGTTGGTAAAGAAAAATATTGTACCGACCATTTTCTCCTTGCAGTATCTGCATATTTAAAATTAAAAGGTCTAAAATAAACAGCTTCGTAAGCAGATGTATCTACGCCATGAAAGGCAATGCCCAAAAAGCTTTGCAGAAAAATGTTTTTCCCTCGAAGATCAATTTCTATAGTTCCTTTCTTAAAAGTAACGTCTTTAAGCCATGTAATTCCTGCCGACGTTATAGCTTGTTTTTTAGAATCTTGTAGTATTTGTGCTTGCTGATCATGGTATGTAATTAGCTTGTTTGTTTGCAATAATTGTACTAAGTTATAGTGCTTAACTGCTTGACTGTTAGCAGAAGAGTAAAGGATAGAAAAAACCAGGATAAAAAAAATCTGTTTCATCATTATAAATTTTATTAACACCTTTTGATAATTTTTTATTCGTTATAAATCTCTAGGTTTGCAAAACTTGCGCCCGAGTTATTGCCTACCCATAAACCAATTTTGCCGTTTTTCCGACTGTTCAATTGTTTAATATAAAGGCTTGGTTCTGAATTGTTATTAACAAACACTTTTACATTTGGATAATCTACCACAATTTTTGCATGAAACCAACTATTAGGATTGGGAGCCGAAGCAACCTGTTTCTCATATAAGCCGGTTTTCTCTACTCTTAGTTTGTCCCAAGTATAAACTGGATGAGAAACATACTGTACGCTATGAATATGTCGAATTGAATCAGACGTTTTAAAATTAAAAGGGCGAAAATAAACTGCATCTAAAGTTTGATTATCCAAACCATGAAAAGCGATTCCGACGAAGCTTTGCTGAATTACATCTTTTCCTTTGATATCAACATCGATCGTTCCATTTGAAAAATCTATTCCTTTTAACCAAAGCACTCCATCGCCAGGATTTTCCGAGATATTGATTGCTCTTATATTTGGCTCAAAGCTGTTTATTTTTCGGTTGAATATTTCAAATTCACCTTTTTTGCTTAACGCAACTAAATCATATTTAACTTTTTTCGATTGTCCAAACGCTTTCGGTTTAAACACGATCAAAATCAAAACTGAAATAAGAAAAATGTATTTCATGGTAATATTTAAAAAACGTGTTGCTCCAACCTCACTCGCTCCTCAAACTCTTTACCGGATTGGCCAATGCTGCTTTTATCGACCTAATTTTGGTATCAGCTTTCAGGTATCAAACTTTCAAACTGCTGACTGCTAATAGCTGATTGTCAACAGCTTCCAACCTACATCCGCACATTAATCCCGCCGATGCTTGTGCTCACCGTAACCGGGATGCCGCCGCCGTTTAATTGTCCAACCATGCGGCTGTTGTCTTTTTCGCCGTTGAAATTACCGGAAACATTGGTCGTGATGCGGTTGCCATGCAAATCCAAATCCAAACCTTTTCCGGTTGGCAACTGCAGATCCACGTGGCCAACGCTGCCGTTGATCTTTACATATTTGCCCAGTTGCGCCATTTCCACATGTGTGCTGCCCGCACTGGTGGAAGTTTCCAGGCTGCAGGCCATAGCCTTTAAATTGATACTGCCGCCCGAAGTGCCGGTGATCAATTCGCCCGAAACATGATCGCCGTTGATACTACCGCCGCTGGTCCTGGCATTGATCGTCCCGTTCAGGTTAGTAAGATGTAACGAACCGCCGGAAGTTGTCAGGCTGATTGCTCCCTGGCAATTGTCCGCCGTGATACTGCCGCCGCTGGTGCGCAGGTCAATATTGTTTTGCGAATTGCTTACGTTGATGGAACCGCCGGAAGTGTGTCCTTTTATATTGCCGCTCAGTTGGTTGACCGTCAGACTGCCGCCGCTGGTGCCAAAGTCCTGTTCGCCGGTCAGGTTGTTCAAATTAATACTTCCGCCGCTTGTGGTTAAGTTAGATGATACTTCTTTTGGCACAAAAACCTTGAGCGAAATGCTCAAAGACCTTCTCCAGTTCATCAAATTTGATTTAGGTTTTGCCATCACCTCCAGTTCAGTTCCGCTTAAAGAAACATCCAGGGTATAATCCCCCAGTCTTTTGCTGATCTCTGCTTTGGAAAGTGTTTCGCCATTACCGTTGTTGGGGTTGATATAAACTTCTACATGTGCATCGGCGGCATTTCCGCCTGTTACTGCAATACTGCCGCCCGAGGTTTTCACATTTACATTTTTAATGGCCGCATTGGCAAAAGACTTGCTGAGGTACGGTTCCTGATTGTTGTTTTGTGCCGAAACCAGCAATCCCTGGCAAAGCAGGAACAAGATCAAAGAGGGTTTTAGAGTTTTCATGAGGTTATGTTTTTAAGTTTGGAAGACCGGTTTTACCTTTGGTCCTCTCCCCGAAAGGAGAGGATTTGAAGGCTTCATTTAACATTTAACTAAACAAGAACGACAGTACTCCTACTGTAATTACTACTGTACATGAGTAGTACCAAAGTACTAACTTATTGGTTATAAAAGAAGTATCCTTGTTGTAATGCTGTAGCTGTTCGTTTTCGTTACAAATGGTGTGCGTTAGCGGACGGTGGGAGGGGAGAACTTTAGCCGTCAGCAATCAGCCGTCAGCTTTTACAAAGTCTGCTGTTGCTGTTCAGCCGATTGCTGATAGCCAAAAGCTGACCGCTCCTCCTCATTCACTCCTCAAACTCTTTACCGGGTTGGCCAATGCTGCTTTTATCGCCTGAAAACTGACGGTAAACAGCGCAATCAGAATAGCTGTAAAACCTGCGGTAATAAATATCCACCAGCTAATGGCAATCCGGTATGGATAATCCTGCAGCCATTTTTCCATCGCCCACCAAGCCAACGGAAAAGCAACAAGGCAGGAAATAACAACCAACTGCAAAAAATCTTTCGACAGTAAAGCAATTACACTGGAAACACTTGCGCCCAGCACTTTTCGGATGCCGATTTCTTTTTTTCGCCTTTCTGCCGTATAAGCTGCTAATCCAAATAAGCCTAAACATGAAATCATGATCGCCAATGCCGCAAACACGCGGGATAGTTTACTGATCAACATTTCGCTTAAAAACATTTGGTTAAACTGGTCGTCCACAAATTTGTACTTGAATGGGTAAGCGGAGTTATTCTTTTGGACTATTGCCTCAACCTTAGCCAAAGCCTTTTCGATATTAGCGTTCGGCTTTATCCGCAGGTACATTTTGTTGCAATGTTCTGGCGACGTTGCGCTAAAAACAACCGGGTCTGATTGCCCGTACATGTTACCATAAACGTAATCATGAACCACACCAATTACAGTGTATAAAACAGGATTTTTATCACCGCTGTTCCAAATTTGCTTGCCAATCGCGCTTCCTTTGCCTATCAATTTCTCCAGCGATTGGGTAATAATGATATTGCTTTTTTTAGAAGTGATGGAATCTGTAGCAATAAAATCCCGGCCTTCTAACATCTTTAAACCCGAAGTTTTCATAAATGCCGTCGTAACGTTTCGGTTCGAAATTAAAATCTGTGTTTCCGGTGCTTTGCCTTTCCAGGTAAAGCCGGACGTATTATTGCCACCGTACAAAATAGTATGGTCGGCAATGGCCACGTTTTCCACCATGCCCGTTGCCAATAAATCCTGGTTCATGGGAATGAAATATTTAGCAACATTACCTTGCATATCCGCTTCGATCAGGTTGTTTTTGCTGAAGCCCAGATCGCGGTTTTTCACATGCTGAATCTGCTGAAAAACAACAACTGTACAAATAATCAGGATGATAGAAATGCTAAATTGCACAACCACCAAGCCTTTTCTGGTAAAATTAGCACCGCCATTTTTTAGTTTGATGCCTTTTAAAACCGCAACCGGATTGAAAGAGGAGAGATACAACGACGGATAACTGCCAGCAACCAAACCACAAATCAGCGTAATTATTAATAATACGCCCAAATGCAGCGGATTGCCAATACCAACAGAGAGATTTTTTTGCACCAAAGTATTAAACGCTGGCAACGCCAGCAGCATTAAAACTACGGCAACAAATGCAGAAAAAGCAGCCATAAACAAAGCTTCGCCAATAAATTGTGCGATCAGCGTTTTCTTCTCCGCACCCAAAACCTTTTTTACGCCAACTTCCCTGGCTCGTTTTTCGCTCCGTGCAGTAGCCAGGTTCATAAAATTGATGCAGGCAATGAATAGAATGATCCAGGCAATTACCGAAAATAAATGAACGTAAGTAATTTGACCGCCGCCAGTTGCTTTACCGTTCTCAAACTGGTCGTACAAATGCCACTGGCTCATGTTCCAAAGAAAAGGCCGTGCGTTAGAGAGGGGCTCTCTTTGCTGGATAAAATTATATAAGTCCTTATTTATCAGATTAACATTTGCACTTGGCTTTAACTCAACATAAGTGCTCAATGAGTTATTACCCCAGCGATGCAGCCACGGACTTTGATCGAACACAATTTTAAAAGGTGCTATAAATTCAAATTTGATGGAAGAATTTTCAGGAAGATCTTTCAACACGCCAGACACAGTATAATCCTGTTTGTTGTCTATACGTACTGTTTTTCCAATTGCATTTTTATCATTGCCAAAAAACTTTTTTACGGCTTTTTCTGTGATCACAATCGAATACAATTGAGCAAAGGCAGTCTTCGCGTTGCCTTGCACAAACGGTAGTGTAAACATGCTGAATATGGAAGCGTCTGCAAAATCTCCGGCTGCATAAATAGCTTTATTGCCAATTGTAAAAAGCACAGCATCTTCATCATAAATCCTGCAAGTATTGGCAATGCCCGGGATTTCTGCTTGTATAGCCGGTGCCATAATACCGGGCGTAGAACCAAAAGTTGCGGTGTAAGTATCATACTTCTGGTTCTCCCGCACAAAGTAGAGATTGTCTTTCTTGGTGTTGAAATCATCCCAGTTCACCTCGTCTTCCACCCATAAAAAAATCAGTCCGGCACAGGCAATTCCAATCGCTAAGCCAAAAATATTGAGGAAGCTGTAGGTTTTGTTCTTCCACAAATTGCGGAAAGTTGTTTTGAAGAAGTTTTTGAACATAGTTTTTAGGTTTTAGCTGTCAGCTTTCGACTTTCAGCGGTTTGTATGTTTTATTATTTTAGCTATCAGCAGTTAGCCATCAGCCATCAGCTTTTGCAAAGTCTGCTATTGCCATTCCGCTGATTGCTGACAGCTGATTGCTTGCCCCTCATTCACTCCTCAAACTCTTTACCGGATTGGCCAATGCTGCTTTTACCGCCTGAAAACTGATGGTGATTAGAGCAATAATGATTGCAAGTAAACCGGCTAATGCGAAAGCCCACCAGCTGATATGGATTCGGTAAGCAAAATCTTGCAACCAGTTTTGCATCGTAAAATAAGCAAGGGGAGAAGCAATCAGAATAGCAATGATAATCAGCTTTAAAAAATCTTTTGAAACCAGTGTTACTAAACTGCCAACACTGGCGCCTAACACTTTGCGGATACCGATTTCCTTGGTACGCTGCATGGTAGAAAATGCTGCCAGGCCAAACAAGCCCAGACAAGCCAGTAAAATAGCAAGTATGGAAAAAGTGCTGAAAACCTTTGCCAATTTTTGTTCGGAGATATACAGCTTGTTATAATCATCATCCAAAAAACGATATTCAAATGGCTTGGCTGGTACACGCTGCTTCCATAAATGCTGAAGGGACTGTATGGTCGATGGAATATTTTTACCGCTTACTTTTATAAAATAATAGTTGGTAAACTGCCTGTCTAAAAACAACATTAATGGCCCGACAGGTTCGTGCAGGGAAGCAAAATGGAAGTCTTTTACTACCGCTTTGACAACGCCTGGAGCATTTTTGTTGACTGTTTTGCCGATTGCCTGTTCTGGTGTCCAGCCCAGGGCTTTTACAGCAGTTTCATTCAAAATAAAAGAATATTTAAAGTTTTTATAATTGCCGGTAGTATCACCTAATTGAAGATCAGCAGGCATGTAATCGCTTCCCGCAATAATTTTCATGTTCATGGTTTTTATAAAATCCAGGTCAGATGGTAAAGCCGTTATATCTATACTTACTTTATTGTTGCCGGTTCCTGTGCTGATGCCATCTCCCCACTTTACAAAAGTTGGCGTTGCATTGGCACCGCTAACGCTGATGACTTCCGGTAACCTACCGATCTCCGTTTTGATGGCTTCATAATTTTGCCTGATCTGCTTGCTCGTTGGCAATACGATAATATGTTCTTTGTTATAGCCTAAATCTTTATTTCGGATAAAATTTAGCTGTTGAAGGATAACAATCGTTGCAATAATCAGACATACAGAAACCATAAACTGAAATACGATGAGTGACTGCCTGAAAAATCCTCCGGAGGATGTTAGCCTTAAACCTGATTTTAAAATATGAATTAACCTGGCATTGGAGAGTATTAGTGCCGGATACGCACCCGAAGCCAAAGCAATGATAATGCATGATACAATCAAAATGAAAACCGGAATGGGCTGCAATAACAGCAAAAATGAAAGTGTTTTACCAGTTAACTGATTAAAGTACGGTAAAAACAGTATGGCTAAACTAACAGCAATTATCAGTGAAAGAAACGTTAACAAAAAAGATTCGCCGATAAACTGACCAAAAAGTTGTGATCGTTCTGCACCTAAAACTTTTCTGATCCCGATTTCTGCACTTCGCGTACTGGATTGCACAGTAGCCAGATTTGTATAATTAATACAAGCAATTATTAATATTAACAAAGCAATTACGCCAAGAATAGAAATGGTTGTAATGCTACCGTTTGGTTCAAAACCACCAAGTGTGGAATATAAATGTACACGTAGCAGTAGCTCCAGGTTATATAACAGCGGGGTGTTATTGTCAAGTTCAAGTTCAGTTTTACTTATACCTCTCATATAAGTGTTTAGCTGTTGCTGAAAACCTTTTAAATCATTTTTTTGCTTCAGCAAGAGGTAAGTTGTATAATTAGCTGTCCACCATTGTTCGCTTTTTGATTCTTCCATAGAAGTGAAGGAAGCAATAAAATCATACTTAATCTGTGAATTTTCCGGAGCATCAGCCACAATTCCGGTAACGGTGTAATCTTCACTGTCGCCAACACGGAGTGTTTTACCAATTGGGTTGGTATTGCCAAAATACTTTGCTGCTGTTTTTGGAGTGATTAAAACCTGATGAGGTGCATTTAAAGCAGTTTGAGCATTACCTTGTAGTAAAGGGAAAGAAAATATTTTGAGTACAGATGAATCAGCATATAGAAAATTATTTTCTCTAAAAATAGCCTCACCATATTTTACAACCGGCGCGCTGTTATACATCCTAACAAAAGCTTCTACTTGCGGAAATGTCCGTTTTAACTGCGGGCCGGCTTTTGTGCCGGTAACAGCAACTTTCTGTTTTCCGCCTTCACCATATTGCATGGTTATACGAACAATCCGGTCTGCATTTTTATTAAACCGGTCATAACCAAGTTCGTTGATAATAAATAAACTAATTAGCAGGCAGCTTGCAATACCGATGGTTAAACCTATAATATTGATCAGCGTAAACAATTTGCTTTTCTGCAGCCTGCGAAAGGCAATTTTGAAATAGTTTTTAAGCATGATTTTTTGGCTTTTAGCTGTCGGCAATCGGCTTTCAGCGGTTTGTATAGTTTATATTTTAGCTATCAGCAGTTAGCCATCAGCCATCAGCTTTTGCAAAGTCTGCTATTGCTATTCCGCTGATTGCTGACAACTAATTGCTTCCTCCTCATTCGCTCCTCAAACTCTTTACCGGATTGGCCAATGCTGCTTTTATCGCCTGAAAACTGACGGTGATCAAAGCTATACCAAAAGTTATCAGCGCAGCTAAGCCAAAAATCCACCAATGTAAAGGTGTTTGGTAAGCGAAGTTTTGCAGCCATTTATCCATTGCAAAATAACCAAATGGTATGGCAATTAGGGTTGCGATCAATACTGGTTTCAGCATATCTTGGGACAACAGCAACACAATGTTTTGTACGGAAGACCCCAATACTTTTCTTACACCTATTTCTTTAGTCCTCTTTGTAGCAGTGAAAGAGACAAGACCGAACAGGCCAAGACATGCAATTAAAATAGCCAAGCCAGAAAAGATGCTTAATATGTTTTGCTGCCTAATGTCTGTTTTATATAACTCATCAAATTGCTGGTCTAAAAAACTATATTCAAAAGGATAAACCGGAGCGGCTTTGCTATAAGCATTTTTAATATACGCTAAAGCAGATTGAATATTCCCGGCTTTTAATTTTATCAAAACAACCCTTCTATCCATTGCAGGTGAGATCACCAGGGAATTAATATTTTCTTTGAGCGATGAAAAATTAAAGTCTGCCACAACACCGATGATGGTCCGCCTTTTATCATCACGAACCGTGTTTTTTATCCATTTGCCTATAGCCTGATTTGGTGTCCAGCCAAGCTTTGCTGCTGCGGTACGGTTAATTAATACTGCACCTGCGGAATCAGTTGGAAACTGCGAAGAAAAATCCCTTCCGGCAATAATTTTTAGCCCTAATGTTTTTACAAATTCAAAATCAGCAAACTCTGTATTTGATGGCCATACTTCATTCTGTCTTTCCACATCAAATTTGTGTGAGTCAAAAAAACCACCTGGCTGACCTGACATCAAAGAGACAGAGGCAACATCTTTGTATGATTGTAGTTCACTTTTAAACCGGTCTCTATTGTGATGAATATCATTGTTGTTGATCGGGACAATAATCGTTTGTGCATTGTTGTATCCAAGCTCTTTGTTTTTTACATAACTCATTTGGCTGATGATGATGATCGTACCGATAATCAACAATACGGAAATACTGAATTGAAAAACTACCAAAGCCTGGCGAAATATGGAACCGCCTTTGCCGAGTTGTAATTTTCCTTTTAAGGATTGTATCGGTGAAAATGCAGAAAGGATAAATGCCGGATAGCTTCCCGCCAATAAACCTACTATGATAATTACACCGACAAGAAATAAATATAAAGGCCCCGAATTCCACGAAACATTTAGATGATAACCAAGTAAGCCATTATAAAACGGCATCAGCAGAAACACTAAAAAAACAGCGAGCACGCAGGAAATAAAAGTTAATAAAAGCGACTCGCCAATAAATTGAACGATCAAATTATTTCGCAATGCGCCCATTACTTTACGAAGGCCGACTTCTTTGGAACGCTCAACCGCCCTTATTGTAGATAGGTTCATAAAGTTGATACAGGCAATGATGAGGATGAGAATTGCAATAGACAGAAATATATACACAACAGTTTTATCACCATGCTTTACATTATCGAAAGCGTTTTTCTCAAAATAAATATCTGCTAAAGGCGTAAGGGAAAGGGTAAAACGGAAGCCGAACTTTTTCATATCTGCACCCATATACTTATTCATGAACTGCGGAAATTTCTTTTCCACTTGCGCCTGTGTTACATTTTGATCAAGCAATACATAAGTGAACGTGGCGTTATTGATCCATTGGTTAAAACCATCTTCGTGAATGTAGTTTGATAATGGAACGATCAGATCAAAATCAAGGTGAGAATTGGAGGGAACGTCTTTTGCAATACCGGTAACTTTTAATTGTAGTTTTTTATCGAGCTCCACCACTTTTCCCATGGCATTATTGATACTGCCAAAATACTTTTTTGCAGTTGTTTCTGTAAGGACTACGCTTGCCGGATCTTTTAAAACGGTTGCAGGATTGCCTTTTATAAGTGGGAATGAAAAAAGTTGAAAAAAGCCGTCGTCCACATCATAAATCTTCTTTTCGTTAAAAGATTTATCTCCAAATGATAAAAGACCGTTAGTTGGGTTTACGCGGACTGCTTCTTTTATTTCCCCTTTAAAATCATTTAATAATGCAGGCGCATAAGGTCCTGAAAGATAGGAAACCTTTTTTATGGAACCATTGTCATCAAAGCCGCGCATCACCCGGTAAATATTTTTTCCCTGCTGATGAAACGAGTCAAAACTGAATTCATTCATGATGAAAAGAAAGATCAGCATCGCAACCGCCATGCCTACAGCCAACCCAATAATATTAATGGCCGAATAAACTTTGTTTTTGATGAGGTTCCGCCAGGCAATTTTTAAATAGTTTTTAAACATGATTTTAAGTTTTTAGCTGTCAGCTTTCGGCTTTCAGCGGTTTGTATGGTTTATTAATTGCTTTTAGCTATCGGCATTCAGCTATCAGCTTTTGTATATTTTAATATTTGGTACAAGGTGCGTGCTTCTTTTATCACTATAATTTATTGCTTTTGCTATTCCGCTGATTGCTTACGGCTGACAGCTGATAGCTTCCTCCTCACTCACTCCTCAAACTCTTTACCGGGTTGGCCAATGCTGCTTTTATCGCCTGAAAACTGACGGTGAGGAGGGCAATTAAAATTGAAACCATACCGGCCAGCACAAATACCCACCAGCTGATTTGGATACGGTAAGTGTAGGCTTGCAGCCATTTATCCATCGAAAACCAGGCGATAGGCGAGGCAATCAAAATGGAAATGAACACTAATTTTAAGAAATCGACCGAAAGCAAAGTGGTGATGCTGGCCGCAGATGCACCAAGCACTTTTCGTATCCCTATTTCTTTAACCCTTTTTTCCGCAGTATAAGTTGCAAGACCAAATAAACCTAGGCATGAAATTATAATGGCTAATGCCGCAAATACTCCTGATACTTTGCTTGTTTGGGCTTCATTTAAAAACATTTGGTTGAATTGGTCATCAACGAATTTATATTCCAAAGGATAGGCAGAATTATTTTTCTTCATCACTTCTTCAATTTTTGCCAACGCCTGTTCAACACGACTTTGTGCTTTTGTTCTTATGTATAAAAAATTTTGGTATTCAGGAGGCTTACAAAAAATGATCAATGGATCGGCTTTACCATATATGTCTCCATAGACATAATCGTTCACCACACCAATCACCGTCATATTTGTAAAAACACCATCGGGGTTGCCACGCGGAGATTGAATGATTTTTCCAACAGCGCTCCCTTTGCCCATCATTTTTGCCATTGATTCATTAATGATGACATTTGAATTTTCTGATGAAGCATTTTTACCGAAATCTCTTCCGTCAATAATTTGCATGCCTGAAGCAGCAATAAATTCAGGGCTCACATTTCTGTGTGCGATGGATATTTCATTACCGAATGATTTTCCCTGCCACTTAAACCTGTCATCAGTATTACCACCATATAATGTTGAATGGTCGGTTAACGCAACATCCTGAATTACTCCGGTGCCCAACAAATCTTCCTTTATTAATGGAAAGGTTTTTGAAATATCATTTTCGGGATTTATTTCAATCAGGTTGGTTTTATTGAAACCAAGATTCCTGTTTTTTACATGTTGTATTTGCAGGTACACGATAACTGTACTGATGATAAACACAATTGAAACTGCAAACTGAAACACAACCAACCCTTTTCTTATAAATGCAGCACTGCCTGTTTTCATTTTCAATCCTTTCAAAACAAAAACAGGGTTGAACGAGGAAAGATATACTGATGGATAACTTCCGGCAATCAATCCGCAAATAATTGTAATGATAAGCAGCCCGGTTATATGAAGAGGGTTTTCCAGATGCAACGAGAGTTGTTTTTGCATAAGATTATTAAATGCAGGCAGTGAAAACGAAATGATAATAATTGCTGCTGCTGCTGCAATCGCAGACATAAATAAAGCTTCTCCAATGAATTGAACGATTAGTTTTTTCTTTCCCGCGCCGAGGACTTTTCGTACACCTATTTCTCTTGCACGTTTTTGACTATTGGCAGTGGCAAGATTCATAAAATTGATGCAGGCAATTAAAAGAATGATCCACGCAATTACAGAAAGCAAACGAACCTGGGTTATTCCACCGCCGCCTGTTTGTTTACCATTGGCAAATTCATTATAAAGATGCCATTGAGACATTGGAAATAAAAAAGCTTTACTTTTTTGGTCTGAAGATTTCTGATGAATAAAATCTTTTAATTGGTTATTGATAGCTGTCAGATTCGCGTTTTTATGTAACTCAACATAAGTAAGCGGACCATAACTTCCCCAATCCAATGCATCGCTTTTACCGCCTTTTGCAGCTATTTCTAAAATAGTAATTTCATATGGAGCGAGCCATTCAAATTGTAAAGAAGAATTTTCTGGTAAATCTTTTACAACTCCGCTAATTATATAATCCTGTTTATTATCTACACGCAGTGTTTTTCCTATAACATTTTTTTCTTCACCAAAAAATTTCTTTGCTGCGCTTTCCGTAATTACCAATGAATACACTTGAGGAAATGGATTTTTCGGATTGCCCTGAATAAAATCAAACGTTAGCATACTGAATAGAGAAGCATCAGTATAGCGTCCTGTGGCATATAAAGATTTGTTCTCAACATTAAAAAGCAGGCGTTCGCCCTGATCTGAAATTCGCGCTGTATTAACTATGCCGGAGACTTCTGCTTTCATTGCTGCGGCCATTGGTCGTGGAGTTGAAGGCATGGTAAAATTATTTCCGCCGTAAGTCATATTTACATTCAACTGGTATAATTGATCTTTTTTTGCATTCCCATTATCAAAAGTCAATTCATCTTCTACCCATAAAAAAATTAATCCGGTACATGCAATGCCTATAGCCAAACCAATAATGTTGAGAAAGCTGTAACCTTTATTTTTCCAAAGATTGCGAAAGGTGGTTTTGAAATAATTCTTAATCATGAGTTTTAGCTTTTAGCTGTCGGCAATCGGCTTTCAGCGGTTTGTATAGTTTAATAGTTGCTTTTAGCTTTCAGTAGTCAGCATTCAGCTTTTGCAAAGTTTGCCCTTGCAATTCAGCCGACCGCTGATAGCTGACTGCTGATAGCTTTTCCTCACTCACTCCGCAAACTCTTAACCGGATTGGCCAATGCTGCTTTTATTGCTTGAAAACTTGTAGTAAGCATGGCAATACCTGAAATTAAAAGGCCGGCAATGGCAAACAACCACCAACTAAGGCTGATGCGATAAACAAAGGTTTGTAACCACAAGTTCATTGTCCACCAAGCAAAAGGTGCTATAATCACTATCGATAAAAACACAAGAAATAAAAATTCTTTACTTAGCAATGCGGTAAGTTGTACTACCGTTGCGCCCAATACTTTTCTTACACCAATTTCTTTAGTGCGCTGATTGGTATAGAAAGTAGTTAAGGCGAACAAACCCATCACAGAAATGAGAATGGCAACTGCAGCAAAAAAGGTGATGAGGTACTGTAACCGGTTGTAGGAGATCAACAACTGCTGGAAGTTGTCATCCAAAAAAGAATAACGAAGTGGTGAATCCGGTTCTAACTTTTTCCAAGCCTGTTCAATAGTTGCAACTGTTTTTTTGATGTTTTTAGTTTGAAGCTTAACCAGTATTGCACCGCCGGATTGATACATGCAAGCTTTATTTCCAATAGTATAAACCACAGGCTGTACCGCGCTTTCAAACCCTTGTACATTAAAATCTTTTACAACACCTATTATTTTTACCGGAATACTGTCGCAATGATCAAAAGCGATGGTTTTACCGATGAGATTGCCATCATGTAACTTTTGGAATGCGGTTTCATTAATAACAGCAGATCGGGTGTTTTGATCAGAGTAACTATTGGTAAACAACCTGCCTTGCAATAAACTAACCTTTAGTATTTCAAAGTAATCGGTACTTGTTTTTACAGAAGCCATCCGATAATCTTTACCGGCATATTTAAAACTAAAAGTAGAAGTATCGGCCAGTTCTTTTTGATCTCCGGGAACGCTGGTTGTTTTGGCTACAACACTTACACCAGGAATAGTTAGTAATGAGTTTTGTACAAGTGGGAAACCGTCTTCCCTCATTTTTTGTGAAGCTTGTATCCGCAATACTTGTGTATCGGTAAAACCTTTGTCTTTGTTTTGCATGTAATGCATTTGACTTTTTATAACCAATACAGCCATAATAAAAAATGCAGAAACCATAAACTGTACAACAATTAAACTATTGCGAAAAACCGAGCCTTTTTTTCCGGCAGAGTAATTCCCTTTTAAAACTTTTGCAGTGTTAAACTTGGATACAATTAACGATGGATATAAGCCTGAAAAAAGTATGACCAACAAAAAGCACCCCACAATTTGAACAACAATAGCAACCGGATTGCTTTGATGCCAAAAGCTTAATATGATGTTGAACGATTGATTGATAAACTTTAGTGAAAAAAGTACGATAAAAACAGCAATGCCTAAACTGATGCTACATTGCAAAACTGTTTCGGACATGAATTGGAGTACAAGTTGTTTCCGGTCAGACCCCAAAACTTTACGTACGCCAACTTCTTTTGCACGGCTTATTGATTTGGCAATAGCCAGGTTACTAAAATTAATTGCACCAGCCAAAAGCAATAAAACAGCAAGGATTAGTAGGATAGAAACCGTTTTAAAATTGCTTTCGCCATGTTTGGGGAAGTTGTGGATATTGGCAACAGCATCTGTATAAAGAAAAGTTTTTTGTCCGGCTTTCTTGTAAGCTTCAAAAGATTGGCTGCCTTTTTTTAAACGTTCATTATAATACAATCTGTTAATATCGTTTTCCAATTTTGCATCTGCAACCGGTTGTTTTAACTTAATGTAAGTTTGATAAGATTGGTTCCCCCAGTGCATATTTGATTTTTCATAAGGAACACGCATCAAAATTTGGGCATTAAAATGAGTTGGTGTTTTTGGTTCCTGCATAACTGCAGTTACGGTCCCTGCAATTGCATTAAATACTTTTATCGGTTTACCTATCGGATCGTCGTTTCCAAACAGTTTTTTCGCTAACGCTTCTGTTATAACCGTAGCATCAGGTTTATCTAATGCCGTCTTGGCATCACCTCTACTTATTTTATAAGGAAACACTTTTAAGAAAGAAGAGTCTACGGTAACAAACCCCTTCTGATAAATTTTTTTATCATTCGCAGCTAGTAAAACTTCAAAGTCCAATCCGCCCTGCACAGCAGTTCCGGCTTCTGCATCAGGATAATTTTTAGCTAAAAAACTGGCTAAAGGTGCATAAGTTGATGGCAAGTAATCCCCTTTTTCATAGATGGAAACTTTAAATACTTTTTTAAGTTCGGGGTTCCATTTATCATAACTTAATTCGTAATTAAGATATAATAATATGATGATGAAACTTGCCAATCCTGCTGCCAACCCAAAAATATTTACAAAACTGTAAACTTTACTCTTTACAAGGTTACGCCAGGCGATTTTGATGTAGTTTTTAATCATAGTTTTAAGCTTTTAGCTGTCAGCCATCGGCTTTCAGCGGTTTGTATAGTTTAATAGTTGCTTTTAGCTTTCAGTAGTCAGCATTCAGCTTTTGCAAAGTTTGCCCTTGCAATTCAGCCGACCGCTGACTGCTGATAGCTTTTTCTCACTCGCTCCTCAAACTTTTTACCGGGTTTGCTACTGCTGCTTTTATAGCGGTATAACCAACAGTCATCCATGAAATTAACAATGAACAAATAATGGTAACTATAAAAAAAACTGGGCCGATATCGATGCGGTAAGTATATTGTTGCAGCCATTGATGCATAAAATACCAGGCAAGAGGGGATGCGATAAGAAAAGCAATCGTAATCAATACCGTAAACTCTTTCGACAACATTGTTACAATATCACGAACCGGCGCACCCAAAACTTTGCGGATACCGATTTCTTTCCTGCGTTGTATCGCCATAAAGGAAATCAATCCGTACAGCCCGAGGCAGGAAATAAATATGGCGATGGCCGAAAACAATTTGTACAGCTGCGATAGCTGGTTTTCGTGTTTGTAATAATCTGAGATAGACTGATCCAGAAAACTGTACTCAAATACATAGTTAGGAAAATATTTATTCCATGTTCTTTGCATTTCAGTTATGATAGTTTTTTCATGAACCATATCTATTTTAACATTTACCATTTGGTAAGCTTGTTTATTTGTGGTTAAAACAACCGCACCAATCGGGTCGCGTAGGGAACTGGTGTGGAAATCTTTTACAACACCTACTACCGGGAAAAACTTACCGCTAACACTAACTTGTTTCCCAATCATATCGCTTGGATTACGAATACCCAGGTTTTTAACCGCCGCTTCGTTCACCACAAATTCACGCATGGTGTCTGATGGAAAATAAATCCTGCCCGCAATCAGTTTTAGGTTATATAAATGAAAATAATTTGCATCAGCTGGTTTCATGCAAACTACCATATCACCCTGCTTATTGTTACTTTCTTTAGTTTTTAAACCTGTATACCAACCGCCCTCTGCCGAGGGTGTAAATGTGCTGAAACTTACCTGCTGGATGCCAGGTATTTTGTTTAATTCATTATGCAGTAGATCAACTTTCATACGGCTGAGGCTATCACCCGGAAAGCCTGCATTGATAATGGCTTCTTTGCTAAAGCCCAGATCTGCCGATCTGAAATAATCCATTTGTGAAGTTACAATCAATGTCCCGATGATGAGTGCCTGGGCAATTACAAACTGAAATACCACCAATGCCCGCCTTAAAGAAATACTTTTATTATTGGTGATGATGTTGTTTTTTAAAACAGCAACTGGTTTAAACCCTGATAATATTAATGCCGGGTAGCAACCAGATAAAATTGTAACCAGCAATAATGCAGAAAGAACGAGGAGAACAAACCTGGTACTGAATAGTACAGTTAAAGATAATTTTATATCCAGAAGATGATTTACGTAAGGCATGCAAACCATAATGAGCAAAAGCGAACCTATGAATGCGAGAAGTGTGGTGATACCAGTTTCACCAAAAAACTGAAATAATAACTGTGAGCGTTTACTGCCGAGAACTTTTCGCACACCGACTTCCCGCGCACGGGTAATAGCTTGGGCAGTTGTTATGTTGATAAAGTTTACACAAGCAATAATCAATAGAAATATACCGATCAGAAGTAATCCTAAAATTAGGTCTTTGCTAAATGTCCGTCCGCTGAAGTTGCCATACCGGTCATCGAAATGTATTTCATTTAATGGCTGAAATGCCAGATCGTAACCAGGATTTACGGGCTTAATGTGCTTTTCTACAAATGCAGCCAGCTGTTGATTTAGGTGTATAAAAGAAGCATGGTTATCTACCTGTACGAAGCAGTAATTGGCATCATCAATACTATCCCAATCATTTGGTCTTAATCTGTTTTTTAAAGTGACGTAAGATACCACGATGCTTAATGGAAAATCAGTATTTACAGGCGGATTGTTCAATATGCCTGTGATTTTCATGTCGTTACCATACAACCTGATGGTTTTGTTAATAGCTATTTTCCAATCGCCAAAATATTTAACCGCAATATCTTTCGTAAGTAAAACAGTATTCGGTTCGGTTAAAGCATGTTTTAGATCACCTGCCGCCAATCCAAAATCAAACATTTGGAAGAACTGAGGCTCGGCCGTTAACACGTTTTCTTTAAATTTTTTAGTGCCCGAACTATTTGTGGAGGTTATATTAACCTGAATGTTTCTATCGCCAAAAATGGCCGTTGTATTTTTAAGTTGAGGAAGCTCGGTACGTAAACCAAAAGTAACAGGGAAAGGAACACCAGTCCGGTATTCGCGATTTACCGGGTTTTTCCCGATTCGGACAACCCGATAAATATTATTTTTTTGCTTATGAAAATCATCAAAACTTCGCTCATATTGTACCAATATGAAGATCAGCAGAAAAGCAGTAAACCCAACCATTAACCCAGAAATGTTGATTATCGAGTTGCTCTTGTGCCTTAATAAGTTACGTGTTGCAGTTACAAAATAATTTTTAAGCATAGCGGTTATCCTTTTAAGGTGTTTGATTTTTATTTAATACTTCTTTTATCGGTATTTTTTCTGGTATCAGGTTTGAGTTACGAGGTGCTTATTTCCGTCGGTCGCTGCCCAAACCTCACCACGCACCTTCCTCCCTCACACCAACAAATTCTCCGTAACCGTTTGCCCGTCCAGCATCCGGATAATCCGATGGCTGTAACGTGCGTCGTGCTCCGAGTGGGTTACCATCACAATTGTAGTTCCCTGCTCATTTAGTTCCGTTAAAAGCTGCATCACTTCGTTTCCGTTCGAGGAATCTAAGTTACCCGTCGGCTCATCCGCCAGAATCAATTTCGGATTATTGACTACCGCACGTGCAACGGCCACACGTTGCTGCTGTCCGCCCGAAAGCTGTTGCGGAAAGTGGTTGCGGCGGTGCATGATCTGCATTTTGTCTAAGACGACATCTACCCGTTTTTTACGTTCGGCGCTATCCACACCAAGGTAGATCAGCGGCAGTTCTACGTTTTCAAAAACGGTCAACTCATCGATCAGGTTAAAGCTCTGGAACACAAAACCAATGTTGCGTTTGCGCAGGTCGGCACGTTTCCGCTCGTTAAAACCTGCCACTTCAATATTGTTAAATAGAAAACTGCCGCCGTCCGGGTCGTCCAGTAACCCCAAAATGTTCAGCAAAGTAGATTTGCCGCAGCCCGAAGGCCCCATCACGGCTACGAACTCGCCTTCTTTTACTTCAATAGACAGTTTGTTGAGCGCCGAAGTTTCGATGTCTTCGGTCCGGTAAATTTTTTCGAGTTCGGTTATTTTTATCATTGCTTATAAGGATTATTAAAAATGAAACGGTATAAAAAAATACTACTGCTTTTTGTACTTTTATAATGTTTAAAAATGATTTACAAATTTTTTATGAATAGCATTATCATTAAAAAAAGACTTGATTCAGATGTGATAAAACTGGGTACACAAGCAAGTTTTTTATTAGGCAAAAATGTTGAGATCGTTATCCGGGAACTCATCTCGCCACAACCAAATGAAAAAAAATGGAATCATTTAGGCGATGCGGACCTTGGCGGGAAAACTGATCATATCCATATTCGCAATTTTGCCCATGATGACTAACCTGCTTATTGATACCAACGTCCTGATATATGGATTTGATAAAAACTCGGTTTATCACCAGCAAACTAAGGCCATTTTAATTGATCCATCGTACTCTCTTTTTATAACTACAAAGAACATCAGCGAATTTTTCGCTGTAACTTCTAAATTGAAAATCGACCTGCAACTCTGTCTGAAATACTATGATGATATAAAAGCCAACACAGTCATCTTATTTCCCACTGAAAAAAGCTTTGATTACTTCGAAAACTTAATTCAAAAATATCAGCCAGTCGGCAACCAGGTATATGATATTGAAATTGTTTCAATCATGCTGGACAATAACATTAAACATATCGCTACATTCAATAGAAAAGATTTCATCAACATAACCGAAGTGCAGATAATTGGAATATGATTTTCATTTTTAATTATTTATCAACTTTTTAATTATTTAATTACTTTCATTAAAAGCCGTCCCTAATGAATGTTAAATTTTACTTTAGGGGAATTAAAGGCTTTAATATACAACCTCATCACTTTTTTAGAACAAGTTCCTGCATATTCCCATAATTTTCATAACTGCTCGTAACTACCTTATCGCCCGGTTTTAAACCTTGTAATATTTCGTAATAATCCGGGTTTTGGCGGCCGAGTTGTACATCAACTTTATAAGCGGTTTTGCCATCTTCGCTTACTTTGAAGATCCAGTTGCCGCCGGTTTGTTGGTAAAAGCCGCCTTTGGCCAATAGCAGGGCTTTGGTTTCATCGCCAAGGGCCAGTCGGATTTGTAACGTTTGTCCGCGACGGATACCTTCAGGCACTTTCCCCACAAATTCCATATCTACCTGGAAACGGCCATTGGTTACCTGTGTAAAAACCTTTTTGATCTTCAATTTGTAGGTTTTGTCGGAGAAATCGAAATCGCCGGTGAGGCCGGTAAAAATGCGGGAAATGTAATGCTCGTCTACATCTACCCGAACTTTAAAACCGCTCAGCACATCAATCTGACCTAGTCGCTCGCCCTGGTGTTTGTTCTGGCCAATCTCTGCATCCAACGAAGTCAACTGCCCGTCAACCGGTGCACGAACGATCAGGTCGCCCACTTTTTGCCGCATCACCGCCAGCGCATTTTGGGTACGGCCAAAAGATTGTTTGGCCTGATCCACTTCCTGCTTGGTGGAAACTGAATCCTGCTTTAAAATCTGCTGCGTTAGTTTTTTGCGCTTCACCTGATAATCATAAGCAATGGCAGATTGCTTAAACTCTTGTAGGCCAATGGCTTTCTGTTCGTACAGATGCTTGTTCAGCAGGTACAATCTTTCCGATTCCTTAAAAGCATTGTCCACATCCGCCATTTGGTTGAGTTTGCTGATGGTATTTTGCTGTGCCGCGTTTCGGGAAATTTGCATCTGTGTCAATAAATTAAAAACAGAAGTTTCCTGGTTCACCAAACTCAGTTCCAGGTCGGTATTGGCGAGTTTCATGATCGGGTCGCCTTTTTTCATCACCGTTCCGTCCTCCACAAATTTTTGCTCTACGCGGCCGCCTTCCATCGCATCGAGGTAAATCGTTGTGATCGGCATCACCACGCCATTCACCGGGATAAACTCCTGAAAAGGGCCATTCTTCACCTCGCTGATCGTGATCCTTTCCGTATCCACATTTAACTTGGATTTCCCGGAAGTGAAATAATAACTGCTGCCGATGAGCAAAACCAAACCCGTAATACCGGCGATGGTTAAAATGCGTTTGGTTGTCCATTTCTTTTTTGCTATAACTCTGTCCACAATGCTTCTTTTATGAGGTATTTCCTGGTGTGCTGTATTTGGTTAGGCTATATGAAAAGCTGTGCCATTACTTTAACTCCTTGTAATACAAATTTTTAGGTGGTAAAAGAAGCATGCACTTGTGCGTTTGTATTACAGGTAGTGTTCGGTTTTGATACAGTGCAGCTTAATTGTTAAAGTTAGCAGGGATTTGCCCGGATTGCAGGAAATTGCCGTTTATGATGTCCGCAAACGGACACTTTGTGTTCGGCAGCGAACAATATTAAAATCAATAAAAACAAAATCGATTGATTTTAAGGAAGTTAAGGCATTGGTATCAGTTGTGCGAGGAGAAAGGTTGTCGGCAATCAGCCTTCAGCTATCGGCGAATGCCTAAACGAATTGCAAATGGCTGATAGCTGAAAGCTTAAGAAGGGTTAGTTTGAGAAAGGATTGATAATAGTCAACTTGTTTTCAATAACCTGATTTTTTTGCAAATCTTCAGAATATAGTATAGTGCAGTTATTTTGGAGGGCAGAAGAAATGATTAAGCTGTCCCAATGTGAATATTGGTATTGAACGGAAATTTTAAAAGCTAAAATAAGGGTTGCTTTGTCAATCAATACAAGTGAACAAGTATCCAATAAATTTTGACCATGTTGATAAGCGGTTTCTTTTGAAAATTTAAAATTTTTAAACAAATGTTCACACTTTCTTCCAACACAACCTGGGTACTGATTACAGGCCTCTTTTTTATCAAATCTATAGCTATTGCATTTTTGAGGGTTGCATTGTCAAGGGCATACAATACAATGTTGGAGTCAACAAAAAAATCAGGGTTCATTAGCTTCCGAACGGTCAAATTTATAATTGCTCATATCTATGCTATGCTTTTTCCAAAAGCTATAAGCATCATTGTTGTCAGGCTGATTACTTTCGTTTCCTTCGATGGGAAAAGCGATTATTTCTACCTGCTTGCCAATAAATTCTTTAGGAAACTCGATGGTTTGTTTGGTATGAATGGGTATGATGATCTCTCTATACATTTTACTTAAAAAATCTGTTTTCCAAATATATCAATAACCTGTAAACTTTCATTAACCATGCTCAAAAGCTATTTCAAAATCGCCTGGCGAAACCTTGTTAAAAACAAAACTTACTCAGCCATTAATATTGTTGGATTGGCTGTTGGGATGGCGGTTGCCATGCTAATTGCGCTTTGGATTTGGGATGAATTATCCTACAATAAATCGTTCAATAGCTATGATCGTATTGTGCAGTTCATTCAAAACTCAACGAATGGAAATGATATATCAACTCATCCTACCATTCCAATTCCTTTGGTCTTAGAACTTCGAAATAAATACACCTCTGATTTTAAGCACTTGGCATTAACCCGATACCAGGAATCTCATGTATTGGCTTTTGGCGATAAAAAGGTACATGAAACCGGAATCTATGCCGAACCAGAAATGCCGCAAATCTTATCTCTAAAAATGGTTAAAGGAGAGCTGCTGGGAATTCAGGACGAATCAAGCATCATGATTAGTGAATCACTGGCAAAAATTATTTTTGGAAAAGCCGACCCTCTTAACAAACTACTTTTAACTGACGACAAAAAATCCTACAAAATAAGCGGCGTTTTTAATGATTTCGCTCAAAATACAGATTTTAAAGATGTCAATTTTCTGATGCCTTGGGCTGCATTGGTTGCCGAGAAGGAGTGGATAAAAAACGATTATTCGGAATGGAACGACAACTCGTTTCTTCTTTACGGCGAATTGAGCGACAACGCAGATCTTAGTAAAGTAGATGCCAAAGTCAAGAACATTTTAGTTGGAAAACCTGACCGGAATGATAAACCGGAAGTTATTCTGCAACCGATGCGCAAATGGCATCTGTACAACGAATTTAAACAAGGGAAAAATACCGGCGGAGCGATACAGTATGTTTGGATGTTTGGTTTAATCGGCTTGTTCGTTTTGCTGTTGGCATGTATCAATTTCATGAATTTGAGTACCGCGCGCTCGCAAATCCGGGCAAAAGAAGTTGGCGTGCGGAAAGCGATTGGTTCACAACGTAAACAATTGATCTTTCAGTTTTTAAGTGAATCGGTATTGATTGCTTTTCTGGCTTTGCTGCTTGCTGTTTTGTTGGTACAACTTGCGTTGCCGAGTTTTAATATGCTGGCGGATAAACAACTGCATTTCCCCTGGTCAAATGGTTTGTTTTGGCTGATGGTTTTGGTTTTCACTTTATTGACCGGTTTGATTTCCGGCAGTTATCCGGCTTTGTATTTATCGTCTTTCAACACGATCAAAGTTTTAAAAGGAACGTTTAAAGTTGGGCGTTTTGCTGCCCTTCCACGCCAGGTGCTGGTGGTTTTACAATTCACTATCTCGGTTTCGATCATCATTGGAACAATTGTCGTGTTTAAGCAAATCCAATATGCTAAAAACCGGCCGCTGGGTTATGATAAAAATGGCTTGATCACCGTTGTTATGTCCACGCCAAATTTAAATGGAAAATATGATTTGCTCCGAAGTGAACTGCTGAATTCAGGTGCTGCTTTAAATATGGCCGAAGCTTCCAATGCTGCCACGAATGTTGGCGCCCATCTGATTGGTTTTGAATGGCCGGGAAAAGACCCAAAACTCAATACCGATATCAGTATCTCTTGGGTAACGCACGATTTTGGGAAAACGGTTGGCTGGCATTTTGAAGGAGGCCGAAATTTTTCCAGGCAATTTAAAACCGATACGGCCGCAATGGTATTGAACGGTGCTGCCGTAAAACACATGAAATTGAAAAACCCGGTTGGGGAAACCGTTAAATTTGATGGCAAACCTTATCGTGTGATTGGTGTGATCAAGAATGTGCTGATGGAATCGCCTTATGAACAAGTGCCTCCCACGGTTTTTTTTATGAATTATGATCAGGTTGGTGTCATCACGATCCGGCTTAACCCTAAAATGGGTACAAGCGAATCCATATCAAAAATAAAAGCCATTTTTGAAAAACTGGATCCTGCTGCACCTTTTGGCTTTCGGTTTGTGGACGAGGATTTTGCCAAAAAATTTGCGATAGAACAACGGATCGGGAGCCTGGCAACCTTCTTTGCTGTTTTTGCGGTATTGATCAGTTGTCTGGGCATTTTCGGTCTGGCATCTTTCATTGCCGAACAACGTGTTAAAGAAATCGGCATCCGCAAAGTATTGGGCGCAACCGTTTTCAACCTTTGGGGCTTGCTTTCGAAAGACTTTTTGGTTTTAGTGTCGATTTCCTTTCTCATCGCGATCCCGGCTTCCTGGTATTTTATGCACAACTGGCTACAACATTATGAATACCGAACCGGCATTTGCGTTTGGATATTCGTCATCACCGCAATCGGCACCATCGTATTAACCCTGGCCACCGTCAGTTTTCAAGCGATAAAAGCAGCATTGGCAAATCCGGTGAAGAGTTTGAGATCGGAGTAAAAGCCTCACCCAAACCCTCTCCAAAGAAGAGGGCTTACAGAGGGGATAAATAGCAAACCAAAAAGGTAGCACGCTTTAGTTCCTCCCTTTTGGGGAGGTTAGGTGGGGCTGAAAAAGTATCGATAAAAGAAGCATTTAGCTAAAATCTGAAAGCGGTTCACTATAATTGCTTTACCAAATAACGCCATGAGCCTGAAACATGCTTCCATCCTGATTATTGATGACGATACCGATGTGCTTACCGCCGTTCGGTTACTGTTAAAACCGGTAGTAAAAGAAGTAGTTACCGAGAAAAACCCGGAGAATATCCGTTCTATTTTATCGCGGCAAACGTTTGATTTGATCCTGCTCGACATGAATTTCAACAGTTCGATCAATACCGGCAACGAAGGCTTGTTCTGGCTGAAGAAAATACGGGAATTTAAGTCGGACGCTGCGGTAATCATGATCACCGCTTATGGCGATATCGATCTGGCTGTGCGTTCCTTGAAAGAAGGTGCGGCAGATTTTATGGTGAAGCCCTGGCATAATGAAGTGCTGCTGAACGTGATCAACGAAGCATTTGCCAAGCAGTCGAAAGTTAAAACGGCAGCCGGTTTTAATATCAACCGTAACTCCATTATCGGTAAAGAGTTGCTCGGCGAATCCGAGATCATGCACAGTATTTTCCATAAGATTGAAAAAATAGCACCTACCGATGCCAATATCCTGATCCTGGGGGAAAACGGAACAGGGAAAGATTTGATCGCCAAAGCCATCCACCAGCAATCGCTTCGTTCTGCAAAAGCTTATGTAAAAGTAGATGTGGGCGCGTTATCAGAAAATTTATTTGAAAGCGAACTTTTTGGCCATAAAAAAGGCGCTTTTACAGATGCCCGGGAAGATCGGATCGGCCGTTTTGAAGCGGCACACAACGGTACGTTGTTTCTGGACGAGATTGGCAACATTGCTTTGCACCAGCAGTCCAAACTGCTGACCGTCCTTCAAAACAGGCAGGTAACCAAGTTGGGCAGCAACCAATCTGTTGATGTCAATATCCGTTTGATCTGTGCAACCAACATGCCGCTGAACGAACTCGCCAACGAAAGCCGTTTCCGCCGGGATTTGATGTACCGCATCAACACCGTGGAAATTACCGTTCCGCCTTTGCGCAAACGCGGAAAAGACATTGAAGTACTGGCCGGTTACTTCAGCAAATTGTACAGCAATAAATATTTGAAACCGGTTTTGGAGCTGGATCAAAAAGCATTGCAGAAACTTCAGCAATACCATTTTCCCGGCAACGTCCGCGAGTTGCAGTACATTATGGAACGCGCCGTTATCATGGCCGAAGGATCGGTTTTAAGAGCTGATGACCTGATCTTTTCGCCCATTGAAGCCGTCCACGAAGTGCAGCAGCCCGACGAGCTTCGACTCAGTTCCATTGAAAAAAATACGATTTTAAGGGTGATCGAACTGCACAACGGCAACATTACCAAAGCTGCCAAAGAACTGGGTTTGACCCGAACAGCGTTGTACAGGAGATTGAGTAAGTATGAGATTTGAGGGGGAGGAGGAAGTATTTAGCATAAGTATTTAGTATCAGGTAGCCTTTACAAACAGATAACAGATAACCCGCAGCTTACAATTTCTCCGCCTTTCATGCCAAAACCAAAAGCTTTAATTATCGGTGCCGGAATTGCCGGGATTGCAACTGCCATCCGCCTGGCTGTTCGGGGTTTTGCAGTGGAAGTTTTGGAAGCGAACAGCTATCCCGGAGGAAAACTATCGGAAATTAAATTGGATGGTTTTCGTTTTGATGCAGGGCCGAGTTTATTTACCATGCCGCAATACGTGGACGAGCTTTTTGAGCTGGCCGGGGAAAAAGCCGATGCTTCTTTTACCTGGCAAAAATTAGCATTGGTTTGCCGTTATTTTTATGCAGATGGCACGCGCCTGGACGCTTTTAGTGACCCGTTTTTTTTTGAAGAAGAGATCAGCCGAAAAACAAAGGACGGGCCAAAAGCAATTCAAAAATACCTGGAAAACAGTAAGCGGATCTACCAGGTCACCAATCATGTTTTTTTGGAAAAATCGCTGCACCGTTTATCAACCTACCTCAACTTACAAACTTTAAAATCTGTTTTAAGACTGCCGCAGATTGATGCTTTCCGCACCATGCACCAAGCCAACGATGCTTCTTTTACCGATAAAAAATTGGTGCAGTATGCCAATCGTTTTGCTACATACAACGGTTCAAATCCGTATAAAGCACCGGCAACGCTCAATGTGATCCCGCATCTGGAGCAGCATTTCGGCGCTTATTTCCCTGATGGCGGCATGTACCAGATCACGCTTTCTTTGGTTGCATTAGCTGAAAGGCTGGGCGTGAAATTTCGATATGATTCTCCGGTAGAAAAAATCGTTATCGAAAAAAGGCAGGTAAAAGGAGTAGAGGTGAAAGGCGGAATGAGGGGAGGTGAAGGGTGGAAAGGTGAAGGGTGGAAAGGGGAAGGGTGGAAAGGGGAAGGGAAGAACGGGGAAGGGTGGAAAGGTGAAGGGTGGAAAGGGGAGCGCGATACTGAGGGGATTGAATTTTTGGCTGCCGGGGTGGTTGTATCCAACATGGATGTTTATTTTACTTATCAAAAGCTGCTGGCCCATCATCCAAAGTTACAGCCTAAGCGGGTTTTAAAGCAGGAGCGGAGCAGTTCGGCATTGATTTTTTACTGGGGAATTAAAAAGGGTTTTCCGCAATTGGACCTGCACAATATATTTTTTAGTGAAAATTATCAGCAAGAGTTCGAGCACATCTGGCAGCAAAAAAACATCTGCAATGATCCTACTGTTTACCTTAACATCAGCTCCAAATATGAAGCAAAGGATGCCCCGGAAGGTTGTGAAAACTGGTTTACGATGATCAATGTTCCGGCAAACCAAGGCCAGGACTGGGACGGGCTCATTGCAGAAGCAAGGGAAAACATCATCCAAAAGTTATCTAAAGCTTTAGGTGAAGACATCAGCCAGTTGATTGTTTGCGAAAGTATCCTCGATCCGCGCAGCATAGAAAGCAAAACTTCTTCTTACCAGGGTTCGCTGTACGGAACGGGTTCCAATAGCCGGTTCGCGGCTTTTTTAAGGCATTCCAACAAATCATCCAAGATCAAAAACCTGTTTTTCTGCGGCGGAAGCGTGCACCCTGGCGGCGGTATCCCGCTGGCTTTGCTTTCGGCAAAAATAGTGACCGATTGGATTGTTGGGTGAGGAAGGCGGGCTGAAAATCCTTTGGTTTTAATGATGGGCGTTGATAAGATTGGGCATAAAAGAAAAAACAATCTTTGCTGCTGCTTGTCTTAGTGGTAATCAAATTTAAAACTTAAATCAAAATGGCAACAGCAAAATCAAGCACAAAAAAAGCTAAAGCAAAACCTGCACCAAAAGACGAAAGTGCATTAAAAGAATTGTTTACAGGCGAGCTGAAGGATATTTTATGGGCTGAACATCAATTGGTTACCAGCCTTAAAAAACTATCAAAAGCAGCCACATCCGAGGAATTAAAAAATGCTTTTGATACGCATCTTACAGAAACCGAAGGGCAAATCACCCGCTTGGAAAAGGTTTTTGAATCTATCGGCGAACAAGCAGAACCTAAAAAATGTGAAGCAATGGCAGGCTTGTCTAAAGAAGCAGAAGAACTGATAAAAGACACGGAAGAAGGCACTGCGGTACGCGATGTGGCTTTGATTTCCGCTGCCCAAAAATGCGAACATTATGAAATCGCATCTTACGGAACTTTAAGGACTTTAGCTGGTGTATTGGGTTTTACCGAAGCAGAAGACCTGTTAGAGGAAACACTTCAGGAAGAAAAGAAAACAGATGAGTTGTTGACGGAACTGGCAGAAAGCGTGATCAACGAATCTGCAAAAAACGAAAAATAGTTTTTTCGTTCACAAAAGCAAAGGGCTATTGGTAAAACGATGGCCCTTTTTGTTGTCAAAGCAAATTCTATTTTTACTGATTTTAATAAAAATAGCTATACTTGCTTCCATGGGTTTTCTGGAGGTTAAGGATTTAGGCAAAGTGCATTATCACGAATATGGCAGCGGCCAAAAACTGCTCTTCGCTTTTCATGGCTACGGCATGTCTGGCGAACAGTTTAACGTATTCGAACATTCCTTGCTCCAACAATACCACATTGTAGCATTTGATCATTTTTTCCACGGAACTTCTCATTTATATGAGGTAAAAGAAGCATCGGTTACAGTGGGCATGCAGCCTGATTCCCTGAAAGCTTATGTTACATCCTGGTTTAAACAATTTGGCGGACAACGCTTTTCGCTGATGGGTTATTCCATGGGGGCCAATATGGCTTTGTTTCTGGTAGAAAATTTTGCCGAATGGATAGATGAAGTTATCCTGCTGGCACCAGACGGATTGATCCCGCACAAGGGTTTCCGGTTTTTGCAGACTTCTTTTATCGGCAAAAAAATATTTAGAAAACTAACATACAGCAGCTGGATGATGGCACGCATTTTAAAACTTTTAAGGAAGATCAGGATCATAGACAGTAGCTTATATGCCATTGCACGCCATGAAACCGATACACTGCAAAAGCGGCTGAACGCTTATTTTACCATCCATTTTATAAAAAACATCCGTCCGGACATTAAACAAATTGCCGCCCTTATCAACAAACACCATATTCGCTGCCGTTTGTATTTTGGTCAGTATGACGGTCTTTTTCCGCAAAGCAACAGCAAAAAATTAATTAGTTTACTAGACCGGCCAGAAATACATGTGCTGCCTATGGGGCACTGGCTGGTTACCCATGAGCTGGACAATTACATGGCCAGGCAAACCGCATGATCACCAGTAAAAGGCACAAGCTTTTTTACAAGCTGTTTTTACCTTTTATGCGCTGGCGGTTGCTGCGTACCTTCTCTGCTTTAAACTTATATAATCAAATTGAAGTTAAGCCTGATCATTCCATACTTCTTTTATGCAATCATTTTAGTTGGTGGGACGGTTTTTTGGCAGCTTATCTCGGGCACTTCGTATTTCATAAAAAATTGTTCACCATGATGCAGGAAGATCATTTGCAGCAACGGCTATGGCTGCGCAGGTTAGGTTCGTTTTCGATCAGCCGTACTTCGCGTGATATGTTGAATTCGATGCAGTATGCGGCTTTACAGTTGGACGATCCTGAAAGCCTGGTAACTGTTTTTCCGCAAGGTTCACTGCAATCAAACCACAGTACCGAAATCAGGATTGAAAAAGGGATCGGTTATCTGATCAAAAACATCAAAGGCAATTGCCAGATAATGTACGCTGCGGTTTTGATGGATTATTTTGAAAGCTTCAAACCAACCGCTTATTTCCATTTGCTGGATTGCGGCACAAACCACGATTTTGATTTACAGCGATTAACAAAGCAGGTCAACGATTTTCACCGCCAGGCTTTGGAAAACCAGGTCAACGTAAGTCACTAAAAAACTACCGGTAAAAGAAGCATGATCAGAAATAAAAACAATTGGTTGGTTTACAGCTTTTTTTCCTGGTACATTTCCCGGCGGATAAACAAATATTTTCATCAGGTTATTTACGATCCAATAAAAACCGATCCTGATAAATCAGTCATGCTTATCGCAAATCATTACAGTTGGTGGGACGGATTTTTGTTTTTCCACCTCAACAAACTGCTTTTTAAAAAAAAATTTCATATCATGATCCTGGAAGAAACCATCCGTAAAAACAGTTTCATGAAATACACCGGCGCTTTTTCCGTTTCCAAAAGTTCAAGAAGTATTTTAGAAACATTGGAATTTGCCGGAAATTTATTGAACGACCCGCAGAACTTATTGTTGATCTTTCCGCAGGGAAAGTTGTATTCTAATTTTGCAGACGAAGTGAATTTTGAAAAAGGTTTGATCAGGTTAGCGGGCTTCAGTGAGAAAAAGTTCCAGTATATTTTTGCTGCTTCTTTTACAGAACATTTTTCGCAGCCGAAGCCTACGGCTTTTATTTACTTAAAAAGTTGGGAAGCAGCAAACCCGGATAGTCTTGCAACTGTTTCTTCGGCTTATCAGGAGCACTACCGGCAATCTAAAAAAGCGCAATCTGCAATTGTTAAATAATGGCTATTCTTTTTTGTTACATCGTCTATTTTTTTCTGATCCTGCGCTTTTGTGTTACCCTGTTCAATTTTATTTCCAATCCTAAACTAAGCAAAGTTTCCCACCAGTATCATGACCTGGTTTCTGTCCTGATCCCGGCTAGGGATGAAGAAAAAAACATCCTCACACTGCTGCAGTCAATTCAGAAACAGGATTATAAAAATATAGAAGTAATTGTACTGGACGATCATTCCAGCGATCAAACTTATCCTATATGTGCCGGGTTTTCCAGGGAACATCCTGCATTTAAAGTAATTCGTGGTAAACCTTTGCCAAACGGCTGGCTGGGCAAAAACTTTGCCTGTAATCAGTTGGCACAACAGGCCAAAGGCAAATATTTGTTGTTTTTAGATGCTGATGAAGAAGTTTATGACGGACTGATCAATAGTGCTGTTTATCGTACAAAAGTTCATCGTTTGGCTTTGCTCAGCCTTTTTACCAACCAGGTAATGGTAACTTTGGGTGAAAAATTAGTTGTTCCGCTGATGCACTTTATGCTGCTGAATTTGCTGCCGTTGCGTTTGATTTACCTTTCTAAAAACCCGGCTTTTGCCGCAGCCAGCGGGCAGTTTATGTTTTTTGATGCGGAGAAATATCACCGGAACCAATGGCACGAAAAAGTGAAGGGCAAGGTGGTGGAAGATGTGGAAATTATGAAATGCATAAAACAAAGCGGGTTAAAAGGGGAAGGCTTGCTGGCCAACGGCATGGTCCGTTGCCGCATGTACAATAATTATCAGGATGCAGTAAATGGCTTTAGTAAGAATTTTTTGGCGCCTTTTAACTATAGCATAGTTACTTTTTTACTTTATCTGGTTGTTTTAATTGGTGGTCCGGTTTTGGTTGCCCTCACTTTAAATTTACAACTGTTTTTGATGATGCTTTCCCTTATTGTCCTTACGCGCATCATGATCTCATTATCATCCGGACAAAATTCGTTTTATAACGTATTGCTGCATCCATTTCAAATGGCGAGTCTGATTGTGGTCGCAGAATTATCTGTAAAAAAATATCTTACCAAAACCACCACCTGGAAAGGAAGAAAAGTTTGAAACATAACAAAACCAGTATTTCTATTTTCCTGATTGTGCTGTTCCACCTTGTTGGATTGATTGGTTTTTTAATGCCTTTTTTACGGCCTCTTTTTTTACGGGTCGTTCCTTTTCATATATTGCTGATGCTGTTTTTAGTGCTCCTAAACCATCATGGGCGGTTTTTTAAATTGCTCCTGTTTGCTTTGATAGTCATGGTTTTAGGTTTCGCCGGGGAGTGGATCGGCGTGCACAAACACTGGCTTTTTGGCAATTATAGTTATGGTACAACTTTAGGTTTTAAGCTGGCTCAAATCCCGCTGATGATTGGCGTAAACTGGTTTCTGCTGATCTATGCAACCTCTGCTTTTATGCAAAAAACACCGGTAAAAACAGCATGGCTTAAAATTATCACCGGAGCTGTTTTATTGGTTTTGCTTGATTTATTGATCGAGCCTGTTGCCATCCGTTTTAACTACTGGCATTGGTTTGGCAATATTGTCCCGCTTAAAAATTATGGAGGCTGGCTGCTGGTAAGTATTTGTTTTTTAACACTGTTCCGTCTTTTTAAATTCAGGTACCAGAATTGGGTTGCACCGGTTTTGCTCCTTGTACAATTCCTGTTTTTTGCAGTTTTGAATTTTGCCTGATAATTAAAGAACTTAAACTCCGCATTTTACGTTAAATTTGTATGCTTATGGAAAATTATCAGCTACAGGTAACTATTGATCGTGATTCCGGGTTTTGTTTTGGCGTAGTCTATGCCATAGATATGGCCGAGGAGATTTTGGCACAGGACGGTTATTTGTATTGCCTGGGCGATATTGTGCATAACGATGAAGAGGTAGAACGCTTAAAAGTAAAAGGGCTGCGGATTATTTCGCACGAGGATTTGCCAAATTTGCAGCATGAAAAAGTTTTGATCCGCGCGCATGGCGAAGCACCGGAAACCTATCGCGTGGCACTTGAAAATAATATTAACCTGATCGATGCTTCTTGTCCGGTTGTTCTGAAATTGCAGAACCGGATCAAAAGTTCGTACGACCAGGACGAAAAGATCCTGATATTTGGTAAACATGGCCATGCAGAAGTAATTGGTTTACAAGGACAAACCAATAATGAAGCACTTGTTTTCCAGGACATAAAAGAACTGGACCAAGTAGAACTGCCGCAAAAATTCACGTTGTACAGCCAGACCACCAAAAGCATGGAGAAGTTTTATCACATCAAAGATGAACTGGCCAGCCGCGGCCATGAGGTTAATGCGAATGATACCATTTGCCGCCAGGTTTCAAACCGTGATAAAGACCTGCCGGAGTTTGTAGGCAGGTTTGATAAAATTCTTTTTGTATCCGGCAGGAAATCCTCCAACGGTAAGGTTTTGTACGAGGTTTGCCGCAAACATAATCCCAATACTTATTTTATTTCCTCGCCCGCTGAATTGGAGAGATCTATGTTTTCGCCAAATGATAAAATTGGAATTTGCGGCGCAACCTCAACACCAATGTGGTTGATGAAAGAAGTAAAACAAGTGCTCGAACAATATTAAAACAAACATGGCCGATCTGAATATTAAAAAATATACAGCTTCTGGTTTGGGTTTGTTCTTCGCAATCCTGGTAATTTCCTGTTGGATTTTATCAACCGTTTTCCTAATGCGCTGGCATTTCAGTTGGAACAATCCATTAGTTTATTTCCTGATCCTGGTGCAGGTGCACTTATACACCGGCCTTTTTATCACAGCACACGATGCCATGCATGGTACGGTTTCCCCAAATCCAATAATCAATAAAATTGTCGGGCAAATTTGCACTTTGTTTTATGCCGCTTTCTGGTATCCTAAATTATACACCAAACACCATTTGCACCACAGCCATGTACATACCGAGCAAGACCCCGATTACCACAGTGGCAATTTTATCAGTTGGTATTTTCGTTTCATCCGCAATTACCTTTCCATCTGGCAGGTTGTTTTTATGGCCGTTTTGTTTAATGTCCTAAAAATCTGGGTTCCGCAGCAAAACCTCATTTTGTTTTGGGTTTTGCCTTCGCTGATGAGCACAATACAACTCTTTTATTTCGGAACATATCTGCCGCACAAAGGCGAACACGATAACCGGCACCAATCCGGCACGCAACGCAAAAACCATTTCGTTGCTTTTTTTACCTGCTATTTTTTCGGTTATCACTACGAACACCATGATGCGCCGGGCACGCCCTGGTGGTTGTTGTGGAAGGCGAAGGGTGTGTGAAAAAATATTCTCGTACCCGTCTTGTAAACAAGTAACTCTTGTTAATCTATTTAAGGCAGTTTACCAAGAAGCAATTAGTTAATGATCTGAAATAGTCATTTTAACAGCTTTTTTACCCGCGGTTCTTTTTTTGATTGTAAT
>JAABUQ010000915.1_pt1 | contig 66982 bp, 53 predicted proteins | sample 5560001 | NCBI WGS metagenome assembly JAABUQ01 (sample SAMN10711888, study PRJNA513371) | rock metagenome | isolation source: Antarctica rocks | place: Antarctica: Victoria Land, Finger Mt nord | collected 2015-12-18
TCAACAGTGCTCGTCGTGCTTCGGAGGAGGTCATTCTTCTGCTGGGTAATGTTATGGATACGAGTCTTATGAATCAAAAGGAAATTGCTCTCAACCTTGGAACCGTATACCTTCACCGCGCACTGCTACTAGTACTAGATATTCTGGAGCCTAACCTGGTACGTCAGGGGAGAAATGTTGAGGTTACAATAGACGATACACTGCATGTTCATGCTGATGAGTCACGTCTTCGTCAGGTTCTGCTCAACGTGTTAAGCAATGCACTGAAATATACTCCTCGTGGCACGTATATTACTATACATGCAGAACTCGTAGACGCTCCTATGATGCGTATGCGGATACCACCTTTCCTGTCGCAGCCCTCACATTCATTGTTATACGATGCACCCGTTGTTTTGCTTTCCATTCAAGATCAAGGGAATGGTATCGCACCGGAAGATCAGGAACGACTCTTCGCGAAGTTTGTGCGGCTTCCAAATGCGGTCAAGAGTATGCAACGCGGCTCTGGCCTAGGACTGTATCTTTGCCGACAACTTATCGAGGCAATGAATGGTGCTATCTGGCTTGAAAGTACTGGTGAGCCAGGAAAAGGAACAACCTTCTTTATTGCGCTACCACAGGTCTCTGCATAACATCGGTCATGTCCATGTCAGTTACCCCATCAGGTAGAGCATCAAAGAAAAACCAGCGTCTGCCAACGTTGTAGCCCCTCGCAAATTCGTAGTTTGTCATGACAACAAGGGTTGTGACATGAGGTCGAAGCAGACCTGTTGCGGGTGAGAGCACGCCGCCATGAAGCATGCCCAGAAAAAAACAGAGTGTCTGCTGTACTTGTTGCTTAGAGGACGCGTTCTCAAACTCTTTACGAGCAACACACACTTTCAGATTCTCGACAAAGTAGCTCTCAGGCAGTGGACCTTGTGGCACCTCGCTGTCTGTACGCCATCCATGCAAACGCCACCACACCCCACATTCGTATTTCTTGGCAGATTCCACACGACGAAAGTCAATCAATGGAGGAACAGGGAATTGCGCCATTGTTCAAGTTCCTTTCATACAACTTGCTTGACAGGCGACTCTCGTACAGGTATCATGGCCTAATCAATTTAGTACTGAGAAACTCTACTTCGACGTTGCTCTTGTCGAAGATATTGATGATATTCGCGCATTGGTCGCTCAAGAGTCTGGAGGCGAAAATCACACAGTTCCTGCCGAGGTGATGAGAGGATGGTTACGAAGGAATAATCAGTCACTGCATATCTTACGTCGGGGAACCGAGATCGTTGGATACATCTCCATATTTCCTTCGGTATCGTGAAAAGATTTCTTTCAAGAAGGGATGAAAACAATCGTATCCTCTTTTCATTAAAAGCGTTAAGAAATTGTTGATTGGGAGAAAGCAGACCAAAGTTTCTGAAGAAGGGCATGATATGGTATTTGATAATACTTCCTTCCTATAGCGTTAGCTATGGGAAGGAAGTATTTGACGCTATGTATGACCTATGCTACCATAGCTCTAGTAAAGAATAGTGTTAGTGTCAGTCAGGAGCTTTTAACAGTTGACAAAATAGCGCGCAAACGTGTTTTTGAGGACGTATTGCTGTATGAACTGTGGCCTTGTCATGGACAGAGATGAGAACTCTGCTCACAACATTCTGACAAGGTTCCTTGCGGGGCGACCGCCACACACTCCTCGTGAGTGCAGTGTATTGCAGGGAACATGTGTTGACGTAGCAAGTACGTGGCTTGCTCAACTGTGTGAAGTGCAACAATTGGAATTGTGGTAAACATGTTTTATCAAATTTTGAAAGGCAGGAATAAACTCGTGAACTTATACGAGCAGTTATTGACAGTGCGTGAACGCCTGGAAGGTATTGGGGCGCACGATGATAGTATGGACCTCGTAGAAATGTTGCTGAAAAGGGCAGAACCCGCGAAAAATGATAGAACAAATACAACACAAATTCAGGTATTGCGACACATGTTGCGCATGCGCGAAGTAAGTGATAATTATAACATTTACAACGACTTGCAGGTATTAGTGAGTGAACGTGACGACGCAGAGGTTGCTGCACGTGAAGATTCCGCACCGGCAGCCTATGAAGATACCGAGCATCGTCCAAAACCAAAGTCATTTTATAAAGAGCGTAAAGCACAGCAGGAAAAGGCAAAAAAGAAGGGCTAGCCCACTGAGATTTGGGCTAGCCCTTTCCCATGCTTCACACGATGCATCGTGTGAAGCATGGAAATCTGCTTGACTTTTGCCTGTGTATCAGCTATAATCGTCTTCGTCAGTTATTTATACGCGGGTTTGGTGTAGCGGCAACATGCGACTTTCCCAAAGTTGAGACCACGGGTTCAAATCCCGTAACCCGCTTCCATACAAGAGCCTCTCGATATCGAGAGGTTCTTGTATTTACTGCTCCGCTTACACTGCTTGCTGGTTCCTGTGCAGATGCTCCCGCATACCACGCATATCACGTGCTACTGTTCTTAATCCAACAAGGCAAACAATACCAGCGAGTGCAAGACATACTGGCGCAGTCGCAAGCAGGGCTAGACCCAGGGGTTGAGCATATCCTAGCACACGGAATCTATCTGACAAAGCACCAATAATGGTTGGTGAGGCAGCGTCACCAAGCAAGTGTGCTAATAATAGCGCGAGACCATATGCTGTTGCACGTATTTCTGGAATGATTACGTCTTGTATGATTGCGTTCAGTGGACCCAAAGAGAGAGTCAGACAGATGATCGCAATGGAAAAGACCGCAATAAACGGCAGTAGTGTATGTAGCGACAGCGCGAGCCATGTGAGAGGTGCTCCCAGCAGGAAAGAAAGTGTTACAACGATCATACGGCCTTCTGGAGTGCGACGCTGTAGGTAGTCTGCGAGCCAGCCCCCTGCTAATGTTCCAATCAGGCTTCCTCCTGCTAAGACGCCTCCTGAAATTGAAGATGATTGACTGAGTGTAAGGTTAAACGCCTTCGTGAAGTAAGTCGGTATCCAGGCCGATGCACCACCAATAGTGAAGAAGCTAAAAATAAAAGCTCCTAAGAGAACCCAATAGGTCGGAATGCGGAAGAGATGCCTGACAGCACCCCAGAAGTCTTTTCCTAAACCGCCATGAGTTGCGCTTGCATCCTCGCCCTCTTCGTTTTCGTACACGCCACGTGTGGGTTCAACGGTACGCCAGATCAGAAATGCAGCGATTAACCCGGGGAGACCTACGATGAAGAAGGCCCAATGCCATCCAAAGGCATCAGCAACCAGGCCGCCTACTACAAGACCAAGTGCTGTTCCAATCAGATTGCCGATAGAGTAGAAAGAGAGCACACGCCCTCGTCGCTCTTTAGAGAAATAATCTCCCAGCAGTGAAAGCGTTGCGGGAGCGTAGCCAGCTTCACCGATACCAAGCACAGTACGCGTGAGAAAAAGCTGTACGAAGTTGGTTGTGAAGCCCGCTAAGGTTGTCGCAATACTCCATACACCAACACAAAGGGCAACAATATTCTTGCGCGTGCTTCTATCCGCCCAGACACCTAATGGAAGTGTTGTGAGTGCATAGACCAGCAGAAATGCTGAGGATAGAAGTCCTAATTGTGTATCGCTTAATCCCAGGTCCACTTTAATTTTAGGCAGGATCGCTGAAAGCACAAAACGGTCCGCATAGTTAAGAATGTTGATGATGAGCAGCACGGTAAAGGCGAAACGGGCCTGTTGTCTACTTGGTTTCAGCAACTCTCTATCATCAATGGGGAGCTTTGTAGTAGTAACCATATTTCTCTTTTCTTCTTTTCTCTTTTAACGTTCTGTCACACTTTGTACGCTTTATCGCTACTATAGTTGCAGTGTTCATAACGGTATAGCCCTCTTGAGCGTCACTCGCAACCAAGGAGGGATATCATACGTCTAATATAGTGAAATAAGAGAAAAGTGAATATCGCAAAAAATAACAAGAAGAAATTCTTATAGCTGTATATATGGGAAGAGGTTGTTGTGCATCCGATTGCGCATACATTACTGCATACAAGTCCGTTATTGATCTACCTACTCGTGGCAACCATTCTTTTGCTGGAGAGTTCAGGAGTTCCTATAACCAATAATACTATGTTGCTCCTGGCGGGAGCGATGGCGTCTCTAGGCTATCTAAATATTGAGATGCTCATCATTTCCGCTCTCCTCGGAAGTATTGCGGGTGCCTGCTGTGCGTACTGGATTGGTGCGCGCGGAGGGCGACCCGTACTCTTACATCTCGCCACATTTTTTCACGTCAACGAACAAAAAATATCCGTTATGGATAGCTGGTTTCAGAAGGCTGGCTTCTGGATGATTTTCTTTTCGCGTATGACACCGTTTGTGCGACCTTTCGCATGCTTTCCGGCAGGCATTTGGCACATGAACATTAAAAAGTTCTTACTTGCAGCCTCAGCCGGTTCTATCATCTGGTGTGTCGCTCTTCCTTTGATTGGTTGGACGCTCGGACCACATTGGAGAATCGCGCTCCACTTCATGCAAGCATACACATTGCCAACTATTCTCGTTGTTGCACTCCTACTAGCGCTCTATGTTCTTATCACACACAAGGTCAAACGTATTCTCAACGCGAAATACCGATCATTGTCGGTGCGATGAAGAGGTCAAGGAAATACGGGAACGATAACACCACAGAGTTACCGTTCCCGTACTTCCTTGACCTCTTCAGAAATCGCCTACAGCTTGACGACCGTGACTCCGAAGATATCACCAGCTTTACTAATCTCCTCAAGCGTCCAATCGGGAATTGGGTCATCAACGGAAATAACCATCAAAGCTGTATCAGAAGCTTGTTTCTTTGAGTCGCGTGGGCGAGGTGAGCGCACAATAGGACCTACATCCATGTGATGGATGTTGACGCCAGCTTTGCCCAGCAATGTTCCCACACGCCCAATCATACCAGGCTGATCGAGGTTGCGACAGAAGAAGATATAGCCCTCTGGTACAAATTCGGTTCCATAGCGACCAACACGCGTGACACGCGGCTCTTCATGCATCACTGTACCGCTAAGCACCTCAATGTGTTCGTCCCCAGGCTCGATGTATGCGTTTTGCTTGCCAGCGAGGGGCGATGTATAACCATTGTTGTGCTGAACACGTAGTGTTACCTGATTAGCAAACTCTGTGGACGTGGTAGATTTTTGCTCAGTAATCTCTAGTCCCCACTGCTTTGCCAAAACCTGTGCATTAATCATGTTCACATGTGCATCTGATACCGACTCGAGTAACCCCTTGATAAGTGCTGCTTGTAAGGGACGTAGGTCATACGTAGCGATCTCGCCACTGCATGACAACTCGACCTTGCTCAATGCACCAGGTTGAAGTTGTGTGTACAGGCGTCCCATCTGCTCAACGAGTCGCATGTATGGTTGAAGCATCTTCAACGTCTCGGGCAGAATAAGTGGAGCATTGACGGCGGCGCGTGGAAAGCCACCGCGTAGAACCGACACAATCTGTTCTGCAACATCAATCGCAACACCAACCTGAGCCTCTTCTGTTGAAGCGCCAAGGTGCGGAGTCGCAATCACACGTTCATGTGCCAGAAGCTGTTTCAGCGTTACATCATCTTTTATTGGCTCCTGGCTGAACACGTCAAGGGCTACACCAGCGATGGAATTCTCGTTCAGGGCATGCAGCAGTGCCTCTTCGTCGATCAAGCCGCCACGTGCGCAGTTAATCAAACGCACACTCGGTTTCATCAGTGCCAATTCACGCGAACCAATAAGGCCTCGGGTACCGTTAGGGCCACTCGTGAGCGAGGTGTGTAACGTGACAAAGTCGGCCTGTTTGAGCACATCATCGAAACCGAGCATAGTCACATTGAGCTTACGTGCCTGCTCTGGTGAGACGAAGGGGTCGAAGGCAATAATTTGCATCTCCAAGCCTTGCGCTCGTCGTGCGACCTCTGTACCAACCTTACCAAGTCCAATGATGCCAAGCGTCTTGTTGCGTACCTCAACGCCTAGAAAACGACTCTTTTCCCACTTGCCTGCCTTCATACTTGCATTGGCTTCGGGGATGTGTCTTGCGAGTGCCATCAGCATCGCGACAGAATGTTCCGCCGCCGCTACGATATTGCCTGTGGGTGAGTTGACAACTATGATGCCATGACGTGTCGCTGCTTCCGTGTCGATGTTGTCCACACCGACTCCGGCGCGTCCAACGATTTTCATTTGTGTTGCTTCTTCAAGCACGTCGCCTGTAACTTTTGTTTCACTACGCACTACCAGAGCGGCGTAGTCTCCGATAATTGCGTTGAGTTGTTCAGGTTTCAGACCAGGACGCTCATCAATCTGTGCCTCTGGAAGCTGTGTACGCAGAAGATCAACACCCTCCTGCGCCACGCGGTCAGCGATAAGAATTTTGAGAGCGTGCTGCCCCGTTTCGTCGTGTACCTCTGCCATGTTTTTCTACCTCTTCCCGACTTCCTTAGCCCTTAAAGCCAAGTTCGTGCAGGCGCGTCTCTATAGCGTTCATTGCTTGCTCAAGATCATGCTGATGAAAGAAGCCAAGGTGTCCCACACGGAAGATTTTTCCCGCCATATGGTCCTGACCACTCGCGATAACAACTGAATCTTGCTCACGAAGCTTTTTGTTGAGCACCTTGAATTCAATGCCTTCTGGCGCCATGATGGCTGTCACGGTGTTTGATGCCTGTTCGTGATCGGCGAGTAATGTCAGTCCCATTGCCTTCGCACGTTGGCGTACATACGCTCCTGCACGAGTATGGCGCTCAATAATCGCTTCACGCCCCTCGGCCAGCATCATTTCCAGGGCTACGTCCAGCGCATAGAACAGCGAGACAGGCGAGGTTACTGGATGCTGCCATGCCTCTAGCTGTTTGCGTGCAGACTTCCAATCAAAGTAGAAACGTGGCAACTTCGCTGTTTTAGAAGCTTCAATAGCACGTGGGCTAGCGGCTATCATCATCACTCCAGGTGGTGTCATCCAGCCTTTTTGTGAGCCTGTAAACACAACGTCGATATCCCATGCATCCATATCTAATGGAATAGCACTGAGCGAACTGACTGCATCCACGACGACAAGCGCATCAGGATGAATGCGACGGATAAGCGCTGTGAGTGCCTGTACATCGTTTGTGACGCCTGTAGACGTTTCGTTGTGCGTCATTAAAACGCCACAAAATGGTGGTAACGCTTTCAGCCGCTCCTCAACAACGTTGAGATCAGCGGCTTGACCCCAGGGAAATTCGATACGTGTCACGTTGAGGCTATACGCCTCGGCAATTTTTGCAATGCGCTCGCCGAAGTTCCCTATGGTGATAGCAACAACATGCTCACCAGGAGAAAACAGATTGACCACAGCGCATTCCTGACCGCCTGTACCAACAGCGGGAAAGGTCATTACAGGAGAAGTTGTCTGAAAAAAGTATTGCAGACGCAATGTGACACGTTTTACAATCGCGGCAAACTCTGGTCCACGATGGTTAATCATCTGGTTCGCCTGCGCAGCCATCACTTCGGGTGGTACTGGGGTTGGCCCTGGTACGCGCAGATTCTGTTGAGGAATAGGTAAGCGTGGTTCTACCTGTGGCACAGGAATAGTTTTTCGTTCCTGAATTGTCATATTCTTAATATACTCCGTAAATTGCATCATTGAGTACCGATGCGTACATTGTCGGGGAAATATGCTGCTGCATTGCAATGGGACACAGCGGATAACGTCGATGTCACCCGCCGCTCTAGTTATTGACTCTTGTATCAGAGTATCGCATAAAATGTGAGAATGTCAAACTTCGACCAAATTATTTTGTCTTCTATGATGCAACGGTATCAAGTATACTAAGAACTTGTCTCATCAATCACTGCCGACGCGGTGTAGCTTCACAAAATTTGTACGCGCTCGGTTGGCAACGGGAAGACCACCCATGATAACGATGTATTGATCTCGTGCAATCAGCTTGTCGTCTTGCAGACGTTGATCGACAGTGGCAATCAAATCCTCCGTTGTGCCTTGTAGTGCAATATGTGAAGGCCACACGCCCCACCAAAGCGCGAGTTGACGATAGACACTCTCAGATGGCGTAAACGCTAGAATAGGTGTACGCGGTCGATCTTTTGAAATGAGATGAGCCGAATTGCCGCTCCGTGTAAAGACGACAATGGCTTGAACGCTGGCCTCTTCCGACAGGGCGCGTGCCGCGTGACTCACTGCACGAGCCTTTGTCAGGTTCTTATGCTGTGTTTCATAAGCAGTGCGGTTTCCTGCCTCGGTTTCGCTTGCGATGCGTACCATCATCTGGACCGCTTCGATAGGATATTGACCTGCTGCAGTTTCCGCACTTAACATAAGTGCATCTGTGCCATCAAGTATTGCGTTTGACACGTCGTTCACTTCGGCTCTCGTTGGACGGGGGTTGGTAATCATTGACTCAAGCATCTGTGTCGCTGTGATAACGGGTAAACCAAAGTAGTTACTTCGCGCGATAATACGCTTTTGGATGAGTGGCACCTTTTCTGGGGCCATTTCAACGCCAAGATCGCCACGTGCCACCATCACACCATCGACAACTTCCAGAATAGCGTCAAGGTGTGCAACTGCTTCAGGCTTCTCGATTTTCGCAATAAGTGGAACGGTAACAGGAATTTTTTTGTTGCCTTGCTCACCTATATGCTCTTGAATAAAGCGTTTTGCTTCTTTCACATCTTGTGGACTGCGTACAAAACTCAAGGCTACGTAGTCAATGCCATGCTGCAAGCCAAACTCTAGGTCGTCGCGATCTTTTTCCGTAAGTGAGGGCGCACTCACAGCTACTCCTGGTAGATTAATACCCTTATGCTCTTTCAAGAGACCGCCATGAATAACCTCACAGAGCACGTCTGTGTCGTTGCTCTCTAGCACGCGTAACTCTAATAGACCATCATCCAATAAAATACGGTCTCCTACTTTCACATCACGAGGCAAATCTTTATAGGTCGTTGCTATCACCTCAGCTGTCCCAGGCACGTCGCGCGACGTAATAGTAACTCTCGCACCATCAATTAGGCGTACAGGTTGTCCGTTTTGTAGTGCACCTGTACGAATCTTTGGCCCCTGCAGGTCTTGTAAGATAGCAATAGCATGTCCTAGGCGCGTAGCCGTTGACCGTATTCGCTCTATCACTACCGCATGTTCTTGTTGTGTTCCATGTGAAAAGTTGAGGCGAGCAACATTCATGCCTGCACACATCAATGCCTCAAGCTGTTCTTCGCTATTCGTCGCTGGACCTATCGTACAGACAATTTTTGTACGGCGCATGCGTTCAACCTCTCAGGATAGTTATATATTGACTATATGTTCTGCTTATCATTCTATCATTAGAATGATGCTAAGGTGCAGGACTACTCAAAAGTTGCTGAAAGATAGGGTGGTCGCCCGTCGTTTCTGAAGCACTTGCCGTAAACATTGACAAAGTGTACGCTTCATGCTATCCTAATCGGGCCGTAGTTTGGGGTAGCTGTAAATCATTGTATGCACTCCTCTCGAACGCCACGAAAATACAGCCCCCGTCAAGTGGGGAAGAGGTGAGAAAAAGAACGCATGACTGTCAAAATTCGCTTAAAACGCACGGGCAAGAAGAAAGCCCCAAGCTATCGCGTGGTAGTTGCCGACTCGCGCTTCTCACGTGATGGTCGCATCATTGAAAATATTGGGTGGTACAATCCACGTGTTGAGCCTTCCGCCATTCATATCGACGCCGAGAAAGCAATCGGCTGGCTGAAAAATGGAGCGCAGCCCACAGAGTCGGTTGCCTCTCTCTTAAAGCGAGCTGGTATTATGGACCAGTTCACACAGTCAAAAACTGTTCAGGCTTCAACTGTTCCTGCTGCTAACACTGATACACAGACCGCAACCGTTCCCGCACCAACTCAGGCGTAGATCATCATTGTAAGGTGAGGTTGAGATATGCGTAAACTGGTAGAGTACATCGCTCAGTCACTTGTAGATGAACCCTTGGCCGTGCAGGTGCGCGAAGTTCGCAACGACCGCAATGCGTTGGTGCTAGAACTACATGTCGCGCCAGATGACTTCGGTAAGGTGATTGGTCGCCAGGGACGTGTCGCTAAGGCAATGCGAGCACTTTTACGTGCCGGTGGTGCGCGTGAAAGTCGTCATACCTCCTTGGAGATTTTGTAGTAGAAGAAAATACATGTATACCTATCAGCCATGTCTCTATGTTGCTCGTACTGCTTGCTCTACGCTGATATCTGTGATTCAATATTCGACAGAGGCCACTATGCCAAAGCCAAGCAACACAGAATGGGCTACTATCGGAAAAATAGTGGCCCCTTTTGGTATTCGCGGAGAATTAAAAGTATTTTCGCTCTCCGATATTCCTGATCGTTTCGCACAATTAGACAGCGTTTTTGTTGGCCCTGAATATACACCACGCAAAATTACCGCTGTCCGCCCATACAAAGGTGATATGCTTATCCTCAAATTCGTAGGGATAGATGATGCTACCACGGCTGAGACTCTGCGAAACTTTGATCTCTCTATTCCACTTGACAAACTTGCCAAGTTACCGCCGAATTCATACTATCAACATGACATTCTAGGCCTGCATGTCGCAATCCTTAATGGACGCGAAATAGGGACGATTATAGAGATTATAGAGACGGGCAGCAATGATGTCTATGTGGTGAAAGGCGGTGATGGTAAGCAAATTCTTCTTCCCGCTATTAAAGATGTTGTGAAACAGATTGACCTTATTCGCCAGATGATGTATATTGAACCTATGGCGGGCCTGCTTGACGACGATGCCGTACTAGACGATCAGAATGAGAATTTAGAAGAGGAGAAAGAGTAACGGCACTTTGTAGTGTCGGATGACAAAATAAACTCAGCGTTTCCCATGTCTGCATGTATGGAACATAACGAAACCAGGGTGTCCTCTTACTCGTGTAGTTGGTAAGGTTGTGACATGGCTCACAACTCTGTCAACAAAGAGCATACCCAGTATTTTGTAGGGAGGTGTCTCATGGCCGACCGTTTCCCCACTCTTGCTGATGTTTGTAGTGCGATTGCTGAGGGGCATATAGATGCCGCGGTTGACGGCTCTATGTATCAAGTGAATGCGTTTGAGTTGCGTCACTACCTCAACAAACTTCGTCCTCTTCCGACCGTGAAATTCTCTGCCTCCTCTGCTCAAGACTCGTTACCGTGCTCCGATACAAACGATTGGTCCATTGCTGCCCGCCCTTCTGTTGCTTAGGCCATTTGAGGCCGTTTTTTTTATTTCAGAGGAGTTGTGAGCGGTTGCATTAGAGCAAGACAAGGACTATAATAGCAACAATGTTGAGTGGCTACCTACTGTGTAGGTAGCTTGCTCATACCAATGCAAGAACACATAATTTGCTCTACGATAAAAATGGAGTACATCTCGCTTGGCGCGGAAGCGCAAGTCTAAAGATGAGGAAAGGTATTTCATGGAACCGCTCGATTCAGACCTTGATTATGTTGTGCGTGAGCGCCAACCATCACGCTTCGCCACACGAAATGCACGCTTCAACTGGTTGCTCATAGTTCCCATATTTGGCATCCTCTGGATACTCTATCTTGCTGGTGCAGCACTCTTCCAGTGGGATGCCTCTAATGTTGTAGGACCCACCATGTCACTAATGATTATCGCTTTCCTGGTCACGGCTGGCCTCCTCTTTTGGGCACATGCTCCTAAAGTAAATAAGTAAATAATCGCAAGCACAAAAAAGACACGTTTGCAAACGTGTCTTTTTTGTGCTTGCGTTATCTTACACGTGTCCATGCTGACCCATCGACGGGTATACCCAACTGCTCTCCCCACAACACATGTCCTAACAATTCTGCTGATTCTACAAGGCGTGGTCCCGAGCGATTGAGATAATAATTGCCATCAATAGCGTACACCTGACCGTTTTGTACCGCTTGTAACGCTTGCCATTGTGGATGTTGTTGTAACAACGGCACATCAACTTGTGTACGTTCGAGTGAGAAGCCGCAAGGTGCAAGCACAATAACATCAGGGTCTGCCCTCTGCAATGCTTCCCACGTGAGCCACGGTGAATGCATTCCTACTTCACCAAACAGACTTTCACCTGCGGCATACGCCACAAGTTCAGGTGTCCAGTTGCCTGCCGCCATGAGTGGATCGAGCCATTCTAGGATAGCAACGCGGGGTTTCTTACTGCCTATGGAAAGTTTTGTGCTTTGTTGTTGCAAATGTTCAAGGCGCTGCTGATACTGTTTAATCAAGGCCTCAGCTTGTTCTCGTCGCTCCAATGCCTTGCCCACGCGTATAACATCTTCCCATACATCGGCAAGACGATAGGGTGAGAGCGAAACGATACGCGGGTGTAGACCTGTGACCTGTTGGAGTGCTTGCGTCACATCGCGTTCACTTACTGCGCACACCTCGCACTGTGTTTGCGTGAAAATGACGTCTGGTTGTAACTCCTGTAAGAGCGCAACGTCGATACGATAAATGCTCAGAGCCTTTAATGCATTATCCTGCACGGTATCTTTTGCTTGTGCTAATTGCTTTATTTGTGCGTCAATTTGACTACTGCTTGTCTCTGTATCAATTTGTACCGTGCTGACAAGCGGAAGGCGCAAAACTTCGAGTGGGTGGTCGCATTCATGTGACCGTCCCACAAGCTGATCAAGGCATCCGAGGGCTGCAATCATCTCTGTCGCGCTTGCTAGTAAAGAAACGATACGCATTCTTCTATCCTTTCACCTTACATTCTCTAAGAGTAAAGTATACGCCTATGACGCGTCCATTTTCCAGATGAGCACTGTTTTGTCAGCAGATGCACTTGCAAGATAGCGTCCGTCTGGTGACCATGCGTCGTCGATAACAATACCGTTGTGAGCTGCGGTGCTAGCGGATGCAGGAATGAAAGCATCCTGGATATGAACTCCATTTTTGATTTTTGGCTTCTGGTTTTGCAAGTCCCATAGATACATTTTTGCACTTCTGCCATAGCCGCTTACAACATAGCGTCCATTCGGCGACCATGCCGCTCCTAGAGTATTTGGAACCCAACCGAGTGTATTGTTCTTTGGAGGAGTAAGTGCATCAGGATCATCTGTCCCTAGCGTGTAGAGCAACGTGTTTTGCGAAGCGTGCCATATTTGCAAAACATCTATATTTGAAGTAAGTAACACATGAGGATCGACAGGAGACCAGGCGAGTGTACCTCTCAAGGTTTGAACCGATTTTTGTTTCACACGATCTGGCAATTGTATGACCTGCTTTACCTTTCCGGTTTTCGTTTCCCATACAACAACCTGGAAGCGATTTGTGTTGCCTGCTAGCATAGTCCCATCAACTGACCAGGCGATTTCTTGTACATATGTATTTGCTAGCGCCTTATCCTCGAAGCTTGCAATGGGTTTTTTTGTGTTTCCTGCTTGCCACATATTGATCTTTGGCTTAAAGGAAGCAAGCGAGTACCAAGTCGCGGCAAAAAACGGTGTTTTTGGTGTCCAAGCTACCTGTGTATAGGAAGGTAAGTTATATGTATCTGTTTCGTTCGTATCTGTATAAGTGACAGGGGTAGTGTTTTTGCTGAAAGGATTAATCAGAAAAACTTTGTTATTGTTGTCTGTTCCTATATACGTGACCACAAGGGAAAGACCATCGGCAGACCAACAAATTGAGTTACTGTAAATATTGCCGGAAAATTTCCAGTTCTTTATTGGTGTGGAGATTGGCTGGAAACCGGTAGTGTTTTTTGATAAAGCACTGCCAATGTCCCAAAGCATCAGATGTGTATCCTGACCAGCCGTTGCAAGATAACGCCCTGTTGGATCCCATACTGCGTTCCATACTTGATCTGTATGACCTGTTAGATTGAGAACTGGTACTCCTGGTATGAGATGTCTCGGCCCTGGTACTAGCGGCGTTTTTTTAGCAATAGGTGAAGAATGACGGAGTAATCCGGGAAGCGCAAATCCACCCGCGACAGCTATTGCCGTAGCTACTGTCGCACCGCCTATTAACACTGTACGCCGTCCAACAAGCCCTTCTCGCCTCTCTGGTGGAGGCGTTACTGGAACCTTGAGTTGTTCACCAGGCACGGTGTTTGGCAACGAAGGAACGGAAGCGACGGTTGACATGTACATTTGTGTCCCCGCTTCCGATGGAGGCTTCGGCGCCATTTCTACTACGGTACCTTGCCCAACGTTCTCGCTGGGAAATGGTACAAGTAGCGGTGCTGATGGTATTGGTCTCTCTTGGTGTCTCTGTACTCCTTCTTGGAACCGCTTATTCCAGGGAGCTAGCATTGTTGCTTCAGGGTCAGTGTGTGGCAGTTGACCTATCTTCCAACTCCGTTCTAGCGCATTGACAAAGGCAATACATGAGGCGGGACGTTCCTCTGGACGCTTTGCCAACCCTTGTAAGAGTGTTTCTTCTACTGCTTGAGGAATGTTGGCGTTAAACTGTCTTGGCGCTGGTGGCATTTCACGCATCTGTTTGATTAATGTGTCGTAAGGTGTCTCACCCCGAAATGGAAGGTGTCCTGTAAAAACTTGATAAGCGATAACAGCTAGACTATAGCGGTCGCTTGCTGCCTCTGCTTTCCCCATTGCCTGTTCTGGTGCCATATACTCGGGTGTTCCTGCTCCCGCATGCGTGTGACTACGGTATGTCGAACTCGACAACAGCTTGGCAAGACCAAAATCAGCTAGAAGCAACCACTCATCTTGCAGCAACATATTTCCTGGCTTGATATCACGATGTAGCACGTGCTGGCTGTGTGCGTAGTCAATAGCCTCTGCTGCTTGTTTCAATGTGCTGAGAGTCTCATCTATAGGCAAGGGACCTGTAATACTGTGGATGCGATTTCGCAATGAGCCGCCCGTTATGTATGGCATAACCAGGTAGGTTGTAACGTCATTAGCTACAACCTGTTCGCCAAAGTCGTGAACAGGAAGTATATGTGGATGCTCTAGTCCAGCAATAGCACGCGCCTCATACTTGAAGTCTTGCAAGTAATTGTTGTCGCTTGCCATTACCACAGGAAGCAGCTTTACAGCCACTTGACGCCGCAACTGTGTATCGTCCGCAAGCCATACCTCTCCCATGCCACCGCGTCCGAGCAAATGTAAAAGTCGATAGCGACCAAGCGTTTTGCCTTGCCAATTCATTACCATTAGCGCACCCCTTCAATGTTCCAGATACGAATGCTCGCATTCGTATCGTTATAACTTGCCGCTAACCATTTTCCGTCTGAGGACCATGCCAGTGCTGTAACCTCTGCCGAAATGCCGTTCAATATGAAAGCAGGCAACCCTCCCTTGTTGTTGACATCCCATATGTATACTGGACCTTTTTTGCTGCCCGATGCAATAAAGCCAAGAAGTGGCTTAGGAGATATTGCGAGTGTTGTAAGTGCTGTACTCGTCTCTGGCATTCCTAGTGTGGGTGGAGCTTGATTAGGGTCTTGCTGCTTATTCCAATTCCATTCAGCGATCTTAGGTGCAGATCCGAAGCCACCAGCATTGAGGGCAAGTATATAATCGCCTTTATGAGTCCAGCCCAGTGCATCAGCTGCGTTCACAAATCCTTGAGGCTCAAATTTCAGAATGTTGGAAAGATGTTGCCATTTCACCTTTGTTCCTACTACAGTAGCATCCCCAACAAGAACACCTTGATCGAGACCTAGTGCCAAGCGTGATCCATCACTTGGTATAGAGAGCAAGCGTTCGTTGACTAAATCGGGACCAGGATTAAGTTGCTCAGCTATGGTTGCAGGAGTGAAACGAAGTGTAGGTTGCGTTGTATCCCATAACCCCAACTGAGTCGGGCCTCCTATACCTGTATCTATGATCGCTATAAGGTACTTCCCATGTATCCAATTAAGCGCGCGGATTACGAGGCCAGTAACCGCTATTGGAGTATCGTATCCTGGTGCATTAGTAGCCAAATCACTTTTGTACACGTTCAGTGAGATTGTGTTTGTACCAATATCTCCGTGTGTATTTCCTACTGCTAGAAAATTACCATCGGGAGACCATGCAAGAAGCAGGTTTGACGACGCATCAAATTTCTGTCCTTGCACGCTCTGTTTATATGAAATTGTTTGTCCTTTTTGTTGCGAGAGAGCATTGATATCCCACAAAAATGCCTGACCCTCACCCCCCGAGCCTGCTGATGCAAGCATATTTTTTGCTGTCGGGGACCAACGAAGTGATGAAACAGGTTTGTTGTGTGCCTGTATTGTCAATACGGCATCAGAAGGGCTGGAGGCAGATGATGGCGTGTTACTCGAGGAATTTGTAATTTTTGTAGGTTGAGTAGAACCATTATTATGCGAGCTAACAAGCCATGTCCCTACGCCTCCTGCCACAAGCACTGCTGCTGCACTCCCTCCTATGAGCAACTGACGACGTGTGACAATTGGTGTATTTCCTCGTAGTTTGGCAAAATTTCCATTGTACCCTGAAGTCTCTGGATGTGTTTCCTTCCCATCTGGCGTACTCATCGGCACAACGAGCGTTGCAGGCAATTGTGGCTTCATATATGTTGGTTCAAATGCTGTATTGGTCAAGCTACGCTGTAGTTCTGCGACAAACGCACGCGCAGACGGCGGACGCTGCTGCGGTTCTTTTGCTAGCCCTTGCAACAGAGCCATCTCAAATGTGGATGAGAGGTTTGGGTTATATGCCCGTGGCGATGGTGGTGGCGTTATCATGTGCTGAATTGTCATTGCATAGCCTGTATCGGCTGTAAATGGCAAGCGTCCAGTGAAGAGTTGATAGGCAATCACTGCCAAACTATAGTTGTCACTTGCGCCCTCGGCTTTTCCTTGTGCCTGTTCTGGTGCCATATACTCCGGTGTGCCAATGCCGACCCCTGCCTGTGTCATTTGTTCCTGGCTCGACAAAATACGCGCTATTCCGAAGTCTGCTAACAAGAGCCAATTATCAGGACGCAGCAGCATATTCGCCGGTTTGATATCACGATGCACAACTCCCTGATTATGAGCATAGTCAATAGCCTCCGCTGCTTGCTGTAGATAGGTAATTGCCTCCTGCGCTGGCATGTCTGTATTACCTGCGGTATAGGAAGCAATTTTGTCAGCAAGTGAGCCACCAGGTATGTAAGGCATGACGATATAGGTGATGCTTTGCCCATTTTGTAGAGCCTGCTCACCAAAATCGTGAATAGATAAAATATGCGGATGATTTAATGCAGCCGCCGCTTGTGCCTCGCGTGCGAAGCGTAACGAGAATTCACGGTCATTCTGGCTATGAGTAGGCAGTGTTTTAATTGCAACGTGTCGATGTAAACTTGGATCTTCAGCTAGCCACACATCCCCCATGCCACCTTTACCGATACGACGAAGTATCTGGTACCGTCCTAACACCTGTGTAGATGAAGGCTGTGTTGTGTCATTATCTGATCCCATCAATACATTCCTTACAAGGCGAACAGTGAGGGAGGTACAAATTTCCTGTATAATATACTACAGTTCGAGCAGTATGGCTATGAAATAGTACACAAATACATATAAAAATAAGTCACGAGGACTGATGTGAAACACATCAGTCCTCGTGACTTATTTATGCTTGTTAATTACATGAATGCTATAGAAAAACATTCGTGCATTGTCTTTACGCATAGCACTCGATTGGCTGTTGTCTGGTGTATCTCTACCTTCTATAATTAAAATTAAAAACAAAAAGGACACATTCCCATGCACTCTCTTACTCCGCGTACACTGTGGAATTATGTTGTACGGCTGTTTATATGTATTGCTGGCTTATTTCTTTTCGCTACCGGAACCGTTTTTACCTATCGTTCAAATATGGGGCTTGGGCCGTGGGATGTCCTACATCTCGGTATCAGTCGCCACACACCGCTCACTTTTGGCGAGGCCAACATTGTTGTTGGAGCAATAATCATCCTTTCTGGCCTGTTCCTACGCGTCTATCCTGGCGTTGCTACTATCCTCAACATGGCGCTTATCGGACTCTTTGTTGACCTGCAACTACGCCTCAACTGGCTACCCGACTTCAGTAGTGCGCCACTCTTGGTGCGCTTGCTTATCGATGCTGTCGGCGTATTCATTACAGGAATTGGTACCGCCCTCTACATCAGTCCTCGTCTTGGTGCAGGACCACGCGATGGCCTTATGATGCGTCTATACACACTCACAAAAACTCGCATCGCTATCGTGCGTGCCTTACTTGAATGTTCGGCCCTTCTCCTCGGCTTTTTCCTCGGCGGCACTGTTGGCATTGGTACATTACTCTTCGCCTTCGGCGTTGGCCCATGCGTCGAGTCTGGCTTTTACCTCATCAAGAAATTCCTGCTCCTCACTGGACTTGGCACTGTAGGGATACAAAACAAAAGGGACACACGGAATCTGTACAACAACATTGATCAATAGCCTGTAACGCGTCTTGGTCACATGACAGGGCTTGCCCCTGTCATGTGACCTGTGACAGAATATACGTAGCTCTTCTAACGGTACGTCTTTTCCTGTACTCTGCTATAGGTCTACATACCGTCCTATATCTCTTTACCTCGTCTCTTCTAAAGGAGTACACATGGCATCTCAAGGCTATATACGCTTCCCCAATATCTTCCAGGACCGTATCGTTTTTGTCTCTGAAGATGATCTTTGGCTTACAGCAAGTGAGGGTGGACGTGCGGAACGCCTGACCGCAGGCGTTGGTGAAGCAACCTATCCTTTTTTCTCGCCAAATGGCGAACTACTGGCATTTGTGGGACGTGAAGAGGGGCCGAGTGAAGTTTATATCATGCCTGCCCTCGGCGGCACCGCGCAGCGTCTGACCTTTCACGGCAGTAGTTGTCGCGTGCTGGGTTGGTCGCCTGATGGTACAGAAATTCTCTATGCCAGCAACGCAGGTCAATTTGCGCATCGCTTTGACGTGATCTATGCGATAAAACCAACCGGCGGCCTACCACGTCAGCTTCCCTACGGCATGGCAAATGCAATCTCTATTGGTCCACAGGGTGGCGTTGTGCTTGGTCGCAATGGTAATGAAATCGCGCACTGGAAACGCTATCGTGGTGGCACAGCAGGCCATCTGTGGTGCGATGCAACTGGAAGCGGCACATTTGAACGACTACAGACTCTCAAGGGCAATATCGCCAATCCGTGCTGGGTGGGGGAGCGCATCTACTTTCTCTCCGATCAAGACGGCGTAGGCAATGTCTACTCCTGTACACCATATGGCGAGGATATTCGCCAGCACACGTATCAGCAAGATTTCTACGCGCGTCACCTTTCAAGCGATGGGCAACGCCTCGTGTATCATGCTGGAGCGGAGCTATACCTGTTCGCCCCACATACAGAGCAGACACGTCAACTTTCTGTATCGCTACCAAGCGTACGGACGCAGCGTAATCGCAAGTTTGTCTCTGCCATGACCTACCTAGATACCTATGCACTCCATCCAAAAGGCTATCAGGTCGCGCTAACGACACGTGGCAAAGCCTTTACAATGGGCAACTGGGAAGGGCCAGTGCTGCAACACGGTGAGCAGGATGGTGTACGTTATCGTTTCCTCGAATGGTTAAACGAGGGCAAACGTTGTATCGCTGTATGTGATGCACCTGGATACGAAACGCTTGTTGTGTTCAATCCAGAAGAAGTAACCGAGCCAGAATTGTTTGCTGATCTTGACCTTGGACGTGTAGTGAATCTGGTGGTTTCGCCCGTTGATGATGCCGTTGCCATCACCAATCATCGCAACGAACTGATCGTTGTCGCACTCGGAACGCATACATCGCAGGTCGTCGAGCGCAGCGATTTTAACCGTATCAACGGTGTCTCCTGGTCGCCTGATGGACGCTGGCTTGCCTACGGTTTCCCAATTTCATCACAGAAGACAGCAATTAAGTTGTGTGACCTGGAAAGTGGTGCAACCTATCAGGCAACAGAGCCTATCTTAGAGGATGGCAAACCCGTATTTGACCCAGAAGGCAAATATCTTTACTTCCTGGGCCATCGTGTGTTCAATCCCGTGCATGACAATCTGCAATTCGATCTCAGCTTTCCGCGTGGCGTGAAACCGTATGCCATTCCGTTGCAGCGTGACCTGCGTTCTCCATTTATACCAGAGCCAAAGGCACCAGACGAGAAAGACAAGAAGGTAGAAGAGGATAGCGAGGACAAGCCAGAAACGAGTGATGATACCGAAACTCCTTCAGAGGATACGACCCGGGAGAAAAACGGCAAAGAGAAGGCGGATAAAAAAGTCGAGTCAACCGTGATTGACCTGGAAGGCATCACTGAGCGCGTACTGCCTTTCCCTGTGAGCGAGGGACGCTATGATGCCATACACGCTATCAAGGGTAAAGCACTGTTTCTCTCCTATCCCATTGAGGGAGCTATAGAAGATCCCGACAACGAGAAGCATGGGCCAAAAGGCAGTATTGACTCCTACAACTTTGAGAAATATAAGCATGAACGTATCATTACAGGCGTAAGTAGCTTTGATGTGTCACGCGACAATAAAACGCTCATCTATCGTTCAGGGCGTCGTATACGTGTGGTCAAAGCAGGCGAAAAGCCTTCCAAGTCAGAGGATGAGAAGGAACCTAGTCGTGAAAATGGCTGGCTTGATCTAGGCCGTGTCAAGGTATCTGTGCAACCTGTGGCAGAGTGGAAACAGATGTTCGCCGAGGCATGGCGACTGCAACGCGAACAATTCTGGTCCGAAGACATGTCTGGTATAGATTGGGACGCCATCTATGCACAATATTCTCCATTGATTGAGCGTGTCAGTTCGCGGTCTGAATTGTCCGACCTGCTGTGGGAGTTGCAAGGCGAGCTGGGAACGTCACACGCCTACGAAATGGGTGGTGAGTACCGGCGTGGTCCGCAGTATCGTCAAGGTTTCCTCGGTGTCGATTGGACGTATGACACGGAAAACGACCTCTACCGTATTGCGCATATCGTGAAGGGCGATCCCTCCGACAGCAAAACGACCTCGCCGCTGACGAGCCCAGGCTTGAACGTGAGCGTGGGCGATGCTGTGCTAGCAATCAACGGACAGCGCGTCAGTGCTAGACGACATCCACAAGAACTGCTTGTCAATCAAGCTGGCAATGAGGTGCAGTTGACGCTTGAGGAGGCCGAGAGTGACAAGCGGCGCGTCATCACTGTCCAAGCCCTTTCAGAGGAGCGTCCTACCCGCTATCGCGAGTGGATTGAGAGCAATCGGCGCACGGTCCATAGTGTCTCAAAAGGACTGGTTGGGTATGTCCACATTCCCAATATGTCTGGCGTGGGCTATGCCGAATTCCATCGCGGCTATCTAGCTGAGTATGATTATCCTGCACTCTTGATCGATGTACGTTGGAACGGTGGGGGCAATGTCTCTGGCCTGCTCTTAGAGAAGCTGGCACGCAAGCGGCTTGGCTATGACTTCACGCGTTGGGGTCAACCGGAGCCATATCCACAAGAGTCACCACGCGGCCCGATGGTGGCACTCACCGACGAGCATGCGGGCTCTGATGGTGACATCTTTAGCCATAGCTTCAAGCTCATGGGCCTGGGACCACTGATTGGTAAGCGTACATGGGGTGGTGTGATTGGCATTTATCCCCGTCACAAGCTAGTTGATAACACGATGACGACGCAACCGGAATTCTCCTTCTGGTTCAAAGATGTTGGTTGGAATGTGGAAAACTACGGTACTGACCCCGACATCGATGTAGATATCGCGCCGCAAGACTTCGCCAACAATGTCGATCCACAACTAGATCGTGCCATTGCCGAAGCTGTGCGCCTCATCGAGGAACGTCCCGCGCTAGAACCAACTCCCGGACAACGCCCAAAGTTAGGTCGTCGCTAGACTCTGAGAATGGGAGCATGCCAACGGCCTCGTGTTACAAGTTAGTTGGACTCAATGGGCTTGCCCCTGCCATGCTCCCAACCCACTCTGCACGCTAATGTAGTAATGTATCTGCATACATAAATGCAATAAATGCTCTTCATGAAAGCACCTATTCTAACATGCTGTATTTGACGAAGGTACATTACAGAGTTAGAAAACGCAGGGATAGCATAGGTGGTATAGAGAGGGCTTCTTGCATTATGAATGGACGTTCACATACGGCGGTCAATGCGTTTTCGGCTGTAACCATTAACAGCCTGTTTCATACCGTGGGAGCAGTCTATACATGGCATCAATTGACTGCACTTGCTACAAGCCCTCAGTTGACAAACGCTCTTTTGTCGCCGCTCCTGCTGTATAAGACAACGTACTACCTACTCGTCGTTTTATGTGCTCGCCTGCCAGATATAGACCAGCACAGCCAGTTTGGGCGACTCCTGGGAGGGCATCGCGGTTTTACACATAGTTGTCTTGGCGTATTGTTGATAAGCCTCTTTTTTGCAACTGTCGGAGTCAGTATTCCGATTTTATTTATGATGGGCGGAATGAGAATACATCCAGTATTTTTAGCCGAGGTGAAGGTAGCTCTTGAGGCAATTGTAACAGGGTGGGTACTGCACATTCTCGCTGACGGCCTCACAAAAGGGGGTGTGCCGCTCTTCTGGCCCTCGCTCACGCGTTATGGCTTTCCGCCCAACGCTCTCTGGCGCTTCAAAGTTGGGACGATCTGGGAAGACCTTGTGCTATGGACGATTATCTTTTGTGCTGGCTTTGGCATTGGGACGGGCTTGCTAGGGCTGTAAAAGAGTACACAAAAGTCCATTAGTAGTGTCTCTGCAAGCGAAGTGCTCGACGTAGTAAACGCTCTCCTCAATGAACCCTCCATGTTTCCAACAATCCCTACTACACCAAAAACGTGATACCATAGAGTATTGAAAAAACACCCATTCAGTGTTGAGAAGGGATGATAGAACATGGCGACTTTGGACCTGTTCCGGCTCGATGGCAAAACGGCAATTATCACGGGCGGTGGACGTGGCCTTGGCGAATACATGGCGAATGCACTCTCCGACGTTGGCGCAAATGTTGTGGTGTGTTCACGCAAGCTCGAAGCCTGTGAAGGTGTAAAGCAGGAGATCGAGGCTCGCGGCGGTAAAGCCCTCGCCCTCGCCTGTGATATCACGCAGCCGAGCGATGTCGCACACGTCATCGAGGAGACACAGAAGACGTTTGGCGCGATTGACATACTCGTCAATAACAGTGGCGCAACATGGGGGACGCCTGCCGAGGATATGCCGCTTGAGCAGTTCCAGCGTGTCGTAGACATTAACGTCAATGGCACCTTCATTGTGTCACAAGCCGTCGGCAAAACGATGATTGCCCGAGGTCAGGGTGGTACCATTATCAACATTGCGTCTGTTGCCGGTCTTGTTGGTGGCAATCCCAAATACATTCAGGCGGTTGGCTACCATGCGAGCAAAGGCGCGGTTGTCAACATGACGCGTGACCTTGCCACCAGTTGGGCGCGCTATGGCATCACCGTCAACGCCATTGCCCCTGGCTGGTTCCCCACTAAGATGTCACGCGGCCTCCTCGACAAATATGAGCAGCAGATGCTCTCTGACATTCCCTTAAAGCGTTTTGGTGGTCCCAACGACATTCAAGGCGTCATTGTATTTCTCGCATCGCCCGCCGCGGCCTTTATGACAGGTCAAATTCTCGTCGTCGATGGTGGCTCCATCGCCTCCTAAATCTATTGGCATTTACACAAATGTTGGTCATACCCATCAACACTGTGATTGCCGAATAGGAGTGATACAAAAGGAGAAGATATCATGGCAGATGAAAGAGTCTACCGCACGGAACTGACACCACTCAGCTTCCTAGAGCGTAGCGCACTAGTTTATCCCGATAAGATCGCTGTTGTGCATGGCGACAGACGCTATACATATCGTCAATTCGCGGAGCGCGTATATCGTCTCGCGTCGCGTTTGCGTGCGATTGGCCTACAAAAATATGATAGAGTCGCGTTTCTTTCACCAAACACACCCGCACTCTTAGAGGCACACTACGGTGTTCCGGCAGCAGGTGGTATTCTCGTTGCTGTAAACACTCGCTTGAGTGCGTATGAGGTGGAATTTATTCTCAAACATTCAGGCGTCAAATATCTTTTTGTCGATGCCGAACTATTTCCTCCCATTGAGCATCTCGATTTCGGCGATATCCATGTTGTGCGTATCGAGGATACAGGTGCAGAAGATGACCCTTACGAATCCTTTCTCGCAGCAGGTTCGACCCATCCAGTTGCAAGCTGGCTAGAGGACGAGGAAGAGACGATTTCCATTAACTACACATCAGGTACTACAGGCAATCCCAAAGGCGTCATGTATACCTATCGTGGTGGATATCTGAACGCGCTGGCCGAGGTTATCGAGAGCGGTGTGACCAGCGCGAGCGTCTATTTGTGGACGTTGCCCATGTTCCATTGTAATGGCTGGTGCTTCACATGGGCGGTGACTGCCGTTGGCGCAACGCATGTCTGCCTGCGCAAACTTGACCCCGTTATCATCTGGGACCTGATAGAGCGTGAACGTGTGACGCATTATTGTGGTGCGCCCACCGTGCAGATTCTGCTCGTCAATCATCCAAAGGCACATCGACTCGAACGTGAATTGACCGCAACCGTTGCGGGTGCACCGCCATCACCGACGCTGCTAGGACAGATGAAAAAGCTCAACATTCGTCCTGTTCACGTCTATGGCTTGACCGAGACCTATGGTCCCTATTCCGTCAACGAATGGCATGAAGAATGGGCCAGTTTGCCAGGGGATGAGCAGGCGCGGCTTATGGCGCGACAGGGACAGGGCAACGTGGTGGCAGACCGCTTGCGTGTTGTGGATGTACACATGAATGATGTGCCACGCGACGGGCAAACGATGGGCGAGGTCCTGATGCATGGCAACAACGTGGCGAAGGGCTATTATGCCAATCCAACCGCAACCGAGACCTCCTTTGAGGGCGGGTGGTTCCACTCAGGCGATATTGGCGTGATGCATCCCGATGGGTATGTAGAACTGCGCGACCGTGCGAAAGATGTCATCATTTCCGGTGGTGAAAACATTTCAACAATTGAGGTGGAGCAGGCCATCGCGCAACATCCCGCCGTGCTTGAATGTGCCGTTGTCGCGATTCCCGACGAAAAGTGGGGCGAGCGGCCCAAAGCCTTCGTTACTCTGAAGCCCAATCAAACAGTGACTGAACAAGAGATCATCGCCTTTTGTCGGGAACGGCTTGCACATTTCAAGAGTCCCGCCGCCGTCACCTTTGGCGACCTCCCTAAAACGTCAACAGGCAAAATCCAAAAGTACGTCCTGCGTGAAAAAGAATGGGCTGGGCGCGAGAAACGCATAAATTAACTTGCCCCTGTCATGTCCCCTTAGCAGAAAGAGAAAAATGATGTCAGCATTTCAAGCGTTTGTGGTCAACAAAACCAGCGATAACTTCACAGCAGGTCTTCAAGACCTCACGCAGACCGATCTTCCTGCAGGTGAAGTCCTGGTAAAGGTCGCGTATTCGAGTGTCAATTACAAGGATGGCCTGGCCTCGACTCCTGATGGTAAGATTGTCCGCACCTATCCATTTGTACCGGGTGTAGACTTGTCTGGCACTGTTGTGGAGTCGAGCGACTCCCGTTTCAAGGCTGGTGACGAGATTCTCGCCACCAGCTATGAGATCGGCGTCTCGCACTACGGGGGCTTCAGCGAATATGCACGCCTCAAGGCCGAATGGATTGTGCCACTTCCGCAAGGGCTGACGTTGAAAGAGGCGATGGCCTTAGGAACGGCTGGCTTTACCGCTGCACTCTCGATACATCAACTGCAGAAGAATGGTCTTGCACCAGCCAATGGGCCAGTCTTGATTACAGGCGCAACGGGTGGTGTTGGCAGTATCGCTATTAGCATCTTCAAAAAATTGGGCTACACCGTCGCTGCAAGCACAGGCAAAGTGGAAGAGCATGACTATCTCAAAGGCCTCGGTGTGAGCGAGATTCTAGGGCGTGAAGAGACCTCGGCGGAGAGCACGCGTCCAATGGAAAAAGAGCGCTGGGCAGGTAGCGTCGATGCTGTTGGCGGCTCAACACTGGCCTATCTGTTACGCTCAACAAAGTATAGTGGCTCTGTCGCGGCATGTGGCAATACGGGCGGCCCAAACGTCACGACAACCGTGTTTCCATTTATCCTGCGCGGCGTCAATCTACTTGGCATCGACTCCGTGAACTGCCCAATGGAACTGCGCCGCCAACTGTGGCAACAACTCGCCAGCGAGTACAAACCCGCTGGCCTCCTCGATAGCATTGGTAAAGAGGCATCCCTAGAAGAGCTTCCCTCTGTCCTCGCCACTATTCTAAAAGGTGGTATAAGAGGCCGTACCATCGTTCGTGTAGCATAATGAGAATATAGGATAGTAGAAAAATAGGCAGTACGCTATTGACACCAACAAACGGCTCCAAGAGCCAGCAGAGCGGATTGGGAGCATGACAGGGGCAAGCCCTGTCACTACGATACTCACGAGGCCACGCGTCTGTGTATCGTAGTGACAGGGCTTGCCCCTTGCGGGTGCCCTGGTCCTAGTCAGAAGTTAGAAGATGTACTACGAACGAGATGTTGTTGGTGTTTCGACGGAAAACGTTTCTTGGCAATGCAGACAATAGTATTGAAGATGGCCCTCATCGTCTAATTGAGGTATCAGGTCTGTTTCAATATCGACATGCAGTCGTGCCGACTGATAGCAGAAGGGACAACGATGATATTTGATCGTATGTACATCGTGTACAATAAGAAATTGCTCATAGTGCATAACACACTCCTATAAATATCCTTGAGTATACAAATCGACTTGAAGCAAAATCCCGTACAAAACAATACCATTACCTTTAACATTTTTCAAGCAAAATTACATCATATTTAACACAAATGTAGATATTACTTTGTCAAATCGTACTAGCATCACAACACATATTGGATATGAACCAGCGCGTAACACAACGCCTTCTATGGAAGGCGGAAACATTGCTCCATTCTTGATACTATTTCTAGTGCATGAAAGCTGATCATAAAAGATATGCATGACTTTTCCCCTCGTTATATCCTACCATAAAATTACAGAAGAATTGTTTTGTCTTCTCTGTGTTGTCTTATACTACTTTACATAGCTTTTTATAATTGTGCTTGCAAAAACCTTCTAAAGTATACATAAGGTGAATGTTGTGATAAAGGGTCATGGGAGGCAGATACTGTATACTTTACATCTAGGATAGGTAGTAAGCAAAATAGTCGGGGGACTATAGAAGCATAGAACTACTTGTCTCATCTCCTTTGTTGTGTCGCTGGTAGACGACCCATCTTCATTATAGACGGAAAGGAGGTTTTTCTCCACACAGCAAAATAGCATTTTTAGCTGTTTCCTTCCCTGGTACGATGTCAAACATCATGGAATGTTTGTTCCAGACAGAGCGGAAATATGGATTCCGCAAGAAACATATTGTTTTTTGTGTTCAATACACACTGTAGAGGTGAAAGTGAAACATACAGCATTCTGGCATTTGCCCCTTCGCATTGCGATTCTTGCATGTGTTGCGCTGGCCTTATTTGCGACAGCGCTGGTTACTAATAACTCCGCCCTTGCCGCGTCACTAGGTAAGCCGAGTAGTCGCTATGTTCTTCCAGGTCATCTGGTTCCTTCATTGAAACATCATACTCCTATTTATGCAACGGCGGGTAACAGGTCGTTGCAACTCTCTATCTCGTTAAACTTACGCAATCAAGCCGTTCTCAATACATTGCTTGCGGCGCAAAATGACCCACACTCGGCTTTGTATCACCAGTACATCACGCCGCAGCAGTTTGCCGCTCAGTTCGGCCCCACACAGGCAACTGTAGATGCGGTTGTCGCCTATCTGCATAGCCAGGGGCTGGCTGTCTCATCGGTCTCGTCAAATCATTTGCTCATTGACGCATCCGGCTCAGTCGCAAACGTCAGCCGAGCCTTCAATGTATCTATCGCTGATTATGTGGTAGGTAAGCAGGTTGTGCATGCACCAAGCAACGAACCTTCGATACCGGCAACCTTAGCAGGTATAGTTGCAGGTATCAATGGACTGGACAATGTCGCCAAGTATCATCCCATGTACAATCTGCATGCGAGCAAGCAGGCAAAGGCGCAGACCGGCCCAGGTGGTGGTTATACACCGAGTGAACTACGTACCGCATACGACATCAATCCATTGATTAGCAATGGTGATAGTGGTGCGGGTACTGTAGCGATCTTCGAGTTGGACGGCTACAACGCATCCGATGTCAACACCTATCTCAGCAATTATGGACTAGGTGGGGCGAAATACTCCAATGTGCTGGTCGATGGTGCGACCAATACGGCGGGTGCGGGAGCTATCGAGGTCGAGCTAGATATGGAGGTCGTCTCGGCTATCGCTCCTAATGCTTCGCAGAAAATCTATATTGGCCCCAATTCCACGCAGGGTGTCAATGATACCTACAACAGGATTGTCACAGATAATGTAGCAAAGGTCACAAGCATAAGCTGGGGCGAGTGTGAAACCGCTTCTGGTAGCTCGGAGCTCACTGCGCTCGATAACATCTTTAAGCAAGGCGCAGCACAGGGTCAGGCGTTCTTCGCCGCTGCTGGCGACTCCGGTGCGTATGACTGTAATGACACCAATCTTGCGGTTGACTCGCCCGCAAGTGATCCCAACGTTGTCGGAGTTGGTGGTACTAATCTCAAGGTTGGTAGCGGCGGCACGTATAGCAGTGAGTCGGTGTGGAGTAATCCAAGCGATACACAGCGCAGTCCCAAAGGTGCTGGCGGTGGTGGTGGTATCAGCAACCAGTTTACACGCCCCGGCTATCAGACCGGCCCAGGCGTTTCAAGCGCGAACCGTGAAGTCCCTGATGTATCTGGTGATGCTGACCCAGCGACAGGCTACTCGGTCTACTGCACCGTTTCGGCAGCTGGTTGTAGCGGCTGGCTTTCTGTCGGTGGTACCAGTGCAGCGGCTCCATTATGGGCAGGCATTGCGAATGACACCAACCAGTATCTTACTGGACTAGGCAAGGCCACACTTGGTAGTGCAAGTGCGACCATCTACAAGCTGTTCAATACCACGCAGACATACACTGCTTACCACGACATCACCAGTGGCAACAACCTGTACTATTCAGCAACGACTGGTTACGATCCCGCTTCTGGTGTTGGTACGCCTGATGTATGGAACTTTGCTCGCGACGCCGCTGGTACAACTGGTGGCGGTGGTGGCGGTGGTGGTACAACCACGCAACTACTCGCCAATCCAGGCTTTGAAAGCGGTCAATCGCCATGGCAGGAGTCTTCTGCGGCAGGCTATCAGATTATTGATACTAGCAATCCGCATAGCGGTAGTGCAAGTGCGTACCTCTGTGGCTATAACTCCTGTAATGACCAGATTTACCAGAGCGTGACGCTGCCTGGCACAACAACCAAAGTTGTGTTCAGCTACTGGCTCTATATCAGCACGCAGGAGTCGGGCAGCACCTGTTACGACTACTTCGCCGCGCGTGTTCGTACCAGTGCGGGTGCAACGATTACGACAGTGCAGACAAAGTGTAATGCGAACGCTAGTGGTTGGACGCAGTACACCTTCGATGTCACCTCGGCACTCAGCAACTACAAGGGTCAGTCGGTCCAGGTCTACTTCCAGGGCACAACCGATAGCGCACTTGTCACAAACTTCTACGTTGATGATGTCGCGTTCAATGTGACGCATTAAGCTTTCGTAGAGCAGGAATGCAAGGAGGGAGGATGTGTCATGCATGGCACATCCTCCCTCCTTGCATTCCTGCTCATTTTCTTGGCAAGAAGACAAACTTCATCTCAACAACAAAACCTTTCCATTTGAACCTACCGATGGTGCTTGAGTCAATTCATTGCACTCCTACCGCTTGTATCAGAGCATTTGTCAAAACGTAATCCGTTTTTCCCTTAAAAGCGTATCCCTCTGTGTAATAAAGAGAGAAACTCTTATTTTAATGTAATGCAAGAGTTTCTTATAACGTCAACAGAGGTGTTCTGGAAGCGTTGTTCTTTAACCTGGAGGATGGAAGAGACATGGAAGACTTTCGGAAACCTGAGCTGCACAAGGCGGCCTTAGCAGAACTTATCGGAACGTTTTTCTTAACCTTGGCGGCTTTGATAAGCGGCTCACCCTTTGTTGTCGGGTTGACGTTGGCAGCGTTTGTCTATGCCATAGGAGATATTTCCGGCTGCAATATCAATCCAGCCGTTACCGTTGCACTTGTTACCATTCGTCGTCTTTCGCCTATGAAGGGCGCATAGTATATTATTGTACAAATTATTGGCGCACTGCTCGCACGTCTCGTCGCGGGTCTTGTCGGTACCCTTGCACCACAGTATGTTGCAGGCAACATCTTTGCAGAGTTTTTCGGCGTCGCATTCTTGATTGTAGTCGTCATGTCTGTCTCCGACAAATACATTCCTAAATCAGGAAGTGGTATAGCTATTGGTGCTGCCCTGGCTGCTGGCTTGATTACGAGTAAGGGCATTCTCAATCCAGCAGTAGCAATAGCAATGGGGCAAGGACTGACGCCAGGGCTTTGGGCACCTCTCCTGGCAGGTGTTGTTTTTGCGCTGCTTTCACGACTATACCTCAAAAAAGCAGCACCGCAATCAAATGAAACCGATGAACAGGACGAGGTTCCACTGCCACCGCGCCTGATTGTCCGCTCAGGTTTTGACGAAACCAAACGATAATACGCTGTATAGAATTGGGCCTCTACATTCTATACAATACATCACCTGCACGCACAGACACTGTTTTTCCTTTAGCTCCGAGTTCTGCCAGGAAGCCACGCCGACCATCCATAAGAAATTGTAGCGTCTCTTTGACCTCGTTCGGCTCAAGCGGCCTATTTGCGGCATAGGTGCTAAACGGAGGACAAGGAACGACAGGTTCGATATCTGTCAAAAAGATGAACTCGCCCGTTCGCGTCTGCTGAATGGCTAAACCACGGTGTAAGTCAGTGGGCGAAAACATCCTCTTGGTCTCGACAAGAACATTTTCCCCGGCACATGCATCGGCAATGTGCTTCCCAAAGCGGCAGCGCATCGACTCGTAGTGGCTGGTGAAGCCAATTGAGAAGCCATTATCGCCGCGACTTTTCGTTTCTGGATGATGAGCATTGTGAACGTCAACAATGTGTTGACCATCGGATGTCACACCAACAACTCCTGATTGTGAGAGCAAGAGTTCGTCAACAACAAGAAGCCGCGTCGGGTCATAGCGCTCTGGCTTGCCCACTTTAATCGACGCTGGCTGTATTTGCACCAGAATGATATGCCCAATCTTCTGCATTGTTCCTATTTTCCAACAACATAGCGCAATTCCTCGACAACACGCTCCAACTCCGCTGCTGCATTGGTTGCCGAGGTTGCACCAGCCGCAAGTTGTTCCGTCACCTGTGTTGCCACCGTTAGCGCTGTCGCAAGCTTCTGATTGCTCGTTCCCTGGTAACGCGCGGCATTTTCGATATACTGAGCAGCGGTGACGACGCGCTCTAAATGCTGTAGGGCTTGTTGTGTATTGATAGCATGCCAGTCGCGTGCTAGTTCTGTTCCAGTATCGTTGAGTTGACGGGCCGCAACCTTTGTTGCATCCGTATAGTATTGTACTGATTGCAGGCCGACCTGTGACGAGTCCACTACCCACATCTGCTCCGATGCAGCGTCTTGCTGCCGCGTTGCCAATGTGTTCAGGGCATAACTGCTCTTTTGCAATGACTCCACCGAGGTCATAATTGGGTACGAGATGCGTCGTCCAACAATGATACCAATGATAGCAGCAAGGCCAGAAATTGCAAGTGCAATAACACCTGTGAAGAGTAGTTGTTGATTGGCAACAAGCGTAACCGTGTTCAACGGACTCAGCACATAATATGTCCAGGGAACCGTGCTAGCGGCCAACTGCACGATTTGAAACGTCCCATTCTGGCCGGTTGGTTGCTCCTGAAATGTAGTGTTCGATGTGCTATGAAGGTGCTGTGCTAAGGACGTATCAGCAAGTAGCGGAACCTTCGTGGTAGAGCCATAGCGGGCTTCTCTAGTAATCCGTTGTTGTGTCTGAGTTGGTAGTGGGGCGACGGAGGCGAAGAGACGAGCTTGTTGTGTGTCTGCGATACGCACGCCGTTCTCGTCGAGAATCAAGGCATCGCGCCCACCATTATGTTTGTTCGCGTCTTGCTGCACAATATTCCAAATATAGTCAAGATGCAGCGTTGAGCGCATAAAGCCAAGAAATGGTATGCCAGCAGTTCCTCCAATAGGGCAATAAATGTCAACCGAAGCTTTTTTTGTTGTCGGATTGTAGTACACCGCCGAGACAAATGTTTTGAACGCACGCACCCTCTGCAGGTCTTCTGGTGGCACTATATACCGTCCATGTGCTTGCGGAGCGGTTGGGTAGGACAAACGTAACGTCCCCTGTGTATCGAACAATGCCCAGGTCGTATAATGCTTATCGCGAAAACTTCCTGCACCTAGTGCATAGCTAGCGTGAACGGCGAGATCGTGATACACACGGCTACGGCTAGGAGTAGCCTGCAAGAATGTCTGTACCGATGGTACCTGGCTTAATGTCTGGGCATCGAGTAAGCGTTCGTTGAAGTAGGTGTTAATCAATTGTACGCGCGATTGCGCATCGCTTGTCATTGCCTCATTTGCCTGTGTAGTCAAGGTTGGGCGTGATTGCAACTCGCTAAACACCAATGTTATAAGCAGGGGTAACACTGCTGCGAACACCAATCCTATTGAGATACGTACCGATAACGATGTTCGTCTCCGTTGAAGCGGTAGCACTCCTTGCAACGCTTGTTGAGCCATGAAATCAACCCTCCTTTATTTTTTATCGAATAACGTCGATATATGCGAGATCACGTAAAAGCTTGAGTACCTCATCTTGCCCGCGCCCTGTTAGACGTAAAAGTTCAGCTACGTTCCTTTGTCCACCCACTAATAAGAAGATTTGACGATGAGCACGCGACAAGTGCGCTTGTTCTATACGATACAAGGCATGATCGAGCAACTGTGTGCGTTGTGGCACAGCGAGAAGGTCAGCATTTAGAGACGGTGCATGTAGTGGCGCTGATGGTACAGGGTGCGGTTGTGTCTCACCTTGCTTCTGCTTCAACCCATTGTGGTGTACAGCAGGAAGTGGTTGTGTTGTGCGAGCTATTTCTTGCGATGGCACAAATGTAAAGCGACAAGCCTCCCACGATTTCAGCCAGAGCAATGCTGATTGACCTTGCATACCACGATTACAACGAGCCTGCGTGATTTGTCCACCCGCAAACGTAATTTCCCCTATTTCAGGGAACGAATCGGTTTCACGTTCAACGGTTAAAACGCCCGTTTTGCGTCCAAGCTGAATCACCTCAATGACGTTGGCAAGTCGGCTTGTCTCCGTCCCACGTTGTTGTGGCATGGACATATCACTCCAACTCTGAGCATTCTGAATCCTTAATGTATAATATCCTTAATAATAGAGTAAACGGATGATTTGGCACTGGTGATGTACTTTCTTCACCATCATCTGTAAGGATAGCACAGTTCCTTTTGGGAAGATAAGTTTGCTACTCAAGGATAACATATATGATAAACTTTGACAAAATATGTGTCGTTCTCTCACGAAATGCTTGTACTACGTTTCTGCTTAACTCTCTCACTAGTACTTTTGGATGCATAGGGATATGTGGTTTCTGCTTCGTTCTGTATACGTAGAACTCTACAAACATGGCTTGGAGAGTAGGTTAATTGGCTTGCCCAGGTCATGCTCGCTCACTTCGACTAGCTTTACTTGCTGAAACATGCGATAATGGTTAAAATCTGTGCTAGAGCATGTTGACAGGGAACAGAAAGAGGCACAGGCTCTGCTGTCAAACTAGAGTGTCCGTGTTATGCATGGGCGTACAGATATAACTAGCGTGTTATTTTGAACAGGGAGCTTAATCTTCGATGGAGTCTCGAAACCTCTCCCAGTCATCAGCGCCGTCGCCTAGTACGAGTGGATCGGGGGATGGTACGAATAGCGCAAATGGTGCGGGGAATATATACGCCATGCAGCACAACGTCGCACAACCCGAACTGCTTTCGATCAACAATCTGGCTCGTTGTTGCTCTGAAGAAACCAACAAATTTCTCAAGCAGAACGCCTCGAATGATCGTTTCTGCCTGGAAATGTTTCGCCGTGCGATTGTCGCCCGGAATGATGACGCATGGGTATGTATTTATCAGCAGTATGCGCCATTGGTCTTGACGTGGGTGACGCAACATCAGAGTGCAACGCCGCTTTTGGGGCAAGATGGTAGTGGTCCATTGGTCAATGCTGCATTTGCTAAATTTTCGCAGGCTCTTACACCCATCAAAATGACAAACTTTGACTCACTCGCTGCCATCCTAAAGTATCTCAAGATGTGTGTCCACAGTGTGGTTGCCGATGAAGTACGTTCGCGCCAGGCACGGCAGTACGAAGAAACATTGGAACTCATTGAGCATGAGCCTGCATCGGACGACCCCGCAGATGATGTTGTATCAAACATCTCGGCGCAGGGTCTCTGGAAAGTTATTCAAGAAGAGTTAAACGGTGAAGATGAGCGCGTTCTCATCTACCTTGCCTATATTCAGGGCATGAAGCCTGGCGAAATCAGTAGTCAGCATAGGCGACTCTTTCCAACCGTCGATGACGTCTATCGTATAAAGCGCAATGTTTTGGAGCGTTTGCGCCGTAACCGCCGCTTGCTTACGCTGCTTCATGAGCATTTGTAGCCTGTCTATCTTGCTCGGTGAGCGCTCTTTTTCAGTTCTCACGCGAAAGGATAAGACGAGTGCTAAAACGGTGGAATACATCGTTTATTGAGATGAAAAGAAAAAGTTTGCTGAGTAGCGCGTAGTACACAAGCGGCACTGGGGAGAGTCGAGCGTCTACTGCCAAACCTACTCTCGTTTGACTAGAGGAAAATGTTCATGGAGTGTAGTAATCCGGGTGCTATCCGTGATGAAGAGTTATTCGCCTATCTTGAGGGGGAGAGTGTGCGACCGGCGGTACTACAGCATCTCGCAAGCTGTCAGTATTGCTCATCTCAGGCGAAGACATACCAACGGTTAGAACTCAAACTCATTAAAAATCTGTACCGCTGGGACTGCCCTCCCAATCAGGTACTTGGTGACTATCAGTTTGGCCTGCTCAGTCCGCAACAAGCTGTTGAGGTTGGTAATCACCTGAGTATGTGTGTCCTCTGTAAAGCAGAGGTGGCACAACTCACCGAGTTCCTTGCTAATGATCCAATGCTTGTGCCACAAAATGCAGTTGCCGCTCGCCCTGCTGTAAACGCGGTGCGATCAGTGCAAGAAGCAAAGCGCACATTGGAAGACTTGCGGAATACATCTCTTGCGAGTGCGAGACGTATTCTTGCTACGCTCGTACCACAGCAAGCGCGCACAGCTTTTCAACGGAATACTGCACAGCAAATTGTCGCATGGCCCCGTCGTTATAGTGCGGAAGACGTCAACATTTCTATCCAGATAGAGCCGAGTACTGCCTACAAGGATACACTCCAAGTGATTGGATTTGTTGCGCGTAAAGGGATGACGCTTGAGGTGTTAGATGGCACTCCCGTAAAGCTGATCGCACAGACGTCCACTTCGAGGCGCGAAGAGGCGGAGCCAATTGATGATCTTGGCAATTTCGTCTTTCCCGCTGTTGTGGCAGGAACCTACACTCTGGAAATTCAGTTTACAGATGGTGTCGTCGTCGTCGATCAGTTACCCATCGAAATACAATAACAAAATTCCTGTAGGGGCCTCATTCATTACGCCTTGAGTCGGGTGGTGGGGGCAATGCGTCGGGGAAAGGGATTGTTGCCGAGACGTTGCCCCGCCGCCGTCCCCATCTTTGGGCGTAATGAATGAGGCCCCTACAACCGAAAACATACACTACTTATGACACCACAAGAACTGGTATCAAGCTTACTACTGAAGAGTGAAGAGCAGGGGCGACAGCTATTACAGGCGCAGGTTCCTCTGCTGCATGATACCGCGCTCGATCAGTTTGTTTTCCTCGTCAAAAAAGAGACAGACCACCGTTGGGCAAACGACGCAGAAGCGTCATTTCTGCTATCAGGCTATCTTCTGTTTGTAGGAGACCTCACGCGCAACACCTATTACCACGCGCTTGGACTAATGGCGCGTGGTGACGCATTGCGCCGTTTAGATCGAGACCAGGATGCTGTGCCTTTTTTTGATGCAGCTGGCGAAGAATTCCTCTCAATTCAAGACGAAGTAGGCTGGGCCAGGACACGTATTGGGCGCATTAGTTCCTGTCTTCGTTTGAACCGCACAACAGAAGCTCTCCGTGACGCTACTCAGGCACGGAATATCTTCATGCGCAACGGCAAACTGCTCCGCGCAGGTCAAATTGATGTAAACGCTGCCGTCATCAACTTTGAACTAGGGCAATACGATGCAGCGCTACATCTCTTTGATCGTGCCATCGAAACATACCTTATGCATGGCGAACAAGTGGATCTCAACATCGCGCGTGCGCGTGGCAACAAAGCCCTCACACTGGCAGCGCAAGGACGATTTCGCGAAGCTGTCACGCTCCATGAGCAGGCGCGTGCGACCTTTCTGGCATATGGGGAGCGTGAAGAGATATCAGTGGCACGCGAAGACTTGAACATCGCCGACATCTATGCAGCACAGGGTCATTACAGTCAAGCGCTGCTACTCTATAATCAGAGTCGTGCGCTCTTCATGTGCTATGCTATGTCCTTCTCCGCCGCGGAGGTGGCACAGCAAATGTGCTTTTGTTTGATGCGCCTGAACCGCGTGCGTGAAGCCTACGAGCTTGCTGAAGAGACTGTGGTGTTTTTTCGTACCTCGCCTGCGCACCACCACAATTTGGCGCAAACACTCATGCATCAAGCGGCGGCGGCCTCGCTCGAAGGCGAGATCAGTGCCGCAGAAGATATGTTGCAGGAGGCCAGCGACCTGCTAGAGGAAGGTGGTCTAGTTCGTCTTGCTGCCTTTGCACGTCTCAGACGCGCCGAATTGTACTTCGCAGATAAAAAGATGCAGGCCAGTCTGCAAGAGGCGCAATATGTCGCGGATGCCTTCGCGGAACAGGAGGACCTGCCACAACTCGCACGGGCAACGCTCTTGCAAGCGCGCATTGCCGAGGCAGAACACGATATTCCCACGGCGCAATATCTGTGCGACTCCGCCCTCGATATCGCTAAAAGTCAGGGCTTACTCGAACTCAAATATCATTGTGACGACCTGCTCGGTCAACTCGCAGAGCAACGCGGCGACCTAGAGACTGCCGCGTACTACTATGAAAGCGCAGTTCAAGGCATCGACGATGTGCAGAGCCGCCTTGTGATGGATGCACGTACCAGCTTTCTTGAAGATAAAGCCGGGATTTACCAGCGTGCCATCATGCTTGCCTTGAAGCGTGAAGACAAAAATCAGGCGCTTATCTATGTCGAGAAGGCCAAATCACGTGTGCTGGGTGATTACCTGCGCAACAATATTGATATTCGTCTACGTGCAGGTGATAAAGCTGGTGAAGCTATTCTTGGAGACCTGGTGCGATTGCGCGAAGAGCAAGCATGGTTTAGCTCTATTGTCTACGAGACAGAAAACGAGGCGAACCTGAGCGATACCGCGATCATGCGTATCCGTGCCGTTGGACCAGTCAAGGCACGGCAAGAGATGCAGCAGCGTGAGCGACACATAGAGCAGTTATTGGAACAGATGCAACTACGTTCAGTTGGTGACCTTGTAGCACGTCCACGGGTCGGCTGGACAAATAGTATTGTCACTTCGCTCTGGCCCAAACTTGATCCCACGTCGCTCATGCTCGAATACTACCTGACCGACAAGGATATCTATATCTTCCAACTTACACGCAACGGAATTGATGTGCAAGTTGTACAGAATGCTGTTCCCAAACTCGACCGCTTGCTGAGCTTGTGGCGTGCCAATCTTGATCTTGCAAGTCAAGCCGCTGGCAATGCAGACCGCGCTCAAGCCTTCTTTGGTCTGCAAGAGAATAGCCTTGGTCTATTGCAACGTCTGTATGATCTACTTCTGCGTCCAGTGTTAGACGCGCTTTACGCATGCGAGCATCTCATTGTTGTGCCATATGGTATACTGCACTATTTGCCCTTTCATTGTCTCTTCGACGGTGTCCAATTTGTCATCGAGCATCTGGACATAGCATATTTGCCATCGGCGGCACTCCTTGATATTTGTCGTCAGCGGGGGCAGCGTATCGAGGCAAGCGAGGTACATGTCGAGGACTCGCTCGTGATGGGACTTTCTGATAATGGGCGTCTTGCCTATGCTGCCCACGAAGCTGAGATTGTGGCGAAACAATTAGGCGCTCCATGCGCTTTGAACGCACAAGCCACGGCCACACTTTTAGAGCAAGTTGGGGCGCGTAGTCCTATTGTGCATATTGCAGCGCATGGCTTGTTTCGACTTGACGCGCCCAATTTTTCGCATGTCAGACTCGCTGACCGACAGTTAAGCGCAATAGAAGTGTTTAATCTCGACCTTTCTGCCTGCTCGCTGGTTACACTAAGCGCATGTGAGACTGGACGCGCTGTTGTGCGTGGCGTCGATGAAGTCATCGGTCTTGGACGGGGTTTTCTTTACGCTGGTGCCGCTTCTTTACTACCTACCTTATGGAAAGTGGATGATGCCAGCAGTGCCGAACTGATGGAAATGTTCTATCAAGCCCTCTTACATGGCTACTCAAAAGCAGACGCACTTGCGCAAGCACAACGTGCATTTCTCGCTCGTGCGCGAACCTCTGTACGTCCCTACCGCGTCCATCCCTACTTCTGGGCCGCATTTCACCTGATCGGCGACTCTGGCCCACTATTTCGGACCTAAACGATTTATACGGGTCTGATGCCATTCTACACGGTTGACATTTCATAATATTTAAGGGAAATCCATAGAGCAATTGCTCAATAAAATCGAAGAGTCAGAACGCAAATTAAAAGAAGCTTAGAGCTTCTACCTATTTGTTTGAACTTGTTAAATACTGGAGACATGAAACGTGTTATAAAAGGAGAATTTTTCATAGAAATGGAAGAACTACAGTATGGCACAAACAAAAATGCCTTTGTTTTTTCCTCAAGCAAGGAATCTTGCATCTCAACCACGGACGCAACGGTTTTGGACGCTACCGCTTACACTCTTATTTCTCACCGAATGCGTTATACTACTTGTAAATGCAGTGCTTCCCTTAAGAGGCCTCTGGTTTTACGATGCATTGTTGGCACAACTGGGTTCATGGTCGCTTTTCCCAAAACACCTGCTTTTTCCACGTTTGCAAACGATGGTAGGACAGGGACATTCGCGTATGCCAATTTCACTAAATACGACTTGGAGGGAAACCTACCTGCTCTTCGGAGTGTTCATCCTGCTATTTTTGCTGTATCTGTTAGCAGTCTATATCCTTTCTAGACGTGTCTCGTGGTGCTATGTTATGCTTTCTACCTTGCTTCTAGGAGCAACGCTTGCGCTTTGTCCCGTTGTTGCTTCACAAGACATTTTTTCATATATCCTCTATGCGCGTATGGAGGTCTTTTACCATCTTAATCCCTTTACAAATCCGCCTACCACCATTCATAACGATGCTGCCTATCCCTTCGTGTTCTGGGTCAAACAATCATCGCTCTATGGTCCAACGTGGATACTTATTACCAGTGGCATTCAAGAGTTGGCACGCCTTTGCGGTCTCACGAGCGTACCTTCTATGGTTTTGTTGCTTCGCTTCTTTAGTCTCGCTATGCACCTTGCCTCTACTCTGCTCATATGGTCAATTGTCGGACATGTACAGGGAAAGAATGTGTTGTGTTCTTCACTAGCGCAGACACGGCGCGTGCAAGCAACACTAGCTTTCGCCTGGAATCCAGCATTACTTTTTGAAGCGTGTATCAATGCTCATAGCGATACAACAGTTTTATTTTTGCTTTTGCTTACACTCTGGCTTCTGCTTCCACGACTCCAAACAACACGCTATGCAAATTTTCTTGCGGTAGTTGCCTTCGCAGCAGCAATTTGTCTTAAGGTGAATTTTCTCTTGTTGTTGCCAGGCTTCTTCCTCTTCGTATGGACACAACGCACGTACCTATCCATGTTGAAGCGTGTCATCAATGTTGCAGGAGTCGCAGTTGTCTGTGGCATCACTATTCTGCTGTTCTATGCTCCTTTTTTACAACATGCGCAGATTATACAGTTGCTCTTGATCAATCCTAACACAGCGCATGATGCAAATAGTCTCTATGAGATTTTGGTGCGTTTCTATGCCGGCTATACACATATCACTATTCCATCTGCAACGAGGCCTACAGGTATCGCAATAGAGAATAGTTCTCACATTGCCAGCACTATCCTCTTTCTTATCGTGTATGCTGTACTTTGTGTACGTGCGCTTCTTGTCCCTTGCTCCATTAACACACTACCCGCACTTGTGAGATGGATGATGTTAGCATGGCTTGCTTACTGTTTGCTTGGTACACCCTGGTTTTGGTCCTGGTATATGGTAACATTCTTTGGCCTCTTCGCGCTTGTCGAGGCCGACCAGATAGAGCGTGACTCATGGTTGGGTTTCTTGCGCATATCGCTAGTTGCGCGTACCCTGGCCTTTACCTTGCTTAGTGTGTATTGCTTCTACACGTGGGCGCCACATATTGCTCTCATTCATCTCTTTTTCAATACACCAGTGCTGTATCTTCGGGGACTCTGGATCTGGGGTCCACCGTTGCTTGTCTTCTGCCTCTATCCTTTTATAAGAAATAGCCAAAGACGGTCATCTCAGCGAACCTCTACCGAAGTGTTGCCTTCGACATCTTAAAGTCGTTGTAAGAAGAAAAGAGATAAAGGTTACATTCATCTATGCTAGTGGCACAGTCAAAAAACAGTAGCACAACATCTGTAACGCATAGGTACCACACTATCGTACCATGTGCATTCCTACTAGGAATGGCAACAGCTTGGATTATCGTAGACGCAGTACTTCCCCTGCGTAGTCTATACTTCGCTTCTGCACAGCTTATTCCGCTTAGTCAACGTTTTCTTCAGCCTAGTCGGATATTATTTCCGGGCCGTGGACTGTCACCCTTTCTTTTCTCAAAGTTTGGATACTTGCCGTATCCCACTTCAGTAGGAACGTGGCAAGAGACAGGTTTACTCCTCTGTACGTTTTTGCTCCTCTTTTTTTGTTATTTCCTTGCCTTGAAATATCTTCCGCAAAGAGTCGGCATACGCTTTATTCTTATATCTGCATGTCTGCTTGGCATCATCTGCATGCTCATTCCTATCGTAACTTCAGTAGACCTGCTCTCATATATCATGTATGCTCGTATGGAGACACTGTATCATCTCAATCCTTTAGCAGCACTACCCGTTGCTAAAGACTCAGTGTATAAATATCTGTACTGGAAAGATCAGCCCTCGGCCTATGGACCAACGTGGATTCTGCTAAGTAGTTTGCTACAATGGAGTACCAGTTTTATATCTGGCACAAGAAATATTTCCGTTATGGTGCTAGCATTCCGCTTGTTGGGCTTGCTAGCACACCTTTGGTCTACCTTGTTGGTGTGGTCGATCAGTAGACATTTGCAACACATACATGGAACAGACAGATTCAGCACACGCGTGCTAGCAACCCTTGCATTTGCCTGGAATCCACTGCTGTTGTTTGAGGCATGCGTCAATGCCCATAATGATACCGTGATGTTGCTTTTCATTCTGCTAGCTTTCTGGTTTCTTGTACGCCGTACCTCGCTACTCTCTTATGCATGTGTAGCGCTGATGCTTGCGCTTGCCACGTGCTTAAAAGCCAACGCAGCCTTACTTCTCCCAGGCTTGCTTATTTTCTTGTGGTTACAACCGCAGGGCAAACGAGCGTTGAGCACTGTCTTGCTCGTCTATCTTGGAACGGTTGTCCTGCTCTACGCACCGTTTTGGGATCGTGGTGCCATTCTGAACCTCCTTAATGTGAATCCCGGCACGTTTCGCAACGAAAACTCCATACCTGATTTTGTCGGCCAATTGTACAATGCTATACGCCATCTGCTAGGACATCCACGAGCGGCTGATATTGGCTCACGGGCCGAGCGCGTAGCGCATACGCTTAGTCTAGGAGCATTTGTGCTCGCCTATGCCTTTCTCTGCTGGCAGGCTCTCTTCACACGTCACCGTCTACAAAACTTTTTACAGCTTATACGATGGACGGCAATAGCGTGGTTTCTCTACTGTCTGCTCGGTGCGCCATGGTTCTGGCCCTGGTATGCTGTGACCTTTTTTGGCATCTTTGCCCTTATAGAGGCAAGCGAACCGGAGGACAGCGGCGTGTGGAGTAACGTAAATATAGCTCTTGCAGTACGCATCTTCGCGTTTTGCCTACTAAGTTCATATTGCTTTGTTGTTTGGGGTGTTTTTAACAGCTTTGTCCCCTTCCTATCTGCATTTCGTTGGGCGTACTTGCGCGGCGTGTGGATATGGCTTCCCGTTCTCTTTTTGTTCTTCTTGCAATTGCGTAGTAGTTCTATAAGGGAAATATGGGCAGGACCCAGGATGCTATTGCTGAGTGATATAGTGAAGAGGTCTAGCCACGCCTGGAATGAATTGAAGAAACGAAGAAGAGAGATATGAAATACCTTGCTCCTGACTATATCTACACGCCACAAGGTATAGAGCGGAATATGCTGGTCACAATCACAGACGAGGGGCGTATAGCAACCCTTGAGAGGCAAAACAGCGAAGTACTACAAACTCTTTCTGCTGACAGGCTCACCCATCTCCCCAACATGCTCTTGCTTCCTGGTTTCGTCAATGCCCATAGCCACGTCTTTCAGCGTGCGTTACGAGGCCGCACGCATCGTCCACTCGCGGAGCACGATAGTTTCTGGACATGGAGACAGGCGATGTATGCTGAGGCGCAACGACTCACACCCGATAGTCTCTATGAGAGTGCGTTACGTACCTATCGTGAGATGCTCTCGGCGGGTTATACCACTGTCGGCGAGTTTCACTATATCCACCATCAACCTAACGGACAACCCTATGACAATCCCAACGCAATGTCCGAGGCGGTGCTAGCAGCAGGACGTGATGCAGGTATGCGCGTCGTCTTGCTGCTGACTGCCTATGCACAAAGCGGCTTTCACCACCAGCCGCCAGAAGAGGGGCAACGCCGTTTCTGTGATGCCTCAGTGGATGCTTATCTACAACGCGTCGAGGATTTGCGCGTTAAAGGGGTTGCTATAGGTGTTGCACCACACTCTGTCCGTGCGGTGCCAGAAGACTGGTTTCGCGCCATCGCAGCCTATAGCCGCACGCACAACATTCCCCTTCACGTACATGCCGACGAACAGTTGGCAGAGATTGAGCAATGTCAAGCTACATATGGCTGTACTCCTATTGAACTACTAGAACGCTTTGGCGTGTTGGGACCACTTACCACCATTATTCACGCAACTCACGCCAACGAAACCGAACTTGCCTTGTTAGCCAAATACAACTGTACGGTTTGTGTGTGTCCCACAACCGAGGGTGATCTTGGCGATGGCATTGCGCCATATGATGAGTTCATGAAAAAAGACATTCTGCTCGCCATCGGCTCAGATAGCAATACACGTCTCGACCCTATCGAGGAGTTGCGTTGGGCGGAATACACTGCACGCATGCGCTATCGACGCCGTCGTGTCCTCGTCTGTGAACAACTTGCCTCGCCTGGTCCACTCTTACTCGATATCGGTACACACGGTGGCGCGGTTGCTCTTGGTCAAGAGACAGGTATACTTGCCCCTGGAATGCTTGCCGATTTCGTCGCCATCGACCTCAATCATCCCTCGCTATATGGCCGGACGGAAGACGACGTACTTGATGTATTATTCTTCGGTGCCTCATCTGATGTGATAAAACATATTTGGCTTCAAGGTCAGAAAACGGATGCGTGATGTGTCAACATCACGCATCCGTTTTCTGACCTCATTACCCCTTGTCAGAATTACAAAAAAATGATAACCTCGACGTGCAATAAATTAGCAAAAAAGTATTATAAGGAGAAAATAGCCCAATGGCACAGACCGCGAACGATGGTAACAAAACAACGCAAAAACTTAATCGTCCTGGACAACGCCAACAGGAGCGTTTGCAACGCATCGCGCGTCGAAAGAGGCGGCAACAGATTATTTTGAGTAGTATTGTGGCAATAATCCTGATTGTATTAGGCATTGTTGGTATCACACAATATCAAGCATATACAATCCGTCAGCAGACTCTCGCGGTGGCTGCAACCGGCACGAGTACGACAAAAGCAGAATTGAAGTCTACTGCGCAGGCCAATGCCTCAGTTACCGCTGGCATACACGCATCGGCAACCTCTGCTGCTCAAACGGTGAGTACAGTATATGCTGGCACGCCAATACCCACATCCGGTCCTACAAAGCCTCCTGTTGTAACGCAATCTCCCACCAAACTAGCTGATGGTCTACAGATAATAGACACTAAAGTTGGCTCTGGTGCTGAAGCGAAAGCAGGAAGCACTGTTTCTGTCGAATATACTGGCTGGCTACAAAGTACAGGTCAAAAATTTGATAGTAGTTTCGACCACGGTGGTCTGCCATATAACGTGACACCACTTGGGCAAGCACAAATTATTCCAGGCTGGAACGAAGGATTAGTTGGTATGAAAGTCGGTGGTACACGCCGCCTCATTATTCCTCCCACGTTAGGCTTTGGCTCCAAGGCAAATGGCCCTATTCCCGCAAATTCTGTACTCATTTTCGATATAACCGTTGTCGCTGTTAAATAATAAGATGCATTCTGAATTTTCAAGGGGCAAGAACAGTACTTGCTGTTCTTGCCCCTTGAAAATTCAGAACTTTGTTTCCCTTGACATGATGAAGACGGAGCAGGTATAATTCTAACAATTTGAAACGTGTATGCCAGTAATTTTGTGCTGTGAAAAGGCGCGTATGATTATGACTTCTAACATCTGGATTGTAACAATACAAGTAACAATACAAAGAATGTACTGCTGCATAACCCATCTTATAGATGGGCCAGATGGCGTTTTTTTAAGAAAGCCCTTTTCCTTCCTCATTCCATTTTCAGGGGTGAGGAATTTTTTTGACCTTTTTATTCTCTAGGAGAGTTAACTTATGAGTGCTATCACAATTTCTGCTGAACACCTGCGTACATGTATAGATGGAAATTTTAAAGGCAAAGATATCGTTTCTCTCGATCAATTTTCACCGAAAGACCTTTATAAGCTTTTCACTCTAACGCATGAGATGAAACATATTGCAGTCAATAGTGAACCATCAAATCTGCTTGCTGGCACAATAACCTCTCTGCTCTTCTACGAGCCTTCTAGCAGAACATTTGGCTCGTTCGCAGCAGCCATCAAACGGCTAGGTGGGCAAACGCTTGACATACAAAGTCCTGAAACTGTAACCTCTGTATATAAAGGTGAGTCGTTTGAAGACACTATTCGCGTCTTTGAGGCATACTCAGATGTGATTGTGCTACGTCACAAGATAGCTGGTGCAGCAAAGCGAGCGGCAGAAGCAGCAGAATTTGTGCCTATCATTAATGCTGGTGATGGCAACAATGAGCATCCAACACAAACGCTACTCGACCTCTATACACTCTATGAAACATTTGGCAGGCTTGATAACCTTACAGGACTGCTCGTTGGTGACGTATTAAATAGCCGCACCATTCATTCGCTCATAAGAGGTCTTTCGCTCTTCAAACAAAATACCGTGTACTTGCTCTCACCACAACGCTTACAACTGCTGCGTGAGGATTTTCAGCAACTGAGTGCACGTGGTATTACGATTATTGAAATCGCAAGCGAACAAGAGATACCGCACGACTGCGATTTCTGGTACTGGACACGGATACAAAAAGAACGTTTTGCATCTCTCGAAGACTATAATGGTGTCGCGCAGCAGACGTTTACAGTCACACCGCAACTTATGCAACGCTGCGCCAGCAAAAATATGATCTTGATGGATCCATTGCCAAGAGTGGGAACAATTGAACCCTCGGTTGATCGAGACGCACGTGCCGTGTATCTCCGCTCACAAATCCGCAATGGTCTCTATATACGCATGGCTTTGCTTGCATTAGTGCTTGGAAAGGCATAACTGAAAGGACATCCATCTCAAAAATGATGATACAAAATAATTTGCTAACGATGGAAAAACCCATGTATACTGTTACCCAGAAGACAGCACCCACATACGGCAAGCTTATCCTTGAGGACGGGACTATCATGGAAGGGATGTCATTTGGCTACGAAGGAGCAACCACAGGTGAGGTCGTCTTCAGCACTGGTATGGTTGGTTATCCTGAAGCCCTGACGGATGCCTCCTTTGCGGGTCAAATTCTAAACATGACCTATCCGCTTATCGGCAACTATGGTGTTCCTGATCGTTCCCATTGGGAAAGCGATAGAGTGCAAGTTTCTGGCCTTATTGTCTCAAACTACACGAATGAGCCTTCACATCGTCAAAGCGTCATGAACCTGGGAACGTGGCTGCAAGAGCAAAAAGTTCCCGCACTGGAAATCAAAGATACGCGCTTTCTGACAAAACACATTCGTACTCATGGTGCAATGCTCGGCAAAATCGTGTTTGACTCCGATATTCCCTTTCATGACCCGAACACTGACAATCTCGTTGCCCAGGTCTCTAATCCCCACGTTTCTGTGGATGGCAGCGGTGATATCACGCTTGTCCTGCTCGACTGTGGTGCGAAGGCTAACATTGTGCAAGCGCTTCTTGCACGTAACATTCGTGTGATAACTGTTCCCTGGGACTACGATCTCTTCTCGCCAACCCGCGGCTTTGACTTTGATGGTCTCTTGATTTCTAATGGTCCCGGCAATCCTAAGATGGCGCAGAAGGCCATTCAGACCATCCGTACAGCGTTGGAGCAGAAAATTCCGACGCTTGGCATCTGTCTAGGCCATCAACTCTTAGCACTTGCTGCAGGTGGTGATACCTATAAGCTCAAATTCGGGCATCGTAGCCAGAATCAGCCGTGTTTGTTAGTGGGTTCAAAGCGTTGCTATATCACGACACAAAATCATGGTTTTGCTGTAGGAAAGCTTCCAGCGCAGTTTGCTCCCTGGTTTACCAACGCGAACGATGGCAGCAGCGAAGGCATGCGACATGACACCTTGCCCTTCTTTTCCGTCCAATTTCATCCAGAAGCAACGCCCGGACCAGAGGACACCGAGTGGATTTTTGACTACTTTCTAGGCAAGGTAAAAGGGAAATAATACGTGAAAACACTACACAAGGTGTTGGTGCTGGGAGCGGGCGCACTCAAGATTGGACAAGCTGGAGAGTTTGACTACTCCGGCTCACAAGCACTTAAAGCGTTACGCGAGGAAGGCATTGGCACCGTGCTTGTCAATCCAAATATCGCAACGATTCAAACGTCAAAAGCCCTGGCAGATGAAGTCTACTTTCTGCCCATCACGCCCTTTTTTGTTGAGAGAATTATCGCAAAGGAGCGACCCGATGGCATCCTGCTCTCTTTCGGTGGGCAGACCGCGCTCAACTGCGGTATCGAGTTGTTCAAAAGCGGCGTGCTAGAAAAATACAACGTGCAGGTGTTGGGAACGCCCATTTCGGCAATTATCCTGACCGAAGACCGCCAGGAGTTTTCGCAACATCTTGGTGGTATCAACATTCCAACGCCACAAAGCAAAAGTGCTGAAGCACTTGAGCATGCGCTTGCCATTGCCAGAGAAATCGGATTTCCCGTGATGGTTCGCGCTGGCTTTGCGCTTGGTGGGCAGGGGTCAGGTATTGCACAGAATATAGAAGAGCTAGAGCAGATTGTTGGTGGTGCGCTCGCGTTCGCACCACAAGTGCTTGTCGAGCAATACTTGCATCACTATAAAGAGGTCGAGTACGAGGTGGTGCGTGATAGCTATGATAACTGTATCACCGTGTGTAACATGGAGAACATGGACCCACTTGGCATTCATACAGGTGAGTCTGTCGTATTGGCTCCAAGTCAGACGCTCACAAACGCAGAATATCACGAGCTACGTACCGCATCAATCAAGATCGTCCGCAGTTTGGGCATCGTCGGAGAATGCAATGTCCAGTTCGCGCTCGACCCCAAGACTTCTACCTATTATGTCATCGAGGTCAATGCGCGTCTCTCTCGTAGTTCAGCCCTTGCCAGTAAAGCAACAGGGTATCCACTTGCTTATGTTGCGGCTAAGTTAGCGCTGGGGTATGGCTTAACCGAACTGACAAACGAGGTAACAGGCGTCACACAGGCATGTTTTGAGCCAAGCCTGGACTACCTTGTGGTGAAGATACCACGCTGGGACCTGGGGAAGTTCAAGGGCGTGGATGAAACCATCGGCACAGGTATGAAATCCGTTGGTGAGGTGATGGGGATTGGGCGCACCTTTGAGGAGGCCTATCAAAAGGCTATTCGCATGCTGGACCTGGACATTGAGGGCGCTACCTCGGAAAAAGTCTTTGGTAGTAGCGAAACGATACATGATGCAATCACGAAATATCTCTACACGCCCACACCAAAACGTATATTCGCGCTGGCAATGGCCCTGCGTTCTGGTATCTCTATCGAAAAAATATACGATATCACCGGTATTGACCCCTGGTTCTTATATAAAATCAAACGTATCGTCGATGCCGAGTATGACCTGCAAGCCAGCCAGGACCTCTCTGCCCCCAGGCTTTGGGAACTCAAGCAGATGGGCATGTCGGACAAGCGTATCGGCGTCTTGACAGGTAGAACAGGGTTAGAGGTACGCAAACTTCGTAAAGACCTTGGCGTGACACCAAGCGTCTTCCAGATTGATACACTGGCAGCCGAGTTTCCCTCTGACACAAACTATCTCTACATGACCTATAACGGACACCATAACGATGTAGAGCCGATACGCGACGAAGGAGTAGTTATTCTTGGCTCCGGCCCCTATCGCATCGGCTCATCCGTCGAGTTCGACTGGACAAGTGTCAGTACTATCGAGGCACTGCAACGTCACAATAAACGCTCTATTGTGATTAATTGTAACCCCGAAACGGTTTCGACCGACTATGATACATCAGATCGTTTATACTTTGAAGAGCTTACCTTCGAGCGGATCACCGACATCTGTGAATTTGAGTCGCCCTATGGGGTCATTGTTTCTGTTGGTGGGCAGACGCCAAACAATCGTGCTAAAGCGCTTCAAAACTACGGTATTCCACTTTTAGGAACTGATGCTGCGAACATTGATCGTGCCGAAGATCGTGGTAAATTTTCTAATTTGCTTGATACGCTCAACATTCGCCAGCCAGAGTGGAACAGCTTCACCGATACTGAAGAACTTACGAACTTTGCCGAGCGTGTTGGCTATCCTGTGCTTGTGCGACCATCCTATGTACTCTCTGGAAGCGCAATGAACATTTGTTATATGCGAGAAGAGTTGGTGCGCTACACAAAAGAGGCGGCGGCAGTCTCGCCAGAGCATCCCGTTACCGTCTCCAAGTTTTTTGAGAAATTCAAAGAGATTGAGCTTGACGCGGTAGCACAGCATGGTGAAATCAAAGCCTTTGTCATCTCGGAGCATATTGAAAATGCTGGTGTCCACTCCGGCGATGCCACCATTGTGCTACCACCGCAAAATATCAATGCTGAGACGCGGGCAAAGGTAGAGCATGTGGGACATGCCATCGCAAAGGCACTCGCCATTACTGGCCCGTTCAACATGCAATTCCTGGCACGAGACAATCAGGTGTATGTCATTGAAGCAAACTTACGAGCGTCACGCACCTTTCCGTTCATTTCCAAGGTGATTGGTGTCAACTTCATGGCCTTGTTCGTGGATGCGCTGTTTGAAGAGAACATTCCCGTTATTCCTCTTCTCCCACCAAATTTTGTTGCCGTGAAAGCGCCACAATTCTCGTTCTCGCGCCTATCGGGAGCAGACCCTGTGCTAGGTGTTGAAATGGCCTCAACGGGTGAAGTCGCATGCTTCGGAAACGATGTTGAGGAGGCATATCTCAAAGCCATTATTGCCACGGGCGGCTCTGTACCAACGAGAGGCGTCTTTATTAGTATTGGCGGCAAGGAGAAAAAGCTCGACTTTTTAGAGGGTGCGAGAAAACTGCATACTTTGGGGATACCCCTCTATGCCACAGAGAAGACGTGTGAGTTTTTGCAATCGCACGGCATTGGTGCCACCAGACTGTACAAAATTCATGAAGAGCGTTCGCCCAACGTGTTGACGTACTTCCGTGACAACAAAATCGACCTTGCCATCAACATCGTTGATGGCTACATCAAAAAAGAATTCGACGACGACTACGTTATGCGCCGCTACGCCGTTGACCACAACATCCAGTTATTCACCAAGGTCAAACAAGCGCGTCTCTTTGTAAAAGCCATCGTCGAGAAAGATCTCGCAACCATTCCCATAAAATCATGGAACGAATACCAATAAATGTAGATGGTGATAGTCTCTAAAATATGCGTAAGGAGAGGCATGAATAATATGTCAACAACACTCATCGGCTCTCTTGTGTTGCCCGACAAAATAATGCAGGGAACAATTCATGTCGCGAACGGGAAAATTGAACGGATAGAGGAAGGGTTTGTACAAGTCCCAACGCATGATTTTCGTGGGAAATACCTACTACCTGGGCTGTTAGAGGTGCATGGACACCTGCGTGAGCCAGGGTTGGACTACAAAGAAGACATTGCCCATGGTTCACGTGCAGCCCTTGCCGGAGGCTATACCACCGTCTTCGACATGCCCAACACAAAGCCGCCAACGACAACCGTTGCGCGTGTAGCAGAGCAGATACAGCGCTATGAGCAAAAATCGTATACAGATTTTGCAATCAACATGGGAACCTCGCTTGAGGATAGTGAGGAACTGAAAAGAATTGATAAGAGCCTGATTACAGGCGTCAAAATCTTCGCTGCTGGTCATGCTACCACCCCCACGACGATAGCCCATATCAGCGATATCGCCAGGATCTTCGAGATACTTGGCGAGCGTGGCATTATGGCCCTGATACACGCGGAAAATCAAGAATTGGTAGACTACTTCACGCATCACTATCGCACTATCTTGGAACGGAATGATCCCGCTGCGTGGAGTGAGGCGAGAAATCATACTGTCGTCCTGACGTCAGTGCTTGAGATGATTGCGCTTGCAAAGCACTTTGATGTGAAACTGTATCTGTTGCATCAATCCACGCCGGAGGAATTTGCCGCAATCGCATTTGGTCGCAGCATAGGCGTTGACGTGTACGGTGAAGTACTTACCTTCCATCTCGCATTCAACACCGACGACTATGCAACGCACGGCAACCTCATCAACGTCTCACCCGCGGTACGGAGCCCCGAGGTGCAGCAAAACCTCTGGCAACTTCTGCGCGCGGGAAAAATCGACACCGTTGTTACCGATCACGCGCCACACACACTTGCAGAGAAGCACAAAAAGAGTGCCTGGGAGGTCTCATCGGGCATTCCAGGTTTTCAGGAGGCGTTGCCCATTCTTGTCAGTGGCTGGATACAGCAATTTGGGCATGAGACACTTGAGGAGGGCCTGCTACGTATCGCGCAAGTGACTTCACAGAATATCGCACATATCTTTGATTTTCCCTCAAAGGGTGGCCTGCTTGTTGGAAAAGACGCCGATATTGTCGCCGTTGACACTGCAAAAACGTGGACGGTGCGAAAAGCAGACCTGTTCACAAAAAATCAGTGGTCAGCCTATGAAGGTAGAGAGTTTGTGGGCAGACCAATAGCAACCTTTCTACGTGGTACGATGGTATATCAAGACGGCAACATTCTAGGTGTTGCTCAGGGTAGACGAGTTGAGAGGTATGCATGAACGATCCAGAAATTATGCAGAGATTTGTAGACGCAGGCGCTATCATCACCGATAGTCATTTTGTGTACAACTCTGGTCGCCATAGCTCTGTTTATATTAATAAAGATGCCTTATATCTGCATACCGGCATCATCTCACAGTTCTGTCAGAGCATGGTGCAACCCTATGACGCGAACCAGATAGATGTTGTTGTAGGTCCAGTGCTTGGTGGCATAGTCTTGTCTCAATGGACGACGCACCATCTCAACAATAAGCGTGCGACAGGCGAAACGCTGGCGGTTTATGCGGAAAAAGAGCAGGGTTCCGACCAGGCTTTTGCGTTCTATCGGAGCTATGACCAGCACATTCCAGGTAAAAACATCTTGATCGTTGAAGATATCTTAACCACAGGTGGCTCGGTGCGTAGAGTAATTGAACTTGTACGTCGGCATGGCGGCAACGTCATGGGCGTAAGCGCGCTCTGCAACCGGGGCAATGTGCAATCAAAAGATGTAGGGAATGTGCCAATTCATACACTTATCACGCTTGATCTGGAAACCTATGCAGAAGAGGATTGTCCTTTCTGTAAACAGCAGGTTCCCATCAATACAAGTGTAGGCAAGGGGCGCATATTTCTGGCAAAGCAAAAGGCATTATAGTATGCAAGAACAAGAGTTGAATGCCTCCGAGCCTACGTTTATAGCTATGCTAGAAAAACGCTGGCAAGAAAATACGTGTGTCTGCGTTGGGCTAGACCCAGTATATGATCGACTCCCTGCGAAGGTACGCCAAGACGTATCGCCTGAAGACGCGTTCTTTGCGTTCAATCGTGAGATCATCAACGCTACGCATGACCTTGTTTGTGCCTACAAACCGAACTCCGCGTTTTATGAGGCACTAGATGATGCAGGAACACGAGCATTAATGAAGACTGTCGAGTATATAAAGCAGACGTACCCGCGCATTCCTGTGATTTTAGATGCCAAGCGAGCAGACATCGGGAACACCAATCGTGGCTATGTAGAGTCCGCCTTTGACAATATATGCGCTGATGCTATTACTGTCCATCCCTATCTCGGCAAAGAAGCGTTAACCCCTTTTCTTGCCCGGCGAGACAAGGGTATCATTGTATTAGTGAAAACATCAAATGCTGGAAGCAACGAGTTCCAAAGCTTGCTGATAGGGAATAAACAAGAGCCACTGTATCAAGTTGTTGCTCGCAATATCGCACAGACGTGGAACACACACGGTAATTGTGCAATTGTCGTTGGCGCAACGTATCCCTCTGAACTCAAGCAAGTACGAACAATTGTAGGAGACATACCTATCTTAATTCCAGGCATTGGAGCGCAAGGCGGCGATATCGAAGCCACAGTGCGTGCAGGAAAGGATAGTCGCGGCTGGGGCATGATAATCAACTCGTCGCGGGATATTATCTATGCCTCTAAAGATGAGAATTTTGCGCAAGCAGCGCGAGATGCGACACAAAAACTCCGAGATGCCATCAACAGCTATCGCTGAAATGCATAAGTAACATACTATGAAACTACAAACAGAGTTAGCTCCACAGCATAAAAGCGGCTTACTCTTAAAAAATCCTGTGCTGATGGCGTCAGGCACCTTTGGGTACGGCGTTGAGAACGCGAAGATCGCCTCGGTGCAACGCCTCGGTGCTGTCATCTCTAAGGGAACAACACTACGATTCCGCAGGGGCAACGAGCAGCCGCGTACCGTAGAAACAGCGGCGGGCATGCTTAATGCCATCGGCCTACAAAATCCAGGTGTGCACACGGTCATCTCTAAGTATGCGCCAATCTGGGCAGGGTGGGACACACCCGTCATCGTCAATATCGCGGGTGAAGATATCGAAGAGTTTGTGAGCATTGCCGAGCAACTCGAAGGTGTAGCGGGTATTGCAGGCATTGAGGTCAATGTTTCCTGTCCCAATGTGCGTGCCGGAGGAGCTGTTTTTGGAGCCGACCCACAGACCGTTGCAGAGGTAACTGCCGCACTTCGTATAGCCACGACACTACCACTTATTGTAAAGCTCTCGCCCAACGCTGGCGATGTACGTCCAACCGCTCTAGCGGCGGCGGAAGCTGGTGCTGATGCTGTTTCATTAATCAACACCATTACGGGCATGAGTATAGATATTTCCACGCGCAAACGCACGCTTGCCAACGGAACAGGGGGTCTATCGGGCCCTGCTGTCAAGCCTATCGCTCTCCGTATGGTCTACGAAGTGACGCAAGCATTGCGAACATCTCATCCTAATGTTCCGATTATTGGACTAGGTGGCATACGAAACGCACACGATGCTCTTGAATTTCTTATGGCAGGTGCATCTGCGATTGAGATCGGTACCGCCAACTTTGTGAATCCACGCGTGGGTATTGAGGTTGTTGAAGGCATCGAGGCGTTTTTAGAGAGGGAAGGTGTGGAGGATATAAAAGAGATTGTGGGCGTTGCTTTAGAAAGCTTTAAGGTAGTGGACGACGAAAGACACTTAGGAACGTGCTGACTCTGCAACATCCTTCTCCGCTGGTTTCCGCCACACCCACCCGACTCCCGCGACCATCAGACTAAGAAGAGCACAGATGAGTAGGGCGAGAGAAGCGCCATAGAGACCTGACAGCCAGCCAATCAGCAGATATCCCAGTGGGACGCTTCCGTCGAAGAAGAACACATACATGCTCATGACGCGCCCGCGCAGGTGATCCGGGGAGACCGTTTGGAGCATGGTAATGGAAAGCTGAGCAAAGGCGGTCTCAGCAAAGCCAACGCCCGCGATGAGCACTAATGACAGGAGATAAATATGCGAGACAGCAAAAACTGCCTCCAACACACCGAAGACCAGCGTCCCGATCAGTACGCGGCGGATAGTTGGCTTCTGGTTGCCCCAGGCCAGCCACAGCGCCGAGATCAACGAGCCAACGCCAAACGCAGCAGAGAGAAGGCCAAAGCCTGTTGCTCCTACATGCAGTACGTCTGTGGCAAAGAATGGGAGCACGACGTTGAAGTTACTACCAAAAAGTAAAACCAGGCCAACGACGAGGATCACCAACAAAACCGCAGGAGTTTTCCAGACATAGTTCACGCCCTCGCGCAGGCTCTGCCAGATTTTCTGCTGTTCGCCTCCGTTAGGATGTTGAACCACCTGGGCGTGCAACTCGTGACTCTTGATCAGTACCAAGCTCACAATCACCGCGAGAAAGCTGAGCGCGTTGAGTAGAAAGAGCATGGTCACCCCACTGGTCGCAATAATGATACCTCCAAGACCTGGACCCACAATGCGCGCCAGAGTAGAGAGGGAGGAGTTCAGGGCAACGGCGTTGGGCAAGTCCTCGCGCCCGACCATCTCGACGACAAACGCCTGGCGTGTGGGTGTATCCAGGCAGTTTGTGAGTCCCAGCAGTATTGCCAGGACATATAGGTGCCAGAGTTGTACTGTGCCGGTAGCTATCAGCGCCCAGAGGAGCAGAGCTTGGATCATGGCCGTCGATTGGGTCACGAGCAAGACACACCGTTTGGGCCAGCGATCGGCAAAGACTCCTCCGAAGATCGAGAAGAGCAGTACAGGCAGAAATTGCAGCGCGCCCATCAGACCGAGTTGCCAGGCGCTATGGGTCAGTACCAGCACCAGCCAGGCTTGCCCGATGCTTTGCATCCAGGTACCCATCAGCGAGATCATCTGACCAAACCAGAAAAGACGATAATTGCGCTGACGTAACGAGGTAAAAGCGCGCAGCAGACCTTTTTCCGGCTGCTGTGGCGTGATGATCGCGGACGTTTCCCGTTCAGAGATGCTTTCAGGAACAGGCTGTCCCTGAGAACGAGGAGAGTACCTTTTCATAAACGTGAGGGAAGACGAATGGTGAAGAGCGTTCCTACACCCTCTTCACTCTCAACGGTTATCATTCCGGCATGTTGTTCGATGATTTGAGCTGCACTCGTCAAACCAATACCTGTTCCTTGGATTTTTCCCTTACTATTATCTGCTCGTCGAAATGGTTCAAAAATATGAGGCAAGTCCTCGGCAGGAATACCTATTCCCTGGTCCTGTAGTGTCAGAACAGCCCAGTTAGAAGTCTCTCTCTGCTCTTGTGAAAGACTGATAGTGACTTCCCCTCCCACGGGACTGTATTTTATAGCGTTGTTCAGTAAGTTGCCTACAACACGTTCTAAGCGCGTCGCATCGATAGAGACAAGCAGTTCGGGGACGGACGTTTTAAATACAAGCTGATGGCGTGTCGTTGTCGCTTGTTGTTCCTGTACAACGCGCTGTACGAGAGCCACAAAATTCTCTTCACCTGTATCAAAGGTAAGCTTTTGGCCTGCTTGCAACTGCGCTAGATCGAGAAGATCATCAATCATTGTTCTCATCTTATTGACTGATGTTTCAATGGTTGTAAGACCTTGCTGCAGTCGTGCAATATCTTCAGGAGATGAGAGAGCACCACGCTGAACCCGCATTTGTAGCATTTGAGCATTGCCTTTGATGGATGTAAGAGGTGTTTTTAAATCGTGAGTAACACTGGAAAGAAAAGCGTTGCGAGCCGCAAGAGCATCCTCGGCTTGCTCCCTTGCTTGTTGAGTAGTGAGTAGCAAGTGTTCCCGTTCTTGCTCAATTTGCTTGTGATCAATGCCTAATGCAATAGCTTTGGCTGCCGCTCTCATCGTGTCTAGTGTCATCGATGAGAGCGGATGACGTGCAAATACTGCCATCACACCCATCATACGCCCTTCAATAAGTAGTGGGTAGCCTGCAAAAGAAACCATGCCTTCCCGTTTGGCCCACTCCTGATCGCTCACACGCGGATCACCAATAACTGCATTTGTGAGATGTGGAAGCCGCTCGGTAGCAATAAGACCAATTTTGAAATGCCCCATTGGAACACGACTGTGAGAACCATCCAAGTGCGTGTAGAGACCAGCACTTCCTTGAAGGTAGAGCATCTGTTCCTGCTCATTAAGCGTCCAGATACGTGCAAACGCAACACCTAAAGTTTCGACAAGTGCCTCACAACATCGCTGTAATATTGCAGGGAGTGTACCCTTCCATATAAGGGCATCACTGACAGCAGCAATGAGATCAACGAGACGAGTACGTGCCTCTAAATCGTCTTGTACAGAAGTAGTAATAACTTGTACGGAATCGAGTTGGAGGTCATGTAACTGGTTCTCTTCTTCATGCTGGTGGGCTGGTATCCGCTCTGAATACTCCGTCATGTTTTCCAGTTTTCTGATCCATAAAAACACATTGTCAAAAGAAGGTCACTCGTCAATAGTAGTTTTTACTACTTTATCTACTATAGCAAAATCAAGAAAAAATACAAGAAATCTCTCTATAAAACTATGTAAGTCTATACGTTTATATAACGTTTCTGTAACCCTGTATTCAACCAAAGCCTAAACTTGCTTGTCCATATAATGTCGTAGCGCGATTGCGTTCTACTCCTAGACCTTTTCGCATATGGCTCAATGAACGTGTGCGGGTAAAGCCGTATCTTGCAAGCAGCGCTAACGCGCTAGAATGATGCGCAGAAACAAATACCATAGGCTCTGCGCTGTAAGAAAGTGTTAGCGCGTGACGTAACAACTGTTCTGCATCTCTCGTCGAACGAGCGACCCAAGGGCCGATAGTGCGTGTTTGTGCGATGAGATAGCCAGTAATATCTCCGTTCGTATCACGAGTAACAAACACGCGCTGCGGGTCATCCGTATAGTACGCCGCCAGCAATGCTTCGCGTGATGCACCAAATTGCGTAGTGTCAAAGGCAACCAGCTTCGCAAAATCCGTATCTTTTAGACGCGAAACCCGTTCGGAATGAGTATGAGGCAGTACTATATTTTGTACTTGTCGCATATCCAACGTTCTATCATCCTCTGCAAAACCATATTGGAGATAGAGTGGCACACCAGCCTGACTCGCATCAAGTAGCACCGTTTGACACCTACGGTCCGCTAACCATGTTAGAAGAGTATCCATGAGCAATCGTCCAACACCCCGTTTTTGCATAGATGGATGGACGGACATCAACCCGATATAGGCAAAAGGACCATAATCGAGTGCCGCACCAAAACCGACGGCAGTATCATTTTCCTTCACGACAAAAGCACCATCAGGTTGTAGCTTAAGATATTGACGAAGCGTATCCTTACGACTGTGAGGTAAGTTATAGGCTGCTTTGACAACTTCAGTGACGGCATCGAGGTCTATTTCGGAGAATGGATGAAGAGAGAAAAGCACAGACATTTGCTCCTTTAAAATAGCGTGGTATGCTTGAGAAAGATTGAGTCTCAATATGCAAAGCCCTGTTCAAAAGGAAAGCTAAAAGGAGATGCTCATGAAACGCTTCTATGATTTTATCACAAACCTCTGGCATAAATTGAATAGCATAAGACGTGTAAGCGGCACAAACGGTGTATCGTAGTTGCAGTAACTGGAAATATAGAGTATGCTCTGAAGAGAACAGCAACGCTCTGTTTCTCGACAGCGATTGTATTGGCGGGACCGTCCCTCGTGATAGCAATACACTCTCTGCTGCGAGACAGCGAGAGGGTGTTGTCGGACAAACAGCATACATCGATGAGACCACAAGAGAAGAGGGGTCGTTATGTCATCCAATAACAAGTCCGCGAAGGGCGATAAGGCCAGTACCTATGTCATCTACAAGAGTAAGAAAGAGGCAGAACTTCACCGCCTGGTGATTCAGGACCGCATGATTACCACGACCATGGGTGGCGTGCTTCCAGAGCAAGCGAATCCAGGCAGCTTTCAGCGGATTCTCGATGTCGGCTGTGGTTCTGGCGGGTGGCTCCTGGATGTGGCTCAGATCTCCCTTGAGATGCAGTTGGTGGGTGTTGACATCAACCCTCACAGGCTTGAGTATGCCCGTGAGCAAGCCGAAACGCAGGGTCTGGCGGAGCGGATGGCGTTTCGGGAGATGGATGTGCTTCAGGGACTCGACTTTCCTGAAAACTCGTTTGACCTGGTCAACCTGCGCTTTGGTATCAGCTATGTGCGGACGTGGGACTGGCCCAACCTGCTCTTGGAAATGCAGCGGGTCGCGCGTCCTGGTGGGATCATTCGCGTGACGGAGTGTGAGACTGGTCACCAATGCACCAGTCCAGCGATGATCCAACTCAATGCGAGATGTGTTCATGCCCTGTATCGAGCGGGAAATCTGTTTACAGAGGAAAGTACAGGGTTGACCAATCATCTCGCACACCTGCTGACGAAAAGTTGGTGCGAGGATGTCCAGACCAAAGCCTCCCTTCTGGAGTTTCGGGCAGGGACGCCAGAAGGACAGCTTTTCACTGAAGACATGGGTATCAAGCAATGCGCCCTTTTATACAAAAGTGGACAGGGATCTCCAAGAAAGAATACGATGCCCTCTATCACCAATTTTGCAAAGGGATAGAGCAGCCCAACTTCTGTGCGATTTGGCCTTATCTGACTGCATGGGGGAAGAAGCCTCTTTCAAAGGTATAATAGTTGTCTCAACGGTGCGAAGGCGCAGAGAGAGCAGCAGGTCTTCGGTTGGAGATGTCACAGGTCAGCGGCTTAGAAGCTTGCTACCTGGCGATGAATGGTTTCTCCATGTGTATGGTGCGAAACGTTCCGATTGCATCACGATTGGAGCAGGTACACGGAGCTATGAAACAGCACACGCAAGACTATTCATCATGTAAAGACGTTTGATAGTAGGCCATCTGTGTTGGCGCTTCTTCGACGCCGACCATAATGGTATACAACCGTGAGAGATCATGTTCAGCAAGCATTGTACGTAGTTCGCAGCATATATACTCTGCCAACCGCTCAGCCGTTGAATTGTCAATGGGAAGTTCCACCACATCGTTGCGTGGAAACACATAACGTTTCTGCTGAAAACGAACTTCCCATTCGTCAGGGGAGGAGGTCAGTTCGAGATGAGGATTGTATAGTGGCAACAAAAAGCGATGATTTAAGCGTTGACAAATTTCGCGTGTAAACCGCTTCAAAATTGTAAAGTCAAAGACAACCTTATCTTCGCTCAGGTCTCCTACCAGTTCGACCAGCACACCATAGTTATGCCCATGTAAGCGTTCACACTTGCCTCCAAAGGTAATAAAATGGGCAGAACTAAACTTGAGGTTACCTCCCTCTACCTTTACCTTCCGCATAATCGGTGTGCCTGCCATGTAAAAACTCCTTCTTCTCGTGAAATGAAATATGTTTCCTCTGTAGGATATCATCAGAGAACGCAAGCGACAAGCCGTACTACTGGTTTCGCGCGTCAACTGGTTAACTGGACATCTCTTTAATTTGGCTGTTATACTGTACTCGTGCTAAAAGGGGCATATCCTGTACTCAAAAGAAGGAGCAAAACAATGACAGTTGACGAGAGCTTCGTGACTATGCAGAGCATATTTAATCCTTCGGCGGCGACTGGTCTGAACAAGACGTTCCAGTGGAATATTAGCGGCGAACAGGCTGGTACATGGGTCTTAAAAATTGCCAATCAAACATGTGAACTCATTCGCTCGGCTGCGGAAAAGCCCGACATTACCTTCAACGTGAAAGACACCGATTGGCTCGCCATCGCAGAGGGTAAAACTGATGCTATGAACGCATTTATCACCGGCAAAGTCAAAGTGACGGGCGACATGATGCTCGCAATGCGTCTGCAAAACATGTTTCCAACAGGCAGATAGCTCAAAATTGTTCAGTTAGGGCGGCTATCTAAAAGTTCATTGAAGAGACGACGGGCGACCACAAGGGTCAATCCTGCTCACATAGCCCATGCTCCTAGGGAGCACCCAGAACACTGAATGTCGTGGCGCCATTTCAGGAGAAGAAGGAGAAAGGGTCCCCACCGGACGCCCACACGGGGCAATCCTGTTCAAAGAAGGAGAAAGGTTTCCCACCGGACGCCCACAAGGGGCTACCCTACTATACTCAACGGAACGTGCGTCGCACGTAACAGAGTATAGTAGGGTAGCCCCTTGTGGGCGTCCGGTGGGTCCCTGCCAAGAGATTGCTCGTCATTGAACCGTCTTGCCCCCTTGTGGGCGTCCGGTGGTCCCCACTCTGTCTTTCAGCAACTTTTGAATAACCCTGCTGTTCAGCTTTCTTATCTTGCATGAACTTACACTTCTATGGTATACTCAAGACGACATAATATGTCTTTGCCCGACACTTCAGCATACGACGGCATGAAAAAAACCGCGTAAGAAAGGCGTCAGACATGGCGATTAGGAGCAACGAGCTACAGAGTAACCTACAACATCTCAACGGTATGCTAACGACACACGAAGCTGCAAAGCAGCTAGACCTCAGTTACTGGCACTTTATGCACCTTGTTGAGGCGGGACGTATCTCTGGTGTCCGTATTGTTGACAGATGGCTCTTCTCCCTCGATGACCTCCATCACTACCGACGCAGTAAATATGGTGAACTAGAAGACCTCGCACGCGCCGCCCTCGATCATCCACGTATTGACCTGACAGAAAAACAAGCCGCCATTTGTCACTATCTCATCAACAATGAACGCCCCTCCGAAATTGCCCGTAAACTTCAGCAGTCCCGTCAAGCAGTTCATTCACAGATAACGCTTATTCGTGAAAAAGTCTCTCGTAGTCAAGCAGAACCCCTTCCACAAGACTCGCAACGCAAAACTCCCCGCATCAAACGCCCATCAGTTCCATTATCATCACAACCAATAGCGTAATGAATTAGGCTCCTACGATCCATTGAACATTTCCCCTCAGGTACCAGACAAAGTTAAGCACAAAGTATCCCCTCTTGTGATACGATGTATTTTTCTAGTCAGTAGGAGTAGTATCATCTTGCGCACAAAAGAATATCTTATCCTATTCTTATTAGCGGCACTATGGGGTGCCTCATTTCTCTTCATCAAGGTTGCTGTTGCCGATGTGTCACCGCTCACTCTTGTATTTATACGGTTAGCGATTGGTGCTCTTGGTCTACTGCTCTTTGTGCCGTTTAATCCAAAAATCATGCAAGGCTGGCATACACGCCTTGGCGCGTTCAGCGTCGTGACTATTTTCAATGCTATCATTCCCTATCTGACGATTAGTTGGGGCGAGGAACATGTCTCATCTGGTATGGCCGCTATCCTTAATGCTACAACACCTCTTGTCCTGGTGATTATCTCAAACTGGTGGCCTAATGGCGAACGCCTGACATGGCAACGCTTGGGTGCAGTCCTGCTTGGCTTTGTTGGCGTTGGTATCCTTGTGGGACCAGCAGCACTTATAACGGGCGCATCGACACTCTCGTTATTAGGTATGCTTTCCTGTTTCGTGGGAGCCGCAAGCTACGCACTTGGAAGTCTTTTCGCACGGCGATTGCTTGCAGGTTTACCACTCATGCAGCAAGCTATTGGACAGATCGGCATGGGTGCTGTTCTCCTCGCTCCCGTTGCAGGTATCGCACTTCTTGTGGCACCACAAACACACATTCCCTCGCTATGGGCAATTGCATCGGCTCTTGCTCTGGCATTAGGCGGTACAACACTCGCATATATTTGCTATTTTTGGCTCATTGAGCGCGTTGGTCCCACAAGCACGCTCATCGTCACTTACCTTTTACCGTGTATGGCTCTAGTGTATGGCGCACTCTTGTTACATGAACCAATTAGTATCAATGCTGTTGGGGGCCTGGCTCTCATTATGCTCGGTATTTTCTTTGCTGGCAAAAAGACACCTACACGAAAGATTGTACAAACGGAGGTAGCATCATCTCGATCAGTCGAGAACGTAAAATAGTATATATATAGGTACTACTGATATGGTATACTTGTATGTGAGCGTTACCTTTAACACAATAACGCTCACCACAGTTACTAATGGTTAAGAAATAACGGTTTAAGAAAGGAGCATCTCTATCATCAATCCTTTCTGGTCATCTAAAATAGCGGAGACGATTTCATCCTTCTTCATGGTCTGTAAGCACCGGTGCTTACAAAACACAAAGCATCTCAGGCAGGGGAAAGCCTGATTCGTACACAGAAAAAGTACATGTATTGCTAGTTTTCATGAAAGGTAGGACACACTCAAATGGCTCAATATGCAGAAGAGAGAATACAAGGACCCGTAGCATCAGCGGCTGTATCTCCAGTTGCTAACCCTGGCCCCCTCGGTCTCAGTGCTTTCGCACTCACAACCTTCGTCCTCAGTTGCGTTAACGCTGGACTGCTCGCAGCCACAGACCTTAAGATTGTTGTTGGTCTTGCTCTATTCTATGGTGGTCTTGCACAACTTCTTGCAGGTATGTGGGAATTTAGAACAGGAAATACCTTCGGTGCTACCGCCTTTACCTCCTACGGCGCTTTCTGGATGGCTGTCGGCGCGAGTGTACAGTTTAATTGGATTACCAGCCACACCGCTTTTGGTTACTTCCTTCTTGGCTGGACCATCTTCACTCTCATCATGTTTCTTGGTACGCTGAGAACGAATGGTGGACTTATTGCTCTCTTTGGTCTTCTCTTTCTTACGTTCTTGCTCCTTACCATTGGAGAATTCGGTGGTGGTACCGGTGTACTCGGCGGCTATCTCGGCATTCTCACAGCTATTGTTGCATGGTATAACGCTCTAGCAGGTGTATTGAGCGCCAGTCGCGGCCCATTCGCGCTTCCAATCTTCCCGATGCGATAGATTAGCATGCTTTTTTAACTCGTGTCTCTTTAGCAGCTTCAGGTATAAACAGATTCTATGCTTATATCTGAAGCTTTGAACGTACATGTATGACCCCATGTGTCGTGCAAATTGCTGTCTACAAGAGAAATGTGCTACAGTTTTCACGTTCACGGCAAACAAAGATGTCTGACTATACAAGGAAGGCAAATAAGTAGTTATGAGTAATCTCAGCTTTGAAAACACCGACAATATTTTGATTGAAGAACGTGTTTTTCCCCCCTCTAACGACCTTGTTAGTAATGCCAATATCACGGCCTACATGAAGTCAAAAGGCTTTGACAATTATGATGCGTTCTACCAATGGTCGTTAGCAAACCGCTTTGAGTATTGGGAAGACCAGGCTAAAGAGTTGCACTGGTTTGAACCGTGGCAGAAAACCTTTGAGTGGACAACAAAGCCCTTCTTTAAGTGGTTTACAGGTGGCAAATTCAACATCGTTTACAATTGCCTTGACAAACATATGGACACGCCAACACGCGATAAAGTCGCTTTCCACTGGGAAGGTGATGATGGCTCAAGCCGCACCCTCACATACAAAGAACTGTTTGTGATGACAAACCGTTTCGCAAAGGGCCTGCAAAACCTGGGCGTGCAAAAAGGAGACCGTGTAGCCATCTACATGCCTGCTATCCTGGAACAAATCGCGGCAGTGCTTGCGGTTGCGCGTCTTGGCGCAGTGCATACCGTCGTGTTTGGTGGATTCGCTCCTAGCGCATTGCGAGACCGTATCATCGATGCACAAGTGAAAGTGGTGATTACCGCGGATGGCAACTATCGTGGTGGCAAACATATCGAACTGAAAAAGATTACCGACGAGGCAGTTGCCGAGACGCCGACCATCGAAAAAGTGGTCGTGGTCAAGCGACTTGGTACTCAAGTTGCAATGCAGGAGGGCCGTGATGTCTATTTAGACGATCTCCTGGCAGACGTTCCAGAAGACACCGTTGTGCCTTGTGAACCTATGGATAGCGAGGATATGCTCTACATCCTCTACACCAGTGGTAGTACAGGCAAACCAAAGGGTGTTGTACATGTGCATGCAGGCTACGCTGTTGGTGTTTATGCCACCACCAAGTTCGTGTTTGACACGAAGGAGAGCGACATCTTTTGGTGTACCGCTGATGTTGGTTGGGTCACAGGCCACAGTTACATCATCTATGGTCCATTAATGAACGGCACCACAAACGTATTGTTCGAGGGTACGCCAACTTATCCTGCGCCTGATCGCCTCTGGAGTATTGTCGAGAAATACAAGGTTACAACCATTTACACCTCACCTACCGCCATTCGTGGCTTGATGCGCTTTGGTGAAGAGTGGCCCGCCAAGCATGACCTCTCAAGTTTACGTATTCTTGGAAGTGTTGGTGAACCGATCAACCCTGAAGCATGGATGTGGTATTACAAAAACATTGGACACAATCAACTTCCTATCATGGACACATGGTGGCAGACCGAGACCGGTTCCATTCTAATTAGTCCAACCGTTGCTATACCATTGAAACCGGGTAGTGCTAGTCGCTCGCTGCCAACCATTGATGCCGAAGTTGTAGACAAGAACGGTGTCGCGGTAGGCAGTGATCGCGGTGGCTTTCTGATTGTTCGTCATCCATGGCCCAGCCAGATGCGTACCATCTATGGTGATCCCTCACGCTACGAGTCCTACTGGAACACGATCGAGGGTGTGTACTTTGCGGGTGATGCGGCAACGAAGGACAAGGATGGTTACTTCCGCATTCAGGGACGCGTTGACGATGTGATCAAGGTAAGCGGTCATCGGCTTGGCTCTATGGAGATCGAGTCAAGTCTTGTCAGCCATCCTGCTGTTGCAGAGGTCGCAGCCATTGGCAAGCCTGATGAGGTGAAGGGCGAACATGTCAAAGTGTTTGTTATCCTCAAAAACGGCTTTGAGCCATCCGACGAAATGGCGAAGCAACTCAAACTACACGTTCGCACAACCGTTGGAGCACTTGCCGTCCCCGACGAACTTGAGTTTGCGCCAAGTCTGCCTAAGACCCGCTCAGGAAAGATCATGCGTCGTGTTATTCGTGCCCGTGAACTTGGCGAACCAATCGGCGATATCAGCACACTCGATGGGTAAGCTTTAAATAAAAATCAGCACAATCGAGACAAGAGGATGTCCCTCGCGTATAATGGCGTCCAGAGGGACATTCTCTTGCCCCAACTTAACTCATCTTCAACATAGAATAGAAAATGTGCTAAGGTATAGCTGAGAAAGGCTTCTTTGGAAGAACTCCCTGGAATCATCCTCTCTCGAACTCTTCCCAGTGAGGACTCAGTGATCTCAACATCAATAGTGGAGGACCTATGCGTATTCTCATCCTGGGGGGTGACGGCTATCTCGGCTGGCCCCAAGCACTCTCCCTTTCTAGTAAAGGACACGATGTCACAATCTTCGACAACCTGGCACGCAGACACTTCGACCTCGAGTATGGCTTCAACAGTCTTATCCCCATCCAAACACTTTACGAACGGGTTGCTACCTGGAAAGCAGTCTCTGGACGAGAAATTCAGATATGTGTTGCCGATACTACAGACTACGAGGCACTTTCCACCGTCTTTCAAGACATGCAACCTGAAGTGGTCGTAGATTTTGCTGAACAGCGTTCTGCTCCATATTCTATGATTGATCGTAAGCATGCTGTTTTCACGCAAACGAACAACGTCGTTGGTACATTGAACGTGCTGTATGCTATGAAGGAGTTTGTACCCGATTGTCACCTCGTGAAGCTTGGCACTATGGGCGAGTACGGTACGCCGAATATTGATATCGAAGAGGGCTTTCTTGAGATACATCATAAAGGCCGTTCAGACGTGTTGCCTTTTCCTAAGCAACCGAACTCTTTTTATCACCTAAGCAAAGTTCATGACAGTCATAACATCATGTTTTGCTGCAAAATCTGGGGACTGCGTGCTACCGATCTGAATCAGGGCATTGTCTATGGCTTTGAGACCGACGAAACGGCCCAGGATATACGGCTGGCAACACGTTTCGACTACGATCAAATCTATGGAACCGCCCTCAATCGCTTCTGTATCCAAGCTGCTGTGGGCTATCCCTTGAGTGTCTATGGTGCAGGTCAGCAAATTCGCGGATACATCAACTTGCGAGATACGATTAGCTGTATTGAACTCGCAATTGACTCACCACCCCAAGCGGGTGAGTATCGTGTCTTTAATCAGATGACTGAGCAATTTTCGCTGGCAGAACTTGCAGAACTGGTGGTCCGGCAAAGCAGCCGCTTTGGGTTAGAGGCACAAGTCGAACGTCTTCCAAATCCTCGCCTTGAGGCCGAGCAACACTACTACAATGCTACTCACACTCGACTCATCGAACTTGGACTTCAACCGCA
>JAABUQ010000916.1_pt1 | contig 66964 bp, 62 predicted proteins | sample 5560001 | NCBI WGS metagenome assembly JAABUQ01 (sample SAMN10711888, study PRJNA513371) | rock metagenome | isolation source: Antarctica rocks | place: Antarctica: Victoria Land, Finger Mt nord | collected 2015-12-18
CTCCTCAGGCGAGAGCTCACGGACGAACACCTCCGCCGAACGCATCGCTACCTCCTGGGTCGTAATGCCTCCCAGTTCGACGCGCACCCCGAGTTTCCGGTCAAACGTTCACAGCCGACCCACTAGTAACCTTTGCCGTACTGTGACAGAGGAGGGGTCAGAGCCGTCTACCGAACAGCTGCGCGAAGCGCTGACCCTGTTCCTGTCGCACATTCAATCGGAGTTGCGGGATCCTAGCTGGGCTCGCAAGCAGCGACCAGATTCAGGACCTCCATGAGCACCTGGCGGAGGTCTATGTGCGCTGGCTACGCAACGTGGGTCGGCACCCCTGACAGTGAGGTGCTGACTCGCGCGGAGCTTCCGGCGCGCCGCCGGATCTCAAGCGCGCGAACAGTGGCGGGATGGGGTGCGCCGGGACGATTCCGGGGTTCTACGTGGCCAATTGCATCGACGTTGCAGGCGGAAAATCGCTCGGCCGCGTAGGTCAAGTTTGCCTGCGTACACGTAGACGCTGCGCGGCAAGTGGGGATGTCCTACGCTCAGCAGTGGCGTCTCGGTGACAGTGCGCTGGCCGGGCGAGATCTCGACTACGATTCCCGCGTAGACTCCTCCTCTTAACACGGCAGTGCGGACCGCTACGGGTGGCCGCGGCTCGGGCCGTCCAACTGCTTGCGCCTGGCCACACGCCCACAGGAGAAGCCCCAGCGCGACGAATACGGCGAGACGGCACCATGTTGATCGGAGGGTCAAGCATGACTCTGGAGATCTGCTCCGAGGGCTCATGTCCTATACCGTTATTTTTGAAAGGAGATGCTGCGGGCTTCGCACTCAACGCGATTACCGATGGGCGCGGCTGGTTTCGAACCAGCGACCTCTCGCGTGTGAAGCGAGCGCTCTCCCGCTGAGCTACGCGCCCGGGAACAAGGGGATTCTAAGGCCGCGCCACCCCCGAGCGCGCGCCGCCTCGGGCAGCCCACACCGCCCCCGGACGCCGCGTCCACTACGATCTCCTGCGGACCGTGCTAGGCGGGGAGGTAGCGGTGCCCTGCACCCGCAATCCGCTCTAGCGGGGCTGAACTCCCTTTCGAGGGGCGCGACCCCTGGTCGCCCCGCCGACTGGGGCGTCGATGGCTCGGGTCCCGTGCGGTGTCGGCCCGTGAACCAGGTCAGGTCCGGAAGGAAGCAGCCTTAAGCGGTCACCGGCAGGCGCAACGGGAGCCCCCGTGCCGGAGCTCCTTTCGGCGTTCAGGAACCTGGGGAATGGGCCTCGACGGAGGGTGCACGGTCCATCTCTGTGCTCACGTGCAGCGCTGGTACACGTCCCAGGAGCGGTTGCTGATCACCAGGCGAAAGCCCGGCGGCACCGCCGCGGTCAGCCGGCGCGGATCGTGGGGGTCCAGCGTGTAGCGCGCGGTCACCGCGGCGCTGGCCGGCGCCACGTAGGTCCCGCGGGCCAGCTGGGTCACCTGAGCGCTGATGACACGGTCCGGGCTCGTGCGCAGACGCAGGGCCAGCAGCGGGATGGGACGATGGTTGGGCACGCCCACCGGCCCGCAGCGCGGCGACAGCGCAGGGCTGCTTGCCAGGGCCACGAGGTCGTCCTGGATGACCTGCTGAGCGGCGAGGTTGTCCAGCTCCCGGTCGGCGCTGCGGTACTGCCCGGGGACGTGGGCGAGGAGGGCCAGGGCGAGCAGGACCGAGGCGATCGCCCAGACACGCCGGCGCCGGTCGCCCACCGGCAGTCGCCGCCACCCGAAGGCTCCGGCTCCGCAGAACACGCACAGCAGCGCGCTGTCCAGAAAGGCATACCGGGTGTTGATGGGTAGCCCGAGCGTGGCAAAGAGGGCAAAGACGACCAGGGCCAGGGCGCCGGCGAGCGCCCCGGGAAGGGCCCGGGCGCGCAGCCAGGACAGCGACAGCACGCCGCCCAGAGCCGCCCCAACCAGGACCGCGGGGCGCAGGATCTCACCGATCCGCCGCGGGATGTACACCGGGACGTGAGCGATGCCGGTGATCCGGGCCAGAGTTTGGGCGGTGTGGCGCGTGTTGACCAGCGACCACAACGGGTCGCCGGTGATCAGCGCGTCGCTGGTCATCCATAAGGCGGGCGCGACGGCCCCGATGGCCGCCAGGCGCACCAGCTCCCGCCGGCCTCCATCTGCGCGCCGGCGGTGAGCGAGGTACAGCCAGTAGAGCCCCGAGAAGGCCCACGCCTCCGGTCGCAGCAACCCGGCCAGTCCCAGGAGCACGAGCACCGGCGCGCCCGCCCTCGGTCGGCGTGCCTCCACCAGCAGCGCGCTGAGCACCAGGAGCATGTAGGGCACGTCGACGTAGGCGCGAACGCCGTAGGAGAGGATCGGCACCCGGGTGAGCAGCAGCAGCGCCCCCACCAGTCCCGCCGCCCGGCCGAACCAGCACTCACCCAGGCGAAAGACCACCCAGGCGCAGGCGCTCAGGCAGAGATAGCCCAGGGCGACCGTGACTTGCTCGGTGGCGTGCGGGCCCAGCGGGGAAAGAATCAGCCCGAGCGCCTCGACCAGCGGGTGCGGGGTCGGGGCCAGCGCGATGGCGTACTGCGGGAGCTGGCCGCGCGAGAGCTGCTGGCCCCAGACGAGCGCGTACAGGCTGTCGTAGTTGACAAAGCCAACGCCACTGGCCAGACGCAGGGCGCCGGCCAGCACGCTCACGAGCACCAGGGCGCCCAACGGTCGCGCGCGAGAGATTGCCCGGTGGCCCACAGGGCCGGACGCTATCCGGCGACCCGCGGGAGCGACCCCGGGTGGCGCGCTGGCCGCGCCGCGAGGGCCGTCCGCGGGAACGGTTGGCGCCGCTGCGCCTTCGCCGGCCCACCCTGCCGAGGCTAGACTGAGCCCTCGGTGTCAAGCGCGCCCTCTCTGTATCGCCGCCACCGGCCACGCTCCTTTGCCGACCTCGTCGGGCAGGAGCCGGTGGTACGCACGCTGCGCCATGCGGTCGAACGCGGAAAGGTGCACCACGCGTATCTGTTCGTGGGCTCGCGGGGCACCGGCAAGACCTCGATGGCCAAGATCCTGGCGGCCTGCCTGGATTGCGAGCAGGGGCCCACGACCGAGCCCTGTGGAGTGTGCGAATCCTGTCGCTCGATCGCCAACGCCACCTCGCTGGATGTCATCGAGATGGACGCGGCCTCCAACAACTCGGTCGACGACATCCGCGACCTGCGAGACAGCGTGGCCTACGCGCCGGTGTCCGGGCGTCACAAGGTCTACATCCTCGACGAGGCCCACATGCTCTCCTCGGCGGCCTGGAATGCCTTTCTCAAGACGCTCGAGGAGCCGCCGCCCAACACGATCTTCGTGCTGGCCACCACCGAGGCACAGAAGGTGCCGGCCACGGTGGTCGATCGTTGTCACCGCTTTGACTTCCAGCGCCCAACCGTGGAGCAGATCGCCGGCGTGATCCGCCGCGCGGCGGCCGCGGAGTCCATCGACATCCCTGCCCCCGCGGTGGGTGCCCTGGCGCGCGCCGCCACCGGCAGCTTTCGCGACGCCCTGGGTACGCTGGAGCAGCTCGTCACCTACAGCGGGCCGCAGATCGCCCTGGAGGATGTGCTCGCGGTCCTCGGTGTGGCCGACGCCGAGCTGGTCGAGGAGGCCTTCGAAGCGGTCGGCGCCGGCGACGCTCGCCGCGCTCTGCTGGTCGTGCACCGGTGTACCGAGAGCGGCCACGACGCCAACGCCTTCGCGTCGGACCTCGAGGTACGCGCGCGCGAGCTGCTGGTGGTGCACACCCTGGGCGCGGTTCCCGACGAGCTCTCGCTCACGCCCGAGGCCGATGGCTCCCTGCTGGCCCAGGCCGAGCGGCTGCCCCACTCGGCGGTCATCCGGGTGCTCGAGCTGTTGGCCGCTGCTCTGGAGGCGGTGCGCGCCGGGGCCGACCCTCGCACCCAGCTCGAGTTGGCCCTGGTCAAGGCGGCCACGCCCGAGGTGGACGGATCCACGCGCGCGCTGCTGGCGCGCATCGAGCGCCTCGAGCAGGCTCTCGCCACACGTGGGGACGCCGTCCGTGAGCCCGCCGCGCCCTCCTCGCAGGGCAACGGAGGCACGCTCAGCCACGCCGAGCCGCCGAGCGCTCTTCGCGGACCGGTCGGGCCCTCGGCGCCCGTGTCTGTCGCGTCAGCCCGCTCGGGGCAGGCTCCCGCTGGCGCGGTCGCCGTTCCGCCGGGGGTCTCCCGAGGCGCCCAGGTGGCGCACCCCGAACCGGCCCCGGTCGCCGTCGGATTGGGCGCGGCCACGGGGCTCGCCCTCGCCGATCCCGCGTCCGAGGGTCAGGGGAGCGGCGTCGAAGCCGACGACGAGCCGGGTGGCGTCGCCGCGGTGCGGTCAGAGCCGGACGCCGCCTCCGAGCCGAATGCGCCCGCCCGGGTGGACCTTGGCGCAGAGGCAAGTGACGAGCTGGCCGAGCTGTCCGCGGTGTGGCCGGCCGTGGTCGACGCGACCCGTGCTCAGAACTCGCTGCTCGGGGCGCTGATCGCTCAGGCGCATCCCGTGGCCCTGTCCGGCGACGAGGTCACCGTGGCCTTTGTCGTGACCGACGCGTTCGTCAAGAAGAAGGCCGAGGCGGCCCCCAACCGGGCGGCCGTCGCCGAGGCGCTGCACCAGGTGACGGGCCGACACCTGCGCCCGGTTTACGAGCTGCGCGAACTCCCCGAGGGCCAGAGCGCCCTGCCGCCGCCCACGGGCGAGGAGTGGGTGCGACGCTTCAAGGCCGAGTTTGACGCTGAGGAGTTGCCCCCCGAACAGGAAGGCGCGTAGCCGCTGATGCCCCAGCCCAAGATGCCAAACATGCAACAGATGATGCAGCAGGTCCAGAAGATGCAAAAGGACATGGTCGCCGCCCAGGAGGCGCTCAAGGACGAGGAGGTACAGGCGTCGGCCGGGGGAGGGATGGTCACGGTGACCATGTCAGGTGATCTGCAGGTCAAGGCGGTGAAGATCGACCCCGGCGCCGTCGACCCAGACGACGTGGAGATGCTCTGCGACATGGTCTTGGCCGCGGTGAACGAGGCCCTGCGCTCGGCCCAGGAGCTGGCCGCCAGCAAGATGGGCGGCGCCACCGGAGGCATGGACCTCGGCGGACTCGGTGGCCTGGGACTGCCGGGCTTCTAGGCCGCCTCGGCGCACGTGAGCACCTTCGCCCCACCCGTGGCCCGGCTGGTCAGCGAGCTGGGCAAGCTGCCCGGTATCGGCACCCGCACGGCCCAGCGGCTGGCCTTTCACATCATGCGCGCGTCCGACGAGGATGCCGCGGCGTTGGCGCGAGCCATCGGCGAGGTCAAGGAGCGCATAGTCCTGTGTGAGGTCTGCTTCAACCTGGCCGACGAGCCCCGCTGTCGGGTCTGCCAGGACGCCCGGCGCGACCACGCGCTGATCTGCGTGGTCGAGGAGCCCAGCGACGTGGTGCCCCTGGAGCGCACGCATGAGTACCACGGTGTCTATCACGTGCTTGGGGGCGCGCTGTCGCCCATCGACGGGGTTGACCCCGAGGATCTGCGGATCTCAGAGCTCTACCGGCGCGTGACCGACGGTGGGCCTGACGTCGTGCGCGAGGTGGTGCTGGCCACCAACCCGACGACCACGGGTGAGGCCACCGCTCTGCACATCGCCCAGGGCCTGCGTGAGCGCAACCCACAGGTCATCGTCAGCCGTCTGGCCAGTGGCTTGCCGGTGGGCTCCGACCTCGAGTACGCCGACGAGGTCACCCTCGGCAAGGCACTGGCCGGGCGCCACGCGCTCTGAGGCGCTGAACGCCAGCCCCGGGCGTGGCGTCCCCGTGCCTGCGCTGATCGCGCGATCGGCCACCACCGCCCCGGGTCAGCGCACCAGACGGTAGACGCGCTTGAGCGCCAGCTCGCGGGCCACCGACTGGGCAATCTGGCGCTCGCTGAGCTGGCCGCTTCGCACCGCCGACAGCACGGCGCGAAAGGCCGCGTCCTGAGCGGCCGCGTCGCCGGAGATGTAGAGCATGTCCGCGCCCGCGCGCAGGGCCTCGACGGCGTCCTGGCCGACCGAGGCGCCGGCGGCGCTGGCGGCCTGCAGGTCGCCTGAGATGATTACGCCCCGGTAGCCAAGTCCGTGACGCAGCAGGGCGATGGCCGGCGCCGACAGCGTGGCCGGCGTCACCGGATCGAGCGCTGTGAAGAGGGCGTCTGAGAGCTGTATGGCCGGCGCCTGGCCCACCACGGCCGCGAACGGCCGCAGGTCCCGGGCCCGTAGTTGGGCCAGGGACAGACCGACGCTGGCCACGCCGAAGGCCGGGTCCTGCGCGGCCGCCCCCTCCCCGGGAAACGGTCCGGGGACCGAGATCACCCGTGTCATGCGATATCCGCGCAGAGCTGAGGCCGTCAGCCTGACGACCACGTCCGGCTCCGTGCTGAAGGCCCGATCGGCCCCCAGCCCGCCTTCGTAGGCCAGGTCGGCGTTGGGGGCCAGGTTCATGTTCACGCCGACCCGCGACAGGGCCCGGGCGGTGACAATGGCCTGGGCCTGGGCCTGGGCCACGGCGTCGCGGCCGCCGTTGCCCTGCTGCGGCTGGGGTACGGGGGGCAGATTCGGGAGGGTGGAAGTGCTGCCTCCCGCCTGCCGCGTAACCACGAACGGCGGCGTGTGGCTTGCCTGAGCCACGCTGCGCTGCACCAGGCCGGTGAGAGCTCCCAGCTGACGGGTGTCGACGAAGTTGCTGGCGTCGATCACCACGCCGCCCCAGTCGCGCGCGTGCAGGCTGGCCAGCAGGGGCGACCGCGCGTCGGTGCCCGCGAAGCCGACCAGAAAGAGCTGGGCCACCGCCCTGTCCAGCGGCAGCGTGACCGTTCTCGGCGGCCGGGACGTTCCGCTGGCGGGGTTTGGGAAAGGCGGACTCGCCGGGGACGCGCCCCCATGCACCACCGCACGGGCGGGATGGGTGGAGTGCCCCGATTGCACCAGCAGGGCCAGGCCCGCGCCGGCGAGCAGGGCGATCACCAGCTGGGCCACGAGCAGGCGCCGGCTCAGGCCGAAGGGCAACACGACGCGTCCCTCCCCGGGGGAGTCAGTGGATGCGGGGGTGGCCGCCGGTCGCTCGGACCCAGAACGCCCGGGCAGACGGGGCAGACGGGGCCGCCGGGGCAGACGGGGCAGGCGGGGCCGCCGGGGCAGGCTCACCTTCTAACCTCTGCGCCCGTGCCGGGGCTGATGGTCATGAAGTTTGGAGGCACCTCGGTGGGCGATGCCCAACGGCTCAAGCGCGCCGCGGGGCGCATCGTGGAAAAGCGCGAAGCCGGTCATCGCGTCGTCGCGGTGCTTTCGGCCCGCGGCAAGACCACCGACGAGTTGATCGCCATGGCGGGCGAGGTATCAGACCGTCCCGATCCGCGCGAGATGGACATGCTGCTCTCCACGGGCGAGCGCATCTCCTGCGCGCTGTGCGCGATGGCCATCAACGACCTCGGCCACCGCGCGATTTCGCTGACGGGCTCACAGGCGGGGATCGTGACAGACACCTCGCACACCAAGGCGCGGATCCTGGACGTAAGGGCCGAGCGCATCCGCCAGGCCCTCGCCGAGGACGCCATCGTGCTTGTCGCCGGCTTCCAGGGCGTTTCCACCGCCCACGACGTGACCACGCTCGGGCGGGGCGGATCTGACACCACCGCGGTGGCGGTGGCGGCGGCGCTGGGGGCGCAGGAGTGTGAGATCTACACCGACGTGGCCGGTGTCTTCAGCGCGGACCCGCGGATCGTGCCCGACGCGCGCAAGCTGCCGGCGGTCTCCTTCGAGGAGATGCTCGAGATGTCCGCCTCGGGAGCCGGCGTACTGCAGTTGCGCGCGGTTGAGTACGCTCGCAACCACGGCGTGCGCATCCATTGTCGCTCCTCCTTTGCTGATGGCCCCGGTACCGTGGTCCTGGCCGAGAGCGAGACCATGGAACAGCCGCTTATCACCGCCGTCACCCACTCCACCGTCGAGGCCCGCGTGACTCTGGTCGGAGTGCCCAATAGGCCAGGTACAGCGGCGCGCATCTTCGGAGCGCTGGCCGAGGCCAATGTGAACGTTGACATGATCGTCCAGAACGAGCCCACCTCCGCCGGCGGTCGCGCCGAGATCGCCTTTACCGTGCCGCGCGACGACGTCAGGATGGCGCGCCTGGCCCTCGAGCCCATGGTGGGCGAGACCATCGGCCAACTGACCGCCAATGAGGACATGGGCAAGGTGTCCATCGTCGGCGCCGGCATGCGCTCTCATCCCGGCGTGGCCGCGAAGGTCTTCGCGGTGCTCGGACAGGAGCACATCAACATCGAGATGATCTCCACCTCGCCGATCAAGATCTCCTGCGTGATCGCCGGAGAGCAGGTGCCCTCGGCGGTGCGCGCCCTGCACGCGGCCTTTGAGCTCTCCGGCGCGGACACGGCGCGCCTGGAGGAGCCGTTCGCGCCGCGGGGGACGACTTGAGCGGGACGGGTTACCGGGTGGCGGTGGTGGGCGCCACCGGCGCGGTCGGGGGGGTCATCCTGACCCTGCTCACAGAGCGCGGCTTTCCCGTGAGCGAGGTGGTGCCCTTCGCCTCCGAGCGCTCAGCCGGCGATACGCTCGACGGCACCCCCGGCTCGCCCCCTCTGACCGTGCGCGCCCTGGGGGCCGACAGCGTGCACGGCTTCGACGTGGCCCTGTTCTCGGCCGGCTCGGGCGTCTCGCGTGAGTGGGCCCCACGCTTTGCCGCGGCCGGCGCCGTGGTGATCGACAACTCCTCGTGCTGGCGCATGGATCGCGAGGTTCCGCTCGTCGTGCCCGAGGTCAACCCGGCGGACATCGACACCCATCGTGGGATCGTCGCCAACCCCAACTGCTCGACGATGCAGATGGTGCTCGTCCTGGCGCCGCTGCACGAGGTCGGCGCCCTCGAGCGCATCGTGGTGTCCACCTACCAGTCGACCTCGGGCACCGGCGTGCGCGCGGTGGCAGAGCTCAAGGCCCAGGCCCACGCGGTGCTCCATGAGGTCGCGCCGCCGCCGGCGCAGGTCTACCCCCACCGGATCGCCTTCAATGTGCTGCCCCAGGTCGAGACCTTCGCCGACGGAGACGACTACACCACCGAGGAGCGCAAGATGATGGCCGAGACGCGCAAGATCATGGGGCTGGAGGACCTGCGCATCAGCGCCACCTGCGCGCGCGTACCGGTTGTCGTGGGCCACTCCGAATCGGTGAACGTGCAGACCCGCGGCGATCTTTCTCCCCAGCGGGCGCGCGAGGCGCTCAGCGCCGCGCCGGGTGTGCGGGTCATCGACGATCCCGCGGCGGGACGCTACCCGCTGGCCCTGGAGGCGGCCGGCCAAGACGACGTGCTGGTGGGGCGCATCCGTCGCGACCCCAGCCAGGAGCGCACCCTGAACATGTGGATCGTGGGCGACAACCTGCGCAAGGGCGCGGCGCTCAACGCCGTCCAGCTGGCCGAGCTGCTCCACGAGCGCGGTCTCATCGGTGCGTCCGCGAGGTCCACGCCTCCCGACCAGGCCCCGAGCACGGTCTGAGCCGATGAGCAGCGAGCACTTTGACTTCCTGGTGGTGGGGGCCGGCTATGCGGGCTCGATCATGGCCGAGCGCCTGGCTACGCAGTGCGATCAGCGGGTGCTGGTCATCGATCGGCGCGCGCACATAGCAGGCAACGCGTATGACCACGTCGATGAGCATGGTGTGTTGGTTCACAGATACGGCCCGCACATCTTTCATACCAACTCGGGAAAGGTCGTCGACTACCTGTCGGCGTTCACCGAGTGGCGCCCGTATGAGCACCGAGTGCTCGCGCGCGTCGGTGCGCAACTGCTGCCCATCCCCATAAATCGCACTACGGTCAACGAGCTCTACGGGTTGGCCCTGTCTAGCGACGCGGAGGTGCAGGCCTTCTACGACCAGCGCGCCGAGCCCCGCGAGCTGCTGAAGACCTCCGAGGACGCCGTGGTGGCCAAGGTGGGGCGCGACCTGTACGAGAAGTTCTTTCGTGGTTACACGCGCAAGCAGTGGCAGCGCGACCCTTCAGAGCTGCACGCCTCGGTCACCTCGCGAATCCCCACCCGCACGAACACCGACGATCGCTACTTCACCGACGACCACCAGGCGATGCCGGCTGCGGGCTACAGCGCGATGTTCGCCCGCATCCTTGACCATCCCAACATCGAGGTGCGCCTGGACACCGACTTCTTTGACGTCAACGACGCGATCTCGCGCCGTCACACCGTCTACACGGGGCCGGTCGACCTGTACTTCGATCGCTGCTACGGCGAGCTGCCCTACCGCAGCCTGGAGTTCGAGCTGCGCAGCCAGGCCACACCGGGCGGGGGGCTGCTGCAACCGTCGGCCTCCATCAACGAGCCCAGCGAGGACGTTCCCCATACCCGCACCACCGAGTTTCGCTGGCTCACCGGGCAGCGCGCCGACGCGTCGACGGTCGCCCTGGAGTACCCGCGCAGTGAGGGTGACCCCTACTACCCCATCCCCAGTGACGTCACCCGGGAGCTGTACAAGCGCTACGAGGCCCTGGCCGGCGCCGAGCAGGACGTCACCTTCGTCGGACGCCTGGCGCGCTATCAGTACCTGAACATGGACCAGGTCACCGCCCAGGCCCTGTCCACATTCGAAAAGCTCGCCGACGAGCTCGCGCTACCCCTGACCGCGGACGCGGCCTGACCGCGGAGCGACCCACGCCCGGCAGTGGGCGATCTCAGCCTGCCGCCGTGGCCCCCACCACCGCGGTGGACCAGTCGATCACCGAGGTCGGGCGCACGACGTGGCGGTTCATGCCCAGCTCCTTGGGCTCGAGACCGAGGGCCAATCCGACCAGCTGGGGCAGGTGGAGCACCGGCATGTTCAGCGTGCGTCCCAGCTGGCGCTCGGCCAACGGCTGCTGGAGGTCCAGGTTGAGGTGGCACAGCGGGCACGGCGTGACCAGGCAGTCCGCGGCAGCATCGGCTGCGTCCCCGAGGTGACGTCCGGCCTGTTTGAGCGACGCCTGCTTGTTCATGGTGATGATGGGAAAGCCACAGCACTTGCGCTTGCCCGCATAGTCGATCACCGTTCCGCCGAGCGCCTCGATGACCCAGTCGAGGTAGAGGTCACGAGGCTTCTCGGGGTTGATGGAGAGGCGATCGCGGGGGCGTACGATGTAGCAGCCGTAGAAGGGCCCCACGCGCAGGTCGGTCAGCGGACGCCGCACGCGGGCCTTGAGCTCCTCCAGGCCCATCTCCTCCACCAGTAGCCACAGGAAGTTCTTGTTGGACAGTCCGCGCTCGTAGGTGAGTCCCTCGGCCGAGAGGGTCCCGTTGACGTGCTCGCGGTACTCGGCGTTGGCGTCCAGACGCTCCTGGCACTCGGTCTGGGCTCCCTGACAGGTCGAGCAGATGTTCATCATCAGCTCGGCGTCGGTCTGCTGGGCCAGCGCGAACGTGCGCGCGTTCAGGGTGTCGGCCAGCTCCTGGTTGTGCTCGGCGATCACTCCGGCGCCGGTGCAGCAGGCGCGATCGAGCTCGATCAGCTCCAGGTCGAGCAGGGGCGCGACCTTGGCCATGCTTCCGTGCAGCTCGGGGGTAAAGCCACGGCTCACGCAGCCGGGCCAGTAGGCGACCTTCATGTTCGGCACTCCTGTCTTTCTGGGTGAGGTCGGTTGGGGGTGGGCGCTTGTCGGTGTGACGCGGGCGACCGGGGACGGCGCGGGACCCTAGCCCTCGGAGGACTCTGAGCCGGTGCCCTCCGAGGCCACGCCCTGAGAGGAGGAGCCGGGGGCCGAGGGGGTGCCGTCGTCGCTTGCGCTGACCGCGGTCGCCGCGTCCGCGTCGTTGCTCTGGGTGTCCTCGTCGTAGCCGGAGATGTAGAGGTTGAGCTCGAAGCGCTCCTCGCGCCCGTCGATCGTCTCGAAGTAGGCGCGCACCGCCTTGTCGGCCTTGTGCTGGTGCAGCAGGGCTTTCTTGGGTGTGACCTTCCCGCGCGCCAGCGCCTTGGTTATCACCGGTAGCGAGCTCAGCAGCTCGGGTACCGCGCGCGGATGAAACTTGCCCCCGTAGGAGTCGGGGAGAATGTCGGCCTCGTGCAGCAAACCGTTCTTCTTGATGTTGTCGACGAAGGCATGCTCGTGGCGATAGCCATTGTTGTCGTCGTTGATGTGGTAATCGGAGCCGGCGCGACGACGCAGGCGCATGATCTGCCCCATGGGGTTGACCCCCTTGGGGCAGGCCTCCACGCACTTGAAGCAGTGCGTGCAGTCATAGATACCGGCGGGGTCCTGGGCGAGGTCCTCGAGGCGCTCCCGGTGCTGGTCGTCGCGCGGATCGCCGACGAAGCGGTAGGCCTTGGCCAGCGCCGCCGGCCCGATGAAGTCGGGGTCGACCTCCATCGACAGGCAGTCCGAGACGCACGCTCCACACTGGATGCAGGCCATCGACTGGGTGATGTCGACCATGCTCTCGCGCGGCACGATGTACTCACGCTCGGGCACCGGCTCCTTGTTGATCAGCCACGGGGTGACGCGCTGGACCTTGCTCCAGTGAACGTCCATGTCCACGATCAGGTCCTTGATCACCGGCATGTTGCCCATCGGCTCGATCTCGATGACCCCGTCGCCGTCGGCTGAGGCCTGGCTGGCGTGATCGAGGTGGGTGTGACAGGCCAGCCCGGGCTCGCCGTTGATGCGCACGCCACACGAGCCGCAGATTGCCGCGCGGCACGAGCAGCGGATGGCGATCGAGCCGTCGAATCTGGCCTTGGCCTGCAGGATGCCCTCGAGTACCGAACGGTGGGGCTCGAGCTTCACCGTGTGCTCGTCCCAGTAGGGGGCGTCGCCTGACTCGGGGTCATAGCGGCGCATGCGCAGGGTGAACTCCTCCGGCGGCTTGTGCGTCTCGGCCATCAGTACTTCCTTTCCTCGGGCTGCCACTGGGTGATGGTGACCGGGGAGTAGGTGACCTCCGGGCCCGCTCCGTTGGCCGAGATGTCGATGTGCTTGAGCCACTCGTCGTCGTTGCGCTCGGGGAAGTCGGTGCGGAACTGAGCCCCACGCGACTCCTGGCGTTCCAGCGCGGCGACCACCGTGGCCTCGGCGCAATCGATCATGTAGCCGAGCTCGATGGCCCCCAGCACGTCCTGGTTGAAGATGGTGCCGCGATCGTCGATCCAGGCCGTGTCGGTCTCCTCACGCAGGCGGCGCACGATCTCGTGCGCCTTGGTCAGGCCCTCGTGGTCGCGGTACACCGCCACGTACTGATTCATGGTGTCGCCGAGCTCCTCCTTGATCTCTGACACGCGCCGCCCGCCCCGTTCGCGGGAGATGATCGAGTCGATCATCTCGCTGTCGCGGCGCAGCTGCTGGTCGTCGGGGGTGGGCATGGTCAGCCCCTTGGCCCGTTCGGCCGCGTGCTCGCCGGCGCGGCGGCCGAAGATCAGCGTGTCCAGCAGCGAGTTTGCTCCGAGGCGATTGCCCCCGTGGACCGACACGCACGCCACCTCGCCGGCGGCGTACAGGCCTTCGATGGGCGTCGCTCCGTTGGCGTCGGTCTTCACACCGCCCATGATGTAGTGCTGGCCGGGGCGGATCATGATCGGTTCACGGGTGATGTCCACCCCCGCGAAGTCCTTGCCGATGTTGACGATCTCGCGCAACGCCTCCAGGGTGCGCTTGCGCGGCACGGTGGTGACGTCCAGGTAGATGCCCGAGCCGTCGGCGCCCACGCCGCGTCCCTCGAGGATCTCGGTCTGCTCGGCGCGTGAGACGACGTCGCGCGAGGCGAGCTCCATCTTGTTGGGCGCGTACTTCTCCATGAAGCGCTCGCCCTCGGAATTGAGCAGGGTGGCGCCCTCGCCGCGGGCTCCCTCGGTGATGAGCAGGCCGTTCTCCACCAGCGTGGTCGGGTGGTACTGAACCATCTCCATGTCCATCAGCGGCGCCCCGATGCGGTAGGCCATGGCGATCCCGTCACCGGTGACGATCAGCGCATTGGTGGTCGGGCGGTAGGCCTGTCCGGCGCCCCCGCAGGCAAGGATCACGTTCTTGGCCGCGAAGGTCTCCATCCGCCCGCGGCGCACGTCGCGCGCGGCCACGCCGACGCAACGCCCGTCGGGATCCTGGATCAGGGAGGTGGTGAACCACTCCTCGAAGCGATCGACGGTGTCGTGGTGCTTGAGCAGCTGCTCGTAGAGCACGTGCAGGATCGCCTGCCCCGTGATGTCGGCCACGTAGGCGGTGCGCTTCATCGAGGCGCCGCCGAAGGCACGCAGGTCCAGCTCGCCCTTGGCGTTGCGGTGAAAGGTGACCCCGATGTGCTCGAGGTGCATGACCTCCTGAGGTGCCTCGCTGCACATGATCTCGATCGCGTCCTGGTCGCCCAGGAAGTCAGAGCCCTTGACGGTGTCATAGGCATGGGAGTGCCAGTCGTCGGAGATGTTGATCGCGGCGTTGATGCCGCCCGCCGCCGCCACCGAGTGCGAGCGCACCGGATGCACCTTGCTCATGATGGCCACGGTGGCGCCCGCCTCCGCGGCGGCAAGGGCCGCCCGCTGGCCGGCGAGGCCAGCCCCGATGATCAAGACGTCATGTGCTGGCATGGCTCTCCCGCGGGCTCACATTCGGTTGCAGGCGGACTCTATCTAGGTGGCCCTGGGGGTCCCGCCCGGGGTGGCCCTGGGGGGCCCGCGCCGGGTGGCCCTTGGGGGTTCCGCGCCGGGTGGCCCTGGGGGTTCCGCGCGGGGTGGCCCCGGGGCTTCAGCCCCGGGCCGGGGAGAGCACGCGGCGCAGCTGTCCCACGGTGACCATCCCGAGCAGGATGCCGTCACTGTCCACGGCGACCAGGGCGCCCCGCTGGCGCAGCCCCTCGTTGCCCAGCAGCGCCTCGACGGGTTCGCCCACCCCGATGCGCGCCTTGGGGTCGTCGTCGAGCACCTCGGCGACCCCCAGCGCCGGACGCCCCTCGCCGATCTCGCTCTGCACCCGCTCAGCGGAGACCAGTCCCAAGAAGCGATCATCTGAGCCCACCACCGCGAACCACGGATCGGTGTGCTGCTCAAAGCGGGCGTGGGCGTCCAGCAGGGTCATGTCGCCGGTCAGCGTCGGCGGCTGGCGATCCATAATGTCCCCCACCGTGACCCCCTGCATGCGCTGGCCGAAGGCGCCCTGGGCCACCGCCGCCTGGGCGGCCTGATAGAGAATCAGCGCGAGCACGATGGTCAGCGGCCCGAACCCGTCGCGGTGAACGAGCCCGTAGACGCCAAGCGCGGCCAGGATGAGCGCGAAGCCCTGACCGGCGCGTCCGGTGATCCGGGTGCCGCGGTCGCGATTGCCGGTCAGGCGCCAGATCGCCGCGTGGGCGATGCGCCCGCCGTCGAGCGGAAAGCCGGGCACGAGGTTGAACACCAGCAGCAGCGCGTTTATCGACGCCAGCCAGCTGAGCAGGGCCAGGGCCGGGGTGGTGGTGACGTCCGGCCGGGCCAGAGCCACGTCCAGGAAGCGGTGGCTGTCGGCCAGGAGGGTGCCCACCAGCGTGCACACCACCACCACCAGCAGAGTCAGCACGGGGCCGGCAGCGGCGATCTTCAGCTCGTCCCCGGGACTGGTCACCTCGCCGCGCATGCGCGACACGCCCCCGAAGAACCACAGGTCGATGCCGTCTATCTCATAGCCCAGCCGCCGCGCGGTCAGCGCGTGGCCGAGCTCGTGGGCCACCAGCGAGGCGAAGAAGGCCAGGGCGCTGGCCACCCCCACGGCGTAGGCCGTCGCCCGCGCGCCGCCGAGCACGCTGTGAAAGTAGTTCGACAGCACGTAGATGGCCACGAACAGAAAGACGAACCAGCTCGCGCTGGCCCCGACGCGGATGCCGAACACCCGGCCTAGCTGGAAGGTGCCGCGGGCCGGGCCCATTGAACCCATGTTAGGCGGGCGCGCGCCCACCCGCAGCGACCCGGCGGCCCCGCAATCACCCGCCGCGGGTCGATGGATCACGCCGGGCTGCCTTCGCCGGACACGCTGAGCGGACTTGCCCAGGCCTGGCGAGCTTTGCGCAGGTCAAGGCCCCCGGCCCGGAGGACGAAGACACAGGCAATGCATCTGGGCAATCGCGTGGCCATCGCTTGGGCGCTGTCGGCGGTCCTGCTCACCGCGGGAGACCTGGCCCTGGCCTTGGCCCACGGTCTGGTGATGCCCCTCCTGGTCACGGTCTCCGTGCTGCAGCTGCTGATGCTCGCCTCCGTGCCCCAGGCTGTGCGCCGCCTGCGCGAGCAGAAGGCCGAGCAGGAGCACCGGGCCCTGCACGATCCCGTCACCGAGCTGCCCAACCGCATCCTCTTTCACGGGCGCGTGCAACAGGCGATCGTCCGTGACGGTGCCGTGGCCGTGCTGCTGATCGATCTGGATCGCTTCAAGGAGGTCAACGACACGCTTGGGCACCACAGCGGCGATCAGCTACTGACCATGGTGGGCCGGCGGATGTCCGATGAGCTGCGCGATGACGACCTGGTGGCGCGGCTGGGCGGCGACGAGTTCGCCGTGCTGGTCTCAAAGGCTGGGCCGCAGAAGGCCATCGCCGTGGCCACGCGCATGCGGGACCTCCTGTTCGAGCGCTTCGAGGTCGAGGGCATCGGGCTCGAGCTGGAGGCCAGCGTGGGCATCGCCGTGCACCCCGAGCACGGCGATCACGCCGAGGTCCTCCTGCAGCACGCCGACGTGGCCATGTACAGCGCCAAGGAGGCGCGCAGCGGCGTCGAGGTCTACAGCGCCGAGCGCGACAACTTCTCCCGCGGGCGTCTGTCGCTGGTCAGCGACCTGCGGCGGGCCATGGAGGTCGGCGAGGTGATCGTCCACTACCAGCCCAAGGCCGCCCTGGACAGCGGCACGGTGGTGGGGGCGGAGGCGCTGGTGCGCTGGAACCATCCCACCCGGGGGTTGCTGCTGCCCGGCGCGTTCATACCGGTCGCCGAGCACACCGGGCTCATGCGGCCGCTCACCCTGCACGTGCTCGACCTGGCGCTCGCCGAGTGCCGGCGTTGGCGCGACGGCGGGCGTGAGATGAGCGTCGCGGTCAACCTCTCGACGCGCAACCTGCTCGACCTCACCCTGCCCACCGCCGTGGCCGAGCTGCTCACCCGCCACGGGGTGCCGCCTCACGCGCTCGAGCTGGAGATCACCGAGACGACGATCATGGTCGACCCGCCGCGTGCCCGGTCGGTGCTGGCCAGCCTGGACGCGCTGGGCATCACCCTGGCCATCGACGACTTCGGCACTGGCTATACGTCGCTGTCCTGGCTCTGCGACCTGCCCGTGCGCACGCTGAAGATTGACCGCTCGTTCGTTTCGCGCATGGACCGTCACCGGGGCGACTCGGTGATCGTGCGCTCGACGGTACAGCTGGCGCGCAACCTGGGCATGAGCGTGGTCGCCGAGGGCGTCGAGCACGCCGGCACCTGGGCGCAGCTGGCCGAGCTCGGCTGTGAGCTGGCCCAGGGCTACTTCCTCGGACGCCCCATGTCCCCCGTGCAGCTGAGCGCCTGGCTGGACGCCTACCGTCCGTCCCCAGCGCCCCCGGCGCCGGTCGCCCTCACGCGCTAGACGTAGGGTCGCGCACGCTGCAGGATGGACTCCAGGTCGCTGCCGGGGGGCAGCGTGCCGTACTCCAGGCCACCGTCGCGGTCCAGCCGCGAGGCGCAAAAAGCATCGGCCACGGCCGAGGGTGAGTGGCGGACCAGCAGCGAGCCCTGCAGGGCCAGCGCCATCTGCTCGACCACGCGCCGGGCCCGCAGCTCGAGTTCCTGCGGATGGCACATCTGCGCGCGCAGAGCGTCCACGTGGGCATCCAGGCGCCGGTCGCCTCCGCGCGCCTCCTCGACCTCGGCCAGGAAGACCTCCCACGACTGTGGCTGGTGGGCCATGGCGCGCATGACATCCAGGCACATGACGTTTCCGGACCCCTCCCAGATGGAGGCCAGCGGCGCCTCGCGGTACAGGCGTGGCATCCCCGACGCCTCGACGTATCCGTTGCCACCGAGGCACTCCAGCGCCTCGAAGGCGTGGTTGGGGGCACGCTTGCACACCCAGTACTTGCCTACCGCGGTCGCCAGACGCTTGAAGAGCTGCGCCGGGGACTCCTGGACGCCCTCGCGGGCATCGACGTGGGCCTCGTCGTAGGCGCGTGCCAGGCGCATGGCCAGCAGCGTCGCGGCCTCGGACTCCACGGCCAGGTCGCTGAGCACATTGCGCATCAGGGGCTGGTCGAGCAGCCGCCGCCCAAAGGCACTGCGGTGGGTGGCGTGGTGGATCGCCTGGGTCACCGCCACACGCATGCCGGCGGCCGTTCCGATCACGCAGTCCAAGCGCGTGTGGCCCACCATCTCGATGATCGTGCGCACCCCCCGGCCGGGCTCGCCCACCATCTGTGCCCAGGTACCGTGCAGCTCGACCTCGCTGGAGGCGTTGGAGCGGTTGCCCAGCTTGTCCTTCAGGCGCTGCAGGTGAAAGGGGTTGCGTCGCCCGTCATCGAGCACGCGGGGGACGAGAAAGCAGGACAGCCCCTCGGGCGCCTGGGCGAGCATCAGGAAGAGGTCGCTCATGGGCGCCGAGCAGAACCACTTGTGTCCGGTCAGCTCGTACTCGCCCCCGGGGCCGCCGCCGTGCAGTGCGACCGCGCGGGTGCGGTTGGCGCGCACGTCTGAGCCCCCCTGCTTCTCGGTCATCCCCATCCCGCTAATGGCACACCCCTTCACGGAGGCGGACACCAGGCGCGGGTCATAGGAGGTCGAGGTGATCAGCGGCTCCCAGTGGGCCGCGAGCTCGGGCTGTGCGCGCAGGGCGGGAACCACCGCGTAGGTCATGGTGAGCGGGCACGCGAATCCCGCCTCGGCCTGAATCGCGGTCATGTACAGGGCGGCTCGCGCGGTGTGGGCGAAGGGCGCGGTTGATGTCCAGGGCAGAGAGTGCAGCTCGTTCTCGATCCCCAGGGCCATCAGGCGGTGCCAGGCCGGGTGGTACTCGACCTCGTCGATGCGGTTGCCCCAGCGGTCATGGGTGTGCAGTACAGGGGGGTTCTCATTTGCCTCAAAGCCCCAGCGCAGCGGCTCAGAGCCGACCGCGCGCCCCAGCTCGGCGGCGCGCGGGCCCACCCACTCGGCGCCCTCGCGGTCGGTGGCCTCGACCAGTGCTCGGTTGGTGGAGAAGAGGTCGATCCCCGCCAGCGGTGGCGGCTGGTTGTCCACGTCGTGCGTGCGGTAGGGGGCTGGGGTCGACGGCGCGCGCTCACCGGTGGAGGACTGGGCGGCTGACCCCGCCTGGGCTGCGGTGGGCGGCACGACTGCGGGGGCGGTGGCCACTGATCTCCTCCTCGAGTTGTTCGGGCGCTGGGCTCCGGCTCTGACCCACGCCTCACGGTCAATCTTGGCGCACCCAGACCCACGGGTCCAGGCGCATGCCCTCGACGCCCCGCCGAGCAGCGATAGCATCGCCGCCCGACTCGTCCCCGCCCTGTCTTTGGAAGTTGACGAAAGGACTCATCGCGCATGGCCCATGAGGTGACCTTCATTCCCGGAGACGGGACCGGCCCCGAGCTCGCCGAGGCCACCCGCCGGGTGCTCGAGGCCACCGGCGTGCGATTTGAGTGGGACCATCAGGAAGCCGGGGTGGACGAGTACGAGGCCCACGGCAATCCCTTTCCCGACGCGACCCTGGAGTCGCTGCGGCGCACCGGCGTCGGCATCAAGGGTCCCACCACCACCCCGGTCGGCTCCGGCTTTCGCTCGGTCAACGTTCTCCTGCGCAAGGAGCTTGACCTGTTCGCGTGCATCCGTCCCTGCAAGGCCTATGAGGGGGTGCGCACCCGCTTTCCGGAAACGGACATCGTGATCGTGCGTGAGAACACCGAGGACCTCTACGCGGGGATCGAGTTCGAAAAGGGCAGTGAAGGCAACGCCACCCTGCGGGCCACCCTGGAGGAGCTCGGCGAGCACGTGCGCGAAGACGCGGGCATCTCGATAAAGCCGATCTCGGTCATGGGCTCTGAGCGCATAGTCGAAGAGGCGTTCAGGTACGCCGAGGCGTACGGACGGCGCAAGGTGACCGCGGCCCACAAGGCCAACATCATGAAGTTCTCAGACGGTCTGTTTCTCGAGGTGGCACGCCAGGTGGCCGAACGTCACCCCGACATCGAGTTCGAGGACCGCATCATCGACAACCTGTGCAATCAGCTGGTGTCACGCCCGGAGGAGTACGACGTGATCGTGCTGCCCAACCTGTACGGAGACATCGTCTCTGACCTGGGCGCCGGCATGATCGGCGGCCTCGGCCTGGCGCCGGGTGGAAACATCGGAACCGAGGCCGCGGTGTTCGAGGCCACCCACGGGTCTGCCCCGAAGTACAAGGGTCAGAATCGCGTGAACCCCACCGCACTGATGCTCTCCGGCATGCTCATGCTCCGCCATCTGCAAGAGCGTGAAGCAGCCGACCGTCTCGAAGGCGCGATCGCCGAGCTGATCCGCACAGGGGACAAGGTCACCTACGACCTCAAGCCCACGCGGGATGATCTGAGCGCCGTGGGTACGTCTGAGTTCGCCGACGCGGTGATCGAGCAGATGGGCGGCTGAAGGCAGGCCGCGCCACCGGTCAGTCGCCGAGCATGCATCCACACCCTGAAGTGAGGAGACACAAGTGAGCACACCGACACGCGTCACCGTCACCGGGGCTGCCGGCCAGATCGGCTACAGCCTCCTCTTTCGCATCGCCAGCGGACAGCTGCTGGGGCCCGACCGGCCAGTCGACCTCAAGCTGCTCGAGATCCCTACCGCGATGTCGGCCCTGGAGGGCGTGGCCATGGAACTGGTCGACTGCGCCTTTCCGCTGCTGGCGGGGCTGGACCTGCACGACGACGCCCACGACGCCTTCGAGGGCGTCAACGTCGCCCTGCTGGTGGGCTCGCGCCCCCGCACCAAGGGCATGGAGCGAGCCGATCTGCTCAGTGAGAACGGAAAGATCTTCACCGGTCAGGGCAAGGCGCTGAACGAGCACGCCGCCGATGACGTGAGGATTCTCGTGGTGGGCAACCCCGCCAACACCAACTGCCTGATCGCCATGAACAACGCGCCGGACATCCCGCGCCAGCGCTTCACGTCGATGATGCGCCTCGACCACAACCGGGCGATCGCCCAGCTCGCATCCAAGGTTGCTGCGCCGGTGAACGAGGTGACCCACATGAGCGTGTGGGGCAATCACTCACCCACGATGTACGCCGACCTGTTCCACGCACAGGTCAGGGGTGAGCAGGCCGCGGCGGTCGTCGACGACCAGGCCTGGATCGCCGATGAGTTCCTGCCCCGGGTGGGAAAGCGCGGTGCCGCCATCATCGAGGCGCGCGGCTCCTCCAGCGCCGCCTCGGCCGCGTCGGCCGCCGTGGACCATGTGCACGACTGGGTCCACGGAAGCGAGGACTGGGTATCCATGGGGGTCGTCTCGGAGGGCTCCTACGGCATCCCCGAAGGACTGGTGTGCGGGTTGCCGTGCACCTGCGCGGGCGGAGAGTGGACCGTCGTGGAGGGGCTCCAGGTCGATCCCTTTTCGCGCGAGCGCATCGACGCCTCGGTCGCCGAGTTGACGTCTGAGCGCGACACCGTAAGCGAGCAGGGCTTGATCTAGGCCATTTCCGCGCTTCCGGACGCCGCCGGTTGCGCGGAACGGCGGCCGACGCCGGGGAGGTGGGGCCCGGCCGCCGCGGCCGGGCCCTCGCGTTCTAGGAGGTGGCGGCCGCGCGCCAGCCGCGGCCCTGCTTCTTCACCTTGCCGTCCTGCTCGAGGCCGGGCAGCACCCGATAGAGGTAGTTCTGCTTTATGCCCATCCGCTCGGCCAATTCCGGGATGGTGATCCCCGGCTGCTGCTGCACGAAGCTCAGGGCCTCCGCCGCCCGCGTCCCACTCCCGCGGCGGCGACCGGGTCGTGCGCCCGTGGATCGTGTGGAGCGCGCGCCCGGGGGACGCCCGCGCCGGCGCGGCCGTGTCGTGCTGGCGCCACCATTCGCGGCTCCGTCGACGGAGTCCAGGGCGGATGCGGCCGCTTCCAGTCGCCTGTACTCGTCGATCAACGGGCGAAGCTCCTTCAGCCGGTCGTTGATCTCGCGTCGTTTTGCGTCAAGAAAGTCTGACAACTCGCCTACCTCTTCCCTTGCTCGAAAAGCAATGACTGTGTGAAGAGAGAATGTACCGAGTTGTGCGCGCCCCGGGTCAGCGGCAGAGGTTTAAGACACGATTATGTGCCCCTTTTTTGCGCGGTGCACAGCCAAGGCGAGCCGCGGCGACGTCGTCGGTGCACGCCGCGTTCGGGCTGAGTGTCCAGCCGCGACCAACGCAGCGCGTAGACGCTCTAGAAAAGCGAGCGCAGACGCTCCAGCGACCGGTTGGCCTCGCGCTGGGGCACGCCGCCCACCAGGGCGCGGCTGGCGAGGGCTCCCAGCGGACCCAGGGGCGCCTTGAAGCTGTTCTGGTAGTCAAAGCGCGTTTGGTGGCCCTGCGCGCTGAGGCGGTACTCGGTGTGGGCCCGCGACCGCGCGGGGCCGCGGCCCTCCCAGATCGCCAGCTCGGCGGGGCGACACTCGGCTAGCTCCCAACGCACCCGGAACTGGACTCCGCGCAGGCAGATCTCCTGATCCATGGCAAACCCCTCTCGGGGCGGACCTCCGTCGGCGCTTTTCAGCCGCCGGTGAATGGTCACCCAGTCCCCCAGGCGCGCCGGATCCATGATCAGCTCCCACACCTGTGCCGGGGGGGCGGGAATGACCAGGCGCGCGGTTACCTCGCTCACGACGCGCACCCTAACGCGGCTCCCGTGATCGAGCCCGCCGCCTGTCGCCGCCTAGCGCGCGGCCAAGGTCTCCGCCGTCTCCCAGTCGCGCAGAGCCCGCTCGACCGCGGCCTGGAAGCTGTGCAGGCGAACGCCCAGCACGCGCGCGTCGTCGTTGCGCGGCAGCAGGTCACCTTCCAGTCCCTCCATGAGAGGCAGGATGAGCTCGGGGTCCTCGCCGGCGATGGCCGCCGCCAGGGGACCGGCCACAGGGGTCGCGGACAGACCGAGGCGCAGCCGGGGACGCCCGACCAACATCAGGTCGGCGATGGCGGTGATCATCGCGCCGTAGGTCATCACCTCGGGGCCGGCCACATCAAGCGAGCGGCCGGCCGCCGCGGTCGAGGTGGCCGCCGCGGTGAGCAGCTCGAGCATGTCGCGCGCGTCGATCGGAGCCGTACGGTTGCTGCGCCACGGCGGCAGGGCGAGCACGGGCAGACGCTCGACCAGATGAACCAGGAAGCGGAAGGACCGTGACCGCGCCCCAATGACGATCGAGGCGCGCAGGGCCAGTGAGTCGGGCGCGGTGGCGAGCAGGATCTCCTCAACCGCCAGGCGCGAGGCCAGGTGCCGCGACGCGGTGTGGCCCTGGGGGACGAGCCCGCCCAGGTAGATCACTCGCCGCACGCCCGCGCGCCGGGCGGCGGCCGCGAAGTTCTCCGCCGAACGCCGCTCGCGCTCGGGGAAGGGTCCGTCACTCGAGGCCTCCATGGAGTGCACCAGGTAATAGGCCACCTCGATCTCCCGCAGCGCGGTGTCGAGCCCCGCCCCCGTGAGTACGTCGCCGGTGATGACCTCCAGATCCTCGCCCGGGTCGCCGGGGAGCCGCGACAGGGCCTGCTCGACGCGCACGGGGTCGCGAGCCAGGGCGCGCAACCCATGGCCCTGAGCGCGCAGGCGCGGTACCAAAGCCGATCCGACGAATCCGCTGGCGCCGGTGAGCAGGACACGCATGGCGCTGATGATGACGAGGGTCGACCGTGGGGCCGGGCGCAGGTCGGCCAGGCGGCGCGCCCGGGGCCGGGGTATCTCATCACGGACGCAAAGCCCCGCCGCCGCGGAACGCGGATGACCTCTCTACCCTGGCAGCGATGGCGCTGAGCGAGGAGCCGGCGGGCGCGAACGCGCCTGCGCGCTGTGATCTTGCCGTGATCGGCGCTGGCATAGTCGGCCTCGCGGTGGCCCGCGAGCTCTCGCACCGTCATCCACGCCTGAGCGTGTGTGTGCTCGAGCGCGAGACACGGGTCGGGACTCACCAGACCGGTCACAACTCCGGCGTGGTGCACGCCGGCGTCTACTACCAGCCGGGCTCATTGAAGGCGCGCCTGTGCACCGCCGGCGCGCGTGAGCTGTACGCCTACTGCGCCGAGCGCGGTATCAGCCACGAGCGCTGTGGCAAGCTGATCATCGCCACCGCTACCGACGAGCTCGACCGACTGAAGGAGCTCGAGCGCCGCGGACAGGCCAACGGCGTGGCGGGGCTGCGCCGCTTGGACCCCGGGCAGATACGCGAGCTCGAGCCCCACGCCCGCGGTGTCGCCGCACTGCACTCACCCGCCACGGGGATTGCCGACTTCGCGGCCATGGCCCGCACGCTCGCGGCCGACCTGCGGGCGCACGGGGGGATGCTCGTCACCGGGTGTGCGGTGCGCCGCGTGAGCACGCGCCCCGACCGGATCGCCCTCGAGCACGACCGCGGGACGCTGCAGGCTCGCCATGCCGTGTTCTGTGCGGGCCTATGGGCCGATCGCGTGGCTGTGGCGGCGGGCGCCCCGGCCGATCCCCGCATCGTGCCCTTCCGCGGTGCCTACCTGCGACTGGCGCCCGGCCGGCGTCACCTGGTGCGTTCGCTCATCTACCCGGTGCCCGATCCGGCCCTTCCGTTCCTCGGTGTGCATCTCACGCGCCATCTCAGCGGCGACGTGCTCGTGGGCCCCACCGCCCTGTTGGCCGGTGCTCGCCTGGGACGCGTGCGCCCGGCCGACCTGGCCGGCACCCTGGCGTGGCCAGGTTCCTGGCGCCTGGTTCGGCGCTTCTGGCGTACCGGACTGAGCGAGCTCGGCCACGCCGTCTCGGTGAGAGCGCTGATCGGCGCGGCGGCGCGCTTCGTGCCCGAGCTCCGTCGCCAGGACGCCGAGCCGGGCTGGGCGGGCGTTCGGGCCCAGGCGCTCGGGCGTGACGGTCGCCTGGTCGACGACTTCGTGTTCTCGACCACCCCGCGCGCCCTGCACGTGCGCAACGCGCCCTCCCCGGCGGCCACCTCCTGCCTGGCCATCGGTCGGCATGTCGCCGACCGGGCACAGGACGCCTTCGCGCTCGCTCCCTGAGTCGCGCATCTCCTCGCTCCTGGCCACGCGTTCGCCCGCGCACCCCGCAGTTTGCGCCTTCGCCGTCTTCAGGGCAGCGAAAAGTAATCCCAATTACAGGTATTTCTTCGCGCGTCAAGCATTTTCGACCGTTTTGCGGGAAGCCGCCGGGCGGGGCCTTGAGCACGTTGCCTGCGCTTGCTTTGATGGGCCTGTCCGACGGCCAAGCAACCGTGGCAAGGGGAGTCCGTGCCCAGGAGTCAGAGCAAGCGCGCCGCACCGAAGGTGACATGCGAGAACTGCTACTTCGGCGCGAACCTGCTCTGCGCCCTGGACCTGGATGAGCCCTGTGCGACCTTTCGTCCCAACGAAACGCAGCTGCGCCCTCCGAGGCAGCTGCGGCTGGTCTTTCGGGCCGAGCCGCGCACGCGCGCAACGTGGGCATTCCCCTCGGCCGAGGAGCAGGCGGCGCTGCACGCCTGAGCTCAAGTGCCCGGCGCTCGGTCAGGGGCGGGCCGCGACCGGGGCCGCAGCCGATCCAGGAACGTCGCCGCGCTCGCGCTCGGCCACTCGCGCGGCGTGACGCGCGATGAAGCGAGCTCCCGGGGTGTCGCTCAACCCGTGAACGATCACCGAGCTGAAGACGGCGAGTGCGGCCAGGCCGAAGATGCGCGAGCCCCCGGGTATGCCAGCGTCCAGCACCAGCAGCGAGAACGTCATGGTGGCCACGCCCTTGGGCCCGAACCAGCCCAGGAAGAGACGGGTGGGGGTATCGGTGGGGGTGCCCGCCAGGGAAGCCCACACGGCTAGGGGCCTGATGGCCAGGAAGGTCAGAGCTACCACCGCGACGGCCGCCCAGCCGTCCTGCAGCAGCCCGTGGAGCGTGAGCAGCGAGCCGAAGACCACGAAGATCCCGAGCTTGAGCACCTCCACCAGCTCGTTGGCGCCGCGTTCGAAGTCGCCGCGCAGGTCCGGGCGGCGAACGCCCAGCACGATGGCCGCCACGAACACCGCGATGAGTCCGTTGCCCTGCAGGGAGACCACGGTGACGCCGTAGGTGGCAAACCCGACTCCCAGTACATAGAGGGAGCGCTGGTGCTCGGGGATGGTCAGCTTGCGCGGTTTCTGTGCGCCGCGCGGCATGAGCAGCGAGGCGAGTCCCCCGCAGGCCAGTCCGAAGGCGAGGCCGAGGCCGATGTCGCGGGTGACGAAGTGCCACCACACGAAGTGCCCCTGCGCGGCCGGGGTCAGGGCGGCCAGGAGCGCGAGCACGGCGGGAAGGGCCAGCCCGTCGTTGAGTCCGGACTCGAGGTTGAGCGAGTGACGCACGAGGGCGGGCACGCGCTCATCGGTGACGATCGTCGAAGTGAGCACCGGGTCGGTGGGAGCCAGCAGAGCGCCGAGCAGCAGCGCTTCAGTCCAGCTCAGGCCGACCAGCAAGTGAGCGCACACCGCCACCAGGCCGGCGGTGATCGGCATGGCGAGCACCAGCTTGCGCAGGGGCAGACGCCACGCGCGCTGCAGCATCTCGCCCTCGACCTCGAGGCCGTCCCGCAGCAGGATCAACACGAGCGCGCAGTAGGCCAGGTCGTGGACGAACGGCGACCGCGCGGCGAAGCCCAGCACGCCCGACCCCCCGGGTCCAAGGGCAAATCCCGCCAGCACGAACACCGAGGCCAGCGACAGCAGGGACCGGCGGGCCAGGCCCGAGGCCAGCGCCCCCACCATGAGCAGGCCTCCCAGAACAGCGGTCGCGGTCTGCAGCGAGGTCACCGTCAAACAAAGTCTGTCAGTCGACGGGGCGGGCGAGTGCGTGCGCTCCACAAGACGTGCTCGCCACCCCGCGACCCCCCGCTAAGCTCACGGCGTGGCGCCCGACCGGGACCTGTTCGCGAACTTCGAACGTATGCGCCGGGAGATCGACGAGCTGTTCGGGGATGTGTTCGGACGCGCCCACCTCGCACCCCACCGGCGCGTGGGCTTCACACCGGCCGTGGACGTGTCCTACGCCGATGACCCGCCGCGGGCGATCGTCACCGCGGCCCTTCCGGGCATCGCCCTGGAGGAGCTCGACCTGCGTATCGCCGGACGTGAGCTGCAAGTCGCCGGACACCGTCGCCCGGCCGAGTCCGAGGGGCGCGTCTACGAGCAGATCGAGATCGAGCACGGACCGTTTCGGCGCGTGGTCTCCCTGGGGGCCGACGTGGTGGCCGACGAGATCCGCGCCGTCCTGGATAACGGCATGCTCAAGGTCGAGCTGCCGCTCGCGCGAGCCGAGCCGGTCGGACGCCCGGTGTCCATACCGGTGGGGCGCTCCTCCGATCGCACCTCCACTCGGCTGCCCGGCGTCGGGCGGTCGGGCGAGCGCTCGTGAGCGACCCTCAGACGGACGTCGGCCCGAGCGGCGACGGCGCCGCGCCGCCGCTCGCCGTCGGGGCGCTCCCCGCTCTGCTGCCGGTGCTCCCCCTGCGCGACACGGTCACCTTTCCCGACACCCTGACGCCCCTGGCCGTGGGGCAGGAGCGCTCCATGCGCCTGGTCAACGATGTCCTCGGTGGCGATCGCACGCTGCTGATGCTCGCGTCACGGCGGCCCGACGTGGAGGAGCCCGGACCTGACGACCTCTACTCGGTGGGGGTGATGGGGATGGTGGCGCGCATGCTCAAGGTCCCCGACGGGACGCTGCGGATCCTCGTCCAGGGCGCGCAGCGCGTGCGCGTGTCCGGGTGGGCCACCCAGGACCCCTACCTGGTAGCGCGCGTGGAAGACGCGCCTGACGTCGTGGCCGAGAGCCCCGAGCTGATCGCGCTGACGCGCAACGTGCAGACCACGTTCTCGCGCATCGTCGAGCAGGTTCCCTACCTGCCCGAGGAGCTGCAGGTGGCCATCGCCAACGTCGAGGATCCCAGCGGCCTGAGCCATCTCATCGCCGGGTCGCTGCGGCTGAAGACCGAGGAGAAGCAGGGCCTGCTCGAGGAGGTCGACGTCGCTCTGCGCCTGCGCCGATTGTCAGAGATCCTCGCGCGTGAGCTCGACCTCATCTCCATCGGTTCGCGCATCCAGTCCCAGGTGCAGTCCGAGCTTGACAAGTCCCAGCGCGAGTACTTCCTGCGCCAGCAGCTCAAGGCCATTCAGGAGGAGCTGGGCGAGGCCGACGAGATGGAGGCCGAGGCCACCGAGCTGCGCGCGCAGCTGGACGCGATCGAGCTGCCCGAGGTGGTGCGCCGTCAGGTCGATCGCGAGCTCGCGCGGCTGACGCGCCTGCCGCCGGCCGCGGCCGAGCACGGGGTGATCCGCTCGTGGCTGGAGTGGATCGCCGGTCTGCCCTGGGATCGGCAGACCGTGGACGACCTCGACCTCGGCCACGCGCGCGGAGTACTCGACGAGGATCACTACGACATCGACCAGGTCAAGGAGCGGATCCTCGAGTTCCTGGCCGTGCGCCGACTCAAGCCCGACGCGCGCGGATCGATCATGTGCTTCGTGGGGCCGCCAGGAGTCGGTAAGACATCGCTGGGGCGCTCCATCGCGCGAGCCCTGGGGCGCAACTTTCAGCGCATCAGCGTCGGAGGCGTCCGCGACGAGGCGGAGATTCGCGGACACCGGCGTACCTACATCGGCGCGATGCCGGGATCCATCGTCCGCGCGCTGCGTGACGCGGGCTCGCGCAACCCGCTGTTCATGATCGACGAGATCGACAAGATGGGAAGCGATTTCCGCGGCGATCCAGCGAGCGCCATGCTCGAGGTGCTCGACCCGGAGCAGAACGCCGACTTTCGCGATCACTACCTCGACGTGCCCTTCGACCTCTCAGGCGTCATGTTCGTCACCACCGCGAACACGCTGGACACGGTTCCGGGGCCGCTGCGCGACCGCATGGAGGTCATCGAGCTGGCCGGTTACACCGAGGACGAAAAGCTGCAGATCGCCCGTCGCTACCTGGTGCCGCGCCAGGTCGAGCGCAACGGCCTGCGCCGTTCGAAGCTGACGATCTCCGACGCTGCGCTGAAGACGATCATCTCCGACTATACGCGCGAGGCGGGCGTGCGCAATCTCGAGCGGCAGATAGGCGCCGTGGCCCGCAAGATCGCACGCGACGTCGCCGAGCGCCTTGACGGTGACCCCCGCAGCGCGGCTCCCCGCGTGAACATCACCGAGGCGCGGGCGCGCGAGCTGCTCGGTCGCCAGCATTACTTCACCGAGACCAAGCGGCGCACGCGCGAGCCGGGCGTGGCCACGGGGCTGGCCTGGACGCCCGCCGGAGGAGACGTCCTGTTCATCGAGGCGACCTCGATGCCCGGCAGCGGGCGGTTGACGATCACCGGCCAGCTCGGGGACGTCATGCGCGAGTCGGCTCAGGCGGCGCTCTCCTACGTTCGCGGGCACGCCAGGACCCTGGCTCCCGACCTTCCCGAGAACTGGTTCGCGACGCACGATCTGCACGTCCACGTACCCGCGGGGGCCACGCCGAAGGACGGCCCGAGCGCAGGTATCACCATGGCCACGGCCCTGACCTCGCTGATCAGCAACCGGGCCATACGTGATGACCTGGCCATGACGGGCGAGATCACGCTCACCGGCCAGGTTCTGCCCATCGGAGGGCTGAAGGAGAAGGCCCTGGCCGCACAGCGCAACGGCATCCGAACGATCGTGGCGCCCGACCGCAACGCCGCCGACATCGAGGAGATCCCCGAGCATCTGCGTCGCCATCTGAGCTTCGTGTGGGTGAGCGAAATCGGGCAGGTGCTGGCGGCGGCGCTCGGAGACGGCGCGCCCGCGCCCGCCGCGCGACGTCCCGCCGGCCCCGGCCCGGCCGAGCCCGCGGTGAGGACCCCCAGCGTGCGCCGGGGCTCACGCCGGAAGCGACCTCCGGTCACGGCCGTCGGCGAGGGAGTGGTGTGAAGGCGTGATCGGGGTATAGTCCGGCCGAACCTGCAAGCGGAGCAGAGGTGGCCAATATGGCAGCGAAAAACAAGGTGAAGCAGGCCGGCAACGCCGCGCAGGCGGCGCGCGAGAATCAGTACCTACAGCGTTTCTTGCAGGATCAGGAGCTACGCGACAACATCGTGTCGGCCTACGGGTCGGCCCGCAACGCCTACGGCCGCCTGAACAACGGCAAGGCGCCGGCGAAGGCCCTGATGGACGACAAGAAGCTTCAGCGTGAGCTACGCGCCGCCGCCGACTCGCTGCGAGCCGCCGGCGAGGCGCTGCGCGAGGGGCCCAAGAAGCGCCGCAGTGGTGGAGGCATCGCGGGCCTGCTGATGGTCGCGCTGGTGGGCGCCGTGGCAGCCGTGGCGCTCAGCGCGCCGTTGCGCTCGAAGGTGCTGGACACGCTGTTCGGCGCCGAGGAGGAGTTCGACTACACCTCCACCACCGCTCCGTCGACGTCCGCGCCCGCTAGCAGCTAGCGGCTCGCGGGCAGACTCCGCCGCCGATCCGGTGGCGGAGTCGCCTGCGTCGTCATCGGCCCCGTTGCGCTGCGGCGACCGCCTTCGTCCAGAACTCTGCGTAGGCCGCGGCGGCCTGCGCCCAGGAGGGGAAGGGCGCTGCAGGCGCCAGCTCCTGGCGAAGCGCGGCTTCCACGGCTGCGCGCATGGCCGCGATGTCCCCCGGCGCCACTACTGCCCGGGCCGGCAGGCGGCGCAGGTAGTCCGGCGGGGCGACCGCGTGAGTGGCGACCGCGGGGACACCCATGGAGGCGGCGACGGCGAGGACCCCACTGTTGCCGCCGCCGCGGTAGGGCAGAGCGACGACGGTGGCCGCTCTCAGCGCCGCCGCTGCGGTCGGGCCGGGTAGGTACCTCAGGTAGGCGGGGTGCGCCACCAGGTCCACCCCCAGTTCGGCCGCCAGGCGCCGGTAGGCGGCCATGGATCCACCGGGCTCTCCGGCGCAGAGCAGGTACACCCGCCCGCTGGTACCCGCCAGGGCGCGGATGAGGTCGCTCAGGCCCTTGCGCGCCTGCACCAGGCCGAAGAAGAGGACGATGGGACGCTCCGCGTCCAGCGCGAGGACCCGGCGCGGATCCATGGCTTCGTCTGGTCCTCCGAGGCTCTCGGAGTGGTCGCCGAAGGGGACGACGCTCACCGCGGGGCGGTGGGCACCGAGCCTGCGCAGGGCACGTTCGTGCTCGGTGGCGTGAACCGCCACGGCGTCGAAGCTCTGCCAGTAGAGGCGGTACACCGGCCGGTGGTAGAACCGTCCGAGCACCGGCAGCAACTCGTGCAGAGTGCAGCTCAACGGGGCGATGGGCCGCAGGCGCCCGAGCAGGTAGGCGACGTCCAGCGGGGACCAGATCGGCGCCATGAGGTGGACCAGGTCATAGCCGGGGGCGAGCGCCACGAGCTCGCGGGCCAGGGCCCGGTAGCCACGCGGACCACGCTGCTCGCCCAGCGCCACGACCCGCTCGGGTCCCGCTCCCGGCAGGACCTCGGCGTCGCGCGGGCAAGCCAGGGTGACCTGCAGCCCCGATGAGCGGCAGGCTGCGCACAGTTGCCACGCGTACTGGTGGATGCCGCCGCGCCCGGCGCGCGCGACGACGAGCACCTTCACTGAGGACCCACCAGCCCTATCCTATGCGGCTCCGCGAGGCGCGCCCGGCCTGCGCCGCGCCGCCGAGGGCGCCAGACGCGCTCCTATACTGGGCCGGCGATGCCCATCTATGAGTACCGTCGTCCTGACGGAAGCACCTTCGACATCGTGCAGCGCTTCGCCGACGACGCCCTGACGCACGATCCCGAGACCGGTGTGCCGGTGTCGCGCGTGCTGCACTCGCCGGCCGTTCACTTCAAGGGCAAGGGCTTCTACAACACCGACTACGGGACCCGCAACCGTCAGCGTGAGAATCAGGCCGACGGCGAGGCGCAGAAGGCGTCCAAGGATGCGAGCAACGGCTCGTCCAAGGCAAGTGAGGGCGGATCGTCAGACGGTGCGTCCGGCGGCTCGGGCTCTTCCTCGGAGTCGGCCACGAAGGACACCAAGCCCGCGGCGCAGTCCGCCGCCAAGAAGCCGTCGCCGTCGGAGTCCTGACCGCGACGCTGCGGCTGGAGGTGGCTGGTGTGCCCGTCCGCAGACCAGCCGGCGGGCGCCCCGGACTCCGGCGCCGCGAACCTGTGGTCCGCGCGGGTGCGCATGCCCGATCACGTCGTCTGGCGTGACTTCGGCTCTGAGAGCGTCGCGTTGAACGTGCGCACCGGTCAGTACCACGGGCTCAACGCGACGGCGGCGCAGATCCTTCGGTGCCTGCTGGAAAGTGATCGCGCCGAGACCGCGCTGGAGGCGCTCGCGCCGCGCTGGGAGGTATCTCGCGCTGCGCTGGAGCGTGATATCTCACGGCTCTGCGACCAGCTGATCGAACACGGCCTCGTGGAGCTCACACCCGCGCCGGCGCCCTAACGCGCTGAGGCGGTCACAGCTCTGTCAGGCGCTCATAACCGCTGGCCGGCAGCAGGGGTCTGCCGGCGTGCTCGACCCAGGCGTGGGCCGCGAACTGCGGTGACGTCCTCACCCCGATGACCAGCGCGACCGGCAGGCCGCGACGGGTGAGCAGTGAGCTGAGGACCAGGGAGCGCACCAGGCAGCGGTCGTCGGTGGGCAGCATCCGCAGCACCCGGGTGACCGCATCACCGAGGTGCAGGGCCGCGGCGCGGTCGGGCGCCGGCCCTGAGCGAGCGCGTCGCGGCTCGGACCGCACGCGGGCCATCACCTGATCGAGATCGCGACCGCGCCCCAGGCGGCGCACGCGCACGTAGGTCAGCAGGATCTCGGCGGTCAGGCCCAGCGCCTGCCCGCGCGAGAGGGTGTGCCGGCGAGCCACGCCCGCAAGCTAACGTGTTGCGCGCGGCGCGGGCGCCGGCTCGGGCAGGTGGGTGAGGATCCCCCGGGCCACGTCGGCGGCCGATGCGCGGGCTCCGATGAGCACCGAGTGCGTCATCGAGGCGCGGGCGACGACCGCGCAGAGCTCCAGGTGGGACGTGAGCCTCTCGGCGCTCTGCACGTAGGTCACAAAAGCGCTGGCCAGGAGGTCACGCGGATCAACGGCGTCCTCGGGGGTCAGGGCGACGCCGCTGACCGGCGCCGGTCGGCGTAACATCAGCAGCCCAGCGAGCGGCCGTGGCTGCGCGTCGCCGTGGGGGCGCAGGTGAAGCTTGTCGCTACGGCCGAGCATTTCCCCCAGGCGTGCGCGACGCCCTTCGGCCACCGCCTGGAGCTCGTGCTCGTGGACGTTGGCAAAGCGTGGACCGGGGTGCACGACCAGACGCCCGTGTGCGTATTGGAGCGCGAGCACGTCATCGGTGAAGAAGGTGGCGCCCTGGGCTATGAGGTGACAGGCGACGGAGGACTTGCCCGCACCGGAGGGACCCACCAGTCCGAAAACGCTTGGGCCGATGGTGATCCCCGCGGCGTGAAAGATCTCCAGCCCCTGCAACACCGCGACCAGCGGAAGCGTCTGGGCTACCAGCAGCAGCTGAGAGGGCCACGTGGGTATCGCCATCCTCGAAAGGTGAACGGCACACCCGTCGCTGCTGACCAAGTGCAGTCCGTGTCCCGGCGCGTCGATCCGGTAGCCCTGGGCCGGGTGAAAGTCGATGGACATGAAGAGCTCGCCGTCGGGATGTCGACGATCGACGATGCGCCGCGCTCCGCGCGGATCCCAGTCCGCCGACACTCGGTCGCGTTCGCTCACCCGCACGTGCGCCCGGCGGTCAGACGCCGGTGCCCTGCCCTGGTGCAGGCCCGGGATCGCCTCGCCCTCGTAGGTGATCCCCAGCGCGTGCGCTGCCCCTTGGTCGGTCCCCGTGCGCGCGATCAGTATTCGATCAGGCTGCCGCGGCGCTGACATGCGCGTACGGAGGCCGCCAGGGCGTGCACCGACACCGGCAGGAGAACGATGGCGAAGCCGGCGAGCTTCGCGGCGGCGACCCACGGTGAACCCGACAGCGGGGCCCCGGCTATCTCGTGGCGCAACAGCGTGACCGCCGGCGTGAAGGGCTGCACGTCTGACACCCAGCGCACGGCCCCCGGGAGCAGGGAGACCGGGAAGAACGCACCCCCGGCCAGGGCCAGGGCGGTGACCACGAAGGCTGACCCGGCGCCACTCTGCTTGACCCGCAGCACCGCGCAGGCCATAAGCAGCGCGAAGGGGGCGAAGGCCAGGCTGCCCAGCAGGGCGGTGGGAACCGCCTCGGGAAGCGTGCTCCACCGCAGCGGAAGTCCGAAGAGTGCGGCGGCCAGGCCGATGGTCAGTGCTCCCACGCACAGCGCCTGGGCGATCGGGAAGAGCGTCATGGCGGCGATTGCGCCGACCGGTCCGAAGGGTGACACGACGGTACGCTCGAAGCTGCCCGCCAGCAGCTCGGCCCGCAGCGCGGCCGGCAGGGTATGCAGGGTCGCGGTGAGAACCTCGAGGATCGACAGGCCGATCACCACGAAGGCGAAGTACTCGTCGCTGGTGCGAAACAGACGCACGCGCACCAGACGCGAGATGTAGTAGAAGAGCACGAGGCTGAAGAAGACGGCGAGCGCCTGTGAGACGAACCGGGTCCGGTAGCTGACCCACAGCTGGTAGTCGCGGCGCAACACGGCCAGGGCGGCGCCGAGCGTCAGGCTCATGGCGCCGCCTCGATACGGGCGTCCACCAGCACGTGGGCGCGGGTCCGGGTGACCCCCAGGTCGGCGGCGACCGGCGAGCACCACAGCACCGATCCGCCGCGGCCCAAGTGGACGCGTAGCTCGCGCTCGAGCAGCTCCAGCCCGCTCGCATCGAGGCTGGTCTGGGGCTCGTCGAGGAGCAGCATTCGAGGTTCGTGCAGTACGGCCATGGCGAGGCGCACGCGCTGGCGCTGGCCCATGGACATCCGGTCCAGTCGGCGGTGCGCCAGATCCTGGAGCTCGAAAGCGCGTAGCGCCCGCTCGCTGCGCTGGCGGCGCTCACGACGGGGCACGAAGGCCAGCGCGGCCCAGTACTCGAGGTGCTGGGCGGTGGTCAGCCGGCCGTAGAGGCCGGAGGTGCCCGCCGGCAGGAAGCCCAGCTGGCGCTGGCAGTCGCGGCGGTGGGTGCGCGTGTCGCGCCCGCAGATGGTTACCGCGCCGCTCTGGGGCGTGATCATGCCGGCCACAATGCGAAGCAGGGTGGTCTTGCCCGCCCCGTTGTCGCCGCCGAGCCACACCAGTTCGCCGGGGCCCACGCTGAGACTGACCCGGTTGAGTACCGCCTCGGATCGCCCGGGCCATCTCATCGTCAGGTCCTGCACTCCCAGCACGGGCGCGCCGCCCGGGCCTGCGCCGACACGCACGGTGCGGCTCAGATCAACGGTGGGAGTGCTCACCCTCCACATCCCGGACGCTCACCGCTCTGCTCGCGAGAGCCGATCGCACTCGCCCCGCTCTCAGCCGTGCTAGGACTCAGACGGTCGCCGGCGCGTGACCCGCCGTAGGGCGCTACCAAGCACCGTGGCCAGGCCACCGACGGCGGCGACCGCACCGACGTCCCCGCCCGTGAACGGCAGCGTGCCGCCGCCCGAGGACCCACCGCCGCTGACGCCCGGCGTACCCGTTGACCCACTGGCCAGTGTCCCCGAAGACGGTGTGGTGCCAGGTGTGCCGACCGCCGGCGCCGGATGGCTGACCTGGCTTCCGGCCACGCCCGTGGCCGGAGCGGTCGGGGCCGTGCCGGTCACACCATGCGTGCCGGGAACACTCGGGCCTCCGCCGCTCGAGCTCCCCTGAACGCCTTGGGCGGGGCCGCTGCCCTGGGTACTGGGGGCACCGCCCCCGGAAGCGGGCGACGACAGCGACGCCATGGTTCCGGTGGCAAAGTGCAAACCGCCCATCAGGCCGTTGTCCTGAGTCAGATCGGCCAGATGCCCGTAGCCCACTACGGTGGGAGGCTCATAAGGGGCGCGATGCTGCCCGCGTGGCGTATCTACATTCATGTGGCGGTTGATGGTAGCGATGTTTAAGCATGGGTGAGCCACGTGGGGACCTGCGGCGCGGCGAGCTGGAGGAGCGCGCCGCCCTGGCTCTGTGTGGCACCCTCGCCCGGCGTCGCGCCGCTGCGCCGCAGCTTGACTCGCTGCTCGGTCGCGTCGATCCCGAGCGTCTGGCCGCAGTGCTGGCCGCCCAGCGCGTGCTGGCCCTCGCCGGCGCGCGAGCTTCCGCGCAGGTGTTGGGCCGGACCTTCGCGGCCCGGGTGGACGCGGCGCGTCAGGCCAACCGTCGCGCGGCGACCGCCGTCGAGCTGCACACGCTGCGCATGATGTCGGTGCTCCAGGCGCAGGGCATCGCGGCCGTGCCCCTCAAGGGCCCGCGTCTGGCGGCCACGGTTCACGGCGACTTAGACCTGCGCTCCTGCGTGGATGTGGACCTGCTCGTCGAGCCCGGCGATCTCGAGCGCGCGGTGATGGTGGCCATGAGCGACGGCTACGGCGAGCCGCACGAATGGGGCAGGCTGCGCGGCCGGCCGCAGATCCACTACCGACTCGAGCACTCCCGCGGCCTGCTCCCGCCGTTGGAGCTGCACTGGCGCATCGACTGGTACGGCGCGGCATTCTCCGCGCACCTGCTCGAGCGCGCGCGCGGACAGCCTGTGCAGACGCGCCAGATCGACGGACCCGAGCAGCTCGCCGCCCTGCTCGTCTTCTACGCCCGCGACGGCTTCCAGGGTTTGCGCCTGGCGGCGGACATCGCCGGGTGGTGGGACCGCTTCGGTGACCCGAGCCAGACCGGATTGCTCGACCCGGTCGCGGCTTCCTTTCCCAGCATCGCTCACGTGCTCGACGCCGCCGGCGGGGTCTGCCAGCAACTGGTGGGCGTCCCGGTCCATGCCCTGCGCGCCGGTGCAGCCAGCCCGCGCCGCCGCAGGCGGGTCGCTGAGGAGTTGACCAACTGGCGCCTGAACGGTTCGGCGCACCAGTTGCAGGCCGACGTCACCCTGGTGGACTGGCTGCTGGTCCCCGCGGGTGGTCACCGTGCCTACGCGCGCCGCTGGCTGTGGCCCGAGCCCTACGTGATCCGCCGCAGCCACGAACTGCCGCCAGACAGCCGCTTGCGGATGCTCGCCCACCGGCTCACGTTCGGTCCCAAGCTGATCTGTCGCCACATATACAGGCTGTCGCAGGTCGGGCGCGCACGCCGACCGGGCGAACGCGGGGGCTGAAGGCGTGCCGGGGCCGACCAGCCGCCGGCGTCAGGCGGAGCGTCGGTGGTGGCGACCGCGATGGACTCGCGGGAGGCGCCGGATGCACGTGTGGTAGGTGCGCCGGTCCTTGAGGGTGCGCATGCGGCCGGCGCGGTCGCGCACGCGCATCTTCACCAGCACGTGCACGGTGGTCCGTGGGCGTCCGCGCAGGTCGAGCGCGATGCGGCGGATGGAGGCACGCGCGCCGTGGGCGCGCAGCGACCGCAGGCGGTGGCCGTCGAGGAGCACCACGGCGCTGAGCACCCGGGTACCGCGCGGGTGGTACGGGTGGATGATCAGGTGGCGCAGGCTCCGACACACCCCGGTGCGACCAGGGAAGAAGCGGGTGAGGGTCTCGCCCCCGGGGCAGTTGACCAGGTTGACGGTTACCGGTCCGTCGCTGTTGACGTTCAGCTGCGCGTGACAGTCGACGCGGGCGCGGGCGGCGTCGATGGTCAGCGTCGACAGGTTGGCCGCCGTTATGTCCAGGGCGTCGCGCGCCGCCGCGGCCGGCGCCGGGCCCCACGCCTGGGTGGCCGAGGCGAAGGGGATAGCGGGCAGCGTGCCGCCGGTGAGCGCGCCCGCCCCGGTGGAGACGGGCAGCACGGGCGGGTCGCCCTGGCCGAAGGCCTGGGAGCGCACGTCGATCGTCCCCAGCGGTGCGCGCCCCCCGCCGTCGCGCAGGCGCAGCGCCGACACCCAGTAGGCGTGACCCGCGGTGGTGCCCACGGCCGGGAAGTCCATGGTCGGGTTGTAGGTGTAGGTCACGTGCGGCGGGTTGCGGTCGACCACGTCGGCGCCCAGGAAGTCGGCGGCGGGGGCAAACTGGTCGTTGATGGCCAGCGTCAGGTGCTCGCCGGCGGTGAAGGTGTCGAACTCATAGCGGTAGCCGAGCGCGCGCAGTTGGTTGACCTGGGCGACCACCCCGGAGTAGGGAACGAGCTCGTCGGTCGCCTCGTTCCAGATCAGGAAGGGAATGTTGCGCACCGAGCCCAGCTGGCGCGCGGTCAACGACGGCGCACCGCCCGGCTGGGGATCGGCGGGAGGCACCCAGATGCCCAGGCCCGGCGGCCCGACCGTGGGTTGCGCCTTGGCGAACAGGTCTGGGAACTGGGTGGCGAATTTATAGGTGGCATAGCCACCCATCGAATAGCCCGCTATGTCGGTGTAGGCCGGGTCGAGGCGATAGCGCGCGGCGGTGTCGGCCCACATCTCAAACGTGTCCGCGCCCGCATAGTCGTAGTACCAGCCGTCGGGCCCCCGTCCCTCGGCGGTGATGACGATCGATCCCGGGCCGCGATCGCCGAACTGCGACTGGTTGTGTGAGCCGAGGTATTGGTTGTAGTTGGCGCCCAGGGAGTGCAGCAGCAGGGTGAGCCCGTAGCCGCCCGCGGGCATCGGCTTGGGTGGCACGTAGATCGCGTAGGGCTGCAGCTGTCCGCGCAGCTCCCCCTTGCAGGCGGCTGAGCTGCTGCAGGCCTGCGAGTAGTCGGCCCCCTGCTCGGTCTCGAAGTGCGACGCCATGACGCGATTGAAGGCGCCGGTCTGGGGCACCCCGGTGGGCTGACCGGGCATGTCGTCGTTCCTCTGCGCCGCCAGCTTGGCGAAGTCGACCTCGGCGTGGAAGGCGCTGATGTCCGCGCTGCCCGGTCCCGCGCCGGCCAGCGCGTGGCCCTGAGCCATGTCGCGCCACCACGCGGTGTCGCTCGCCGCACTGGGTGAGCGCACGTCGGGCAATGGCTCCTGGGCGTTGTAGCGGAAGGCGACGTTGAAGAAGGCGGGGGGCAGGGGGTTGGTGCCGGCGCCTCCTGGATGGGTGGCGTCCGCCCTGGCCTGCGGAATGAGGAACCGGTTCTTGGCGGTGTCCCACAGGCCCACGCCGGCGGCCAGGCGCACCACGCCTTTCGGAGCCCACGCGGAATGGGGCACGAGCACGCTGATCTGGCGGCGGGCCATGTCCACGCTGACCGTGGGCGTGCCTCCGGGAGTCGGCTTCCTGCTCTGGGCGCCGATCAGCTCGGCGCTGGTCCCGTGCACGGTGAGGAACATCTGCGCCGGCGCGCTGACGTTGGCTCCGTCGGGGAAGGCCACGGGCACGCCGGGCGTTCCGCCGATGGCGATGGTGGTGCCCACCAGGCTGGGGTCGTGCAGCGTATTCAGGGTGATACGAAAAGCGGTGGCGTCGCTCAGCGGGCGCACGCGCAGCTCGACCAGGTCAGCGGCGTTGTTGGCGTAGCGCGGGTCGGTGGGGTACGTGTAGGTGCCGTTGGGTGCCGAGAACGAATCGGCCGCCGAGGAGTTGCCGCCCGGCGACAGGCGTCCGTCCCCGGGGTCGCGCGACTGCCGGGCGCCGTGGTCGTCATAGAGGAAGTCCTGGTAGAGGAACTCGCCGCTGCGGTAGGCCGACGCGCCGGAGACCAGGATCGGAGGGGCGCGCCAGACGCTGCCCGGCGCGTTGTCGAGCTGGGCCGCGGCGGCCGGCGGCGCGTAGAGCACGTCGGGACCGGGGCGGGGGCCGGGACCCGAGTACAGCGAGCCTGTCGCGGCCGGCGCGGCGGCGGGCGCGCCGAGCGCCAGCGCGGCCAGGGAGGCGACCATCGTGAGTGGCAGTCGCGCGCGCATGACTGCGGGCGAGCCTAGAGGAAGGGGTGGCCGCCGCGCGCCGGTGCCCCGGCCGGTCGCGCGCAGGGACAGGCTCGCCGGTGACGGGTCCGGCTGGCCGCGTGGAGGGGCAGGCTCGCTGAGCGGCGCCTGCTCAGCCCGCGAGGAAGCGCCTGACCTCGGCGTGGACCTCCCTCGGTGAGATCTGCAGGCCCACCCCCCCGCCGCCGGAAACCTGCGCCAGGCCAGAGGGATGCAGGTAGCGCGTCGCGGGGGTGCCGCCCACCGCCAGCGCGCCGAAGAGGCCGAGCAGGGTGGGACCGCCCATGTCTGAGCGGATCGCCTGCGGCGCGTCCCAGGACACCCATGGCAGCCGCGCCAGTCCCGCCGGTGAAACGAGGCGGCTCTTCATCCCCTGGACCAGCAGCTGCTGGTGCTGGATCCGCGTCAGATCGGACTCGCTGGGATTGCAGACGTTGTGGCGGGTGCGCGCCAGGGCGAGTGCCTGCTGGCCGTCCAGCCGGTGCGTACCCTTGGCCAGGTGCAGCGTGTAGCCGCCGTTGCGTGTGCCGCCGTTGATCTGGGAGAGCACACAGCCCCCCGTGTAGTTGACGCCGCCCAGGGCGTCCACCAGCTTGGGGAAATTGTCGAAGTTGATCTCAACGAGGTGGTTGATGGGAACGCCGAGCAGTCCCTTGACGGTCTGGATGGCCAGGGCCGGACCGCCTAAGGCGTAGGCCGCGTTGATCTTCTGGCGGCCGTGACCAGGGATGTCCACGACCGTGTCGCGCGGGATCGACAGCTTCGCGGCGTGGCCGCCGCCGGTGCGGATGAGCATGATCACGTCAGAGCGGCTGGGCCCCGATGTGGAAGCTCCCGGCTCGTGCGTGCGCTTGGTGCGCTGGTCTGAGCCCAGCACGAGCACGTTGGTGGCCGAGACCAGCGGATAGCCGCTCCCGTCGAGAGCGGAGGCGACGTCCGCAGCGGAGCGCGCCTGCTGGAACTGCGCGCTGATCAGCAGCAGCACCACCGAGAGCGCCACCCATCCCACCAGCAGGGCAAGCAGGGCCGCGAGCACCCGCCGCGGGCGCAACCGGCTGCGCCCACCCCCGCGCGGCGACGGGGTGCTCTGGCTTACGCCATCGAGCCCGCCACTGCGCAGGCCCCCCAGGCGCCCGGCTCGGTAGCGGGTGTAGCTGGGCGCCTGCGCGGGTGGCCCCGGCGCCTGTGCGTCGAGTGGCTCGCGCGCCGCGTCTTGCTCCCCGGCCGACCCGCCTTGAGGCGCGCGCGGCGCGTCTCGCTCCCCGGCGGAAGCGGATCGCGGCGCGCGCGGCGCACGTGGGAAGAGGGGGCGTTCGTCGTGGTCTGGGCTCATGAGAGGTCGATATAGAGTGGCGGCGATGGCGGGCCCGTGCGTGATCGGCGTCGATCTGGGGGGAACCAAGCTGAGCGCCGGCGCGATCGACGGCGGCCTGTCCGTGCATGTTCGCGTTCAGCGACAGGCTCCCCTGCACGGCGCCGGCGCTGTGCTCGATGCGCTCGTGGAGACCGTCGAGCAGGTTCGCGCCCAGTCGGCGGTGGAGATCGAAGCCGTCGGCTTCGGGGTGCCGTGCCTGATCGACCAGCGCCGCGGGGTCGCGGTGATGGCGGTCAACCTCCCACTGTCCGACGTGCCCCTGCGGGTGCTGCTGGCCGAACGTCTCGGCCTCCCCGTGTTCGTGGACAATGACGCCAACGCGGCGATTCTCGCTGAGCACCGCGCCGGGGCCGCCCGTGGCGCGCGCCAGGCGGCCATGCTGACCCTGGGGACGGGGATCGGCGGCGGCCTGATCCTCAACGGAGAGCTGTACCACGGCGCAGTCGGCGCGGCGGGAGAGCTCGGGCACATGGTGATCGACGCAGACGGCCCGCCGTGTCAGGGCTCATGTCCGAACCGCGGTTGCCTGGAGAGTCTGGCCTCGGGCACCGCCATGGGGAGGGAGGGGATTCTGGCGGCGCGGCAGGCGCCCGACAGTGGGCTCGGGCACGCACTGAGCGCCGGACGGGAGATCACCGGAGCCCTGGTCACCGAGCTGGCGCACGACGGCGACCCCGCCGCGCGCGAGGTGGTGGCCCTCATCGGGACGCGCCTGGGCGTGGGCATCGCCAACCTGGTGAACATCTTCAATCCGGAGGTGGTCGTTGTCGGTGGAGGCGTCATCGCAGCGGGTGAGCTGCTGCTGGAGCCGGCCCGCGAGGTGATGGTGACGCGTGCGCTGCGCCCTTCGCGCGATGAAGTGCGCGTGACGCGCGCGCACTTCGGAGCCGAAGCGGGGATGGTGGGTGCCGCGGCGCTGGCCCTGGACGGCATCGGGCGCTGGGCGACGGCGTGACCCCGGCTCCCGTCTCGTCCGGACCAGGCCGCCTCGTGGTCTGCCCCACACCGATCGGCAACCTCGAGGACGTCACCCTGCGGGTGTTGGGCGCGTTGCGGGAGGCCGACGTGATCGCCTGTGAGGACACGCGCCGGACGCGCGTGCTGCTCGACCGCTACGGGGTCAGCGCGCCACTGGTCTCCTACCACGAGCACAACGAGCGCGAGCGCTCGGCCGAGCTCGTGGGTCGCATGAACGGGGGCCAGACGGTGGCGCTGGTGTCCGACGCGGGCATGCCGCTGATCTCCGATCCTGGGTTCGTCCTGGTGCGTGCCTGCGTGTCCGCGGGTCTGCCGGTGGAGGTGCTTCCGGGTCCAAGCGCAGCGCTGGCCGCGCTGGTGGCCTCGGGGTTGCCGGCAGAGCGTTGGCGTTTCGTCGGGTTCCTGCCCCGCAAGCGCGGTGAGCTGGAGCGCCTGGTATTCACAAACCCGGAGACCCTGGTGGCCTTCGAGTCTCCTCAGCGCGTGACCGCCACGCTGAGCCTGCTGGCCGAGCGCGATCCGCAGCGGGCGGTGGCGGTGTGCCGCGAGTTGACCAAGCTGCATGAGGAGGTGCGTCGCGGCAGCGCGGCCGAGCTGGCGGCGCACTACTCAGCAAGGCCCCCGCGGGGTGAGATGGTGCTCGTCGTTGCCGCGGCGGCCCCAGGAGCCGGACGCGGCGACGAAGCGTTGCAGGCCGTGCTCAAGCTGGTCGAGGGCGGCGCCCGACCGCGCGTAGCCGCCGGCGTCGTGGCCTCCCTCACCGGTGTCGCCGCCAACGAGCTCTACCGGGGCCTGACGCGCTAAGGCCCCCGCCCGACGCTCGGGTCGGCGCACTCGCCGCTCCCAGGTCCGGCGCTGCGCGTTGGTCGCAGTAGCCTGCTCGGCGCCGATGTCCTTCTACGTCACCACGCCCATTTACTACGTCAACGCGGCGCCGCATCTGGGCCATGCGTACACCACCATCGGCGCTGACATCCTGGCTCGTCATATGCGCCAGCGTGGTGAGGAGGTGTTCCTGCTCACCGGGACCGACGAGCACGGGGAACCCGTCGCGCTCGCCGCCGAGCGCGAGGGCGTGACCCCCCAACAGCTCGCCGACCGCAACGCTGCGCGCTTCGCGGCCATGATGCCGCTCCTGGACATCTCCAACGACTTCTTCATTCGCACGTCGGACCCCGAGCACGTGGCTCGCGTGCAGCAGGTTCTCCAGCGCGTGCGCGACAACGGGCATGTCTACAAGGGCATGTACGAGGGCTGGTATTGCCCCCGCTGCGCGGACTTCAAGAGCGACACCGAGATCGGAGGAGAGAACACCTGTCCCATCCACGCGATTGCGCTCGTGTGGGAGAGCGAGGAGAACTACTTTTTTCGACTCTCCTCCTTTCAGGAGCGTTTGCAGGAGCTCTACGTCGAGCGCCCGGACTTCGTCACACCCCTTCACCACTTCAACGAGGCGCGCTCCTTCATTGGCCAGGGCCTGCAGGACGTCTCGCTGACCCGGGGCAAGCTGCACTGGGGTGTGCCCGTGCCGTGGGACCCCGAGCACGTCTTCTACGTGTGGTTTGACGCGCTGCTCAACTACTACACCGCCCTGGGGTTCGCCCGTCCGGGAGAAGATCTCATGCGCTTCTGGCCGGCCAACTTTCACATCATCGGCAAGGACATCCTGAAGTTCCACGCGGTCTTCTGGCCGGCTCTGCTCATGGCCGCGGACATCGAGCTGCCCCGTCGCCTCTTCGTCCACGGCTTCCTGCTCATGGACGACCAGAAGATGAGCAAGTCGCTGGGCAATGTGCTCGACCCGTTTGTGATCATCGAGCGCTTCGGAACCGACGCGCTGCGCTACTACTGCTTCCGCGAGGTCTCCTTCGGGCGCGACGGCTCGGTTTCGGCGGCCGGCTTCGAGGCACGCTACGAGAGCGAGTTGGCCAACGAGTACGGCAATCTGGCCTCTCGCACCATCGCCATGGTCGAGCGGTTCCGCGAGCACGCCCTGCCCGCGCTCGGCCTCGACGAGCAACTGACCGAGGACTTCGAGGGCCTGCACCAAGAGGTGGCGGCGCTCATGGACCGCGCCGAGCTGAGCCAGGTGCTTGAGCTGATCTGGCAGCGGGTGCGCCGGCTCAATCGCTACGTGGAGGAGCAGGCCCCCTGGAAGCTTGCGCGCGACGAGGAGCGCGCCGAGGACCTCGGGCGTGTGCTCGCCTCCCTGGTGGACGGTCTGCGGGTGGTCACCCTGCTGCTGATGCCCTACATGCCTGCGGCCACCGCGCGCCTGCTCGACGCGTTGGGAGTACAGGATCGCTCCCTGGACGCCGCGCGCTTCGGTGGAGGGGGAGGCGGCGGCGGCCCGATCCGGTCACTGGAGCCGCTGTTTCCCAAGCTCGAGAGGGCCCCGACCCTGTGATCGGAAGCGCACCGGCGCCGTGATCGACAGCCACACCCACCTCGATCAGTGCACACCGCCCGACGCAGACCTCATAGCCGCGGCCGAGGCGGCTGGAGTCACGCGCATGCTCACCATCGGCATGGACGCCACCAGCGGACGAGCCGCCATCGCCGCCGCCGAGGCCTTCCCGCCGGTGTGGGCGGCCATTGGACGCCATCCCAACGTCGCGCACGGCTTCGATGACGTCGCCGTGGCGGATCTGCGCGACCTCGCGGCTCACCCGCGCTGCCTGGCCATTGGGGAGACCGGCCTGGACTTCTATCGGGCGGGCGCCTCGCCGACCGATCAACAGCGTGCGTTCGAAGCCCAGATCGACCTGGCGCGCGAGCTGGCCAAGCCGCTGGTCGTGCACTCGCGCGCGGCCGAGGAACTCACGCTGCGCACGCTGCGCGAACGGGCCGGCGACGTGAAGGTGATCATGCACTGCTTCTCCATGCCTGAGCGCCTGATGGAGTGCCTCGAGGCCGGCTGGTGGATCTCCTTCGCCGGCAACGTCACCTACCCCCGCTCCCAGGAGCTGGCCGCCGCCGCGGCTCAGGTGCCGCAGGACCGCCTGTTGATCGAGACCGACGCCCCCTACCTGTCGCCCCAACCCGTGCGCGGGCAGCGAAATCAGCCGGCCTTCGTCGCTCACACGCTCGACTTCCTGGCCACCGTCCGCGGCGTGAGCGCGCAGGCCCTGGGGGCCGCCGTCGACGTGAACGCCGCCGCGCTGCTCGGCTGGTGAGCCCAGCTCTCATCGGAGGTCCCGTTCAGCCCAGCCTGCGCCGCCTGCGTCAGTTCGGGGTGCGACCCCAGCGACAGCTGGGCCAGAACTTCCTCATCGATTCGAACATCCTGGACGTGGTGGGCCGTGCTGCGGACCTGTCGCCCGAGGACGTGGTGCTCGAGATTGGGGGCGGGCTGGGCGTACTCAGCGAGTATCTCGCGGAGCGCGTGCGCCACGTCCACGTGATCGAGATCGACCGGCGTCTGAGCGCTGCGCTGGGTGACGCAACAGATCCGTTCGCCAACGTCACCGTCCAGTGGGCCGACGTGATGGACCTCGACCTCGGCTCTCTGCGCCCCGCTCCGACGAGCGTGGTAGCCAACCTGCCCTACGGCGTCGCCGCGCGGGCGCTGCTGCGCACCATCGAGCAGCTGCCCACCGTGCAGCGCTGGGTGGCCATGGTCCAGCGCGAGGTCGGCGAGCGACTGGCCGCCGAACCGGGGGGGGCCAGCTACGGCGCCAGCTCGGTCCTCGCCCAACTGGCGGGCGAGGTGAAGGTGGTGCGCTCCATCCCGCGTAACGTTTTCTTCCCGGTCCCCAACGTCGACTCCGTGCTGGTTGCCGTCACGCGCACTGGGGCGGCCCCGCCGGCGCCGCTACGCGCCCTCGTGGCGGCCGCCTTCGCTCACCGGCGCAAGGCACTTGCCGGCTCTCTGATGCTGGCGGCCGCTGCCGCGGCTGGTCCGCCAGCGGGCGCGACCCCGAGCCCGGCGGCCGCTCGGTTGGAGGGCGCGACCCCGAACCCGGACGCCGCTCGGGCGACGGGCGAGACCCCGAAACCCGCGGCTGCTCCGCTGGCGGGCGAGACTCCGAGCCCGGACGCCACGCGCACCTGCGGCGTCCGAGCGCTGAGCGGTCTGCGGCGCGATGAGGTGCGTGCGGCGCTGGTGGAACTCGGACACCCCGCCGACGCGCGCGCTCAGACCCTGTCACCCGCGGACTTCAGGTCGCTCGCGCGGGCCCTGCGATTGCTGTGAGCACGGTCGGCGGAGCACTGTGCGCCCTGGCGCCCGCGAAGGTGAACCTCGGCCTGTTCGTCGGACCCCTGCGCGCCGACGGCCGACACGAGCTCGTCACCGTGATGCAGTCGATCTCTCTGGCCGACGATCTGGAGCTGTCCGTTGCCCCGGCGGGCACCGCGGGAGATGAGGTCATCTGCCCCGGTGTGGAAGGTCCCAACCTGGCCGCCCGCGCGCTGAGTGCGTTTCGCACGGCCACCGGTTGGGATGCGCCGCCCCAGCGCCTGCGCATCGACAAGCGGGTGCCGGTCGCCGCCGGCCTGGGGGGCGGATCGGCCGACGCGGCCGCCACGTTGCGGCTGGTCGCCGCCGCGTCGGGGTTGGGCGACGACGCCCTGCTGCGCTCGCTGGCGACGGAGCTCGGTGCCGACGTGCCGGCCCAGGTCACGCCCGGACGCTGGCTGGCCACGGGCGCCGGCGAGCGCCTGACGCCGTTGGTCGATCCCCCACCCTTCGGGCTCGTGCTGGTGCCGGTGGCCGCCGCGCTTTCCACCGCGCACGTCTACGCCCAGGCCGACCGCCTGGGTGGCCTGCGCGAGCGGGCCGAGCTCGAGCACCGTCGCCACGAGCTCACCAGCGCGCTGGCCCTGGGAGCGCCGGCGCCGCCCGCACACCTGCTTCACAACGACCTCCAGGACGCGGCCGTCCACCTGTGTCCCGAGGTCAAGCAGGCCCTGGGGGCGGTGCGCGACGCGGGCGCCGATGCGGCCATGGTCTGCGGGTCGGGTCCCACCGTGGTGGGCCTGTTCGCGCGTGCCAACGCGTCGGGACGGGTCCAGCGTGCGCTCGCCGCCCTGGCTGGCCGCCATCCTGAGGTCATGAGCGCCGGGCCCGTCTCCAGAGCGTTCGCGGCGGCGCACGACTGCTCCGTGCGTCACAATGGGCTCTCGGAAGAGCGATGAGCGGCACCTCGGTCACCTACCTGGTCGCTGTATGCGCCGGCGTCTTCGGGCTTGCGGCTTACGCCGGCCTGATCCTGGTGCCCGCGTGGACGGCCTACTCCCGCCTATGGGAGCGCGTGGCGGCGACCGTGCTGAGCCTCTACGTGCTCGCCGCCCTGATCGGCGGCGGGGTGCTGGGCGGCCTCGCGCTCGTCTACTTCTGGGACCGGCTGTAGCCGAGGGCACTCACGTGGCGCCCGCGCGCGTCCAGAGCACAGCCGCCGTGGACCTCGCCGCCCTTGACGCCATAACGGAGGCCGTTCAGGCCGGAGCTGGGCTGGGCGAGGTGGTGCGGGCGTCCGCTCGGGCGCTGGACGCCAGCCTGGCGGTGAGCGACGCCTCCGGCGCCACCGTGGCAGTGGCTGCGCGCTCTCCCGCCGACGAGCGCTCCTTGCTGGGTGGCGGCGAGGATGTTCGCACGGTCGTCCTGCGCGTCGGAGACGCCGACGTGGGCGCGCTGCGCATGCGCATGCGCGGAGAAGCCGGCGCGTCCGTGGTCGGGGTCATAAGCACCCTGATCGCTTCCGAGGTGGAGCGCGTCCGCGCGCCGGAGCGAGCTTCCGCGCTCGCGGCAGCCGACTTTCTGGGAGGGGTACTGCGCCGCGAGCTGACTCAGCGCCAGGAGCTTGTCGAGGGCGCGCGCGCGCTGGGTGTCGAGCTCGAGGGAGGGGCCTCCCTGCTGGCTGCTCGTGCCCATCCGCAGGTTCCCACCGAGGAGGGCTGGCGCGCGCGCGTGCTCAGCGTGGCCGAGCGCGGCGCGCGGGCGGTGGCTCCGCGCAGCGTCGGGGCGCTGTCCGAGCGCGAGGGAGCGGTCGGCGCGGAGGTCCTGCTGCTGGTGGCGGGCAGTGATGAGGGAATGGCGCGCCGCGTGTCCGAGGGCGTCCAGCGCGAGCTCGAGGCTTCCCTGCCGGGCTTTAAGTTCGCGCAGGGGCGCAGCCGCGTCACCACCGATCCCGTGGACCTACCGCGGGCCGCTCATGAAGCGCTGCTGGCGGCCAACGTCGCCGAGGGGAACGCCAATGAGCGATCCCTGGCCTTCGAGCAGACCGGCGCATATCGCCTGCTGCTCTCCGCCATGATCGAAGATCCCCAGGAGTTGCAGCGCTTCTACGCCGAGACCGTCGAGCCGCTCGTGGGTTACGACGAGCAGTACGAGACCGACCTGGTGGTGACCGTGCAGACGTTCCTGGACGCAGACGGAAACGTCGCCGGTACCGCGCAGCGGCTGTTCACCCACCGCCACACGATCTATTACCGCCTGGAGCGCGTGCGCGAGCTGTCCGGACTGGACGTGAGCTCGAGCGACGGGCGCGAGAAGCTCAGCCTCGGGCTCAAGGCAATGCGGGTGCTGGGAATAACCAGCGCTCACGGGCCGGCCAGCGAGGCTGGGGCGGCCGCGGGTCGGGTGCCCCGCTCGCCCTCCAGCCGCAGATAGCGCTGCTGGGCGTGGGCAGCGTACCGGCCCGGTTGCGCCGGCCAAGGGGCATAATCGGGTCGATGCGAGCCATTACCGAGGCCCCAGGGACGCCCTTGTGCAGGCGCATATTCGCGCGTGGTGTCGCCGCCATGTGGGCCACGGCGCGGTGGTGGTGGTCACCACTCTGGGCGGCTGCGGCGCGGCCTCCAGCACGGTTGATCCCGTGGCACAGGCTGCGCAGACCACGCAGCGGCTCCCCGGCGCCCGCCTGGCGTTGACCACGACGGTCAGCGGTGGCGGCGTACCCGAGCCGGTGACCATCGCGGGCTCAGGCTTTGCCAGCAGCCGTACCCACGAGGGTCAGCTCGACTTCGACTTTTCCAAGTTGGCGGGCGGCACGCCGGGGACGGCGGAGTTCCGCTTCAAGGGACTGATGCTCTACTTCCGCTTCCCCGCGCTGGCCAACCGGCTTCCCAGCGGCAAGACATGGCTGGCGGTCGACGAGCAGAAGGCTGCGCAGTCGCTGGGGGTGAACCTGTCCCAGCTATCCGGAGCGGGCACATCGGACCCCAACCAGTACCTCAATTACCTGCGCGCGGTGAGTGCGCGGGTGAATGTGGGGAGCGAGATGGTGCGCGGCGTGCCCACCATGCACTACCGCGCGACGGTTGACCTCACCCGCGTCGCCGCCCAGCTGCCGCCCGACCAACGAGCCGGGGCGCAGGCTTCGATTGCCAACCTGGAGCGCGCGACGGGCACGCGCACGGTTCCGATGGAGGTTTGGATCGACGCCGGTCATCGCATCCGCCGCCTGCGCCTGCTCCAGAAAGCGCGCTCGCCGGGCGGGGGCACCGTCGCCGTCAACGCGACGATCGACTACCTCAGCTATGGCCCGACGCCACAGGTGGTCGCTCCGCCGGCCGACCAGGTCTTCGACGCCACGGGGCAGACGTCATCGGGGTTGGGCCAGCAGCCGCCCAAGTAGCACCGTCACGGCTCGCGGACGTCCTGAGAGCCGTTGGTACAGTCGCCCAAAATCGCCGGTGGGGAGTGGTGTAGGCGGCTAGCACGCACGGTTTTGGTCCGTGAAGACGGGGTTCGAATCCTCGCTCCCCAGTCAACCCGCGTACACGGAGCACAGCGCGGCGCTCGGGCGGACCCGGGCTATTCCCTGTGGCCGCCGCCGTCGACCTTGGTGCCCAGCGGCCGGTTCATCCCCCGGCGGTGAGTTTTCCGCAGTCGGACTCTCGGCCCGGTCCTGACCCCCGCTGACCGTCCAACGGCCACCCCGGCCAATACAGTCCCGCTCATGAGCGAGCCCACGGTGGTGATCCTCGCGGCCGGCCAGGGCACGCGCATGAACTCGGCCACTCCCAAGGTCCTGCACGGGCTTTGTGGCCGACCAATGATCGCCTGGCCCATCGCCGCCGCTCAAGAGGCGCGTGCCGGTCGCGTGGTCGTGGTCGGTGGGCCTGACCGGGCGCTCGCCGATCACCTGCCCGCCGGAGTCGACCTCGCGGTCCAAGCGGAGCCCCGCGGCACGGGGGACGCGGTGCTCGCGGCGGCCGAGTACATCGACCGTCAGGCCGACGTCCTCGTGCTCTCCGGCGACGTGCCGCTGATCACCGCGCGCCTGGTCGCCGAGCTGGCCGAGGCTCAGAGGACCAATGGCGCGGCGGCGACCCTGACCACCATGGTGCCGGCCGATCCGCGCGGCTACGGTCGCGTGGTCCGCGGTGCGGATGGCTCAGTCGAGCGGGTGGCCGAGACCAAGTCTCCGGGTGACGCCAGTCCCCATGAGCTGGCCATTGGCGAGGTGAACGCCGGTGTGTACGCGTTCGCCGGCGCCTCGCTGCTCGAGGCCCTTGAGGAGCTACGCCCGGACAATGCCCAGGGCGAGTATTACCTCCCCGACGTGCTGAGACTGCTGCGCTCCCGACGCCTGCACGTTGCCGCTCACGCGGTGGATGATCCCCGGGAGCTCATGGGCGTCAACGACCGCGTAGAGCTGGCCGCGGCACGCTCCCTCGCCCAGACGCGCATACACGAACGCCTGATGCGCGCGGGGGTGACCATCGTCGATCCGGCCAGCACACTCATCGACGCCGAGGTGAGCGTGGGTGCTGATTCGGTGGTGGAGCCGTCCTGTTCTCTGCGCGGGCAAACCGTCGTGGGGGCGGGTGCCACCGTGGGTCCCCTGAGCACGTTGATCGACGTTCGTCTCGGTGACGGCGTGCGCGTGGTGCACTCCTACCTACAGCAGTGCGAGGTCCAGGACGGCGCCACGGTGGGACCCTTTGCCTATCTGCGCCCGGGAGCGGTCTTGCGCGAGCGCGCCAAGGCGGGTACGTTCGTGGAGATCAAGAACTCCGACGTGGGCGCGGGAGCGAAGGTGCCACACCTCTCCTACATCGGGGACGCCGATGTAGGAGCACGGGCCAATCTCGGGGCGGCCACCATCACCGCCAACTACGACGGCACCCACAAGCACCGGACGACAATAGGGCGCGAGGTGCGCACGGGGGTGGACACCACACTGGTGGCCCCAGTGAACCTGGGTGACCAGTCCTATACGGGTGCCGGGTCGGTGATCACCGACGACGTGCCGGCGGGTGCGCTGGCCATCGCGCGAGCACGCCAGGAGAACCGTGAGGGACGCGATCCCCAAGTCGATGGCGGCTGAGGTGGCTCCCGACCTCGGCGGCGCGGTCTCCGGTCTGCGGTCTACACTCAGCCTGAGATGAGCGCGCCCGATACGCGCACGCAGCCGTCGCCAACGAGCCTGGCGATGGACTACGACAAGCGGCTCATGCTGTTCGCCGGACGCGCGAATCCGCAGCTGGCGGCGGACATCGCGGCGAAGCTGAACGTCGACGTGGGCCCGGTGACGCTCAGAACCTTCTCCAATGGCGAGGTCTACTGCCGCTACGAGGAGTCAATCCGGGGCGCCGACGTGTTCATCGTGCAGCCGACCTGTGGCAACCCGCAGACCGGTGTGAGCACCAATGACGCGCTGATGGAGCTCCTGATCATGATCGACGCGGCAGTCGGCGCGTCCGCGCATCGCGTGATCGCGGTGACACCCTGGTTCGGCTACTCGCGCCAGGATAAGAAGTCGGCACCACGCGAGCCCATTTCGGCACGGCTGGTCGCGCACATGATCGAGGCGGCCGGTGCTCACCGTGTGCTCACCATGGACCTGCACGCCGGTCAGGTGCAGGGCTTCTTCAAGACGCCGGTGGATCACATGACGGCGACGTTCATCCTCAGTCAGTACTTCCAGGATCTCAACCTCCCCGACCCGGTGGTGGTCGCCCCCGACGCCGGGCGCGTGAAGCTGAACAAGAAATTCGCGTCGAAGATCGGCGCTGAGCTCGCCATCCTCGACAAGGAGCGCCCGGCCCAGCAGGTGGCCGAGATCGGACACGTGATCGGCGACGTGCGCGGCAAGACCGCGGTGATCGTCGACGACATCATCGACACCGCGGGAACGCTCAAGGCGGCGGCGCGCACCGTTCTCGAGGAGGGCGCGTCCCGCGTCTACGCGGCGGCGACCCACGCGGTGTTCTCCGGAGACGCGCATGACAATCTCGCCTCCTCGGGCCTCACCGAGATCGTGGTCACCGACACCATCCCGCGGCGCGCCGAACTTCCCGCGAACGTGCGTGTGCTGCCCTGTGCGGAGCTGCTCACCGACTCGATCCGGCGCATCTTCACCGACGATTCGGTGAGTGAGGTCTTCGGCGGGGAGAACCAGCTCTTCTAGGCCACCCTCCCCGCTGGACCCCTGCCTCCCCGCCGGTCCCCCAGCGGACCCCGGCCTCCCCGCCGGACCTATTTCTGCTCGGGCTGTTTTTCCCCTGGCCAGACGCCGGTCAAATGGCGAAAGCCCTGGGCGCCGAGGCGATCGGTGGCGGCCCGCACGCCCGCAAACACGGCGGACTGGAGCACCGCGGCGCCGATCACGCGGACCCAGGTGGCCTGCTCGGTCGTCGGCTTGGGCGGCTCCTCCTTGTCGACGACGTCCCACAGCGCGCGAAAGAGCTGGCGACTGGCCATGCCGGCGATCAAGCCGAACAGCAAGCCGATGGGCTTGTACAGCAGCTTCATGTGGCCTCCTTGAACATCGTGCCCTTCCGATCCACACCGTCGACGCCACAGGGTACCCTCGATGTCCGCCGGCAGGCCGGTCGACCAAGAGCAAACAACGTGAACATCGCCCCGTTCAGCCACACAGCAGGACCATGAGCTCCGACCCTCTCCCCCCCGAAGATCCCTCCGAGGAGCTTCTGCGGCGGGCGCTGCTCGACGGCGACAACGCGGCCGCCGCGGTGGCCATGCGCGTCGAGGGACTGGCCACGTGCCGGCAGCTGACGATCATCTTTCACGGCCGTCGCGACATATCGACCATTCAGACCTACATCGCCCACGGGGGCCGCGGAGCCGGCAGTCCGGTCGCGGCCAGTGAGCTGCTGCGCGTCCCCTGCGACCTGGACCTGGCCGAGGCCGACGATCGCACCGACGCCGAGGGTCTTTATGTGCAACAGGCCCGTGCCCTGCGCGACGCACTGCTGGCGGCCGACACGGTCCTGGCTGTGTGGCGCGCTCCCCTGGCTGAGCACGCCGGTGTGGAGGTGTCCATCGATCGCTCCATAGAGCTCGCCGTGAGGCTTCCCGCGCACCGGCTGATGCCCGTCGCGCTGGTCGCGCCCGAGCGTCAGCTCATGGTCGCGCCGGTGTGCGGCGCGCGTACGCTGGCCGAGGGGCGCCCGCCGCTGGGCATTGCCTGCGCCCAACAGGACGTGACGCACGTCTATCCCCTCTCCGAGGACCCTGGCCGGTGCCTGGAGGACTTCGAGGCGCGTGCGGCTGCCCACGCCCACCGCCTCGCGGGTCGCCTGGCGCGTCAGGAGGCCTCCGTAGAGCGCTTCCTGGAGCTCTCTGAAAGCTAGCGCACCCCCCGCTGCCTCGGCGCCGCGGCAGGGGAATGCCTCGATGATGGTCCGGCTGCGTCATCCGCTGCTCATCGTGGGCGCGGTGGTGGTCTTCCTGCTCTTGAGCGCACTGCTGGCGCGCTGGCTGGCCACCGAGAACAACGAGCGCGACGGCGAGCTGGCGCTGATCAAAGCCGAGGCGGCAGGCGACGCGGGCGGGATGCTCGATCGCCTGACGGGCTGTCGGGCAAGCCCCGCGTGCGTGGCCTCGGCGCGTGCGCAGGCCGCTTCGTTGCGCCGTGCCGGGGAGGTGAAGCTGCTGCTGGTGGAGTCCCACACCGCGTACAGCCTGACGGGGAGGACCGGGGCAACCCGCGTGGCCTGGACGGTGCTCGGGCGCCTGCCGGTAGTGCAGTGCGTGCTGGTGCGCCGCAGGGGCGACGCGCTCGGGGGCCTGTCGGTTACCCTGCTCGCTCTCAGCGCCCCGATCGCCAACACGCGTGGCTGTTGAGTATCGGTGACTCCCCTGCCCGCATGAGCTCAAGCCCTCCGACTACGCGCTCGCGCCACCAGCGCGCCTGGGTCCTTCTCGCGCTGCTGGCAGCGCTCCTGCTCGCGGCGGTGCTGCCCTCCGCGTCCGGCGCCCAGGTCAGCACGCCGTCGGCGACCACCCTGTACCGCAACGGACCGGACGGACGTTTTCTCATGGATGGCCCGTGGCTGTTTCGCTTCGATCGTGGGGCCGGTCGCCGGGCGCATTTCGAGCGCCAGAGCTCCACCAGCGGATGGCGCCAGATCACCGTGCCCAACGCGTGGAACGCGACCGATCAGAGCGTGGCCTCCTTCACGGGCACCGTGGCCTGGTACCGCAAGGACTTTCGCCTGCCCTCGGCCTCGGGACGCGCGACATGGCTGGCGCGCTTCGAATCGGTCAACTACCGCGCTGAGGCCTGGCTCAATGGTCACCGCATCGGTAGCCACACCGGAACCTTCCTTCCCTTCGAGCTGCAGCTCGCCGGTCGCTACCTGCACCGGACGGGCGCCAACCGGCTGGTCGTGCGCGTGGACAGCCGCCACAACGAGTCCTCGCTGCCGCCGGGGCGCGAGAGCGCCAAGGGCAGACCCTTCGGCGGCTGGTGGAACTACGGCGGGCTGCTGCGCGAGGTCTATCTGCGGCGGGTGGACCGGGTGGACTTCAGTTCGGTGCTGGTACGTCCTGATCTCGCGTGCGCCACCTGTGCGGCTCGGGTGGCTTACCGGGTCACCGCGACCAACTACGCGCGCCGGGCCCTGAGCGTGCACGCGGTCACCCGCTTCGGCTCGGTGAGCGCGAGCCTGGGCACTCGACGCATCGGCCCGGGCGCGTCGGTCGTCTTCAAGCGCGTGCTCGCCGTTGGCCACCCGGCCCTGTGGTCACCGGACCACCCCACGCTGCAGGACGTGACGCTTGACGCCCAGGTGGGCGGTGCTCGCGTGGCGCACTACTTCCTGCGCAGCGGCGTGCGCTCGATCCGGGTCGTCCGTGGTCACGTGTTTCTCAACGGGCGTCCCCTGAACCTACGTGGCGTGGGGCTGCAGGAGGACTCCCCGCAGAACGGCTTTGCCATCGACAACGCCACGCGGGCGCGGTTCATCGCCCAGGCCAAGACGCTGGGCGCGGGCTTCATTCGCTCGCAGTACCCCCTGCACCCCTACGAGGAGGAGCTCGCCGACCAGCAGGGCATTCTGCTCTGGTCGGAGATACCGGTGTTCTCGGTCAAGGAGCACGTGCTGGCCAAGGCGTCCTTCCGTCGCTTTGCCAACGACCAGCTCACCCAGAACATCCAGGACAACGGCAGTCATCCCTCGGTGCTCGTGTGGTCGATCGCCAACGAGCTCTCATCGCGTCCCGGGCGCGGCCAGAAGGACTACATCACGGGGGCCGTGCGCCTGGCGCGCCGACTGGACCCCTCCCGGCCCGTCAGCCTGGCGGTCGCGGGCTACCCCTCGGTGCCCTGCCAGCCGATCTACCACAAGCTGGGCATCCTGGGAGTCAACGATTACTTCGGCTGGTACCCCGGTCCCTCCGGCCAGATCGCCGATCGGAGTCTGCTCTCTGACTACCTGGACAAGGCGCACGCCTGTTACCAGCGCCAGGGGCTGTTCGTCACCGAGTTCGGAGCGGAGGCCAACCGGGACGGTCCTGCCCAGGAGCGGGGCACCTACGCGTTTCAGAGCGACTTCGTCAACTATCACCTCGGCGTCTTTGCCTCCAAGTCCTACCTGTCGGCCACGGCCTACTGGACGCTGGGTGATTTTCGGGTGCGTCCGGGGTGGAGCGGCGGCAACCCGCGGCCCGACCCGCCCGTGTTCCACAAGGGTCTGGTCGACTTCCTGGGTAACCCCAAGCCGGCCTTCTCGACCATGCAGGCCGTGGTCCGCGCCACCCGCCAGATCGGCTAGCGCGCACGCCCATCTCCGTCTCGCGACGCCTCCGGACCCGGCGCGCGCTGGCCCGACAGGCGACCCCGGGAAGCACCGCCGTCGCGGTCCCCGTTGCTAGAGTCATCGCGCCCATGGCCCGCGACACCACCCAGCTGAAGGTCTCCGCGCGCTCGGCCGAAGGCTCGCGCTCGGCACGTCGCCTGCGGCGCACGGGACGGGTGCCCGGAGTGCTCTACGGAGGTGCCGCAGAGCCGCTGGCCTTCCACGCCGACGCACGCGAGTTGCGCTTGGCCCTGGCGAGCACCGGCGCTGTGCTCGACCTGTCCGTGGACGGCGCTGCGAGCACCCCGGTGGTCCTCAAGGACGCGCAGCGCGATGCGGTTCGGGGCGACACCCTGCACGTCGATCTGCTGCGGGTGCGCTTGGACACCGCGATCCCGGCGGTCGTGACCCTCGAGCTCACCGGTGGCGAGGACGCTCCGGGGACCCGTGAGGGCGGCGTGCTGGAGCAGATCACGCGCGAGTTGAACATCGAGGCGCTGCCCACCGCGATCCCCGAATCGGTGGTTCACGATGTGTCCGAGATGCAGATAAACGACACCGTCACCCTTGACGCCGTGCGCCTGCCGGCGGGCGTGACCCTGCTCGATGAGAACCCACACGAGGTCACCGTGGCCACCCTGACCCCTCCCCGTCTGCAGGCCGAGCTCGACGAGATCGAGGCGGAGACCGAGCTGGTCGGTGGGGAGGCCAAGGCCGAGGGCGCGACCGCGGATGAGGCGGCGGACTCCGAGGGGTCCGAGCAGGAGGCTGGAGGCTAGGCACTGGGCGTGGGAGGCGTGGGAGGTCCCGTCGACTGGCTGGTGGTGGGGCTGGGCAACCCCGGACCCGAGTACGAGCGCAGCCGCCACAACCTCGGTTGGAAGGTTGCCGACCTGTTGGCCCAGCGCTGGCAGCTGCCGCGGGCGCGAGAGCGCTTCCGCGGGCGCGTGAGCGAGGGCCGCATCGCCGCGGGCGGAGCGCGCGTGGCGGTCCTGTGGCCGATGACCTACATGAACGAGGCGGGCCGCTCGGTGGGGCCGGCCCGCGGTGCGCTGGGGGTGGCGCTCGACCACGTATTGGTCGTGCACGACGAGATCGACCTGCCCTTCGGCGAGGTGCGCGCGCGGGTGGGGGGCGGGACGGCGGGCCACAACGGCCTGAAGTCCCTGCGCCGCGAGCTGGGTGGCGCCGGGTTCGCTCGCGTGCGCGCCGGGGTGGGCAGGCCGGCCTCCACCGACCCCGAGATCGTCTCGGCCTGGGTACTCGGACGCTTCGCTGAGCCGCCCGAGCAGGTGCGAGAGCTCACCGACCGTGCGGCGGACGCCGGGGAGCGCCTGGTCATCGGGGAGGCCCCCGTCCCGCCCGCCTAGAATGTCTGTCCGAGGACGCCGCGGGCGTGTCCGCCGCGCCGGCAGTCGCCCCGCGGTGGCGTGCGCCGCGAACTCTCGGAGAAGCCGCGGCTTCCTGTGGTGCAGTTTCACTCGTGTGCGGGCACGTCACGTCCGCTGGCCATGGCGCTTCGATCCCTGCTTTCCCACCTAGACGAGGACGAATCCGCACTGGCTCTCGCCCGCGACGGCGGGCGGGCCTTCGTGTCGGCCTCGCTGCGTCCGTACCTGATCGCTGCGCTGCTCGATTCTCCCACGGCCTCGGCGGCCGGCCGCCCGGCGCTGGTGGTGGTGGGCGACGACCGTGCGGCGCGGGACCTGGCCGCCGATCTGCGCGCCTGGCTGGCCCCGCGCCCGGTGCGCTTCTATCCCTCACGCGGCGTGGCCTACCAGTCCCACCTCGCCCCCCCCGCGCATCTGGTCGGCCTGCGTGTGGCGGCGCTGGACGCCCTGCTCGCCTCCGGCGCACCCGGTCAGAGCGGCGAGACGCCCGTGGTGGTGGTGTCGGCCACCGCCCTTTCGGAGAAGGTCCCCGACCCGGCACTGCGGCCGCACTCCTTCACGTTGCGGGTGGGAGAGCTGCTCGATCTGCAGGAGTGCGCGTCCGCGCTCCTGGACGCCGGCTACGAGCGCACCGACCAGGTTGAGGACCGTGGTCAGTTTGCCGTCCGCGGCGGCCTGCTCGACGTCTTTCCGGCGACCGAGGAGCGAGCGGTCCGCGTGGACCTCTTCGACGACGAGATTGAGTCGCTGCGCTGGTTCTCCACCTTCACCCAGCGCTCGCTCGGCGAGGCCCAGGAGGTCGAGATAGCCCCGGCGGCCGAACTGGCGGCCGAGCACCGTGAACTGGCCGAGATCGCGGCCATGGAGAGTGAATCTGACCGCCCCGACGTGGCCGAGCTGCTCCCCGTCGAGCGCTTCGGTGACCTGTTCGCGCTGTTGCCGCGAGACACCGAGCTGCTGGTGGCCGCCGAGGAGGAGATCGAGCCGGCCCTGCACGACCAGTGGGAGGACGTCTGCGCGGCCTTTCATGACCACGACGCCCATCATCTGTACGTCAGTCCCGAGACCATCACCCGCACCCTGGCCGAGCAGGCTCGCATTTCGCTCTCGGCCCTGGCCGGCGATCAGCGGTTCGAGTTTCGGGCCCAGAGCGCCGACACCGCGGCGCGTACGATCCTCGACGCCGAGCCCGAGCTCGAGCGGCTGGTGCGCTCTGGGTATCGCGCGGTGGTGGCCTTCCCGCGACGAGGGGAGGGAGAACGCGCGGCCTACAACCTCGCTCGCCTACGCGCGACCTGGCTGGGAGAGGGTGCGCCGGCGGGAAACGAGCCGGCCCTGCGCTTCGCGCGTGCCTCATTGCGCGAGGGCTTTGTCGCGCCGACGCTGAAGCTGGCGGTGTTTCCCGAGCATCGCCTGCTGCGCCGCCGGCGAGCGGGCGGCCCGGGGGGCCGCGACGCCGGCGTGCGGGGCCGGCCTCAGCGGGGTGCCCTGCGCTCCTTCACCGACCTGCGCACCGGGGACATAGTCGTCCACGAGGATCACGGCATCGCTCGCTTCGCGGGCTTCGAGACGCGCACCGTGGCCGGGGTGACACGCGATTACCTGTACCTGGAGTACCAGGGCGATGATCGGGTGTTCGTCCCCACCGACCAGCTGGCGAAGATCTCGCGGTACGTGGGGGCGGGCGGAGACCATCCGCCCCTGAGCAAGCTGGGGGGTACGCGCTGGGACACGATGAAGGCGCGCGCCCGTCGTGCCGCCCAGGAGCTCGCCGGCGAGCTGTTGAACCTCTACGCCGAGCGCCGCCGCCGGGCCGGCCACGCGTTCGAGCCCGATTCAGACTGGCAGCGGGACTTCGAGGAGCGCTTCCCCTACACCGAGACCTCTGACCAGCGCGACGCGATCGAGCTCGTCAAGGGGGACATGGAGGCCCCGCGCGTCATGGATCGCCTGATCTGCGGCGATGTCGGCTACGGCAAGACGGAGGTCGCGCTGCGCGCCGCCTTCAAGGCGGCGACCCAGGGCAAGCAGGTGCTCATGCTCGTACCGACCACCATCCTCGCTCAGCAGCACTACGGGACCTTCAGCGAGCGCCTGGCCGACTACCCGCTGAGCATCGAACACGTTTCACGGTTTCGCTCCGCGGCCGAGCAGAAGGCAGCTCTGGTCGGGTTTCGCGAGGGCCGAGTGGACATTCTCATCGGCACCCACCGCCTGTTGTCTCGCGACGTGCGCGCCAAGGATCTCGGCCTGCTGGTGGTTGACGAAGAGCAGCGCTTCGGGGTCAAGCAGAAGGAGCTACTGCGACAGCTGAAGCTCAAGGTTGACGTGATCTCCATGTCGGCCACGCCCATTCCGCGCACGCTGCAGATGTCACTGGCCGGCCTGCGCGACATCTCGGTGATCGAGACGCCACCAGAGGGACGGCGTCCGGTGAAGACCTACGTAGGGGAGTACGACGAGCAGCTCATCAAGCAGGCGATCACCCGTGAGCACGGCCGTGGCGGTCAGGCCTTCTTCCTGCACAACCGGGTGGAGACGATCCAGGAGACCGCGGAGCGCCTGCGCGCCGTGTGCCCCGGAGTACGCTTCGCGGTGGCCCACGGGCAGATGGGGGAGGGCGAACTCGAGGCGGTCATGATGGACTACCTGCGCGGCGGGGCAGACGTGCTCGTCTGCACGTCGATCATCGAGTCGGGGATCGACATACCGGAGGCCAACACCCTCATCGTCGAGCATTCCGATGCCTTCGGCCTGGCCCAGCTCTACCAGATTCGGGGCCGGGTGGGGCGTAGCCGCGAACGCGCCTACGCCTACCTTCTCTATGACGCTGCGGCGGCCCTGACTCCGCAGGCCGCGCAGCGCCTGGCGGCGCTCTCGGACTACACCGAGCTCGGGGCAGGCTTCAAGATCGCCATGCGCGATCTCGAGATCCGAGGGGCGGGCAACCTGCTCGGCGACGAGCAATCCGGACACGTCGCCGCCCTGGGCTTTGAGCTGTATATGCAGATGCTCGACGAGGCCGTGCACGCAGCTCAGGCCGACGGCGAGGAGGAGGCGCCGGAGCCGGTGCGTCTGGACGTACACGTCGACGCCTACGTGCCCACCGACTACATCCCCTACGAGCAGGCCAAGATCGAGGTCCACCGTCGGGTGGCCGGTGCCTACGAGGTGGCCGACGTGGAGCGTCTGCGCGAGGAGCTCGAGGATCGTTTCGGCCCCGTGCCCGAACCGCTTGCCAACCTGCTGGCCCTGCAGCGCGCCCGCATCAAGTTCGGTCAAGCCGGCGCGCGGGCCGTCAGCTTCCGTGGTGATCGCCTGGCGGTTACCCCCATCGAGCTCGATTCGGTACGGGCTCGCAGCCTGCGCGAGCAGCTTCCCGAAGCCCTGTACGAGTCCGGTCGCTCGCAGGTCTCCATGCGCGTGCCCGGCGACGGTGACGGTCGTTTCCCCGCTGTGGTCCGCGCGGCTGACGTGCTGCTGTCGGTCACCCGCCAAGCCGCCTGAACGTCCGCCGGCCCGCTCCCCGGCGCGTCGGTTGCCCTTTAGCTCCGGGCAGCAGCGTGTGCGCTAGGATGCCCGCCTTCATGGGGAGGCGTACACGTGGCACCGCGGCGCTTGGCGCCGTTTTTCTTGCACTGACCGGCCTGTCGGCCTGCGGTGGCGTATCGGGCAACTCGGTTGCTTCGGTGGGAGGTACCTCGATCACCACGGATACGTTCAACCATTGGTTGAAGATCGCCGCGTCCTCGAGCCAGCAGCAGGCGGGCCAGAGGACGAGTGTGGCCGTACCCCAGCCTCCGGACTTCCAGGCCTGCATCGCGCAACTGCGCAAGAGCATTCCGGCTCCGGCCAAGGGCGCCGCGCCGCCCACCGATACGGCGCTCAAGGCGCAGTGCCAGCAGCAGTACTCGGGCTTTCGCGACACCGTGCTGCAGTTCTTGATCACCGCGGACTGGGTGCAGGGCGAGGCCAAGGACCAGGGGGTCAACGTCAGCGACCCGGACGTCCAGAAGCAGTTCAACACGATCAAGGCGCGTCAGTTTCCGATGCCCGCAGCCTTCCAGACGTTCCTGACCCAGTCGGGCCAGACCGTCCCCGACCTGCTCCTGCGCGTGAAGCTGAACCTGCTGTCCTCCAAGATTCGCGACAAGATCGTCAAGGGCAGAGATCAGGTCTCCCAAGCCCAGATCGCCGCCTACTACGCCTCCCACCAGACCAGCTTCGGCCAGCCCGAGCGTCGCGACCTGCGCTTGATCCTGGTCAAGACTCCGGGCGCCGCCGCGCAGGCCAAGGGCCAGATCCAGCACGGCAAGAGCATTGCCACGGTGGCCAAGAGCCTGTCCATCGATCAGGCCACCAAGGCGAAGGGCGGCGCGCTCACCGGGGTTGCGCGCGGCCAGCAGGAGAAGGCGCTCGACGATGCCGTCTTCGCCGCCAAGCGAGGGGTGCTTACCGGTCCGGTGAAGACGCAGTTCGGCTACTACGTCTTCCAGGTGCAGAAGGTCACCCCCGGCTCCCAGCAGACTCTCGCCCAGGCCACGCCGATGATCAAGCAGCAGCTCACCTCCCAGATGCAGCAGGCCGCCCTGGCGGCGTTCTCGAAGACTTTCCAGGCCAAATGGAAGGCCAAGACGGACTGTCGCTCGAGCTACGTGATGGCCGACTGCAAGCAGTACAAGGCGCCCCAGACGCCCGCCCTGCCCGGTGGTGGCGCAGTTCCGCCTCCGCAGGGTGGCGGTGCGCCTCCGCAGGGTGGCGGTGCGCCTCCGCAGGGTGGCGGTGCGCCTCCGCAGGGTGGCGGTGCGCCTCCGCAGGGTGGCGGTGCGCCTCCGCAGGGTGGCGGTGCGCCCCCTCAGGGTGGCACCACCCCAAGCGGTAAGTAGCGAAGCGGCTCTCAAGAGCGGTGCCGACGTCCGGTATCCAGCAGGCACTCGGCCGTCTGGATGACCTCACCCGCAGGCTGCGGCGCGAGTGTCCGTGGGACCGCGCCCAGGACGAGCGGTCGATCGTGCCCCACACCGTCGAGGAGGCCTACGAGCTCGCCGACGCGGCGCACACCGGCGATGACGCGCGCTTGGCGGACGAGCTCGGCGACGTGCTCTTCCAGGTTCACTTCCTCGCGCTTCTGCTCGAGGAGCGGGGCACCGGCGACCTGGGCAAAGTGGCCGACCACTGCGCCGAGAAGCTGATCCGTCGTCATCCGCATGTCTTCGCCGATGGCGAGGTGCGCGACGCCCAGGAGGTGCTGCGCAACTGGGAGGCCATCAAGCGCGAGGAGCCCGGTCGCGAGCACGGGGTGTTCGGCGAGGTGCCCGAGAACCTGCCCGCGTTGCTGTACGCCCGCAAGGTGCAGCGGCGCGCCGGGTTCGGGGGCTTTGACTTTCCTGGCGTCGAGGGGCCCCTGGGTTCCCTGCGCGACGAGCTCGAGGAGCTCGAGCAGGTGCTCGAGAGCTCGCCGGAACCTCCGCAGAAGCTCAGCGATCCTGTTTCCCCTGTCCCCCGAGAACGGGACGCCACCGCGGCCGAGCCCAACGGGGACGCGGCCGCGCCCGGCCGCGCCGGCGGGGAGAGCGCTCGGCCCCAGGCCTTCCACGAGCTCGGTGATCTGCTCTTTGCCGCGGTCAACGTCGCCCGCAAGCTCGACCTCGATCCCGAGCTTGCGCTGCGGGCCTCCACCGCGCGCTTTCGCGGTCGCATGGAGTCGGCCCTGGCGCGCTCCGAGCGCGCAGGCGAGAGGTGGTCTGACCTGCCCACCGAGCGCCAGCTGGCCCACTATGCGGCTGCCTGCCTTGACGAGGCGCAGGTGCCCGAGGGGCGCGTAGGAGGAGCGACATGAGTCAGATCGAGTCCACCCACGCGCGCCAAATACTCGACAGCCGCGGCACCCCGACGGTCGAGGTGGAGGTCCACCTGCGCTCGGGGGCCCACGGGCACGCGGCGGTGCCCTCGGGCGCGTCGACAGGCGAGTTCGAGGCGACCGAGCTGCGTGACGGCGGGAGCGCGTGGCAGGGCAAGGGCGTCACCCGGGCGGTGGCCAACGTCAACGGTGAGATCGCCGCTGCCGTGGCGGGCCTTGATGCTTCTGACCAGGGGGGTCTGGACCGAGCGCTGATCGACTTGGACGCCACCGATGACAAATCACGCTTGGGTGCCAACGCGGTCCTTGGCGTATCGCTGGCCGCGGCCCACGCGCAGGCAGCAGAGGAGCACCAGCCACTGTGGCGCTACCTCGGCGGGGAGGCGGCGCACGTGCTGCCGGTGCCCATGATGAACGTCCTCAACGGCGGCGCCCATGCCGATAACCGTGTGGACTTCCAGGAGTTCATGGTGGTGCCCTGCGGCGCGCCCTCCTTCTCGGAGTGCCTGCGCATGGGGGCAGAGGTCTTCCAGGCGCTCAAGCGCACTCTGCGTGACCGGGGTATGAGCACGTCGGTCGGCGACGAGGGCGGCTTTGCTCCCGACCTCTCCTCCAACGAGGAGGCGCTGGAGATGCTCATGGCGGCCATCGAGGCCGCCGGTCTGCGTCCGGGAGAGGACGTGGCCATCGCGCTCGATCCCGCCACCAGCGAGCTGCACGGGGACGCCGAGTACGTGCTCGAGCACGAGGGGCGCACGCTGTCGGCCGTCGAGCTGGCCGACTACTGGACGGACCTGTCAGCGCGCTATCCGATCGTCTCGATCGAAGACGGCATGGACGAGGAGGACTGGGAGGGTTGGCGGCGGCTCACCGAGCGCCTCGGCGAAAGCGTGCAGCTGGTCGGGGATGACCTGTTCGTCACCAACACCCAGCGCTTGGCGCGTGGAATCGAGGCGGGGGTGGCCAACGCGATCCTCATCAAGGTCAACCAGATCGGGACGCTGACCGAGACCCTCGCGGCCATCACCATGGCGCGGGAGGCGGGCTACACGGCCGTCATGTCTCACCGCTCCGGCGAGACCGAGGATGTGACCATCGCCGACCTCGCCGTGGCCACCGGCTGCGGCCAGATAAAGACCGGCGCCCCCTCGCGCTCAGATCGCGTCGCCAAATACAACCAGCTGCTGCGCATCGAAGAGCAGCTCGGTGCCGACGCCACCTTCCCGGGCCGCTCGGTGTTTCGTCGCTGAGGAGCGCCCGCGGGTCATCGACCTAGCTCGCAGCAGGAAAGGGCTCGCCCACGGCGAAGCCGGTCCTCATGGCCTCAGCCACCGTCCCTGCCCGGGCACACCGGCGACGCCCGGCGTCCGATTCTGCGGCGCGGCGGCGCGCCCAACGTCCCCCCGCCCGGCGAGCGCCGGCCCCGCGCGTGCGCTGGGATCGTGTCGGTCGACTGGCCATGCTCAGTGTCCTGTGCGTGCTGTTCTACCTGTACGCCAGCGCCGGGCTGTCGTGGGTGTCCACGTGGCGCCAGGCGCGCGCACAGCGTGTCGTGGTGAGCGAGTTGGAGCGCACCAACGCGTCCCTGAGCGCTCACCGCCGTGCACTGCTGCGCGCCAGCACTCAGCAGGCTGAGGCCCGGCGCTTGGGCATGGTGCGTCCCGGGGAGCGGGCCTACATCGTGACCGGCCTGCCCTCCAACTGACGAAAGGCGATTCGCTCGGCGCGCCTGGGCCGAGGGTCCTTCGGTGACCCGTTCTCAGGGCGCTGCTAGCCTCGCGTGCCGGTGTCGTTTGAGACTGCCATCTACCAGTGGCGTGAGGGTGAGCGACGTCTGCTGGGCGCCCCGGCCGACCAGCGGGCGGTGCTCGAAAGGGTCTGCGAGCGGGTGGTGGCCGAGCTCCGGCGTCGGCTCGGCGGGCGGTTTGCGGCCGACGAGCTGGTCGAGCTCTACGAGCGAGGGACCGCCTGGTGCCTGCAACTCGCGGTGACCGTGGCGCCCGAGGACCCGTGGGCTTGGGAGAGCGCTCTGGTGTGTGACGCGGCCTATGCGCGCTACCTGCGTGAGGCCGTCGACTATGCCGGAGGCCGGCGCGCTCCGGCGTCCTGAGTCACCCGGTGGGCGCGTCCCTACGCGCGCACGGGCCAAACCGCGCGGTGGCGGCGCTACTGGTCGTCGTCGGCGCCGGCGCGGCGGATGACGATCTGGTCTTCCTCGATCGTGACCTCGACCGGCCGATGGCCGGCCCAGTGCTCGGCGTACACCCCGTCGTCCTGGACGGCGGGGTCAAGCCACAGGCCGTAGCCCTCCTCGCCGTGGTCGAACGTGCCCTCGAGGGGACCTCCGGCGCGGGTTCCCCGCCGCGAGCGTCCCCCGCGTCGTCCGCGTCGGCGGGTTGGGCGGGCAGACTCATCGGGGGCGTCGCCATTCTCATCCGCCTCATCCTCCGCGTCCGCCTTGGCTCTTGCGGTCGCCGCCTTTGCTCGCGCGGTCGCCCGCTTGGCCTCGGCGGCCTCGAGCTCGGCCGCGATGAGCGCGTCGTCCTCGGCGCGCAGATCGACCTCCCCGGCCTCGCCGTCGGACCCTGAGGGTGCCTCGTCCCCGGTCACGAGCTCGTTCTGGCGCTTGAACTGCTGGATCTCCTGCACGGTGACCTCGAGCTGGTGGGCGATCCAGGCGTCTGTGCGCCCCTGCCTCACCCAGCCGCGGATCTGATTGAGGTGCGGGCGGAGCGATCTACGAGCCATCGACGGTCCGGGAGACTACCGCATCCCTCGGGGGCGCCGCGACAGTGAGCAGCTGTCGGAGCGCCGGGTGTCGCAGATCTGCAGCGCACGGTGCAGCGCGGCGCCGACCGGCGAAGGGCGCTGGTCGAGCATCTATGCTCGGGGGGTTGCGTCGGTCGCGGAGGTAGGTGGGGCGCACGGTCTGTCGGCGACACTTAGGGGTTAGACATGCTGGTTTTGACGCGCAAGTCCAACCAGAGCATCATGATCGGCGACGACATCGAGATCTCGGTGCTGTCGGTCATGGGAGACAAGGTGCGCATCGGGATCCAGGCGCCCCAGGACGTGCCGGTGTTCCGCACCGAGATCTACACCGAGATCCAGAGCCAGCGCGAGTCCGTCAAGGGCGACGGTGCCGACGTGGACCAGGCGCTGCGCAAGCTGGGTGAGGGCACCTAGTGGGTCGGCTGTGAACGTTTGACCGGAAACTCGGGGTGCGCGTCGAACTGGGAGGCATTACGACCCAGGAGGTAGCGATGCGTCCGGCGGAGGTGTTCGTCCGTGAGCTCTCGCCTGAGGAGGGCTCACGGCTGAAGCAGATCTCCAAGCAGGCCAAGTATCAGTCCAAGCGCCAGCGCGCGATCGTGCTGCTTGCGTCCTCGA
>JAABUQ010000917.1_pt1 | contig 66926 bp, 62 predicted proteins | sample 5560001 | NCBI WGS metagenome assembly JAABUQ01 (sample SAMN10711888, study PRJNA513371) | rock metagenome | isolation source: Antarctica rocks | place: Antarctica: Victoria Land, Finger Mt nord | collected 2015-12-18
GCCTGCCCGTACCGAGCGTTGGGCCTGGACCTGCCCACGTTCGACTTCTGGACGCTGCTCCAGACTGATCCGGCACACCTGACACAAAGACTGTCAACTACACGAAATGCGAAATGAGACAATCCCATCTATCATGAGACCGGGCTCGACCGTTCGGCAAGCCCCGAATCGGGATCCAGGACGCTTGTTCGCGGAGTCAACATCGAGCCATGACGGGACCGAACGCTCCGGGTACGCGCGTCCTGCTCCTCCGCCACGCCGAGACCTCGGCCCCCGACGTCTTCCACGGCGCCGAGTCGGATGTCGGCCTCGGCACCCGCGGGATCGCGCAGGCTCGGAAGGCCGGGGGGCGACTCGCCGCGATCGGGCCGGACGCGATCTATGCGTCGGAGATGCGGAGGGCCCTCGAATCGGCCAGGATCATCGCGGAGGCCTGCGGCCTCTCCGCGCGGATCTGGCCGGGGATCCACGAACGAAGGATGGGGTCGATGAGCGGCCAGTCCCGCTCCGAGGGGTGGCCCATCTACGAGGAGACGAAGGAGCATTGGAAGGCCGGCCTCCTCGACACGACCCACGAGGGGGGCGAATCCTTCGCCGAGCTACGCGACCGCGCGACGGCCGCTTTCCGGTCACTGCTGGAAGCCGAGGCGGGCAGGACCGTCGTCGTGGTGGCCCACGGGATCGTCAACCGGGTGTTGCTGGCCTCGATGCTCGCGGGTTATTCCCCCGCCGACTTCGATCGGATCCCGATCGAGTTCCTCGGCATCCACGACCTCCGCTGGGATGGAGAGACCCTGCTCCTCGCCGACTATGTGCCGGGCGAGGCTACGCCGCCGCTTCGCCCGAGGCCCCACCTCCCTTGAGCGACTCCCACTCCTCCCACGAGTAGAGCACCTCGCGAGCCGAGCCGCTCTTGTACTCGCCGACGATCCCGTCCTCGGCCATGAAGTCGATCAGCCGGGCCGCGCGGCCGTAGCCGATCCCCAAGGCCCGCTGGAGGAGCGAGCAGGAGCCTCGGCCTTCCCGGATCACGACCTCGATGGCCGGCTCGTACAGCTCGTCTCGCTCCTTGAGCCCCGCCCCCCGCTCCTTGCCGCCACCGCCGACCTGCATCTGGACGAGTTCCCGGCTGAACTCGACGGGGTAGCGCTGGAGGTATTCGCAGACGCGATTCACCTCGCCGTCGGAGACATAGGTCCCCTGGGCGCGGATGATGTGAGATGTCCCGGGGATCAGGAACAGCATGTCGCCGTTGCCCAGGAGCTTGTCGGCCCCCATCTCGTCGAGGACGACGCGGGAATCGCCCCGGCTCGCGACCTGGAAGGCGATCCGCGCGGGGAGGTTGCCCTTGATCAGGCCGGTGATCACGTCGACGGTCGGCTTCTGGGTCGCCACGATCAGGTGCATCCCGACGGCGCGGGCCTTCTGGGCCAGCCGGACGATGTGCGACTCGACCTCCTTCGCGGCGGTCATCATCAGGTCGGCCATCTCGTCGGCGATGATGACGATGTAGGGCATGAAGGTGGGAATCCTCGCCCGCTCCTCGTCATCCTCGGGCCGGAGTCGGTCATAGATCTCCTCTTCGCCGAGCAGGTTGTAAGTCTGGATGTTCCGGACCCCCGCCCGGGCGAGGTATCCGTACCTCTCGTCCATCTTGTCGCAGGCCCAGGCGAGCAGGGACTCGGCCTTCTTCATGTCGGTGACGACCGGGTGCATCAGGTGCGGCACGCGCTTGAACTGGGAGAGCTCGACCATCTTGGGGTCGATCAGGATCAGCTTCACTTCCTCGGGGCGTTTGGTCATCAGGATGGAGAGGATCATCGCGTTCAGGCAGACCGACTTACCGGTGCCCGTCCGGCCGGCGATGAGCAGATGGGGCATGTCGGCCAGGTCGAACGCGAGCGGCGACCCCTTCACGTCCTTACCGAGGAAGAGCGGGATCCGGCTCCGGTCGAGTCGAGAGCTGACGCCCTCGATGACCTCTCCGAGCTTGACCATGGCCCGCCGATCGTTCGGGACCTCGATCCCGACGGTCGTCTTGCCCGGGATCGGCGAGACGATCCGGACGCTGGGAACGGCGAGCGCGATCGCCAGGTCGTTGGCGACGCTGTTGATCTTCGCCACCCGGAGCCCCGCCTCTAGCTCGATCTCGAACTGGGTGATCACCGGCCCGGTGTCGATCTGGACCACCCGGACCTGGCAGCCGAATTCCAGGAGCGTCTTCTCGAGGAGGAGGGCCCGCGAGTGGACGAGCGCCTCATGCTCCTGGATCGGGAACGGGGTCGGGGCGTCGAGCAAGCTCAGCGGGGGCAGGACGAACGAGCCATCCTCGACGTGCACCGGGACGGCCGGGGCGGAGTCCGAGCCCCGACGGCTCGGCATCGCGGCGAGCTCGGTCGAGACCGTGGCCGTCGGCCGCACGAGGGCGGGGCGTAACCCCTCGGGCCGGGCCGTCGACGATGTTCGGTCGAGCAGGGCGGGGGACGCCGGGGGCGGTGCCGCCGTCGGGACCAGCAGTGAGGCCGAGGGAGTCCCTGACGTGCGGGCGTGCCGGGCCGGCCGGATCAGCGAGACTAGCTCGCGGATCGGCCAGGCAACCATCGCGTCGAAGCAGAGCGTCAGCCCGACGAGTGCCGTCGCGGCCAGGATGAGCATCATCCCCGCCAGGCCGAACTGGCCTTCGAGGACGACCACGCCGAGGGCCCCGAGATAGCCGCCGGTCCCGATCGGCGGTCGCGGCTGGAGGCCGTCGCCGAACCGTCGCAGGAGTGCGGCCAGGACGGCCACGACCAGGAAGAGGCCGAAGGCGCGGAGGCTCGGGTCGGGGATCCGGCGACGACGAAAGAGATAGACGTCGACGACCAACAGGCCCCAGAGGAGGCCGAACGAGGCGAGCCCGAATCCCGAGAACCCCAGGTGGGCGAGCGTGGCCCCGACGGGCCCGCAGAGGTTGGTCGCACCGGTGTGGGCCGGCCGGGTTGCTGTGCCCGGCGGGTCGGCCGGGTCGTAGCCGGCCAGGCTCAGCCCCAGGAATGCCACGAAGAGCAGCAGCGCGCAGGCCCAGACGTGCCGGGCCAGGCGTTCGCGATGGAGCATCGGTCAACCTCGACGATGTCGGAGCCGACCGACCGTGCGGGCGCGGACTGCCGCGCCCGCCGGGCCTCCTCCCCGGGCCGGCTCGCCCGACTTCTATCGGACGCGCCGGCTGGCCGCCTCCTGCCCCCGTCCGGTTTCGCGGCCGGGAGGGGGCGGGCCGGCCTCATTCTGACGGCTGGGTAAGGTCGACCGTCCCGCCGTCCTCAACCTCCTCGGTCGCCTCGCTCGTCTGGACGTTGCCGGACATATCCAGATAGATCTTGTCCTGCATGATCTCCCGGATCACAACCGTCATCTTGTCGAGGCCGCGGGGGTCGACCATCGGGCGCGAGCCCTGGTTCAGGGCGATCATCCGCTTCTGGATGAGGGTCGACAGCTTGAACCGGCCGCCCACCTTGTTGACGATCCGCTCTTCCTTCAACTCTTCTAGCATCGCGATCCGATCCTCCGCAACCGAGCCGGGAGAGGAGGTTCGCCAGGTCGTCGATGGCCTGGTCGAGGTCCTCGTTGATGAGTCGATGGTGATAGGCCTCGCCACGCGCGACCTCGTCGCGGGCATTCGCCAGCCGCTGGCGGATCGTCGCCTCGTCCTCGGTGAGCCGGCTCCGGAGCCGCTGCTCGAGGGCCGGGAAGCTGGGGGTGGACACGAAGACCAGGACGGTCGCCGGGAGGCGGTCGGCGACCTGCACTCCCCCCTGGACGTCGATCTCGAGGATCACGCATTCGCCGCGGACCAGGGAGTCCCGGACGGGCTCGATCGGGGTCCCGTACAGGTTGCCGTGGACCTCGGCCGATTCGAGCAGCTCGCCCCGATCCCGCATCTGCTCGAATTCATGCAAGCCGACGAAGTAGTACTCGCGCCCGTGTTGCTCCCCGGGGCGGGGCGGCCGGGTCGTCGCCGAGATCGAGAGCCGGGCCTTGATCTCCGGGCGGGTGACGACGGCCCGGACCATCGTGGTCTTGCCCGACCCGGACGGGCCGGAGACGACGATCAGGCGGCCTGGGAGCTTGGACCAATCGGTCACGTTCGTTTCCATCTTCAAAGGCCCGAGAGTGCCCGTAGGCCGACGATCGCCCGGCCGGTCACTCGACATTCTGGATCAACTCGCGGATCTTCTCCAAGGCCCCCTTCATCTCGACGACGGCCCGGCTGATCTCGACGTCGTTGGCCTTGGAACCGATCGTGTTGGTCTCGCGCCCCATCTCCTGGACGACGAACTCCAGCTTGCGGCCCGAGCTTTCCGGCTCGCCGATCACCTCCGAGAACTGCCCGAGATGGGCCCTCAGGCGGACGACCTCCTCGGCGATGTCGGCGCGCTCGGCGTAGATCGCGACCTCGCGGATCAGGTCCTTGGCCTCGATGGACACGCCCTGGTCCCGGACCAGGGCCTGGACCCGCTCGGCGAGCCGCTTCTGATACGAGACTACGACCTCCGGCCCGCGACCGGCGACCCGCTCCAGGTTCTCGCGGATCGTCGCCGCCAGAGCCAGGAGCTCATCGGCCATCGCGCGCCCCTCCTCCTTCCGAGAGTCCTGCAGCGCCCGGAGCGCCCCCGCGATCAGCCTCGCCAGCATGGGCCAATCTTCGTGCGGATCGTCGACCGCCTGCCGACGCTCCTCGACGATCCCCGGCAGGCTAAGGAGCGCGGCGACCTCGACCGGGCCCTCCCCTCCCCGCAAGGCGCGGAGCTGATCCCCGTAGCTCTTCAGGGCCACGAGGTTCAGTCGATAATCCTCGGGGCGCCTCGGCCGTTCGACCCGGAGGGTCAGCTGGACCGTGCCGCGACGGATCGACTCGCGGACCATCCGCTCGACCTCGGGCTCGAGCGCCCCGTAAGGTTCGCTGATCCGGGCGTTGAGCTTGAGGTGTCGGTTGTTCACCGAGCGGACCTCGGCCGTGACGGTCCAGCGATCGTCCTGGATCCGGGCCTCCCCAAAGCCTGTCATGCTCAAGAGCACAGATCGTCTTCCTCGCGGTGTGGCCGGGTCGGGCTCGGCCCCTAGGCGGGCCGATCCGGAGCCGGCGCGTCGGGCTCGGGCTTCGTCAGGCGGTGGGGCGACCGCCCGGCTCAAGGCTTGGGCGGGCTCGCCGGAGTCTCGGGCTTGCCCGGGGGTGCGGCGGGACTCGGCCCGGCGGGGAGCGGCGAGGCGGGCAGGGGGGCGGAAGGGCCCGCCGCCCCGACCGGAGGCGCGTCCTTCGGCGTGCTGCCGGAGGGAGACGTCGAGGGGATGGCCGGGAGCGAGCTCGGAGTGGGCGGCGGCGGGGCGATGTCGGAGCCGGGCAGGGACGCCCCCGACGGCCCGGTGCCCGACGTCCCCGCCGGGGCGACGTTCTTCGATGCACCGGTCGACGGCGCGTCATCGCCCCAGGCCGACGACCCCCGATTCGAGAGGATCACCAGGATCATCAGCAGCATGAACCAGACGAGGGCCGTGATCATCGTGATCCGGGTGAAGACGTCGCCCGCCTTGGTCCCGAAGGCACTCGATCCCCCCGCACCGCCGAACGCGCCGGCCAGGCCGCCCCCCTTGCCTCGCTGGATCAGGACGAGGCAGATCATGAACAGCGAGGTGATGACGACCAGGACATTCAGGAGGCTGGAGAAGAACTGCACGGCCGGTATCCTCGAAGGTCGGGGGTTCTTGGGGGTAATGCCGGGCGACCAACCCGGGCGGTCAAGCCTTGGCGGCGGCCACGGCCTGCGCGGCCTGGATGATCCCGAGGAAGTCGGCCGCCTTGAGGCTCGCCCCCCCGACGAGGGCCCCGTCGATATCCGCACACGCCAGCAGGTCGCCGGCGTTGTCGGGCTTGACGCTCCCGCCATACTGGACGACGACGCGGGTCGCGGTCGCCTCGCCGAATTTCTCGCGGAGCCGGACCCGGATGAAGGCGTGGACTTCCTGGGCGAGCGCGGGGGTCGCCGTCTTCCCGGTGCCGATCGCCCAGACGGGCTCGTACGCGAGCACGACCCCGGCCATCTGCTCGGGCGCGATGGCGTCGAGCGACCCTTCCAATTGCGCGCCGACGACCGCCTCGGTCCGGCCGGCCTCGCGCTCTTCGAGCGTCTCGCCGACGCAGACGATCGGGATCAACTGCACGCCGAGCGCGGCCTTGAGCTTGAGGTTGACCAGATCGTCGGTCTCGCCGAGGCCGTGCCGACGCTCGCTGTGGCCGAGGATCACGTGGGTGCAGCCGGCGTCGACGAGCATGGCGCCCGAGACCTCGCCGGTATAAGCCCCGTCGGCCTTCCAGTGCATGTTCTGTCCGCCGAGGCCGATCGGCGACCCCTCGAGCACGCCGTCGACGGCCTGGAGGAAGACCGAGGGCGGGCAGACCGCCACGCGGACGCTCGCCTCGCGGCCGACCTTGTCCCGGACCCCTTCGGCGAGCCCGACGGCCTCTTCCGAGGTCCCGGGGTTCATCTTCCAGTTGCCGGCGATGAAGAGCGGTCGCATCAGGCGGGCACCCCTTCGCAAACGTCGATGGCCCGGCCCATCACCTCGGCGAGGGCGCGGATCTCGTCCATCAGCCTCGCGTACTGGGCCGGCAGGAGGGCCTGGGGCCCGTCCGAGAGGGCCTTCTCCGGGCACGAGTGGACCTCGACGTGGACGCCGTCGGCCCCGGCGGCGACCGCGGCGCGGGCCATCGCCGGGATCAGGTCCGGCCGGCCCGTCGCGTGGCTCGGGTCGACCACGACCGGCAGGTGGCTGAGCCCCTTCACGTTGGGGACCATCGCCAGGTCGAGCATGTTCCGCGTCGAGTCCTCGAAGCTCCTCACGCCGCGCTCGCAGAGGATCACCCGGCGGTTGCCCTGGGCCAGGATGTACTCGGCGGACATGAGGAGGTCCTTGACCGTCGCCGCCAGCCCCCGCTTGAGCAGGATCGGAGTCCGGGTCCGGCCGACCTCCTTGAGCAGGTCGAAATTCTGCATGTTGCGGGCGCCGACCTGCATGATGTCGGCGTATTTCTCGACGAGGTCGACCTGTCTCGGGTCCATGACCTCGGTCACCACGGGCATCCCAAACCGCTCTCCGGTCGTCTTGAGGATCTTCAGGCCGTCCTCGCCGAGCCCCTGGAAGCTATATGGGCTGGTCCTCGGTTTGAAGGCGCCGCCGCGGAGCACGTTCGCGCCGGCATCCCGGACCGATTCGGCGACCTCGACGAGGATGGCCTCGCTCTCGATCGCGCAGGGGCCGGCGATCATCATCAGGTGGCCGCCCCCGACCCTGACCCCCTTGATCGCGAATTGGGAGTCGTCGGCGTGGAACTCGCGGCTCGCGAGCTTGTACGGCTTGAGGATCGGGACGACCTGCTCCACGCCTTCGATCGCCAGCAGCGGCTGGGCCTGGAGCTTCTCCTCGTCGCCGATCACGCCGATGATCGTGCGCGAGACGCCCTGGCTGAGGTGCGGCGTGAAGCCCAGCTGCTCGATCCGGTCGATCACATGCCGGACCAGTTCGGGACTGGCCTGCGGCTTCAGCACGATGATCATCGTCGCGACACCCTCGTCCGCCCAGATCCGGGCCCGGGGCATCCCAGACGAAAGCCTCCGGGCCGGGGTGAATCGCCGATTGTAACGCATCCGAGGCGGGTCGTGAAGCGCCAATCGGGCCGGATGATCCTCCCCCTCCATGCGAGCAATCATTCTCCTGCCGGTCTTCGCCGGCCGGAGAAATGATCAACCCAGGATTGCTGGCTGGCTTCTCAATCGTCCTCCGATTTATCCGGGAATCCTATTTGAATTTGTTTACATGGAGCGGCGAGCGTGATGCGATGGAGGGAGGAATCCCCAACCTGGACTGTATTATCTTGGCCAATAATGTTGCAAATAATCAACACGGACCGTTAGATCGCGTAAACTTTATCACGTGCGTCATCCGGGTTGAGGGGGAAACGTGCCCGTGGGTCGACTCCAGAACCTAACTTGAATTTTTTTCGGGCCGCGGTCGGGTGATCGTGATAATTTTCGATCGTTCTTCCATGGGCGGAGAGTCGCAAGCGAGTCATCTACCCAGGGGGATGGGTCGGGTTCTCGTCTTGCCACGCCTCATGACGGGGGATAGGCTCGGGTTGCGGTCCGCAACGCGGAGGTCCTGCCTCCGACAACCCGAGGTGAGCCCTGCCGGTCATACCGCCGAATCCGTCGCGTGTCCGATTTCTCGGATGAAGGAGAGCTGATAAGGATGTCACAACTCACCACGTCGCCGATTCGCTCCGAGAACGCCCATCTCGACAAGCTCTGTACCTCGATCCGGGGCAAGCTCCAGTTCATGGACTACCTCGTGAGGGCGGCGGTGGCCGACGTCGACCGGTTCCAGGGGGAGAACGACCCCGGGACGCGGATCTTCCTCCGGCAATTGATCGAGATGCACGCGTCGAACCTCGCCGTCGAATGCGAGAACATGCGCCTGGTCGGCGACCTCTGCCACTCGCTCGAAGCCGCCGTCAGCGACGAGAGCCATCCCTTCGAGCAGAACGGAGACGCGGCATGAACGCCACCCAACGCGCACCGCTCGGCAGCGCCTACGTCCTCGGCCGCCCTCCGCTCGCGGTCGCCATGCCGACCCCCGACCCGATCCCCGACCCGCCGAACCCGATCGGCTCGACCTCGCCGATCTCGCGCGACCTCTTCCGGTCGCTGGCCGAGGTGAAGGGGCAGGCCCAGTTCCTCCTCTACCTGGCCGACCAGATCGAGGACTCGCTCGACCAGCTCGTCCACCAGCCGGAAGACTCGCAAGGGGCCTTCCTCTGCAAGGTGCTGGGGATGTACTCGGCCCAGCTCGAGAGCAAGCATCAGGGCCTCGGCGACAAGATCGCCGAGACCTGCCAGGAGGTCTATGTCACCGTCCGCGAGTTCGACGGGACGGCCTGATCTCCGGGGTCATGACCGGGCCTGACGAGCGAGGCGGGCAAGACGCGGCCGGACGACGGGCTGCCCGGCCGGGCGGCCCGTCGATCGCTCCCCGGCCGGTCGCCGATGGGCGTGCGCTCGGGTCCTTCAGTTACGCCCCAGGGCCCGGCCGATGCCGAGCTGGAGGATGATCTGGAGGGCCTTGACCGCCTCGGCCTTGTTGATCTTCGAATAGCCGGCGCGGCGATTCTCGAAGAGGATCGGTGTCTCCCCCATCGTGCAGCCGACCGTCCGGCACCAGTAGAGGATCTCTTCCATGAACGAATATCCGCGCGACCGGATCCGGCTCAGGTCGATCTGACGGAGCTTCGAGACCCGATAGCAGCGGAAGGAGCCGCTGTTGTCCTTCGTCCTGAGGCCGAGCAGGAGCCTCGCGTACCAGTTAATGCCCGTGCTCATAAATTTACGCTTGAAGTTGAATTCTCCCTCGACGCCGCCTCCGGCGACGTATCGCGAGCCGATCATGACGTCCCTCGTCTCCATCCCGGCCAGGATCGCGGGGATGAAACGTGGCGGGTGGGAGAAGTCGGCGTCGAGGTTGAGGAAGTAGTCGAATCCTCGCTCGATCGCGAAGGCCATCCCCGCCAGGACCGCGGTGCCCAGGCCCAGCTTCCCGGAACGGTGGATCACGTGGATGCCGGGGAGCGTCGCCCGGATCCGGTCGGCGATCTCCCCCGTCCCGTCGGGAGAATTGTCGTCGATCACGAGGATCTCGGCGTGGGGAGCGTACGCGCGGATCTCGTGGACGAGGGCTTCGAGATTCTTGGCCTCGTCGTAGGTCGCGAGCGAGACAAGCAGGCGAGGTGGCGCGACAGTTGCGAGGGGGGGTGAGCCCAATTCGGATACGTCCGGAGGATTCCAGCCGGGCGAAGGTTTTCGCACGATCCATCACGGATCGCGAAGGTCGAGGCTTGAATCTACGCGATGCCCGAGGGGGCGGCAAGCGGGCGGACGACATCCCCGGTCAGGGACATCGCGACTTTCCTATGGGGAGGCCGGACTCGGTCCTCCATCGCGAAGGGGGGGAGGGGTAAAAGAGCAGGTGCCGCCGCTCGGGGCGCCTCGCCCGAGCACCTGACCCAGGAACTCGGGACGGAGTCGACCGCCGTGGGGCCCTACTCGGGAAAGTAGGGGTCACTGGGAGCACCAGAAGAGACGCACGACGGCACCTGCTCTTTACGAACGGCCGCGACCTCGCCGATCGCATGGGATCGGAGGGGGGACGGGGCCCTGTCCTGCGCCGGAGGATGATCCTGCGTCGACAGTCGCGGCGCGGGATCAACTTCGCTCGGGCTCTTTCTCCTGCGAGAGGCGTGTGAAGAGGCGCCCGAAGGGCGCGAAGGCCTGTTCCTCCTCGGCCCGGAGGTTCCGGTTCGAGGACATCGGGGACACCCCCGCATCGAGGTCGCCCGCCGATGGCGCCGCGACAGCCGCGATCGGGGGCTCCATCCCGGGGAGTCGCCCCTGATTCTTGGCCCACTCCTGCCAGGCCTGGAGGGCCGCATAGTGATCGTCGATCGGCTCTTCGCCTTCATGCCCCGCGAAGGACGAAGGGTCTCCGCCGGTCGGGATCGTCCCGTCCTCCGACGCCGAGCCCATCGCCTCGTCTCCAAGCTCCGGCTGCCAGCCGACTTCGATCAACCCGTCCTCGACGCGGATCGGCGGCCTGGCGGGGCCGACGAGCGTCTCGTCCCAGGGCCGGTCGCTCGCGGCCGGACGGTCACGGAGTCCGCCCCGATCCTCGCTGGGGAGGTCGACGGCGGCGGTGCCCTGGTCATCCATCGAGGCCGCCGTCCCGAGAGACCGGGCAAAGTCGAGCAGCCTGGCGGGCCTTCCCCGGCTGGCGAGGTGGATCCGATCGACGAGTTCGGCGGGCCATGAACGGCCGGGATCCACAGTCCCAAGCAATTGACTCGCCTCGTCGGCATCGACGGGTCGCAGATGGACATGAGCCGCGAGCCGGGAGGCAAACCCTCCCGTCCGTGCGTCGGCCAGTCGGTAGGCGAGCGACGTGTGGCCGACGAGCAGGATGGCGGCGAACCCGTCGGGCTCGCCGAGCCGATCGGCCAGGATCCGAACCTCTTCGAGGGTTTCGGCGTCCAGATTGTGCGCCTCTTCGATCGCCAGGGTCGACCGCCCGGAATCGAGCGACCGCTCGGAGAGGAAATCCAGGAGTTCGGCCCGGTCGAAGGGGAGGATCGACACCCGAAGCTCGCGGGCCAGGAGGCGATAAAAGCCGTCGGGATGGGTCCGGGGCGCGATCTCCACCACCGCCCAGGACTCGAACGCCTTGCGGGCCGTTTGCAGGAGCCGCCGGAGCATCGTCTTGCCCACGCCGGAATCGCCCGTCAGCAGGACCGGGCCCCGGCCCGAACGGAGTGCGGCCACGAGCGCGTCGCGGGCGAACTTACGCGTCGGCAGGAGGTCGGGATCGACGACGGAGGGACGACCTCGCCCGTCCGATCCGAACTGCAGAGGAAGGTCTCGATGCATCGGATTCCTCTCCGTCCGACCGGGCGCGGCGATCCTCGGCCAGGCCCCGGGTCGATCCTCACCTGGGTCAACTATCGGAGCGATCGATCTCCCGGCTTGAGCGCGTTCATGCCCGGCGCGGGTCGGGACGTGAGGCTGGGCGACGGCGGATCGATTGGATAAACTGTGACGCGCCTCGGCGCCTTGAGGCCATCCGTGAGGGTTCCGAACCTCCGCGACGAGGAGTCAGGCCGATGATCGAGCTGGCCGTCCGAGTCCGTGACCTGAAGAAGGCCTACCCGGGCCGGGACGGCGAGGTCAAGGCGGTCGACGGGCTCGACCTCGACATCACCGTCGGCGAATGCTTCGGCCTGCTCGGCCCGAACGGGGCGGGCAAGACGACGACCGTCGAGATCCTCGAGGGCGTGAACCAGCCGACCTCGGGCGCGGTCGTCGTGCTCGGACGCCGGTGGGAGACCGAGGCCATCGCGATCCGCGAGCGGATCGGCGTGACCCTCCAGGAGACCCGATTCCAGGACAAGGCGACGGTCCGGGAGCTGACCTCGCTCTTCCGGAGCTTCTACCGACGGGGCCTCGAGCCGATGGAAGCGCTCGAGCGGGTCTCCCTCGAAGGTAAGGCCAATGCCTACGTCGAGACCCTCTCGGGGGGCCAGAAGCAACGGCTGGCCGTGGCAATCGCCCTGGTCGGAGACCCGGAGCTGCTCTTCCTCGACGAGCCGACCACCGGCCTCGACCCGCAGTCGCGTCGGCAGCTCCAGGACGTGATCCTCGGCCTCCAGGCCCAGAACAGGACCATCCTCCTGACCACGCATTACATGGAAGAGGCCGAGAAGCTCTGCAACCGCGTGGCGATCATCGACCAGGGTCGGATCATCGCCCTCGGCTCGCCGGCCGACCTGATCGCCCGGCTGGGCGGAGACCACATGGTCGAATTTGCCCTGCTCGGCGAGAACCCGGGGGTCGTCGCCGACGAGTTCCTCCCGCTCGAGTCGGTGCAGGCCGCCAGGCCCGAGGCCGGCGGCTTCGCGTTGACCGTCGGGGCTCCCCACCGGGCCATCCCGGCCTTGCTCGAGCACCTGGAATCCAACGGACGCCACCTCGCCCGGCTGACCACGCGTCAGGTCAGTCTCGAAGACGTCTTCGTCGCCCTGACCGGGAGGCACCTCCGCGACGATGAGGAGGGGGGAGAGTCCGCCACCGAGGAGACGGGACGGGGCCGTCGACGTCGCGGCCGCCACGGCCGCTAGCGATTCCGGGCGGCGACCATCAACGACCATGACCGAACCGCAACCCGCGAGGCCTGAGCGCCCATGGCGAGCTATCAACCGCTGCGATCGCTCTACCTGAGCCGGCTCCGCGAGTTCTACCGCCAGCCGGCCCGGCTCTTCTGGGTGTACGGCTTCCCGACGGTGCTCGCCCTAGGGCTGGGCGTCGCGTTCCGCAGCCCTCCCGAGACGACCATTCAGGCCGACATGGTTGAGAATCCCGCGACTCCTCCGTTGAAGAAGATCATCGAAGACGCGAACGCCCGTCGGGCCAAGGTGGACCCGATCTTCCAGGTCCGGTTCGACAGCCTCGAAACGGCGATGCGACGGCTGCGATCGGGGAAGACCCCGCTGGTCATCGAGCCGACCGCCTCGGGCTCGGTCACGTACCACTATGACCCGTCCAGGCCCGAGGCCCCGGCAGCTCGCGCGGCCGTCGACGCGCTGATCCAGCGGGCCGCGGGTCGGACCGACCCCGTCCCCACCCAGGACGACCGCAAGACCGAGCCCGGGGGGCGTTACATCGACTTCCTGATCCCCGGGCTGATCGGCCAGAACACGATGGGCGGCGGACTCTGGGGCGTCGGCTTCCTCATCGTCAACTTCCGGATCGGCAAGCTGCTCAAGCGATTCGCCGCGACCCCGATGCCCCGCAGGGACTTTCTCCTGGCGATTTTGCTCGCTCGCCTGACGTTCCTGATCCCCGACGTCGCGGTCCTGCTCGGCATGGGCGTGCTCTTCTTCCAGATGCCGATCGTGGGCAGCATCTGGCTGATCATCCTCATCGAGATCGTCGGGGCGCTCGCCTTCGCGGGGATCGGGCTCCTGATCGCCTCGCGGGCGCAGACGACCGAGACCGTCAGCGGCCTGATGAACCTCGTCATGCTGCCGATGTGGATCTTCGGGGGGCTGTTCTTCTCCTCCGAGCGATTCCCGGCCGCGATGCAGCCGTTCATCCAGGCCCTACCGCTCACCCAGCTCCTGAACGCCCTGAGGCGCGTGATGCTCGAAGGGGCGGTCCTGCTGGACCGCGACATCCTCGGGTCGCTCGCCATCCTCTCGGCCTGGGGCATCGTGACGTTCGCCCTCGCCCTCCGCTCCTTCCGGTGGACCTGACGCCGACGCGTCGGGCTCCAACCGCCGACCATCGCCCCCTTCTCCCGGCTTCAGCACGGGCCGGGAGAAGACCGCTTTCAGGTCGTGGCCGACCGGGCCGACCGGAGGGGAGGGGAGGTCCGGGACCGCGACTTCCTCGATCGTCTGGACGAAGAATGTCGCCTTGGCGAGGATCTCGACGTCGAGGAATCGCGTGCCCGACTGGAGCGGGATCGCCGCCAACTTCTCGCGACGATGGATCCTGGCCGGCGAATAGACGTCCGCGACCGGCACGGCGAACAGGACTCGATACGGGAGCGTGGCCAGCCGGCGGAGGATCGCGCCGACGCGCGTCCTCGGCCGACGGCCGACCGCATGGTCGCGGCCGTCGATCGCCTTCAGGAGGGGGTCGAGATGGCCCGACGCCCACGGGGCCGTCGCCGTCGTGACGATCACGATCGGCTCGTCGCCCTCGGCCAGGCCCCCCTCCAGGGCGCGGTTCCAGCCGTGGACGTCCGGCCGGACGACGACCGAGGTCGCCCGTCTCCCGCGCTGGCCGAGGAGCTTGACGAGCCCTTCGCCGATCGACCGGGCGCGGTCGGGTTCGTCCGCCGTCATGACGATGACGCGCACCGACGCCCCGGCGAGCGGCGTGCGGATCGCCAGGGCGTCGAGCGGGTGGACCCAGTCCGTATTCTCGGGCATGACGCCTCCGGTCGCGGCGAGGTCGGGTCGCTCAGGCCGAGACCGCCGCGAGCCAGCGGTCGACCGCCGCCCGGTAAGCGGACCCGAGCCGACGGCCTACCGGCCCGGGCCTCCCGTCGCCGACAGCCCGCCCGTCGATCGCGATCACGGGCAGGACTTCGATGGTCGTGCCCAGCAGCAGGACCTCGTCGGATGCCTGCAGATCGTCGAGCGTGATTCGCGCCTCGGCGAACGGGATCCCGGCGTCGGGCGCGAGCGACTGGACGAAGTGTCGCTTGGTCCCGGGCAGGATCGCGGGGCCGTCGGGCGTCCCTTCGAGGCGGCCGTCGCGGACCCAGAGGATCGACGAGTGAGTCGCTTCCGTCACGAGCCCGTCGCGATCGACGAGGACCGCCTCGTATCCCCCCGCGCGTCGGGCGTGTTCGAGGGCGACCACGTTGGCGAGCAGGTTCGTCGACTTCACGTCGCACCGGCCCCAACGGAGGTCCGGCGTGCTCATGAGGGAGACCCCGCCCTCGCGGAGCCGTTTCGTGTCGCCGTCGTCGTAAGGCCGGACGATGATCAGCTCCGTCGGAGGTACGGGCGGGTCGGGAAACGGGTGCGACCTCGGCGAGACCCCGCGGGTGACCTGGATGTAGGCGATCCCCTCGCGGACTCCGCTCGCCGCGATCGTCCGCCTGACCTTGTGGACGAGGGCCTCCAGGTCGACCTGCGGGAACTCCATCTCGGCGAGGCTCCGGCGAAGCCGCTCGGTGTGCTCGTGCTCGAGCCAGAGGCGGCCTCCGTAGAGCCGGAAGACCTCATAGATCGAGTCGCCGAAGAGGAAGCCGCGATCCCAGACGGGGACCTTGGCCTCCTCGACCGGGAGGATCTCGCCATTGAGGCAGGCCAGGCTCTGCATCGCGTCCTCGCGTTACGGGCGGGATTCAGCCCTCCCTCAGACTATCGGCGGGCCTGTCGGCGGGCAATCCCGCGAGCCCGGGAAAGGCCGGGGGCCGCCCCCGGTCGAGGGACGGCCCCGGTTCCACGCCTGGATCACGGGCACGCGCTCACTTCACGCCGAGCGCCACCCCGCCGGAAGGCTTGCCGGCGAAGACCTTTTCGAGCTGGACGTCGAGGTCGGCGGCCGACCGGATATTGCGATTGATGACCTTGCCCTCGGCGTCGACCAGGATCATCGTCGGCAGGAGGATGACCCCGAACTCGGTGGCGAGCCGGCCATCCATCCCCCCGGGCTCGTAGACCTGCGACCACTTGAGCGGGCTGTCCTTGAGGAAGTCTTCGAGCGATTTCGCCTCGTTGTCGACGCAGACGCCGAGGATCTCGAAGCCCTTGGCCTTATTCTTCTCGTAGATCCTCGTGAGCTCCGGCATGTCGCGCTTCACCGGCTGGGCCCAGGTGGCCCAGAAGGCGATCAGCAGGGTCTTGCCGCGATACTGGGACGCGTCGATCGTCTGGCCGTCGAGGCCTTTGCCCTTGAGGGCGATCGGCTGGCCGACGAGGTCGAGCCGCTTGAGGGCCCCCGCGGCCTTCTTGCCGGCCGGGGTCTCGGGGAAGGACTGGACGAGCTGGGTGTAATACTCGCGGGCTTCCTTCTCTTCGGCGTTGAACTCGTTGTTGCTGGCGAGCTGGAAGAGGATGTCGGGCGCCTCCTCGGACTTGCCGTGCTTGGCGAGGAAGTCCTTCATGTCGTTCATCCACTTCTTCTGGACGGCGACGGCGTTGGCGTTGGGGCTGTCGTTCTCGAGGTTGTACTCGGCGTTGAGCCGACGCGAGGCCGCGTACGACCCGAGCTTCCCGCCCGCGGCCTCGGCGACGTTCAGGACATTCAGGCCCGCCGGGTACTGCCCCGTCTGGTAGGCGCTGGCGACGCTGTCGACGACCTGCTTCTCGTACGAGAGGGCGTCCTCGGGCTTCTTGCAGGCCTTCACCACGACCTTCAGATAGGGGGTCCGGCCGATATACGCGCGCGCGACCTCGCGCTTGTCCAACCCGTTAAGCTTGGAGTCGTTGGCGTTGTCGAACGCCGCCAGGGCGTTGATCGCCTTGGTCAGTTCGGGGTCGGCGGACGGGCCGGCGTTGCCCGGATCGCCGAAGATCGACGACCTCACCCCCCCTTGCATCGCCACGACCGGCGCGCTCGAGGCGGGATTGATGGCGCGCGGCAACTCGACGAACTTCCAGGTCTCGCCCACCCGGATCAGCTCGCCCGCCTGGAGGAACGCCATCCGATCGTTCGCACTTCCGTTGGCCGGCGCGGCCAGGATCACGGCGTTCTCGTACAGGGTCAGGTCGTCCTTGAGCCCGGGCGCGGAGTCGGCCGGGATCACGTGCGGCATCGACGCGTTGAACTGGAGCCAGACGGTCTGCGGGTCCCAGCCGACCAGCCCCTTCTTCAGCGCATCGAGGGCCTGCCCCCGCGAGGCTTCCGCCGCCTTGCACCGGGCGACTTCCGCGTCGGGTACTCCCAGGGCGGCTAGCTCGTCCGGCTTCGCCATGACCGTGCCGAGCAGGTCGAGGTCGCGGGCTGCGATCGCCTGGACCATCACCTTGCTCGCCTCCTCGGCGGAGATCCGCTTCCATCCGGCGATCGCGTTCGCCCGGACGACGGCGATCCGGGTCCCGCCGCCGTTCATCCAGCGGGCCTCGTCGACGGTCCTCTTGCCGTCCTCATTGTCCTTGCCGTCGAGGTCGGTCTCGCGGTAGACCTCGAACCCGTCCTGGTAATAGCTCCACTGGTCGAGCTTCGGCTTCGCGTCGCTGTCGAGGAAGCGGCGGAGCATCTTCCCCGTCCCGTCCCGGAGGATGTGTCCGGGAGGCTTGGTCGACTCCTCGTATTTGCAGGCCGCGATCGCGGCCTCGTCGGCCGGGGTGTCGTACTCGACCCTGGCGCCCTTGACGACCGGCTTCAGCCTGAGCATCTGCCCGACATCCACCTGCCCGGCGGCGAGCCCGGGGACCATTCCAAGCAGGCCGACGACCGCCAACGATGTCCGGAAGGCCCGCATAGGCGTCTCCTTGTGATACGGCGTCGTCGGGGCTCCGTCCCGACACGACAGGGTCGAGCATCCTCCGGGGTCGGCCCGAAGCCAGCCGCGGCCCTGATCCAGACGACTCGGCCCTCGACATCGTCATTCTCGATATATCGTTCCGGCCGTCCAGGGGAATTTGCAGGTGCCGGTTGCATGCCAGCATCGCGGGGAGACGTCGCGAAGTCGGTTTTCGCAGTCATTTCGAGGATAAAGTGGCTCCCGGTGACGATCGATCCCGCCCATCTCGATCCGACTCCTCCTCGGCTCCCGCCACCGATCGACCCGGGGTGTCTTGGGTTACGCAAGGCGGTCGGCGACGGGACCAGGCTCGCTGCGACGACGGGGGCGGTCTCGCTGCCGACGGCGCTCGACGACGGTAGGGGATTGACATGGGGAGGTCGAAGCGGTGTCATACCCATTGACGGGGACCGAGATGTCCTCGTCGGAGCGGGCCGGGATGGAATCCCCGGGGCCGACGGCCGAGCCACCTCACCAATGGATTGACGCGCCATGGATCGACGCATCCTCGTGGTGGACGACAGCGAGGCCATCTGCCAGCAGCTCTCGACGCTCCTGGCCAAGCCCGACCGCAAGATCAAGGTCGTCCACGACGGGACGTCCGCGCTCGAACATCTGATCGAGGGCGAGTTCTCGCTCGTCATCGTCGACCTGCGGCTTCCCGGGATCGACGGGCTCGACCTGATCCGCGAGATCCGGAGCCGCGACCTGCCGGTCACGCCGATCCTGATGACCGGCTACGTGACCATCCCGACGGTCGTCGACGCGATGAAGCTCGGGGCCTACGACTTCATCGACAAGCCCGTCGACATCAATCGGCTCGAGATCATCGTCGAGAAGGCGCTCGAGGACAGGCGGATCCAGGATGAGGTCAGCGAGCTGCGCCGGGGCAGGCACGACCGCTACTCCTACCACAACCTGCTCGGCAAGAGCGCGACGATGCGCGCGGTGTTCGACCGGGTCGCGCGGGTCGCCTCGTCCCCGTGCACGGTGCTGGTGACGGGCGAGACGGGGACCGGCAAGGAACTGGTCGCGCAGGCCCTCCACTATAACGACCGGACCCGGAGCGGTCCGATGGTCGCCGTCAACTGCGCGGCGCTGCCGGAGCCGCTCCTCGAGAGCGAGTTCTTCGGCCACGAGCGGGGGGCGTTCACCGGGGCCGACCGGCTCCGCAAGGGGCGGTTCGAGCTGGCGACGGGGGGGACGCTGCTGCTCGACGAGATCGGCTCGCTGCCGATCGGGATGCAGGCGAAGCTCCTGCGGGTGCTCCAGGACGGCACCTTCGAGCGCGTCGGCGGCCGGGAGATGATCCATGCCGACTGCCGGATCGTGGCGGCGACCAACGAAGACCTCGGGGCCGCCGTCCGCGATGGCCGGTTCCGCGAGGACCTCTTCTATCGGCTCAACGTCGTCTCGATCGTGCTCCCGCCCCTCCGCGAGCGGATGGAAGACCTGCCGCTCCTCGTCGAGCACGCGCTCGAAAGCCTCTCGGTCCGCGGCCTGCCGAGGAAGACGATCTCGCGCGATGCCCTCGCCCGGCTCGGCCGGTACGACTGGCCCGGCAACGTCCGCGAACTTGAGCATGTCGTCGAGCAGATGCTGGTCACGACCATGGCCGACGAGATCGACGTCGACTCGATCCCGCCCCACCTGACCTCGGACCGCGAGGAGCCGTTCAGCCTCGACTTCGACCCCGCCCGGCCGCTCCAGGAGATCACCGAGGGCCTGATCGAGAAGATCGAGCGGGAGTATCTCCTCCGGGTCCTCGAACGATACAACGGGCGGATCGCACCCACGGCCGACCACTGCAAGCTCTCGCGGCGGAGCATCTCCGAGAAGCTCCGCCGCTACGGGATCGACAAGGCCGACTTCAAGCCGCACGCCGCCCGACGGGCGGCGGCGGTGAGGTCGGCGTAACAGGTTCAATAAGAGTCCGAGCTGACGACCTCCCCGTAGGCCCTCGTCGCCAGGGCCCGAAACGGCATCGGGTTGATCGACGACTTGAGGAAGTGGACCGAACCGTCGGCGAACAGGAAATTCGCCCCTCCCGGATGCCGGCTCCAGTAGTCCTCGACGTGGGCCTCCGCATTGTTGATCGTCCGCGGCCCGTCCTTCAAGCCGACGGGGCCGAGGACCTGCGTCCAGCATTCCTCGGGCGAGGGAGTGAACTGATCGGTCCCCCCCTCGATCGGCGAGGTGATCCCCAGCCAGCCGTCGATCGAGCGTGCCGTCCATGTCACGTAGCTGAGATTATGGCTCCGCTCGCCGATGGCGATCGTGTTGCTCGTGCCGTCGCCGATCGCGGCGAGGGTCGTCCGGCTGTTCCGATAGAAACACCCGGCCGCCTGGCCGATCGACCCGACATCCGGACGACTGTTCGAGCCGGAGGCGGCGCAGATCTCGCCGAGGCCGAACATCCCGACGTAATTGCCTCGCGAGACGGTGTCGACGATGTTCGAGGCGGAGAAGCTCCCGGGCTGGGCGGGGTCGGGCGGGTCGGCGAAGACCGGGATGACCGAGGGGCCCGGATCGGACGGGCAGAGGTAGGCGCTGACCGCGGTCAGGCTGCTCGTATCGTTGGCCCGGTAGGCGACGGACAGGCTGAAGTTGATCGAGTTGAACAGGGGCTGCTGATCCATCTGCGGGAGGATCATGCTGCCCCAGGCCCAGCCCGGTCCGTTGTCGACCGAGTTGGAGTTCTCCGCATCCTGGTTGCAGGCGTCGATGATGTTCCGGTCGACGCTGCTCACGTAGCCCGGTGGGAAGGTGTTGTGGGCGTCGTGATAGTTGTGGAGCGCGATGCCGATCTGCTTCAGGTTATTCGTGCAATTGATCCGCCGTGCCGCCTCGCGGGCGGCCTGCACGGCGGGCAGGAGCAGGGCGATCAGGACCGCGATGATGGCGATCACCACCAGGAGCTCGATCAGCGTGAAGCCGCGCAGCACCCGTTGGGCGCGAGGAATGGACATCGGGATATCTCCGCATTCGCCGGCAGATCCCTCGCGCCGCGGCCGACGGACGCGACGAGGGTCGGTGCCAGACTCGTGTCAGGAAAGGGGATGAATCACGCGAGGCACGCATGAGCCGACGACTCCCCGGTATTCCGGGAAGCGTCGAGGACCCAATCACGGGGTGTCACGAGTTCAGGCGAGCGGCGGAGCACGGCACCTGGGCCGCGATGGAGGTGGGGGCGAGGGCAGGGGCGTGGAGGCGCGGGTCGTCAGCCCGCCTCTTGCAATCGACAGGGGGTCGGTCCGGGATGCTACCCCCTGATGATCGGCGCGGTACTGGCAGGCGAGGCAGTGGGGGTCGGCCGTCCTCAGCTCGGGCGCGCCGTGCCCCGCATAGTGCGGGCTCGGGTCGTCGCACCCGGCGAGGGCAACGGCGATCGCCTCATCCCGACCCTCGCCGTGGTCGTGCAGGGCCGGGACCACCAGGATGGTCAGGCCGTACAGCAGGGCGAGCCAGGAATTGCGTTTTCTCAAGCGGCGACTCGACGACGACGCCCAGGACAGGCGGGGTGCGAGCCTGGATCATCGTCGGATCTTCGTCGGAAAGTCAAGTCGCATCCGTCGTCTCTCCGCCGGCGCCGGCGATTCGGGACCGCTCTGGCCGGCCGGTTTGTAAGATCGGGGGGTCAGCCCCGATCCCGTCGATGCTCGGCACGGAGAATTCCGAGGACTCGGCGATACTTAATCACACGGCGGGTGTACCATCTTCCAGGATAGGTGGGCACTCAAGCTCGTCCGGGCTTCAGGCTCGCCCGGTCGGGTGCAAACGAGGGTGTGTCATGTCTCGACGCTCCGCGATCGCGATGCTGGCTGGCCTCCTGATCCTGCCGACGATCGCCCATGCCCAGCGCGGGATGGGCCGGTTCCGGAATTCGCCGGCCATGTCGGCGGACGGGCCGGTGTTCAATCCGACCATGACCCCCGAATGGCAGCAGGCCGGCGGCAACATGGAAGTCTGGCAGCAGATCATGGCGCAGAAGATGGCCGCGCGGGAGCAGGCCGCCTTCCAGAAGCAGCTGGCGGAATATCAGAAGCTGCTCAAGGCTCAGGCAGGCCAGGCCAAGAGCGCCCCGACGGGCGGCCAGGGATTCGGCCAGGCGACGCTGGCCCCTCTCCCGCGCCGGAAGAAGAAGCGGCCGACCTTGCAGCCGTCGGCCGCCGCGACGGCGAAGGCGAATCCCAAGGATGCCAAGACCGGGGAGCTGAAGGGGGAGATCGACGAGGACGACGCCCGCCCCCCCGCGACCGATGTCACGGTCGCGGCGACGCAGGCTGCCGTGACGGCCGGACTCCCCGCCCCCTCGGCTCCCGAGATCAAGGCCGCGGGATCGTCGCCGGTTCGGGTCGTGGCCCCGAAATAACGGCCGTCTTCCGGTGGTTTCCTAGCCAGGTCGCCCTGACAGGCCACCGGATCGATGACCGAACAGTAAGGAGGGGGTCCCCGTTCGGAGGGGACCCCCTCCTCCGTTCACGACTTCGCCGCAGCCGCCGGGATCGGCTTGAAGGTAAATCCTTCGCCGTCGTGCCCGACTACGATGGTCTGGCCGGTGACGGCCTTCCCTTCGAGAAGTGCCGTCGCCACCGGGTTGGCGATCCTCTGCTGGATGACCCGCTTGAGCGGTCGGGCACCGTAGGTCGGGTCGAACCCCTCGTCGACGATCCGCGCCCTGGCATCGTCGTCGACCTGGAGGGTCATCCCGGCCTCGGCGAGCTGCCCCTGGAGCCTCCTGAGCTGGAGGTCGACGATCTTCGACAGCTCCGCCAGGCCGAGCTGATGGAAGATGATCGTCTCGTCGATCCGGTTGAGGAACTCGGGGAGGAACTCGGACCGGAGTGTGTCCATCACCTTGCGGCGCATCCGGCTCTCGTCGGCGGTCTCGGCCAACTCGGCGATCGCCTGGCTGCCGAGGTTCGAGGTCATGATGATGACCGTGTTGCGGAAGTCGACGGTGCGTCCCTGCCCGTCGGTCAGGCGGCCGTCGTCGAGGACCTGGAGCAGGACGTTGAAGACGTCGCGGTGTGCCTTCTCGATCTCGTCGAGCAGGACGACCGCATACGGCCGACGGCGGACGGCTTCGGTCAGCCGGCCGCCCTCCTCGTAGCCGACGTAGCCCGGGGGTGCCCCGATCAGTCGCGCGACGTTGTGCCGCTCGCCGAATTCGCTCATATCGAGGCGGATCATCGCCGTCTCGCTGTCGAACAGGAATTCGGCCAGCGCCTTGGCGAGCTCGGTCTTGCCGACGCCCGTCGGGCCGAGGAAGAGGAACGAGCCGATCGGGCGATTGAGGTCCTGGAGGCCGGCCCGGCTCCGCCGGACGGCGTTGGCGACCGCGGCCACGGCGGCCTCCTGGTCCACCATCCGGAGGTGGATCTGATCCTCCAGCTTCAGGAGCTTCTCGCGCTCCGTGGTGAGCATCTTGGCGACGGGGATGCCCGTCCACTGGCTCACCACCTCGGCGATCTCCTCGGGATCGACCTCGGTCTTGAGCAGCCGCCTCGTCTCCTTCCGATCTTCGTCGCCCCGCGACTCCGCCTCAACCAGTCGCTTCTTGAGGTCTTCAACCTCCTTCCAGAGCGCGAACCGCTTCTCGTACTGGTCGGCGGTCGGGATCTGGCCGGACTGCTCGATCCGCTTGAAGTCGACCTCGGAGCGCTCGTACGACTTGAGGGCCTCGTCGAGCCGCTCGCGGACGGACTGGGCCCCGCTCAGGCCCGACTTCTCCATCTCCCACTGCGAGCGGAGGTCGAGCTTCTGGCGGGTCAGGTCGGCGATCTCGGTTTCGACCTCCAGGAGCCGATCGACCGCGTGCTCCTCGGTCTCCTCGGCGAGCATCCGCCGGGCGAGCTCGAGCTGGCTGAGCCGGCGCTGGACGACGTCGATCTCGGTCGGGACGGACTGGAGTTCCATCGCGATCCGGCTGGCCGACTCGTCGACCAGGTCGATCGCCTTGTCGGGCAGGAAGCGATCGGTGATGTACCTCGAGGAGAGCTTGGCCGCGGCGACGAGGGCCGAGTCGCGGATCGTGACCTTTGTGATGGACCTCGTACCGCTCCTTGAGCCCGCGGAGGATGGCGATCGTGTCCTCGACCGTCGGCTCGCCGACCATGACGGGCTGGAACCGGCGCTCGAGGGCGGCGTCCTTCTCGATGTTCTCGCGGTATTCGTCCAGGGTGGTCGCGCCGATGCAACGCAACTCGCCCCGGGCCAGGGCCGGCTTCAGGAGATTGGCCGCGTCCATCGCCCCGTCGGCCTTCCCGGCCCCGACGACCAGGTGCAGCTCGTCGATGAAGAGGATGACCTGGCCGTTCGACTCGGAGACGTCGCGGAGCACGGCCTTGAGCCGTTCCTCGAACTCGCCGCGGAACTTGGTCCCGGCGATCAGCGCCCCCATGTCGAGGGCGACCAGCTTGCGGCGCTTGAGCGACTCGGGCACGTCGCCGGAGAAGATCCGCTGGGCCAACCCCTCGACGATGGCGGTCTTGCCGACCCCCGGCTCACCGATCAGGACCGGGTTGTTCTTCGTCCGCCGGCTCAGGATCTGGACCACGCGGCGGATCTCGGCGTCGCGCCCGATCACCGGGTCCATCTTGCTCTGACTCGCCATCTCGACCAGGTCGCGGCCGTACTTCTCCAGGGCCTTGTACTTGTCCTCGGGATTGTTCTCGGTGACCTTGCGCCCTCCGCGCATCTTGGGGACGGCCGACCGGACGTCCTTCTCGCCGACGCCGAGGGCGCCGAGGAGATCCTGGGCCTTGCTCGTGACCGCGGTCAGCCCGAGCAAGAGGTGCTCGACCGTGGCGTATTCGTCCCCCATCCTCTCGGCCTCGGTGAGCGCCGACTCGAGCACCCGGCCGAGGTCGGGGCTCACGTGCAGCTCGCCGCCGCTGACTTTCGGGAGGGCGTTGAGTCCCTCGTCGGCCGCCCGGGCGATCCGGGCCGGGTCGACGCCGAGGCCCCTCAGCATGTCCCGGATGACGGGCTGATCCGGGTCGAGGAGCGCCGCCAGGAGATGCATCGGCTCGACCCGCTGATGGCCGCGCCGGGTCGCCATCTCCTGCGCCTTCTGGACCGCCTCCTGACTTTTCACGGTGAATTTTTCGAGCCGGAATGCCATATCTTCCCTCTCCGATCGAGCAACCCCCCGCGGGCGGTGATGCTTACGACAATGACAGTCACTCGCGTTTGCTCTTGTATTACGCCAATCCCGTACCGTTCGTTCGAAGTCGACGCATAATACGGACGGCAGTCGCAACGGCCCTGCTACTCTGCCATGGTTCAGCGTCCGCGGCCCACGACCGGGCCCGGGCCCGGGCCGACGAGCTTGGGATGCGGCGACTTCGGCCATCGGTGGTCGTAGCACTCGAGGACGGCCCCGGCCCATCGGGCCTGGGGATCGCGGCCGTCGGAGGCTTCTCCGGCGAACCAGCCGCCGCCGGGGATCCCCGAGTCCTTGCGGACGACGAGGGCACACAGGTCGGGCAGGCCGGCGGCCCGGCACCGGACCGAGAGATGATTCAGGAGTTGCCGATGGATCGACCGCGCCCGGAGGGGCGGCCCGGCCCGGCCCGCCAGCTCGGAATAGCTGATCGTCCGCCGCATCCGGACGGCTTCCATCAGGATCGGCCATGCGAGCCGGAGGGCGTCGTCGTATCCGATCATGGCGAGATCTCACGCCCGGCCCGGGCTGCCCCAGACGCCCCGCGACGGGTGTGCCACGGCGGGCGTGGCGACGCCCTGGGACTGCGGACGGACCGAGGCCCGGGAAGCCCCCTGCTCAGAAGGGCGGGGCCTCGGGCCAGTCGGCATAGTCGCGGGCGGCCTGGAACCGCTTGAACCAGAAGCTGACGTCGCCGACCACGGCCTCGTTGCGGGCCACGTAGGGCTCCCACCAGCCGTCGGACGGGCGGAGGAGATTGCCGGAATCGGTCCGGGCCTTGGGCTTGGTGATGATCATCGCGCTGAGGTCGGGCAGGCCTTTCTCCAGCAGGAGGGCCTGGAGCGGCTTGAGCACCTTCGTCGTGATCGTCCGCGAGGTCTCATTCACGCCGACCGACCTGCACCGCTGGCAGAAGTCGTCGTACGACACCCAGACGACCGGCCGGCGCTCGCGGGACGCTTGAGAGAGGTCCTTGGCCAGGTTGACCAGGAGGGGGTAGACCGCCCTTGCGTTTTCGAGCGACATCGCGTTGGCTCCTCGGGAGCGGAGGCGGAAGGGCCGACGTCCGGCGACGTCTTCGGGTGCCGGCCGTTCGGAGATCGCGGACGAGTATAGCAAAAACGGGGGGCGAGATCATTCTCGCCCCCCGGTCGTCGCGACGATGATCCGCCCGGGATCACTTCTTCTCTTCGAACTCGACGTCGATCACGTCGTCGGCCTTGGCCCCCGCGGTCGCGCCGGCCTCGGCCTTGTTGCCGTCGGGGCCGCCGGCGTCGCCGGTCGCGGCTCCGGCCGCCGCCGTGGCCGCGTACAGGTGTTCGGCCATCGCCTGGCTGGCCCGTTGCAGGTCCTCGACCGCCGCGTTGATCGCCGCGACGTCGTCCTGCTTCACGACCTCATTCACCTTGGCGATCGCGGCCTGGACGGCCGACTTGTCCCCCTCGGTGAGCTTGTCCTTGCTCTCGCCCATCAGCTTCTCGAGCTGATAGACGCGCTGCTCGGCGGTGTTGCGGGCCTCGGCCAGTTCGCGCTTCTTCTTGTCGTCGGCGGCGTGCGCCTCGGCGTCGCGCTGCATGCGATCGATCTCGTCCTTGGTCAGGCCGCCCGAGGACTCGATCCGGATCTTCTGCTCCTTACCGGTCCCCTTGTCCTTGGCCGTGACGTTGAGGATCCCGTTGGCGTCGAGCGAGAAGGTCACCTCGATCTGGGGCGTGCTCATCCGCGCCGGCGGGATGCCTTCGAGGTTGAACTGGCCGAGGAGCCGGTTGTCGCCGGCCATCGGCCGCTCGCCCTGGAAGACGCGGATGGTCACGGCCGTCTGGTTGTCCTCGGCCGTCGTGAACGTCTCGGACTTGTCGGTCGGGATCGTCGTGTTCCGCTCGACGAGCTTGGTGAAGACGCCCCCCTTGGTCTCGAGCCCGAGCGACAGCGGCGTGACGTCGAGCAGGAGGAGGTCCTTGACGTCGCCGGTCAGGACCGCACCCTGGATCGCGGCGCCGATGGCGACGACCTCGTCGGGGTTGACCCCCTTGTGCGGCTCCTTGCCGAAGATCTCCTTGACGATCTGCTGGACCCGGGGCATCCGGGTCGACCCGCCGACCATCACGACCTCGTCGATCTGGCCCGGCTTGAGCTTCGCGTCCTCGAGCGCCTTCAGGACGGGACCGCGGCACCGGTCGAAGAGGCTGTCGGTCAGCTTCTCGAACTGGGCCCGGGTGATCACCATCGTCAGGTGCTTCGGGCCGCCGGCGTCGGCCGTGATGAACGGGAGGTTGATGTCGGCCTGCGACTGGAAGGAGAGGTCCTTCTTCGCCTTCTCGGCGGCCTCCTTCAGCCGCTGCAGCGCCATCTGGTCCTTGAGCAGGTCGACGCCCTGCTCCTTCTTGAACTCGCCCGCGATGTGGTGGATCAGGGCCTCGTCCCAGTCGTCGCCGCCCAGGTGGGTGTCGCCGTTGGTCGAGAGGACCTCGAAGACGCCGTCGGCCACGTCGAGGATCGAGATGTCGAAGGTCCCGCCGCCCAGGTCGAAGACGGCGATCTTCTCGTTCTTCTGCTTGTCCAGCCCGTACGCGAGCGCGGCGGCCGTCGGCTCGTTGATGATCCGCGCGACCTCGATCCCCGCGACCTGGCCGGCGTCCTTGGTCGCCTGCCGCTGCGAGTCGTTGAAGTAGGCGGGGACCGTGATCACGGCCTTGCGGACCTTGTGCCCGAGGTAGCTCTCGGCGGCCTCCTTCAGCTTGCGAAGGATGAGGGCCGAGATCTCGGGCGGGGTGTACTCCTTGCCGCCGGCGTTCACCTTCACGAACTCGGTCGAGCCCCCGACGACCTGGTAGGGGACCATCTTCTCCTCGGAGCGGACCTCGTCGTGACGCCGCCCCATGAACCGCTTGATCGAGTAGATCGTCCCGCGCGGGTTGGTGACCGCCTGCCGCTTGGCGGGGTCGCCCACGAGCGTCTCGCCCTTGCTGTTGAACGCGACGACGGACGGGGTCAGCCGGCTCCCCTCCTGGTTCGCGATCACCGTGACGTCGCCACCTTCCATCACCGCGACGACGCTGTTCGTCGTCCCGAGGTCGATCCCGATGATCTTTTCGCCTTCAGCCACAACTGATCTCCTCTCGGAGTTGCCGACAGATTCATCGACCTTGAATGAGACCCCGGCGGCCGCGCCCCGGGCCCGAGCCCGCCGAACTGTCCTCTGTCGTCCCGCGGCCGCGGCGACGGCCTCCGGCCCGAATACCTCATTCTATGCAACGCTCATACCAGGGCCGCAATCCGATCGCCAGGCGTTCTCTTAATGTCGTTGGTTTCATGACTTAGGACCCTGATCAATCCCTGGCCTCGTCCCGACCCGCTTCGAGGACTGCCAAATTGGCAACCGGCGGAAACCGGGCCCGCGATGCTGTCCGTCACTTTGACAGAATCCCACCCGAGAACGGCCGGAGAAATCGGCGATGGGGGGAGATGGTTGGTTGACTTCTCCGGGCCGTTGCGATTTCATATCCGCTTAGAACGGCCGAGGTTGCGTGCCGAATCCCAACTGAACGCGGCCCTCGCCGCGCCCTGGCGAGTCGTCCGATGGCCCGCAAGTCCGCCGCCGAGCCGAAGAAACCGGGAGCCGCCTCCGGGCGTCCCCCCGCGACCCCCGCCGACGCCAAGCGGGCGCCGACGCTCGCCGGCCTCCGGTCGGAGATCGATCGGATCGATAAGGATCTCGTCGAGCTGCTCAACCGACGCGCCCAGATCGCGGTGCAGGTCGGCCAGCTCAAGCGCGGGCAGGGGCTCGACGTCTGGTCGTCGGCCCGGGAGGACGAGGTCGTCAGCCGGGCGCTCGCCGCGAGCAGCGGCCCGCTTCCCGACGAGACGCTCCGCCTGATCTTCCGCGAGCTGATGAGCGGGTCGCGCGCCCTCCAGAGCCTGCTCCGGGTGGCATGCCTGGGGCCGAAATACAGCTACAGCCACCTGGCGTCGGTGGCGAAGTTCGGCGAAGGGGTCGAGCACGTCCCGGTCGGCTCGATCGCGGCGGTCTTCGAGGAGGTCAATCGGCGTCACGTCCATTTCGGGATCGTCCCGCTGGAGAACTCGACCGACGGCCGGATCGCCGACACCCTCGACATGTTCATCAAGACGCCCGGCCTCAAGATCCGCTCCGAGGTCCGGCTCCGGATCCGGCATTGCCTGCTGGGCAAGTGCGAATGGGGCCAGGTCCGCCGGGTCTACTCCAAGGCCCAGGCGCTGAGCCAGTGCCGCTACTGGCTCGGCAAGAATCTGCCGCAGGCGACGCTCATCGAGGTCGTCTCCACGGCCGCCGCCGCCGAGTTCGCCCAGCGCGAGCCCCTGGCCGCCGCCATCGCGAGCCACCCGGCGGGCGAAGCCTATGGGCTCAACGTCCTCGCCGCCAACATCGAGGACCAGTCGCACAACGTCACCCGGTTCGCCGTGATCGCCGAACGCGCCGAGCAGAGGACGGGCAACGCCAAGACGACCATGATCATCCGCCTCTCGAACGAGGCCGGCAGCCTCGCCAAGGCGATCGCCCCGTTCGAGAAGAACGACGTCAACATGACCTGGATCGAGTCGTTCCCGACCGCCGAGGTCCCGGCCGAGCGCAACCCGACCTACCTGTTCTTCGTCGACGTCGAGGGCCACCAGGACGACGAGAACGTCAAGCGGGCGATCGACCAGGTGAAGCGGCGATGCGACCGGCTCGAGATCCTCGGCTCGTACCCGAGGAGCGAGAGCGTCGAGAGCTGACGTAATCCGCCGCGAGGCCGCAGACTTTTTCGTGCCACCCCTCGACCGTCCGGGTACGATGCGGGTCCACGCGGCCCGGCCCGAGGCGGGCCGGGCCGCGTCCCGGACTACGCAGGGGGAGAACCGCATCATGACGCGCTTGCACAACCGTCGCCTCTGGCTCCTCGCCGTCGGGGCCGCCTTGCTCGGTTCGAACGGGGGCACTCTCGCCTCGGCGGCCGAGAAGGACGCCCCGAAGAAGATCCTCTTCTTCACCAAGAGTTCCGGCTTCGAGCACTCGGTGATCCACCGGAAAGACGGAGAGCTGAGCCACGCCGAGAAGATCCTCACCAGGCTCGGCAAGGACCACGGCTTCGAGGTCGTCTGCTCGAAGGACGGGGGGATGTTCGAGTCCGACAAGATCAACCAGTTCGACGCCTTCGTCTTCGAGACGACGGGCAACCTCACCAAGGAGGGGACCGACAAACAGCCGCCGATCTCCGCCCAGGGGATGAAGAACCTCTACAACGCGGTCAAGGACGGCAAGGGCTTCGTGGGCTTCCACTGCGCGACCGATACCTTCGGCCACCACCGCGGCCAGGGCGCGGACGACCCCTACATCCAGATGATCGGCGGCGAGTTCTACGGCCACGGGGCCCAGCAGGTCGCCACGATCGAGGTGGCCGACCCCAACTTCCCCGGGGCGAAGGCCTTCGCCAAGTCGGGCACCTTCCAGCTCCAGGACGAGTGGTACGGCAACAACCACCTCGCCGACGACCTGCACGTCATCTACTCCCATCGGACCGAGGGGATGAAGGGCAACGACTACGCCCGCCCCGACTACCCCCAGGCCTGGGCCCGGATGCACGGCAAGGGGCGGGTCTTCTACAACTCGATGGGCCATCGCGAGGACGTCTGGGCCAACCCCAAGTTCCAGGAGTTCGCCCTCGGCGCCCTCGACTGGGCCACCGGCCGGGTCGACGCCGACGTCACCCCGAATATCACCAAGGTGACGCCCGAGTATCAGGTCGACCCGAAGAAAGACACGAGCAAGAACGGCGCGGCCAAGGCCAAGAAGTAAGTCGAGTCGAGCCCGATCGGACCCGGTGTTTTCCCCTCGCCCCGGGCCGCCCAGCCCGGGGCGAATGCGTCCGGCCAGTGGCCCGGGGCCGATTCCAACCCGGCCCGACCCGGATGATCGAGATCCTGTTCGAAGACAACCACTGCATCGCCGTCAACAAGCCGGCGGGCCTGCTGTCGCAGGGCGACGCGACCGGGGAGCCGAGCCTCGTCGACCTGACGCGGGAGTATCTCCGGGCGAACTACGCCAAGCCCGGCAACGTCTTCGTCGGCCTCGTCCACCGGCTGGACCGGCCGACCTCGGGCGTCGTCCTCCTCGCCCGGACGAGCAAAGGGGCCGACCGCCTCGGCAAGCAATTCCGCGAGGGGACTGTCCGGAAGGTCTACCTGGCGGTGGTCGAGGGATGCCCGGAGCCCGCATCGGGCGCGTGGACCGATCGGCTTCGCAAGGACGAGACGACCAACATCGTCCGGGTCGTCTCCGCGGAGGACGCGGCAGGCCAGGAGGCTCGGGTCTCGTTCCGGGTCGTCGCGCGTGATGGGCCGACTTCGATGGTTGAGCTCATCCCCGAGACCGGCCGGAGCCATCAGCTCCGCGTCCAGCTCGCGTCGCGCGGGCTGCCGGTCGTCGGCGACCGCAAATACGGTGCGGATTCGACCCTGATCGCCCGCGACGGCCGGCCTCGCGTGGCGCTCCATGCCCGGGAGCTGACCTTCCGCAAGGCGACGACGCCGGAGACGATCACCGTCACCGCCCCGATGCCGGACGACTGGCCAGGCCCGTCGCGTCGCCCTTGACGTCCGGCTGCGTCGGGCCGAGGAGGCGGCCGATCAGGCCGGGCCTCACGACCTCGATCGGCAGGGATGCTGAGGGCGGGACGGCGGCCGACTCCTTGGCGGGACTGTCGGGCGAACCCGGGCCGGGCGTCGTCCCCGCCGACTTCTCGCGCCCCGTGGTCGCCTTGGGCAGGCCAAGCGTGCCGTCCCGCCCGGGCGTGACCCCCTCGACGGCAGCCGACGTCGGTCGGATCGAGTCGAGGAACCTCGACGCGGCGAGCCACGTCGACCTGTCCGCGAGCCCAAGCTCCTCGGCCTCCCGGCTGGCGAGCTGGGCGTCGACCTTGTCGGACGTCAGCCGGTAGACGTACCAGAGGAGGCCCGACCGGCTCCCGTCCGCGTCGAAGAAGAAGACGGGGCGGGACTCGGTCCGGGTCGTCTCCTCGGCGAAGCGGGCGACGTGGGAGGCTTCGAGACGGGAGATGCTGATCGGCAGGGACACATAACGGAATCCACGCGCGGCAATGCCATCGACGAAAGCCCGATCCACTTCGTTCGGTTCGCGCAGGTCGATGATGGTCTTGATCCCTTTATCTTTGATCCAGTCGAGCCCGTCCGCGTCGGGGAGGCTGCCGCCATAGAGGCCCGGCTTCACGGCGGCGAAATGCTTCAGGCCGGGGGCGAGCGACGTCTCGAGGCCCACCTTCACGCCGCCCCCGTCGGCGTCGGTCGCCGAGGCGGAGGCGGAGGCGGGCCGCTCGCCGACGGAGGGCTTGACGACCTCGGCCTCGGGCGGCACGGGCGAGATGCTCGCGCGCCGGGCGACATCCTCGGTGAGGTCGAGCGGCGGGATGTTGTCGAGCGGGCCGGGACGGTCCCGACCTCCGGCCCCCCGGGCCGATCCGTCGGCGTCGGAGGGGAGGAGGGCCGATCGGGCCAGGTTGTCGCCCCGACCGCGGTTGTCGGTCGGGATCGTCCGGGGGCGGCGGAGGAACGACTGGCGATTGCCCGCGCCGCGGCCACCGGCACCGCCCGTCGTGCCGCCGCCGGTCGCCCCGCCCGATCCCGCAGGCGGGAGGGGATTGAGCAGGGTAGGTGCCGACTCGTCGGCGGGGGCCGAGATCACCGGGCCGGGCACGACCTGACCGCCGCCGACCGCGCCCTCGATCGGGACGCCCTCGACGACCCCGCCGGCGACGACCCCGCCGCCGCAGCATTCGCCGGCCGGGGCCGCCGACTTGTGGTGGAAGATCCGGGCCCCCGCCCCTCGGATGCCCTCGCCGGCGCGGCGGAAGGCGGTGCCGACCCCGTTGCCGATGCGGCTCGCTCCGCCGCACGGCCCGCAGGCACCGGACTGGCACCCCTCCAGGCCGATCGCCGCCAGCGCGAGGCCGGCCAGGGCGAGGTGGCGAACCGCCCGTCCCCCCAAACGTCGCGGGGCCGGGGACCCGGCGGCGGGACCTCCGGCCGTCTTCCGTCGCAAGACCATCATCGATGGGATCTCCCCAGACTCGACACCCGTAGCGCGACCGTCGTGCAAAGAACCGAGGCCCGGAAGGCCGATCCGGCCCGCCGGGCGTGACGTCCCGATCGAGGGCGATCGACTCACGCCCGCGAAGCGATCGGCAGCCCAAGGCCCCCTCCGCATCGCCGCGGAGGGGGAGGAAATCGCGTCATCCTGGGTCGACAAAGGTGCATACATCGGGATGTCCGCGTGGTCATCTCAAGGTCGGCGTCTGTCGTCGGCGAGGGCCCTAGATGGCAATGATCGGGCCGGGCGTGTGGCAGCTCCGGCCGGCCTGACATCGAGCCCCGACGCGGGATGACAATCGACGGGATGGACCGTCGCTGAACCATAGCCGATGATCCGGCGGTTGCAAAAAGGACGCGTCGATTTCTAGAATGATCGCATGTCGCCGACCGCCCCGACCGAGCGGCCTGTCACAACCGCACCCGGCTCGACAACCTCGGGCGACATGCTCGCGGACCCCTCAAGTGGCGGGGGCCTTCGCCGATGATCGACCGGAACGACATCCCGGCGAAGCCCGAAGCGAGGGCCCACCCCTCGCGTCGGGGGGTCCTCGTCTTCCTGGTCGCTTGCGTCGTCTTCGGATCTCGGCTTCCAGCAGAGCCTCATTTCGTCGACGAATCGGCCTATGTGGCCCAATCGTACTACGCCGACCTGCTCCTCCAGGGCCGGCGTGACGACCCCGCCTGGCTCGAATACCCCGCCTACGACCTCCCGCCCCTGGCCAAGTATCTCGTCGGGTTCGCCCTGAGGCTGGGCGGCTTCGCCAGGCCCGGCACCTCGGCGTCCGCGGCGTGGTACGAGAACACCAGCCGACGGTTCGAAACGGACGCGTCGCTGACGGCCGCGCGGATCCCCTCCGTCCTCCTCGGCGCGGCCGGCTGTGTCGCCCTCTGGTCGATCGCCGCCAACGCCTTCGGCGGCTCGGCGGGGCTGGTCGCGGCGGCGCTGCTGATGGCCAGCCCGCTCTATCGCCTCCATGCCCGTCGCGCGATGTCCGACGTGCCGGCCGAGGCGTGCCTGCTGGTCGCCCTCGCCTTCGGGCTGGTCTCGTGGTCGAGGTGGGTCGGAGGCAAGGGGGGGTCGAGGGCCGCGGTCGGCATGATCCTCGGCGCTGGGGTCTTCGCGGGGCTCTCGGTGCTCGCCAAGCTCAACGGTGCCATCGCCTGCATGATCCTGGGAACGTGGGCGTTCCTCGGCGTCCTGCTCGACCGCGTCCCGGCGCGGTCCAAGCTGGGGCTCGCCGCCTCGACCCTGGGCGCGGTCGCCGTCGCATTCGGCACATTCGTGGCCCTCAACCCGTTCCTGACCGCGAAGCCTCCGGGACCGATCCGCGCGGATCTCGAGGGTGTCGCGGCCGCAGGCTTCCTGGAACGCGTCGACGCGGTCCGCCGGCACCGGGTCGAAGTCTCGCGGCGAGGCCAGGAGATCTTCCCCAGGGACGCCCTGACGACACCGACGGCCAAGCTCGCGGCGGTCGCCGTCCAGGGCTACGGACGGTTCTCGCCGCTGGGGCCTTCGCACTCCGATTCCACGAAGAGATATGATGTGAGTCAGGACTGGGGGGTCGTCCTCTGGGCCCCGCTCGTGATCGCGGGGGCCGTCGTATGCGTCCGCAGGGGTATGGTCCAGCGCCGGTCCGGTCTCCCCCCGATCGCGTGGGCGGTCGGCGTCGGGGCCCTCGTCGCCCTCGCGGCCGTGACCGCGTTCATCCCGCTCGCCTGGGATCGCTACTATCTATCGATCCAGCCGGGGGCGATCCTCCTGGCTTCGGCCGCGCTCACCACGCCATCCGCACTGCGACGCCGGGAGCCAGCCTGACGTGCCACGGGCCGCCCTCGGCGTCTTCGCGATCCTCTGGGCGAGCTACGCCTTCTTCTGGCAGGGGCGCGACTGGAACACGGCCAGCCGGCTGATGCTCACCTACGCCCTCGTCGATCGCGGGACGATCTCGATCGACGGGCTCGACGACCAGACCGGCGACAAGGCCCTCTATCGCGACCACTATTACTCCGACAAGCTCCCCGGGTACTCCATGCTGGCGGCGGGCCCGTACGCGGCGATCAAGGCGGTGTTCCGGCTCCCACCCCATCCGCTCGATGCCCGAGGTTTCGCGCACTGGCCCGCCGACTACGGGATCACGCTCCTCACGTCGGGACTCCTCACCGCGGCGACGGGATCATTGCTGATGATGCTCGCGTCCGACCTGGGATGCGGCCCACGGCGGTCGGTCCTCCTCGGCCTCGCGTACGGGCTGGCGACCCCGGCCTATGTCTACGCCACGCTCGCCTACGGCCACCAGGCGGCGGCGGCCTGCCTGCTCGGGTCGTGCGCCCTCATCCGGCGTGACCCCGACCGTCGCGAAGCGATCTCGATGGCGGGTGCGGGCTTCCTGGCGGCCTATGCCGCGGTCGTCGAGATCCAGGTCGGGCCGGTCTCGGCGATCCTCGGCCTGTATGCCGCGGGGCTCGCGGCGTCGCGACGACGGAGCGTCATCGGTCTGATCGCCTTCGGGCTCGGGGCCCTCGTGCCGACCCTGTTCCTGCTCGGATACAACCTGGTCGCGTTCGGCTCGCCATTAAGGATGGGATACTTCTACCATGCGACTCAACGATTCGCCGCCGTCCACAACGCGGCCAACCCGCTGGGACTCGGCCGTCCCGACTGGTCGAGGCTCGACGACCTCCTGGTTCGGCCGGCCCGCGGCCTGCTCTGGTATGCTCCCATCGTCTTGCTGACCCTGCCCGGGCTGGTGGCCATGGTCGCCCGGCGGATGGTCGGGATGGCGGCCGTCTGCGCGGCGACGATGGCGGCCGTGATCCTGGTGAACCTGTCGTATCCCGAATGGTCGGGAGGATGGTCGACAGGCCCGAGGCTCCTGGTGCCGCTCTTGCCGTTCGCGATGCTGCCCGTTGCCGGTCTGCTGGCCGTCGGCGGTCGGGCGGCGACGACCCTGGCCGTGCTGCTCGCCGTCGCCGGTGCCGTGGTGGCCTTCCTGTTCCAGGGAGTCGGAGGCAGGGTCCCGGACCCGCAGCCGGCTGTCATCCCGGGGAGGAGTGACCCCCTGGCCAACCCCCTCTTCGACGCTGTCCTGCCGATCTGGGGCGGGGGGCGACTGCCGGGTTGGCTCTTCGGCGAGCGGTACGTCCGGACTCTCGTCTCGATCGGCTGGCCCGACCGGGTCGAATCTCTAGGGCCGTCGACCCAGTGGGTCCAGTTCGTCCCGCTGCTGGCCTTCCAGGCGATCATGATCGGTTTGCTATTCCGGTCCGTCCGGCCGACGGGAATCAGGCAAGAGAAGCCGCCGGAGCCGACGCCTTCCGGAGCTGATCCGACACCGCCGGCCACACCCGATCCGCCGTGAGTTCGGTCATGCATTCGAGGCGGTCGCAGGCCTTGACGAAGCTCGGGGCGCACCAGACGCAACTGCGGACGGAGACGGCTTCGGGCCCGTACGGGCCGGTCCGTGCCGGGTCTGTGCACGTGTAGACCCCGACGACCCGGGCACCGGCCGCGGCCGCCAGGTGGAGGGGGCCGGTGTCGTTGGAGAGGAACGCATCGGCCTCGGCCGCAACCGCGGCGAGCCTGGGCAGGGTCGTCAGGCCGCAGAGGTCCAGGCAGGGGAGCGGGCCCAGGCCCGAGATCAGCAGGTCGACGAGCGGCCGATCCTCGGGGGCACCGACGGCGATCAGGCCCGCCCCGTGCCGGTCGACCGCACGTCGCGCGACCTCGACGAAGCGATCGGGAGGCCATCGCTTCGTGACCCAGCGCGCCCCGACGTTGATCACCAGCCGGGGCCGCGGGACGTCCGCCAGGGTCTCGCGGGCCCAGCGGTGGTCGGCTTCCGAGATCGCGAGGATGAACCTCGGTCGTCCGGCCGGGGCACCGAGGGCCCGGGCGATCACCATCATCCGGTCGACGGCATGGACCCCGCTGCCGCCCGTCGGCACCCGATGGGAGTAGAATCGCGTCGCGCCCTCGCGCGCCTCGGCGGGTCCGACCCGATCGCGTGCGCCGGTGGACCAGGTCATCAGGCCCGACCGGAGCAACCCCTGGAGGTCGATCGCGAGGTCGAACCGCCGCCGTCGGAGGTCGCGCAGGAAGCCGGCGAGCCGGACCAGGCCTCTCGGGCCGGGCGTCATCCGTCCCCGGTCGAACGCGATCACCTCGTCGACGTGGGGATGGCCGTCTACGAGGCCCCGGAGTCCCCGGTTGATCACCCACGAGAACCGGGCCTGTGGCCATCGGTCGCGGAGGCTTGTCAGGACCGGCAGTGCGTGGACGACGTCGCCGAGCGAGCTGGGCTTGATCAGGCAGACCCGAGCGGGCCGCAGCTCGGCGAGGCCGGCGAGGTTGTCCGTCATCGTCGAGGGAACTCCCTTTCCCGTGAAGACCGAGGTCGGCTATCGTACGGGATCGGTTGCGGCCCGACAACGACAGATGCGTCGAGCGAACGGGGGCGATTCCTTGCGGGATCGATGCGGATGATCCCCCTCGCATTCGTGGCCCTCGCGCTGCTGGCTCCGCCCGGAGCGACGACCGGCCGAGTCACCTTCCGACCGGGCCCGGCCGAGGCCGAAGTCCCCGCGGCCTTTCGGCTCGCCGAGGCGACCTATGCTTATGAGAGCCGGGAACTTCGGGTCACGCCGGGGTACGTCGTCTCGGCCGTCCGGTTCCCCTCGCCGATCGTGACGGCCGACGTCGAGAACAACTCCGTCCACGCCGAGTACTTCCGCCCGACGGTCCCGGGAAGACGGCGGGCCGTCGTGGTCCTCCACATCCTCGGGGCCGACTTCGCCCTCTCTCGCTACCTCGCGGCGCGACTGGCCGACCGCGGGGTCGCCGCGCTCTTCGTCAAGCTGCCCTACTACGGCGAGCGCAGGCCGCCGGGGGGCGAGAAGCGGTTCCTCTCGACGGATGTCGGGCGCTCGGTCGGCTCGCTGCGACAGGGCGTGCTCGACGTCCGTCGCGCGGGGAACTGGCTGGCGGACCGGCCCGAGGTCGACCCCGCCCGGATCGGCGTCACCGGGATCAGCCTCGGGGGGATCGTCTCGTCGCTGGCCGCCGCGATCGACCCGAGCATCCACGACGCGGCGATCCTCCTGGCCGGGGGGGACCTGCACGAGATCCTCTGGACGATGCCCGAGGCGGCGCGTTATCGACGGCTCTGGGTGGAGTCGGGGCGGAACAAGCAGGACCTGCAAGACCTCCTCACCCCGCTCGACCCGATGACCTACGCCCAACGGCTCCGGGGCAAGCGCCTGATCATGTTCGCCGGGAACGTCGACGAGGTCGTCCCCCCGGCGTCGGCCCGGGCCCTCTGGCTCGCCGCGGGCCGGCCGCCGATCACCTGGCTCGACTGCGGCCATTACTCGGCGGCGGGCTATCTCCTGCCCGCCATCCGCCGGACCGTCGACTTCTTCGCCGACTGAACCGGGCCGTCGCCTCGGCCTCGCGTTTGCAGCGGGGTCGGGACGGGATTCCGCCCCCCTCCGGTCCGAGTCGACGCGACGCCCCCAGGGCGAGGATGACACCGATGGCGATGCACGCTCAACCCGAGATGATCCGCGACCTCCCGGCCGGCCAGCGGCTCCAGTGCGCCAAGTGCGGCGCGGAGATCGAGATCGTCCAGCCGTGCACCTGCAACCCGCCCGACCAGGTCCTCCGCTGCTGCGGCGAGGACATGAAGCCGACCATCGGCCAGGATGTTCATCTCGGGGTCGAGTGACCGCCCCCGAGCGACTCACCCGAGATAGCCCAGGTCCATGAGCCGCTGCTCGATCAGGCGTTGCTCGTCGTCGCTGAAGTTGAAGCCGGAGCGGTGCGGTTCGGGCGGCAAGGACGCCGGCGCGTCGTGCCGGTCGGTGCCGCCGGGCCTCAGGCAAGGGAGCGGCTTGCCTTCGACGTGCGGCGGGATCGGCAGCCCGAACCACCTCAGGACCGACGGCATGATGTCGTTCAGGTGCGCCTCGAGCGTCCGGCCGGCCGCGATCCCGAGGCCGGAGACGGCGACGATCCCCTCGGGTCGATGCGTGCCGGGCAGATTCTCGTCGTCCTCGACCCAGGCCCTCCCGGGCGCGAGCTTGGTCCGGACCCAGTAGTGATCGTCGGGCAGCGCGACCAGGTCGGGGAAGTTCTCGCGGGACGGGTCGACGCCGTACGACTGGGCCACGTCGATGATCTGCGGGAAGAGGGCGACCCCCGTCTCGGGGTGACGCGCCTCGGCCAGCGCATTCGACGCGACCAGGCGGGCCTCCTCGACCTGGCGGGGCGTCGTCAGCGGGGCCCCCGGGCTGCGGTCGGCCGTGTTCATGTAGACCATCGCCGCGGTGTCCTGGTGCGGGACAAAGGCGAGGGTCTTCCACCAGTTGAACGGATACTGGGCGCGGATCGAATGCTCGAAGGTCGCCGATCGGGCCTCGGGGTCGATCCGCTTGGCGAGGAAGGTCCGGGCGTGGTCGATCACCTGCCGCCCGCGCCGTCGGAGCTTGCCGAGGGCCCCGGGCAGGGCAGCCACGCCCGCGTCCACCAGGATCCGGTTGACGTGGATCCGCCCGCGGCACGGCCCGAAGCCGTGGTCGGACATGACCATGACGCCCGCCCCTCGGGCGTCGGCCAGCTCGCAGAGCTCGCCGATGGCGCGGTCGAGCCCGCGGAAGACCTCGCCCGCGGCGGCATTCATCGGGGGGTCGTCGATCCCGGTCTCGTCGACGTTCAGGTAGCGCCAGGCGCGATGCTGGAACGGGTCGAGGTTCTGGAACTGGACCATCAGGGCCGACCAGTCCGGAAACATCTCGTCGGCGATCCGGGCGGCCTTGGCCCGCGCGAGGCAGAGGTCGGTCGTCGCCCTGGCGTTCTCGGCCATCTCGGCGACGCTCTGCGGCGGCCGTTTCCAGAGGGCCCGGATGTGATACCCGGGTGCCTCGGCCCGGAGCCGGTCGGCGAACGCGGGCGATGCCGAGAGCGCGGCGTCGAGGTGCGGGGCGTCGATCCCGGAGACCATCAGGCCGTTGACGGGAGGCGGCGGATAGGTCACGGGCAGGTTCAGGCTCACGACCGTCCGGCCGGCCTGGGAGAGCAGCGACCAGAACGTCGGCACCCGGACCCGGCCCGAGTGGTTGACCCGCATCCGGCCGGCGGGCATGTCGAAGAATCGGTGGTCGAAGACCCCGTGCCGGGCTGGGCCGCACCCGGTCATCATCGTCGTCCACGCGGCCGAGGTCATCGGGGGGATGGTCGACCGGAGCGTCCCGTGCGCCGAGCGGGAGAGCAGGGCGTCGAGGTTCGGCATCAGGCCCCGCCGCCGGATCGGGTCGAGGACCGTCCAGGTCGCCCCGTCGAGGCCGAGCAGGAGCAGGCGTTCGCTCGTGAGCATCGCGGCTACCTCACCATTCCCGGGAGCGTGTCGAGCCCGTCCGTCGATCCGCCACCGTTCATCCCGCCTCGGCGAGCGCGACGGTCTCGAGGTCCAGCGTGAGCTCGGCCGTATGGTAGTGGTCGACCTGATACCCCTCCCCCTTCGAGCGGTAGGCCCGACCGATCGCCTCCTTGAACCGGATGCCGAACGGCCGCCCGGCCCGATCTTTGGCCAGCCAGGCATTGTAGGAGGCCGAGAAGCGCCCGGCACGCGCCGCGAAGTCGGCCGGCACCGGCCCCTTGGCGGCGACGGCCATCACTGTGTGGGGGAACTTGTGGTACCCCTGATATCCCGAGAGCCGGGCCCCGTAGGGCGTGAGCATCCGCCGCAGGCAGCTCGGCGTCATCCGCCAGTAGTCGTCCGGATAGCCGTGGATCCGGAAGTTCAGGGGCGAGGTGAACAGGAAGAGGCCGCCCGGCTTGAGGATCCGGTACACCTCGTCGAAGGCCCGACGCACCTCGAAGACGTGCTCGAACGTCTCGATGCAGAGGACGGTCCCCGCCTCGGCGTCGCCGATCGCCATCGCGCTGACATCCTCGACCCGGTCGACGCCCGGGCCGGGGCGCATGTCGCAGCCGATGTAAGGCTTGCCTGGAAAGAGGGATCGGAGGTCGGCGTATTCGACCTGGCCCTCGACCTGGTACGAGCCGAACTCGAAGACCGGGCCCGGGCAGTCGAACGTCTCCGCGGCGATCCGGCAGAAGGCCTTCGTGTGGTCACGCATCGGGTGCCCCTCCTTGAGCCCCAAGGTGTCGTCCTCGACCGCTCGGTTGTCGCGTGCGAGCCCGCGGAGTTCCATCCCGAGGCGCACCGATGGGGCGGGATGTTAGGGGATTTCCCCCGGAGCGTCAACCCGAGCCGTGGCGACCGGATCGGGGCCGTCGGCCTCGACGAATTCCCACGGACGTATCATCGCTCGTCGATATTTAGCCTCGAGCCATTGCCTGTGTCGAGCCTGCGAGGCGAACGATTCGGCTTCCCTCTCGAAGTGACCCACGAGAGGATCGTACGGCCCGTCGACATCCAGACCCATGCCGGAGGACGCAGCTTCGCGGAAGGATGTTGCGATGTCCTTTGACATCCTTGCCATATCGGACGCCATGCTTGCGCAGATTGCGTGGCGCTCTGCACGAGCCCGATACTCGCGAGAGCGTTGCCCGAGCTCGACAAGCCCGAAGAAGAATTCCGCCGCGGCAACGAGCGCGAGTGTCGCACGCAAGCTCAGGCGGGGCCAATTCATGGGTCAGTTCTCTCGGCTTACGAGATGTCAGGCCCCGGCCCCGGCCAGGGTGACGACCTGGATCCGCTCCTTCGACTGCCAGCTCGTCTCGGACCGCTCGACCCGATGATACAGGGTGTCACGCTCGACCGGCTCGCGGCCCGCCTCGGCGATCAGGCGGCGGATCTCGGCGACCGTGACTTCCTGCGGCGTGTCGGCCCCGGCCTCGTGGTAGATCTTCTCGTGGACGACCGTGCCGTCGAGGTCGTCGGCGCCGAACGAGAGGGCGACCTGGGCCGTCTTGATCCCGAGCATCACCCAGTAGGCCTTGATGTGCGGGAAGTTGTCGAGCATCAGGCGGCTGATGGCCATCGTCTTGAGGTCCATCACGCCCGAGGGCTTGGGGATCTCGTCCATCCGCGAGTTGTCGGGGTGGAAGGCCAGGGGGATGAACGTCTGGAAGCCCCCCATCTCGTCCTGGAGTTCCCGGAGCCGGACCATGTGGTCGATCCGGTGCAGCGGGCGGTCGATGTGGCCGTAGAGCATCGTCGCGTTCGAGTTCAGCCCGAGCCGATGCGCGGTCCGATGGACTTCGAGCCAGGTCTCGGTCGACGCCTTGGCGCCGCAGATCTCCTCGCGGACCTCCGGGTGGAAGATCTCCGCCCCGCCGCCGGGGAGGCTGCCCAGGCCGGCGTCGATCAGCGTCCGGAGGATCTCCGCGATCGGCTTGCGAGCGATCTTGGCGAACCACTCGACCTCGACGGCCGTGTACGCCTTGACGTGGACCTCGGGGGCGGCCTCCTTCACCCACCGGACGACGTCGACGTAATACTCGAAGGGCAGCTTGTGATGCAGCCCGCCGACGATGTGCAGCTCGGTCGCCCCGCGGCCGTGGGCCTGGCGGGCCCGCTCGACGATCTGGTCGCGATCCATCGTGTAGGCGCGGGGGTCGTCGAGGTCGGCCCGGAAGGCGCAGAAGTCGCACTTGTAGACGCAGACGTTCGTCGGGTTGATGTGGGTATTGACGTTGTAATACCCGTAGTTGCCGTTGTAACGCTCGCGGACGAGGTTGGCCATCTCGCCGAGGGCGAACAGGTCGGTCGTCCCTTCGAGGGCCAGGCCATCTTCGAAGCTCAGCCGACGCCCATCTTCCACCTTCGTCCGGATCGCCCGCAAGGTCGAGTTCTCGGCAGCCATGATCGTCCCCCAGTCGCCACCGGATCGGTCGCGGCCGCCCGCATCGGGACCGCAACTCGTGAGGCTCTTACGGAGATTTTAGTCGGAATTGAACGCTCGATCAACCGGACGCGGCCAATGTGGGGCGAACGCCTCTCATTTCCGTTCGGCGACCGGGAGCCTGGGCGATCGGCGGCGCGGCGAGGCAGGGGGATGGGGACGATCTCGCGATCCTTTCACAAGAAGGCGACCGGCCTGCCCTGGGGTCGGTCACAAGGACCGGCCAGGATCGTCTCAGGCCGAGGCGGGAGTCAGCCAGGACGGGCGGCCCGCCTCGTGCTCGGCGATCTCGGCGTCGTGCAGGAGCGTCTCGCCGATGGCGTCCAGCCCCTTCAGCAGGCGGTTGCGCTGACCTTCGGGGACCTCGATCGGGATCGGCCGGTCCCCGCCCGGCGTGTGGACCGTGAGTGACAGCCCTTCAAGGTCGATCGTCGCCTCGGCCCCGCCAGGTCTCCGCACGGCCTCGGCCAGGGTGTCCCAGTCCGTGGGGTCAAGTTCGATCGGGAGGAGGCCGTTGTTGTAGGCGTTGCCCTCGAAGATGTCGGCGAAGCCCTCGTCCTTGCCGCGGGCGACCACGGCGCGAAAGCCGGCCTGGGCGACGGCCCAGACGGCGTGCTCGCGGCTCGACCCGCAGCCGAAGTTGGGGCCGACGACGAGGATCGTCGCCCCCTTCGCCTCGGGACGATTCAGCGGGAAGTCGGGCGACTCGGCCCCGTGGTTTTCCGGGTCGTCGGGCTCCGGAGCGTCTCCGGGTTCGTAACGCTTGTCGGCGAAGAGCAGGGGGCCGTATCCGGTCCGCTCGACGCGCTTCAAGTAGCGAGCGGGGATGATCAGGTCGGTGTTGACGTCCGACCAGTCGATCAGGGCGGCCCGGCCGCGGTGCTTGACGAACGGTTCCATCGTTGAATCAGTTCCTCTCGGCCAGGAGGGTGCGGACGTCCGTGAACCGGCCGGTCACGGCGGCGGCCGCGGCCATCGCGGGGCTGACCAGGTGGGTCCGCCCCCCGGGCCCCTGCCGGCCTTCGAAGTTGCGGTTGCTGGTGCTGGCGGACCGCTGCTGGGGCGTCAACTTGTCGGGATTCATCGCCAGGCACATGCTGCACCCGGCCTCGCGCCACTCCGCCCCGGCCTCGGTGAAGATCCGGTCGAGCCCCTCGGCCTGGGCCTGGCTGCGGACCTGCTCGCTCCCGGGGACGACCAGGGCGCGCACCCCCCGGGCCACCCTCCGGCCCCGGAAGACCTGAGCGGCCGACCGGAGATCCTCGATCCGCCCGTTCGTGCACGACCCGATGAAGACGACGTCGACGGGGATCTCGGCCACCGGCGTCCCCGCCTTCAGACCCATGTAGGCGAGCGCCCGCTCGGCGTCGGGCCGGGACGTGAACGGGACCTCGGCCGGGTCGGGGATCGTCCCGGTCACGTCGATGGTCATCGCCGGGTTCGTCCCCCAGGTGACCTGCGGGACCAGCGTCGAGGCGTCGATCGTCGTCCGCCGGTCGAACGCCGACGGGTCGTCGGTCCGGAGCGTCCTCCAGTCGGCGACGGCGGCATCGAGGACGGCACGCTTGGGGGCGAATGGCCGGTCGACCCTGGTGAAGTAGTCGATGGTGGCGTCGTCGGGGGCGATCAGCCCGGCGCGGGCCCCGGCCTCGATCGACATGTTGCAGACGGTCATCCGGCCTTCCATCGACAGGGCCCGGATCGCCGGCCCGTGATACTCGATGACGTGCCCGGTGGCCCCTCCGGTGCCGATGGCCCGGATCACCCCGAGGATGATGTCCTTGGCCTCCAGCCCCGGGGGCAGCTTCCCGACGACTTCGACGCCGAGGGTCGGCGGCCTTCGGCCCTGCCAGAGGGTCTGGGTGGCGAGGATGTGCTCGACCTCGCTCGTGCCGATCCCGAAGGCCAGGGCACCGAAGGCGCCGTGGGTGCTGGTGTGGCTGTCGCCGCAGCAGATCGTGGTGCCCGGGAGGGTGATCCCCAGCTCGGGCCCGATCACGTGGACGATCCCCTGCCGGCCGCTCTTGACGTCGTAGAGCGGGACGCCGAACTCCCGGCAGTTCGACCGGAGGGCCTCGACCTGGCGCCGGGACATCGGCTCGCGGATGTCGAGCTGGTTCTCGGTCGGGACGTTATGGTCGATCGTCGCGAACGAGAGCTCGGGCCGCCGGACCTTCCGCCCCGCCAGCCGGAGGCCGTCGAAGGCCTGCGGGCTGGTCACTTCGTGGATCAGGTGCCGGTCGATATACAGGAGCGTCGCCGAATCGGTGGCGGACACGACGTGACGGTTCCAGACCTTCTCGAACAGCGTCTCGGGCACTGAGGCTCTCCCTCTGCGGGGCAGGGCGGGGTGTCGTCTTTTCGCCGTCGCAAGTCCGCTATTTCTTCCGACACGCTCGGCGACCGGAGGTTCGTCGGGATCGCAGGCGCTCGCCAAGCCCGAGAGAGGTCACGCGTCCGGGACCGCCTTCGCCATCTGGATCAGAAAATCGGACAATCGATCATAAGCACTTGTCGGGTCGACGAGGGCGGGTTGTTTCCCGCGACGCCCGTGGGCGACCCAGTTCCGGTAGACCCGGACTTGATTGACCTCCTCGACCAGATTCGGGGCCATCGACCGGATCGACTCCATGACCCTCTTGATGCTCCCCACGTCGATCTCCCGCTTCAACCCGTTCACCGCATGCTCGACCGCGGGGTGCAGCTTCGGGGGCAATGAGGCATCGACGTCGGTCCGGATGCGTTCCCGGACGATGGCTTCGAACACCGAGAACATCAGCAGTACGCCCAGGTCGTCGAGATTCGCGAGCACGTTCTCGGCCTGAACGAGCAGGTCCGTGGAATCTCGATGCCGGAACTTGTTGTCCCGGCTCAGAACGCTCGCCCACGGCTCCGCGTCCCAATATTTCCGGCCCAGCCTCTCCATATCCTGGGCCAGGACCTTAACCCCCGCATACCACCGACGTGCCTCCTCTAAAGAAGAGATCATGACATCAGATCCATCACGATCTCCAAAAATTTTCCTTTGTCGAAGCTGGAGACGCGATCCTGTTCGTCGATGACATACCAGACGTCCATGCCATCCTGGATCGTGCGATAGAGGCGGTACTTGCGAAAACCGTCCGTCACGTCGACCCGGCCGGCTCCCCGATACTCCGGCCCTGCGCTCGGGCCGAAGGAGCCGAGCACGTTCCGGCCCATGGGGATCACCTCTACGGTCTCATCGCCCACGCTGATCTGCAGTTTCTCGATGTGGTAGGAACCCAAGCCTCGCTCATTCCGTTCGATGGGAATCTTATCGAACCAGACCCGTCCGTCTCCCTCGTCGATGAGCCATGCCATCATCTCGTTCACGAGTTGGTCATATGCGGTCTTCCATTCGCGAAGCCGTTGCACGCGATCGCTCGGCTCGCTCCCCTGAATCTTCTTGTCGACCCACTCTCGGAATTCGATCATGCGAGCCTCGCAGAACGGACTGGTCGGGGACCAGACCTCGATCACGGAGCAACGGCCCCCGGGGGAGCGTCGGACTGGTGGGGCGGCAGGAATGGATGGATGAGCTTGTCATAGGCCCAAATCCCCGCGACACCCCCGACCAGCGGGGCGACGACCGGCACCCAGAAGTAATACCCGTGCGACTCGAACACCGACCGGCCCCAGCCGCAGAGATAGGCGACGACCCGAGGGCCGAAGTCGCGGGCCGGGTTGATCGCGTAGCCGGTCGGCCCTCCGAGCGAGAGGCCGATCGAGGTGACGAGCAGGCCGATCAGCAGCGGCTCGAAGCCCCGCCCCGGCGCGGCGTTCTTGCGATCGGTCAGGGCCCGGACCCCGATCAGCAGCACGGCCGTCCCCAGGGCCTCGGTGAAGAGGTTCGCAAGCAGGTTGTCGTAGACCGGGAAGTTGCAGAAGACCCCCGCCCCTCCCGCCGCCGTGCCCACGAGCTTGCCGCCGAGCATCGCCCCCCGCGTGATATAACGGGCCGACTCGAAGTCGAGGAACGCCTCGTAACAGTGGAGATAGACGAGGGCGGCACCGGCCATCCCCCCCGTCACCTGCGCGATCCAGTAGGGCAGGACCCGCCCGGCGGGGAAGGCCCCGCGCGTGGCCAGGGCCAGGGTGACGGCCGGGTTCAGGTGGCCGCCTCCGACGCGCCCGGTCACGTACACCGCCATGGCCACGGCCAGGCCCCAGCCGACCGTGATCACGATCCAGTCGGCCCCCTTGCCGAAGAGGAAGACCGACGCCACCACGCCGTCGCCCAGGAGGACGAGCAGCGCCGTGCCGAGGAATTCCGCGACGAGGGCCGGGGCGAGGGGAGGGCGGTCCATCGTCCGATTTTCGCATCCGTCCCGCCCGTGGACAAGTCCCGGCCGGGTCCGCCGGTCGACGTTGCGTGACCCCGAGGTCTCAGGCGTGGGGCGCCATCTCGTCGGCGTGGTAGCTCGACCGGACGAACGGGCCGCTCGCGACCTTCTCGAAGCCGATCTTACGCGCGACCTCGCCCAGCTCGTCGAACTCGGCCGGGTGGAGGTAGCGGACGACGGCGAGGTGCCTCGGCGACGGCTGGAGGTACTGGCCGAGGGTCAGGAAGTCGCAGCCGACCGAGCGGAGGTCGGCCATCGTCTCGATCGTCTCCTCGGCGGTCTCGCCCAGGCCGAGCATCAGGCCGCTCTTGGTCCGGACCCCGTCGCCAGCCGTCCTCGCGTGCTCCAGGACGGCGAGGCTGACCGCGTACTGACTCTTGCGGCGGACGGCCTGCTGGAGCCTGGCCACCGTCTCGAGGTTGTGATTGAACACCTCGGGCCGCGCCGAGAGGACGACGTCGATCGCGGCCGTGCCGCCGTCGAAGTCGGGGGTGAGGACCTCGATCGTGGCGCCGGTCCGCTCCCTCACGGCGAGGATGCACCGCCGGAAGTGATCGGCGCCGCCGTCGGGGAGGTCATCCCGGGTGACGGAGGTGATGACGACGTGCTTCAGGCCGAGCCGGGCGCAGGCCTCGGCCAGCCGGTCGGGCTCGTCGAGGGCGACGGCCTCGGGCCGGCCCCGCTTCACGGCGCAGAAGCCGCAAGGGCGGGTGCAGGTCTCGCCCAGGATCATGAACGTGGCCGTCCGCCGGGTCCAGCACTCCGAGCGGTTCGGGCACTTCGCGCTCTCGCAGATCGTCTCCAGGGCGAGGTCGGCGACCAGGCCCTTCGTGAACCCGATGCCGCCCGATGCCGGGATCGGCCGCTTGAGCCACTCGGGGAGCCTCCGCCGGGTCGCGATCGGATCGCCGGGGCCGTCGATCGGCAGGGAGGGGCCGGGGGAGGTCGGGCCGTCAATAACTGGGAGCATAGACATCGGCGCGGACCTTCCGGCGGATCAGGGGATGGGCCGTGTAGACGTGGTTGCGCTCGAGGCCGAAGGTCCGCTCGACGTGGCGGATGACCGCCTCGCGGACCTTGGGCATCGGCGTCGGCCGCTGCCGGCGGGCTTCCATCGAGGTCGGCCGGATCGGGGGCGAGCCGGCCAAGAGGGCGGGCTCGTCCACCAGGCGGAACGGCTCGAGATACGCTCCGACGTTGAGCGTGAAGCCATGGTAGGCGATCCACCGGCCGATCGCCACGCCGACCGTCGCGACCCGCCCCGACCCGAGGAAGACCCCGGGCGCCTCGGGCCGGGTCGTCCCCGCGAGGTCGAACTCGGCCAGGACATCGACCAGGAGCCGGTGCAGGCCGGCGAGATAATGCCGGACGTCGAGCCCGAAGGCCGGGAGCGACAGGACGAGATAGGCCGAGAGCTGCCCCTGGAGGTGGAGGACGCAGCCCCCGCCCCGGTTGATCCAGCGGACCGGGATGCCCATCCCGCGGAGCTCGACGTCGTCGGCCCGGACGTGGGCCCGGCTGCCGGACCGGCCGACGCTGATCGTCGGGGGGTGCTCGCAGAGCACGAGGGCCGCGCCGGGGCGCTCCCCGAGGTCGTAGACGAGCCGACGCTGGAGCCGCTGGACCTCGTCGAAGTCGACCAGACCGAGGAGGTACACCTCGAGCGGCGGGGTCGGGGTGTCCGGTCTGCTCACTCGTCGATCCCCGCGGAGGAACCCTGGAGGCGCCCGCTCCCGACACCCTCCCAGTGTACGTCCGCCCGCCGGGCCCGGGCAAGGTCGTTCGGCCCCGGCCGTCGGACTCGGACCCGGCGCCGTCAGAGCCCCCCGTCGGAGATCACCTCGCCGCCGGCCCGGGTCGCCAGGGCCTGGAACAGAATTCCCGACGGGGAATAGATGTGGCTGCCGTCGGGCCGGTCTCCCACGTCGCGGGTGACGTCCTTGAGGAACCGGACCGAGCCGTCAACGAAGAGGAAATTGGCCCCGCCCGGGTGCCGGCTCGAGAAGTCATCGACGCCGCCGTCCGGGTCGCTGTCGGTGTTCAGGACGTGGGCATGAGCCAGGCCCATCGCCGCGCTCGCGTAGAACGGGGCCCCGGTGGTCGGGCATCGGTTGGCCGGCCCGCGCCGCGTCGTCCCGTGCTCGACCGACCCCGCCCAGGCGCCGTTGACCACGGACCAGGCCCGCTCGCCGATCGCGATCGTCTGGCTCGTCCCGTCGAGGATCTCCGCGATCCGGACCCGGCTATTGCGGTAGAAGAGGCCGTTGCCCACGCCGTCGTTGTTCAGCCCCGTGATGACGTCGGCCGCGTCGTCGCCCGCGCAGGCCGCGTAGCTCGTCGGGGCCATGGCGGCCAGGGGGTTGCCCGCCTTGTCGGAGACCTGGAATGTCCCGCCGGGAGTCGGGTCCGACGGGCAGAGGTAGAGCGTCATCACCGACCGGACGACCGTGACATTCGAGCCGGACTCGATGGCCAGGCTGAAATTCGCCGCGTTATACAGGGCAAATCCCTCGGCCTGCGGCAGGAGCAGTGCCGCCCATCCCCAGCCTCGGGTCGTGTCCGTCGCCCCATCCATGAACCGTCGGGTGGCATAGTAACCGGCCGGGAAGGTCCCGATCGCATCGTGGTAGCCGTGCAGCGCCAGCCCGAGCTGCTTGAGGTTATTCGTGCAGTGGATCCGCCGCGCCGCCTCGCGGGCCGCCTGGGCCGCCGGCAGCAGCAGCCCGATCAGGACGGCGAGGATCGCGATCACCACCAACAACTCGATCAGGGTGAAGCCCGGTCGTTGCTTCGCGTTCATGGCGACCCTTTTGGATGGTTTTGATTCTGAGACTCAGTCTCAACAAGGTCGGAGTATTGCTACTCCGGCCGTTCCTGTCAATCGAGGACCGAGGAGATTGGTCGAGACGACCGTGGGCGGGCCGCGCAGGCTCCCGGCGCGGGAACCGAGATCATGCTCCCGCTTGCCGTTGCGGGCGTTCCCCGGTTGGGAGTATCCTCCCGCCTGGCTGACGACGCGGTCCGGATCGTATCCGCCGGGGAGGTGTGGGATGACGGCCCAGGTCACCAGCGCGTTTCTCTACGTCAACGACGTGGTGAAGTCGTACGAGTTCTACCACGAGATCGTCGGCGCCGAGGTCGGCCAGCTCCACACCGCGGAGGAGCGGGGGCCTGTGACGCTGGCGATCGTCCGGATCGGCGGCTTCACCCTGATGATCCACCCGCAGGACGAGCACGCCGCCGACTTCCAGAACAACAAGCCGGGGATCGGCATCCATCTCCAGCTTCGCGTCGACGACATCGACGCCTTCTATCAGCATTGCCTCGACGAGGGGGCGCTGCTCTCGGTCTCGGGCGAGCCGATCGACCAGCCCTGGGGCTGGCGCGAGTTCGCCTTGAAAGACCCGGACGGCTACGTCTGGTCGGTTTATCAGGACAAATCCGACGGCCAGTGGACCTGATCGCGAAGACCTCGGCTCAACGGACCGGCCCTCCCGGGACGGACGGGGCCCTCTCGGGCTCGGCGATCGGTGGCCTCGCCCTTGGCTTGACCGTGCCTCCGACGAGGAAGTAGAGCCCGACCGCGATCAGGAAGACGCCGTAGAGGCGTTTCATCGAGGTCGGCGAGAGCAGGCCGGTCAGCCTCGCCCCGGCGAGGGTGCCGAAGACCAGGCCGGCGGCGATGGCCAGGCCCCACCCGACCTCGATCTCGCCGCGGCGGTTGTACTCGCGGACCGCCAGGATCGCCACGGGGAGGAGCTGGGCGAGCAGCGAGGTCCCCGTCGCCGTCTTCTGGTCGAGCCCGAAGCCGAGCATCAGGGCCGGGACGATGATCAGGCCGCCGCCGATCCCGAACATCCCGCCCACGACTCCCGCCCCCAGCCCGACCCCGACCATCATCAGGAGCGTCGCCGCGACCGTCATACCGGGTCCCTCCTCGATCCGATCGGATTCGACCCGGCGTCGGCCCCGGCCAGGACCGCCGCGCAGGTCGCCACGGCCGCCGTCTCGACCCGGAGGGTCGTCGGCCCGAGGCCGATCGTCCGGTACCCGGACCTCGTCGCCCGGTCGACCTCGTCGTCGGTGAACCCCCCCTCGGGCCCGACCGCCACCACGATCCCGCCCGCGAGGTCGGGACGGGGGTAGGCCCCGATCGAGGATGCCCCCGGATGGGCGATGTAGCGCGACCCGAGGCCCTCCCCGCCCGACCCGAGCCAGTCGGCGAGGGGAGTCGGCTCGTCGATGTCCATCAGCCGACACCGGCCGGACTGCTTCGAGGCCTCGACCACCAGCCGGCGGAGCCGGTCGAGCTTGGTCCCCCTCGGGTCGACCGACGACCGCTCGGCCAGGATCGGGACGAGGCGGGAGACGCCCAGCTCGGTCGCCTTCTCCACCAGCCAGTCGAACCGTTCCCCCTTGGGCACGGCCGTCGCCAGGACGAGCGGGCCGGCGAGGGCCCGGCCGGCCGGGCCTTCGGAGAGGATCGTCAGGCCGACCCGATCGCGGCCGACCTCGACGACCTCGGCCGTGGCCGACCTGCCCCGGCCGTCGAAGAGGGCGACCCGGGCCCCGACCCCGACCCGCCGGACCCGCGCCAGGTGCCTCGCCTCGTCCCCGACGAGCACGGCGCGGCCGTCGGACCACGGGCCCGGGCAGTAGAAGCGATCCGACACGACGGGGTCCCCTCGCTCGATCTCCTGGATCACCCGGGCGATCTTACCGATCCTAGGGGAAGAACGCGATCCGTCCCGGTCTGTGGCCGGCCTCGGACCCCGGAGAGACCGCCGTGTGGCTACGACACTGGAGCCTCGCCCGCGACCCGTTCGCGCCGGGTGGTCGCCCTTACATCGCGACGCCCGGCCACGACGAGGCCGTCGCCCGGCTCGTCCACGCGATCCGCTCGGGCCTCCCCTCGGCGGTCGTCCGGGGCGAGGCCGGGGTCGGGAAGAGTGTCGTTCTCACGAAGGCCCTGGCCGAGGTCCGGTCCCCGGGGCTCCGGGTCGCCACCTCGGTCGCACCCGCCGACGGGGCCTCGCTCCTCCAAGACCTGGCGCGGTCTCTCCGCCTCCGCATCCCCGATCACCCGGCCGTCCCCCGGGTCTGGCGTGCCCTGGCCGACGCCGCGCGGCTGATCCGGGAGCAACGAGGCAGGCTCATCCTGGCGATCGACTCGGCGGAGAGCCTCGATGGGCCCGACGACCTCCGTCATCTCGACCGGCTGCTCCACCTCGACCCCGACGGCGACCCGGCCCCGACCCTGATCCGCGTCGAACGACTCGGGGACCGGCCTGCTCCCCCGTCGGACGCCTTCCCGATCCGGCTGGGGCCGCTCACGCGGGGCGAGGCGACTTCCTACCTCGCGGCCAAACTTTGCCATGCCGGCAGGGACGGGCCGACGTTCACCGCCCGCTCCGTGACCGTGATCCACGGCCTCGCCGAGGGCGTTCCGGGCCGCCTCGACCGCCTGGCTCGGATGGCACTGATCGCCGCGGCGGTCGGCGGCGAATCGATCGTCACGCCGGCCTGTCTCGCGGCCGTCGAGGACGCCGCCCCTCCTCGCCTTCTCCTCGCCTGATCGGTCGGCCCCCTCCGTCGAGCTTTGCCGGCTCACTCCACCCCTGTCCGGACGGTTGGGGGTAGAATCGTGGGGGAGGTGGCCGATGGGCGGGATGACGGCCTGGGTCGGGTGGATGCTGGTCCCCTGGTGTCTCTCGGCCGCGCGGGTCGACGAGCCGGGCCGCAGGGCCGTCGCGTACCTCGCGGCCGAGGTCCCTCGATGGTCGCGGGAGAACGGCTGCTTCTCCTGTCACAATAACGGCGACGCCGCCCGGGCCCTCTATCACGCCCGAGTGGCCGGGGTGGCCGTCGATCGCTCGGCGCTGCGGGATACGACCGCCTGGCTCGGCCGTCCCGAAGGCTGGGACGCCAACGGCGGGGATGGCCCGTCCAACGACAAGGGCCTGGCCCGCCTCCAGTTCGCGCTGGCACTGGCCGCGGCGGTCGAATCCGGCCGGGACGACCTCCGCCCGGCCCTCCAGCGGGCGGCCGTTCGGCTCGCGTCCGACCGGAGCGTCGACGGCTCGTGGCCGGTCGGGGATGTCGGGATCGTCGGGTCGCCCGCGACCTACGGCCGTCGGCTCGCCTCGGCGCTCGCCGCCCGCGTCCTCCGCGATGACGGGAACCCGAGCCATGCCGCGACGCTGAGGAAGGCGGAGGAGTGGGTCCGGGCCGGCCCGATCGGCAACGTGGTCGAGGCGGCGGCCGTGCTGCTGGTCGAGCCGACGCGAGGCGGGCCCGCCGACCGATCGGAGGCCGCCCGTCGGGCGACGGCCTACCTGATCGCGGCCCGATCGGGCACGGGGGGCTGGGGACCGTTCCCGGAGACCCCGACCGAGGCGTTCGACACGGCGCTCGCGCTGATCGCGCTGGTCCCGTTCCGCGACGACCCGGGCGTTGCCCTCGCCCTCGGTCCCGGTCGCGCGGCCCTCGTCCGGATGCAGCTCATCGACGGCTCGTGGCCGGAGACGACCCGCCCCCCCGGGGCGGAGAGCTATGCCCAGCGGCTCTCGACGGCGGGGTGGGCGACGCATGCCCTCCTGGCGACCCCGGCCGATCGCGGCCCGAGGACTCGTCATCTCCCGACGACGTTCGACCCGGCACCCCCGGGGGCGACGGCCTCTCGGTCGTCTCGCCAGGGGGAGGCCGGGTCGGCTGCTTGGCAACCATGCTCCAGGGCAGGGGGCCTTTGCGGGGGCGCCGGGCCCTGGGGGTTCAGTCCTGCCGGCCGCCGACCCGGCCCCGGAGCCTGCCGGCACGGCGGCCGTACCAGAGGCCGACGCCGCCGAGGCCGAGCAGGACGAAGCTCGCGGGCTCGGGGATGTCCTGCCGGGCCGGGAGGAAGCCGCCGACCTTCGTCCACGTTAGGGCGTCCTCGCCCGCGACGATGTCGTCCGGGGAGCCCGCGTAGGCGCTCAGGTAGACGCCGTTCTGGAGGTTAAGGCCTGGGATCCGCGAGAAGCCCTTGATCGTGAATTCGAAGTCGGGGTGGTCCTTGGTCGGATCGTGCAGGAGCTGCGCGGTGGCAGAGGTCAAGGGGGTCCCGTAGCTCCGCTGGAGGCCGCTGTTGGTCGCCTGGAAGTGGGCCAGCCGGAAGCCGTCCAGGCCCGCCGAATTGGCGTAGGCGGACTTGTCCTCGGGGACCCCGGCGATGGCGACGGGGTCGCCCCGCAGGCCGTCGGCGGCGACCGAGGCGAAGGCCATCGTGATCGACTTCCGCCCGGCGAGGTGCGCCGGGTTGACCCCGCCCGCGGCGACGAGCTTGGGCTCGTAGGAGCCCGGGTTGCCGCCGCCGGTGGCGTCGCCGGCGATCCCGGTGAACTTCATGTCGACGCCGAGGACGTCGGCCTTGGCGTCGTAGCTGACGATGACCTCGCGGATGTTCCAGCCCGTGGAGGTCATCCACGACGCCATGGCGACGCTGCCGACCTGGCCCTTGATGTCGGCGACGACGTGGTTGCCGGCGACCGGCGGGCCGAAGTCGGCGAGAGACCGGCCGGCGAAGGCACAGACGAGCGCCAGGGCGGCGATCGTCGGGCGTAACTTCGGGGCGTCGTCTGCGGGGCGACTCATCGTGTGGATCCCTCCTTGTACGGAACTGAGACGGGAGTCGTCCCTCGTCTCCGAAGGATCGGTGCCCGTCCGGGGCACCCTTCCCGGGGTCTTCGAGGCATGACGGCCGACGGTCGCGACGGTGGCCGGTCCCGTCCTCGGGGCATCAGACCTCCCGAGCCATCATATTGCAATCCCACTTTCGCCAGGCGGGCCGCCGCCGGCCCCCGCGATTCCCCCGCCCGTCGGCGGTCGAGGATTGATCGGGCCCGGGGGTGCGACGACAATGCGGCGGATCTCGGGCTCCGAGGTCGTTCGACACCGGCGAGGGAGGGAAGACGACATGACGAAGCTCGCAACCATCCTGTTCGGCGCCATCGCGGCCATCATCTCGGCCTCGCCCGCCCCGGCGGCGGGGCTGGCGAAGGGGACGCCCGACCTCCGGTCGGCCGGCCCGCTCGCCTTCGGTCCCGACGGGGTCCTCTTCGTCGGCGACACGGCGGGGGCGGCCCTCTTCGCCATCGACACCGGCGATCGGGGCCCGGTCAGCAAGGGTACTCTCAAGCTCGATTCTGTCAATCGCAGGATCGCCGAGGCCCTCGGCACCGCCCCGGACCAGGTCCTGATCAACGACCTGGCGATCAACCCCGCCTCGGGCAAGGCCTACCTCTCGGTCTCGCGCGGCAAGGGACCGGACGCCGCCCCGGTGATCGTCCGGGTCGACGGATCGGGCAAGGTCGAGCCGATGGCGCTCGAGGACGTCCCGTTCGCCAAGGCCCCGCTCTCCGACGCCCCGGCCGCCGCGGCCGGCCCGCGCAACCCCCGGGCCGAGGCGATCACCGACCTCGCCTACGTCGACGGCCGCGTCTTCGTCGCGGGCCTGTCGAACGAGGAGTTCTCGTCCCGTCTCCTCGCCATCCCCTACCCGTTCGCCGAGCCCGGCAAGGGGACCAGCGTCGAGATCTTCCACGGGGCCCACGGTAAATTCGAGACCAAGAGCCCGGTCCGGACCTTCGCCGCCTATCAGATCAAGGGCGAGCCCTACCTGATGGCGGCCTACACCTGCACCCCGCTGGTGAAGCTCCCCGTCGCGGCGCTCAAGCCCGGGACGCACTACAAGGGGACCACCGTCGCCGAGCTGGGCAACATGAACAAGCCGCTCGACATGGTCGTCTACCGGAAGGACGGCAAGGACTACATCCTCCTGGCCAACAGCGCCCGGGGCGTCATGAAGATCCGGGCCGAGGGGATCGACGAGGCCCCCGGGATCACGAGCCGGGTCAAGGACAAGCAGGGCCAGTCGTACGAGACGATCGTCGAGCTGAAGGGCGTCGTCCAGCTCGACGCGCTGGACGGGGAGCATGCCGTCGTCCTGATCCAGGGGAGCGGCGGGGCCCTGAACCTCGAGACGATCGACCTGCCGTGACCCACCGCCCGGCGCTGATCGCGACGCTCGCCCTCTCGGCCACCCTCGCCCCGCGTCCCGCGACGGCGGACGCGGGGGCCGGGGGCGTCGTCGCGATCCGCGTCGCGGAGGGGTCGAAGTCCGTCGAGGTCGTCGGACTCGAAGACGGGCAGCGGCGGGCCTTGCTCGCCCTGCCGCACGCGGACGACCGATGGGCCGAGATCCTCGCCGTCCGGGTTGCCCGGCCCGAGGGAGGGCCCGAGGCCGCGCCGATCGTCGGCCGGCATGAAGTGGCGGGCGACATCCTCCGATTCGTCCCGCGCTATCCGCTCTCACCTGGGGTTCGATTCCTGGCCCGATTCCGCCCCGCCCGGGTCCCCGGCGCCCTCGCAGATCACCCCCCGATCGACCTGGCCTTCACGATCCCGGCGCCCTCGCCCGGCCCGCCCGCTGAGGTCGCCGCCGTCTATCCGACGGCCTCGACCCTGCCCGAGAATCAGCTCAAGCTCTATCTCCATTTCACCCGCCCGATGGCCCGGGGCGAGGCGTACCGCCGGGTCCGCCTGGTCGACGACTCCGGCCGGCCGGTCGAGCGGCCGTTCCTGGAGGTCGGCGAGGAGTTGTGGGACCCGGGCCTGACCCGGCTGACCCTCCTGTTCGACCCCGGCCGGATCAAGCGCGGGCTCAAGCCGCGCGAGGAGGAGGGGCCGATCCTGGTCGAGGGCCGGTCCTACACCCTGGAGGTCGATCCCGCCTGGGCCGACGCCTCGGGCCGGCCGCTCCGGACGGGCCACCGCAAGGCCTTCCGCGTCGGCCCGCCCGATCTCACGCAGCCCGACCTCGCCCGATGGAAGGCCGACGCGCCCCCGGTCGGGACACGGGCCGCCCTCGTCGTCCGGTTCCCGGAGCCGCTCGACCGGGCGATGCTCGACCGCGCGATCGAGGTCCGGGTCGGCGCGGAGCCGGTCGCGGGCCGGGTCGAGGTCGGCCGCGAGGAACGCTCGTGGCGGCTCGTGCCCGACCGGCCGTGGGGCGTCGGGGCGCTCGATCTGCGGGTCGACTCCGAGCTGGAAGACCTCGCGGGCAACAGCCCATCCCGGCCGTTCGAGGTCGACCTCGTCCGGCCCCGTCCCGAGGGCGGGGAGGTCCCCCGTCACCTGAGCCTGCCCGTGCCCCGGACACCCTGAGCGGTCCGGCGACGGGGCGGCTCAGGCGTCCTCGTCGGGCTTCGCGGTCCCGAGGATCTTCTCGGCGGACCGGACGAGCTTCTCGATGGCGAACGGCTTGCGGATGTAGTCCTTCACGCCGAGCATCTCGGCGTAGGCCCGGTGGCGGCTCCCCTCGTTGCCCGTGATCATGACGGTGGGGATCAGGCCGCCGGGGCGGGTCTTGAGCTTCTCCAGGACGAGGAACCCCGACTTCTTCGGCATCATCATGTCGAGGATGATCAGGTCGGGGCTCTCGCGCTCGGCGACGGTGAGCCCGGCGTTGCCGTCGCGGGCGACGAGGACCCGATAGCCTCGGCCTTCGAAGACGGTCCTCATCGTCTCGATGATCTCGCTGTCGTCGTCGACGAGGAGGATCGTCTTGGTCGGGGCCATCGGTCAGCTCCGTGGGGCCATGGATCGCGGGTCCCGACCGGCCGGGCACGTCCGGCGTCCCGAGTCCGGCAAGATGGACACCGATCATAGGCCCCGCGACGCGCCCGGACAAGGCCCGCGGCCGGGCCCCGTCGCGGCCGGAGAAACGGGCCCATGCATGGGGGGAGCCTCTTCCTTCTCCCATGATGACGGGTCATAATCGAGGCCGGGGATCGCCCTGCATCCCCGGCGCACTTCACCTCGCTCGCGGGCGACGATCCGGGTCCCGTCGCGAACCCGGCCGCCGGACCGACCCCGGGAAAGGACCGCATTCCGATGAGACCAGTGAGACCTTGGATCGCCCTGGCGGCGACGGTGGGGCTCTGCCTGACGGGGATCGGCTGCGGCGGGAGCAAGTCCGACGATGCGGCGGATTCGTCGACCGTCGGCGAGGCCCCGCCTCCGTCCGAGGCCGCCCCCGAGCCGGCCGGGAAGGGCCAGCAGGCCCTCGCCCGCAACGACGCCCCCGCGCCCGAGGCCCCCGCCGCCGCACCCGCGGACGACAAGCCGGCCGTGACGGCGAAGGGTGACGCCTCGGGCACGACCGAGCTGCTGAATCTCGCCAACAGCTCGTCCCCGGCGGCCGAACCCGGCAAGGGCGAGCCGGCCGCGGGCGGCCCGCCGGCATCGGGCCCCGGGGAAACCCAGGGACCGGCCGCCCGGGGGATGCCCGGCGGCCCGGGCGCCGGCGGCATGCCCGCGGGCTACCCCGGCATGGCCGGCGGCTCGGCCGCGCAGTCCGGCTATGCCTCGCAGGCGGGCGGCCCCGGCGGGGCCCCGGCCGGCTACCCGGGGGCCGCCGGTGGCCCCGGCTCCCAGTCCGCTTATGCCTCGCAGGCGGGCGGCGCCGGCGGGCCCCGGGGCGGCCCGGCCGGCGGCGAGGGCATGAACATGATGCCGGGAGGCCCCGGCGCCGGCGGGATGGACGGCAACGGACCGGCCGACTTCCGGACCCCGGTGGGCGGCGCCACGGCGTTCCTCAAGGCCGTCCGCAGCAAGGACCGCCGCGCGCTCGTCGAGGCGACCGCGCTGCGATCGCCCAACGAGGCCAGCACCGAGCGGATGAAGAAGATGTTCGCCACCATCACCGACGAGAGCTTCTCAGACGACACCCTCAACGAGCTCGCCAAGGCCCTCGAAGGCTATCAGATCGTCGGCTCGAACGACCCCAAGAGCAGCGGCAAGCTCGGGATCATCCTGGAGAAGCCCAACGGCAGGTCCGGCCTCCTGCGGCGGACCATCACCGTCCGGAGAGAAGCGAAGGGCTGGAAGGTCCTCGACATCTCCGGCCAGGGTGAGGTCGACGGCCCCCGCTCCGGGTCGACGGCGCGTCGGCCCCGTTGAGGGACCGGCCCGAGTCCATCCAGGGCGCGTGCCCATCTCCCCCGGCGAGATGGGCAAGATTTGCCGACGGCCCTGTAAGAATGACCTCGCGACTCCCGGCCGATTGCAAGTCTTACCGCCCCCCGATCGATCAAATCGACGGGGGGCGGTCTTTTTCTCAAGTCTTCGGGTTGAACTGCCGGGTTGTTCGCGATTCTCGGTCGACCGTGCCGTTTGGCCCGCGTCGTGCATCTGTCCCGGCCAGACTCGTCCGTCTCCTCCCGCCGCGAATCCCTGCTCATCCGCCCCATACAGCTTCCAAGGAAGGAGCCTGCATGGCCTGGTCCAATGTCCGCCTCGAGGCGATCCTCGAGATGATCGTGATCCTCTTCCAGGTCTGCGGCGTCGTGGCGCTCGGCCTGACCCGGCTCATCCCCGCGGCCCGATGGGTCGAGCGGGGGCGGGTGGTCTTCATCATCGCGATGGTCGGCCTCGGGGTCGCCGGGGCCCTCTGCGGCCGGCAGGACTCGGAGTTCGCCCTCTTCGCCGGCGGGACCATGACGGCCCTCCTGATCGGCATCACGGTCGGCAACGGAGCGACCGATCCGACCCGCACGCCCGCCGCCCGGATCGCCCCCGAGGCGATGGCCACGGCCTGAATCTCTCCGAGACGCAAGTCCAGTCCAGCACGACGTCCGACGCGATCGGGGCCCCTCGGCCCCGGTTTTTTTTCCGTCGCGATTTGACCGCCCCCGGATCGTGGTCCATAGTTGCCGCGACACTCGCTCGACGGGTCGGCCCGGCTCGATCTTCCCCTTCGAATCCCCTCCCTCCGGCATCCGATCCGACGACGGCCCGACGGGCCGGCCCGGCTCATTGAGGATGCACCCTCCGACACCGCCCCATCGCCGCTCGCCGTCCTCGATGGCCGCATCGGTCATGCATCGCGGCGGAAAAGAAACCCCGAACGCTCGGCGTGTCCCGCGCGCCGGTCGGCCAACCATCGGCATCGGGTAATGCGGGAAGAGGACCATTCCATGCTGCTCGGACTGAAACGGATTTCGACCGCGCTCGGCCTCGCGGCGATGACCGCGGCTTCCGCCTTCGCCCAAGCCCCGAGCCCGAACCAGGCGACCGCCGATCGCGTCGCCCGGGTCCTGAAGGGCAGCCCCGAGCTTTCCGGCTACCGGATCGAGATCGAGACCCAGGGCGGCCTGGTCACGCTCGTCGGCGGCGTCTCGAACGAGGCCCAGAAGGCCCAGGCCGTCGCCCTCGCCGGCCGGGTCACCGGCGTGACGGGCGTGGCCGACCGCCTGAAGGTCGTCGGCGACGCCCGCGTCCGCCCGGCCCAGTTCCAGCCGGGCCAGCCCTCGCAGGTGGCGATCGGCGGCCATCACCGCCGCTCGGTGGCCGGGGCCCCCGTCGGTGCCGGCCAGCCGGTCATCACCGAGGGCACCACCACGTCGATGGGCGAGGTGGGCGGGCCGGTCCCCGAGGGCCCGGCGGGTCGTCCCGGGGCGACCCAGACCGGCCTCCCCAACTCTCCCAACTACGCGTGGCCCAGCTACGCCCCGTACCCCAACTACTCGGCCGTCGGCTACCCGACCGCCTACCCCTGGCAGGCCTGGCCGAACATCGCGGCCCCCTACCCGTACCCCGAAGTCCCCCTCGACTGGCGGGCCGTCACGCTCCGCTGGGACGACGGGATCTGGTGGCTCGACTTCAAGAAGAACTACACCCGGCCGTTCTTCACCCCGTACCCGTTCGGCATCTTCGCCTACTGAGCGAGGCCCGGCGAGGCGGATCGCACCGATCGCCCGGAGGCCGCGAGGGAACACCCCTCGCGGCCTCCGGTCGTTTCGAACGGGATGCGACCGCTCAGACGCAGACCCAGACCTCGCCGTCCCGGACCTCGGCGGCGAACCGATGGAGGCTCTCGCCCCGGACCGTGGTGCAACGGCCGGTCGTCAGCCGGAACCGCCAGCGGTGGAGCGGGCAGACGGCCTCCCCCTCCTCGATCCAGCCGAGCCCCATCGGCCCGTTGGCGTGCGGGCACCGGCCGGAGAGGGCGACGATCCGGTCCCCCTCGCGATAGATCGCCAGCTGGAGGCCCTCGACCTCGACCTCGACCGCCACGGCGCGGCCATCCACCACCTCGTCGACACGGCAGGCCCGCCGATAGAACGCCACGTCGTCACCCCCGGCCCCGCTCCCATCTCTCCTCGAACCACCATCGTGCCGCATCGCCCGGGAGGCTGGCCAGACCGGAGCGGAGCTGCCCTGGAAATCCGCGACAAACGAAAAAGTTAAGACTTGCCTCGGGGTCCCCGACTGCTGTAATCTTGAGCCACGATGAGTTCACCCCTCGCTCGATCCTCGCGCTCCAGGCCGATGCTTGTCCGACCCGTCCGTTGGCTCTCCATCTCGTGGGCCGCGCTGGCGATCGGGACGGTCGGCGGCTGCGGCGGGATGGGGCCGGACCGGCCGGACCTAGTCTGGGGGATCCACGGGCACAAGCCGGGTTGGATCCACAAGCCGAGGGTCGCGGCGATCGACGGCGAGGACCACCTGTACCTGGCCGACCTCACCGACCGGATCCAGGTCTTCGACCGCGACGGTAAGTTCCTCCGCCAGTGGAGCACGCCCGAGTTCAACGTCGACGGCCCCAGCGGCCTGACGGTCGACCGTTACGGCCGGCTCCTGGTGGCCGACACCCACTTCTACCGGGTCCTCGTGTATGATCGCGACGGCAAGCTCCTCTTCCAGATCGGCGACGGCGTCCAGGGGACGACCCCCGGCCGGTTCGGCTATCCGACCGACGTCGTGATCGACTCGGCGGGGAACTTCTACGTCAGCGAGTACGGCGAGAACGACCGGATCCAGGTCTTCACCCCCGAGGGGAGATGGCTCCGGCAGTGGGGCGGGCACGGCTACGAGCCGGGCGAGTTCCTCCGGCCGAGGGCGATTGCGATCGACGACCGGGATCGGATCTACGTGGCCGACAGCACGAACAACCGGATCCAGGTCTTCGACACCGCCGGCAAGCTGCTGAACCTCTGGGGCGAGAAGGGGGACGGGCCGGGCCAGCTCTACTACCCGTTCGACCTGGCGATCGGCCCCGACCGCTCGCTCTATGTCTGCGAGTACGGCAACAGCCGGGTCCAGAAGTTCACGCTCGAGGGCAAGCCGCTGGGGACCTGGGGCGAGGCGGGCCGGGGGCCCGGCCAGCTCAACAGCCCCTGGGCCCTGACGGTCGACAGCCAGGGGGCGGTGTCGGTGATCGACTCGAACAATCACCGGGTCCAGCGGTTCCGGCTCTAGTCCGCCGCCCGGGTCGCCCGGGGCCGGCCGTCGCGGGGGGATGCGTCGATGGGGACCTTCTGGAACGATCTCACCGACCGTGTGAGCGTGGGCCGGCCGATCTGGCTCCTGCTGCTGCCGGTGGTCCTGCCCCCCCTCGTCCTGTTCAGCATGAAGAGCCTGGCGGGGCTCGGCAAGTTCCGCCGGGCCGTGGCGATCGGCCTCCGCGCCGCGGTCGTCACCCTGATCGTCTGCGCCCTGGCCGAGGTCCAGGCCGTCCGCAAGAACGACAAGCTGACCACGATGTTCGTCGTCGACGTCTCGGAGAGCATCCCGGTCGACATGCGGAAGAACACCCTCCGGTTCGTGACCGAGGAGGCGAAGAAGCGTCGCAAGGACGACCTGGCCGGGGTCGTCGTCTTCGGCCGGAACGCGAGCGTCGAGACGCCGCCGTCGCCGAGCGAGCCGAACTTGCTGCTCGGGATCGAGTCGACGATCAACCCGCAGTACACCGACCTCGCGGGTGCGATGAAGCTGGCGCTGGCGACCTTCCCCGAGGACTCGGCCCGGCGGATCGTCCTGGTCTCCGACGGCAACGAGAACCGGGGCAACGTCCTGGAGCAGGCCGCCGCGGCGTCGCGGCTGGGGGTCCAGGTCGACGTCCTGCCGATCGACTACTTCTATAACAAGGAAGTGCTCGTCGAGAAGATCTCGATCCCGCCGGACGTGAAGAAGGGGGAGTCGGTCAACATCAACGTCGTCGTCCGGGCCAGCGAGCCGACCGGCGGGACGCTCCAGATCTTCCAGAAGGATTCCGACAATCGCCGGGCCCCCGCGCCGGGCAACGAGGACCCGGTGCCGATCCGGCTCGAGCGAGGGGTGAACGTCTTCACCCTGAAGCAGCGGATCACCGAGACGAACTTCTACACGTTCACCGCCGAGTTCGTCCCGGAGAAGGGCTCGGGCGACCAGCGGACGATCAACAACGTGGCCGAGGGGTTCACCTACGCCCGCGGGACGGCCCAGGTCCTCCTGATCGAGGGGGCCCGGGGCGAGCACGCCGAGCTGGTCAAGGCCCTCCGCGAGAAGAAGATCGAGGTCAAGGTCCTGGTCGCGCCCGACGTCGACGGCTCGGGCGGCGTCGGCGGCGACCCGCTCCCGGAGGACCTCGGCCAGCTCCAGCCGTACGACGCGGTGATCCTCGGCGACGTCGCCAAGGAGTCGTTCACCGACGGCCAGCAGAAGCTCCTCGAGGCCAACGTCCACGACATGGGCGCCGGCCTCATCATGCTCGGCGGCCCCCGGAGCTTCGGCGCCGGCCGGTGGATGAACTCGCCGGTCGAGAAGGCGCTGCCGGTCGACATGGAGATCAAGGCAATGCGCGTCCAGGGCAAGAGCGCCCTGGTCATGCTGATGCACGCCAGCGAGATCGCCGAGGGCAACTACTGGATGAAGGTCATCGCCATGGAGGCGCTGAAGTCCCTCTCCAGCTACGACTACGCCGGGGTCAGCCACTACGAGGGGATGGAGGCCTGGCTGTTCAAGGTCAAGCCGATCGGCGCCAACAAGGCCAACATGCTCAAGCTGCTCGACCGGATGACCCCGGGCGACATGCCCGCCTTCGACCCGCTCCTGCAGCTCTCGATGAAGGGGCTGAAGGAGATCCCCGACGCGATGACCCGCCACATCATCGTGATCAGCGACGGCGACCCCGCGCCGCCGACCCGGGCGATCATCAACCAGCTCGTCCAGAGCAAGATCACGGTCACGACCGTCATCGTCGCCGCCCACGGCAACGACCTCGGGGCGCTGCAGGTCATGCGGGACCTCTCGACCAAGACCAAGGGCCGGTTCTACAACGTGACCAACCCCAAGAGCCTGCCGAGGATCTACCAGAAGGAGGCGAGGCTCATCTCCCGCCCTCTGATCTTCGAGCAGAGCCCGCCGTTCTCGCTCGCCGTCAAGTACCAGTCCGAGCCGATCGTGGGGATCCCGAGCGTCCTGCCGCCGATCTCCGGGTACGTCCAGACCTCGGTGAAGGACAACGAGCTGGTCGAGGTGCCGATCGTCTCGCCCGTGCCGTCGACCGGCCAGGTCAACCCGATCCTCGCCCACTGGAACTACGGCCTCGGCCGGTCGGTCGCGTTCACCTCCGACGCCGGCCGGCGGTGGGCGGGCAACTGGCCCGACTGGGAGGGCTATGCCGCCTTCTGGTCGCAGATCGTCCGCTGGAGCATGCGGCCGGTCGACAGCCGGAACCTGTCGCTGGCCGTCCGCCGCGAGGAGGGCAGGCTCCACATCGTGGTCGACGCGCTGGGCAAGGAGAACGAGTTCCTCAACTTCCTCCAGATGCAGGCCAGCGTCCTCGGCCCAGACCTCCAGCCGATGCGGGTCGGCCTCGTCCAGACGGCGCCGGGGCGGTATGAGGGGACGGTCGAGAACGCCGAGGCGTCGGGGAATTACTTCGTCAACCTCGGCTACAGCGGGCCCGACAACGTCAAGGGGATCGTCACCTCGGGCGTCTCGGTCCCCTATTCCGACGAGTACCGCGAGCTGAGGTCCAACCCGACGACCCTGGAGACGATCGCCAGCCTGACCAACGGCCAGGTCCACTCGTGGAAGACCCGGAACGAGGGGGAGGTCGACATCGCCCGGACCGTCTCCGAGATCGACTCGTTCCGCCGCGACGCGTACACGACCCCCCCGCGCGGGTTCTCGCCCCTCTGGCCGACCCTGCTCTGGCTGTCCTCGATCCTCTTCCTCGGGGACGTGGCCGTCCGCCGGGTGGCTCCCGACGTCGACCGGATGCGGAAGTCGATCGTCGCCGGCTGGAAGCGGCTCCGGGGCGAGGAGGTCGCCCCCCCCGTCGAGTACATGGAGCGGCTCAAGGGGCGTAAGGCCGAGGTCGTCGAGGGCTACGACCGGTCGAAGTACGCCGCGACCCGGTTCGAGCCCCCGCCCTTGCCCGAGGGCACGGTCGTCGACGAGCCGCTCCTGGGCGGCCCCGAGGTCGTCCGCCGGACCGGGCCGGCACGACCGGGACCCGCGACGCCCACGCCCCCCAAAGAGGCACCGCAGTCGCCGGGCGACAGCTACACCAACCGGCTCCTCAAGGCCAAGAACAAGGTCTGGGAAGACCGAGGCAAGGACGGGCCCAGCAAGCCATGAACGCCGCCCGATCGCGAACCTTCTGGAGTCGGTTCCCCGCCGCCTTCCTGGCGCTGGGGTTTGCGCTCTACGGCGGCGGGCTGGCGATCGCCGTGACGACGGGGACCGCGATCCCGGGCCCGGATTCGACCCCCGAGGAGGAACTCCGGCACGCCCGGTGGGACCGGATCACCGGCCCGATGGTCCTCTCGGGCGAGGCGCTCTTCGTCGTCGGCGTCGCCCTGTTCGGTGGCCGGGCCGCCGCGAAATTGCTCCCACGCTCCGCCCCCCCCTCATCCACGCCCTGAACCGAAAGGACGACCCGCACATGGCCGCCGACCACGCCGCGATGGAAGCCCGGGCCGACCAGTTCCGGTCGGCCTACGGCCGGGTCAAGGCCGAGATCGCCAAGGTGATCGTCGGCCACGACGAGATCGTCCACGGCGTCCTGACCTGCCTGTTCGTCGGCGGCCACGCGCTGCTGGAGGGCGTGCCGGGCCTGGGCAAGACCCTCCTGGTCCGGACCCTCGCCGACGCCCTCTCGCTCGACTTCAACCGGATCCAGTTCACGCCCGACCTGATGCCCGCCGACATCCTCGGCACCAACGTCGTCATGGAGACGCCCGACGGCCGGCGTATTTTTGAGTTCCAGCGCGGGCCGATCTTCTCGCAGATCGTCCTGGCCGACGAGATCAACCGGGCCACGCCCAAGACCCAGTCGGCGCTGCTGGAGGCGATGCAGGAGCACTCGGTCACCGTGGGCGGGACGATCCACCGGCTCAAGGAGCCGTTCTTCGTCATGGCCACCCAGAACCCGATCGAGCAGGAGGGGACCTACCCGCTGCCCGAGGCCCAGCTCGACCGGTTCATGTTCAAACTCGTCGTCGGCTACTCGACCCGCGAGGAGATCGCCACGATCCTCGACCGGACGACCCGTGGCGACCGCCCGCACGCCGAGAAGGTGATCGACGGCGAGACGCTCGTGACGATGCAGGCCCTCGTCCGCGAGGTCCTGATCGCGCCGCACGTCCAGGACTACGCGATCCGCCTGGCGCTGGCGACCCACCCCGAGGGGCCGTTCGCCACCGACATCACCAACCAGTACATCCGCTGGGGGTCGAGCCCGCGCGGGGTGCAGACCCTCGTCCTCGCGGCGAAGGTCCGGGCCCTGCTCGACGGCCGGTTCAACGTGAGCTTCGAAGACCTCCGCCGGGTCTACCTGCCGGCGCTCCGGCACCGGACCCTGCTGAACTTCGAGGCCCAGGCCGAGGGGGTCGAGTGCGACGACGTCCTGCTCAAGGTGCTCGACGCCGTCCCCGAGAAGGCCGAGGAGAAGGCCATCGCCAAGGCCGGCTGATCGATCG